>QMCD01003488.1_pt1 | contig 14683 bp, 12 predicted proteins | sample 1821841 | NCBI WGS metagenome assembly QMCD01 (sample SAMN01991225, study PRJNA193472) | Termite gut metagenome, whole genome shotgun sequencing project. | isolation source: worker | host: Macrotermes natalensis | reverse complement strand
GGGCTGGCTGTGAGTTCTCCGGAATTGTTTCCGATCACTCCAGCTCTTGGGCAAGGGAACCATTCGACATTTGTTGGACGCTGATGGTGATGGATGATGAGACTCTATTTCAAATCAATGGCAAACCTTTCAACAGAAAAGTGTTCGTGTACGGTTATTACGGCGCTTATTACCTGAAACCGGAACGACAGCCCGATGGCTCTATGACTGCCGAAATGCACACCAAGCAGTCAGACTATGTCAGTTATAATTATGACCCAAGTATTGATATTAAGCTCGTTTTCAAAGAAATGAGCCAGAGCTGCGTAGATGTGGAAATAGTTGAAGGAACGATTTCGGAAATGTTCTCTGGAGGTGGATACTATCTCAAGCCAACCCCGCTTATCCCCGAAACGCAAACACTGACCTTTGTGCGGGAGTTGTCCGACGAAGACAAAAAGGAACTCATGCGGGTTAAATCCGAAACAGAAGAAAACGAACTTTAATAAAGGCTGAAAAATGCTCGACCATAAGAAATTCAACCGACGCAGGCGGATATGGTACATTCTCTACCTGCTGTTGTCGATCGTGATTCTCCTGGTATTGGCTTACCGGCTTTTGGATGACATGACAATCATTATGTATGCGCCTGAAGGCTGGACTGACTCAGAAGAGGTGATGGTACGACAATTTTATCGGGCTATCAGCGATAGAATGATTGTATTGTCATGCTTCATCCTCTTCGTTCTTTTCCAGACGCTACTCGCCACGATAGTCTTTTTCGGAACAAAAAGGAAAGCCGCTTAAAATAGATAAATATAATGGTGGAATATTAATAGTGATATTTATTGATATCTTTAGACAGTATGAATTTATGAAACTTTCTCAAAAATTATTCGAGGGCGATAACAGCCTTGAAACGGTAATCGCCGAGGCGAGGAAACAGATTGATAAAAACCCTAATGGACATCTGCCGCTTCCATATAGAGTGAAACTCAACCGGCTGATCGCCGATGAAGTTACGATCCTTAAAATCTGGTTGGAGTGTGTCAAGAAAGCCGATGTTGAGGGAGACCCCATAATCGTCGGAATGACACACAAGGCGACCGAGTTTCTTTACGCAAAGCAGGGCGACAAAAAGTATTTTACCGAATTTGCCGACCATTACCGGAACCACTTTGCGCAATACGACGACGCATACGGATTTGCCGGACTTACCGCCTGTTGGTTTGGTTACGGCATTGCTGGCGGGGTAGAGATAGAGGATTATAACGGCAAGGATGATGACTTCGATTTCGAATATGAGGAGTGGACTCCCGACTTCTTCGCCTCGATAGCCGTCTCGGGCGGAAACCCGTTTGTCGGCGTTGTCGACAGAGGAGACGCGGCATCTCGGCGTAAGTTTTGGAACTGGTACCTCGACACTGTTCAAACGCTCGTCGCTTCACCCGATAATCCCGTGTTGCCACTGAAAGAGATTGTGAAAAAGCAATCATCTCCAACAGTAACAAAAGCAAGACAGCAAACAAAAGATACCGTGAGTATTGTCGAAAAGCTGAACGAGATAGTGGATGTGGCGACGAAGCTTGTCGAGAGTCAGGAAGATTCGATTTCATGGAGTAAGATAGTGGTAGTGAATACCCAATATCATGCGACATCGGCTGTCGTGGAATTTTATGACAGTTCGGGCGTTTTACATAAAGTGAACTCTGTCAGTAACTATACATCGATACACTCACTTAACATGCTCTTCGTAAGCATCCTGAAAGAAATGCATGAACAGGAACCCCAGAGCGGGGCATGGTTTGCGTGCCAAGTGACAATAAAACCGGACGGAATGTTCGATACGGCATTCAATTACGACGACAAAGACAATCTTCCTCAACGGCCGAACCCGTCGATCGACGATTTTTTGAGAGCGTTTAAAGAATATCCACGCACAAAAGAGTTCACCCCCGTGTGGTTGCAGGAGATTGTGAAACGCGGCAAACTCAAATATGCGGAATAACTGACAGGCCACGGTACTGCCGCCGGCCTGCCGTTCTGATGTTTTATGATGACAAGATGAACAGGCTGTAAGGCATGGTTAGATTCACGAAACGGAGTAAACCACGGCGGTTTGCTCCTTTTCATTTTGAATGCGCACCAAGTCGAAGAATCTGATTATATTTGTATTTCATAATTACATGTCTTATGAAGAGATTTTTACTTCTATTAGCGCTGGCAGGCGCGGGTTCTTTCGCTACCACTGAACTGCGCGGCGTAGAGCCGGAGCGGAGCGAACCTACCACTGAACAGCTCTCTGCGGAAGAACCTGCTGCGGCACAAACCGTTGCGGCGGAGACGTTCGCTACAGAGACCCCCACGGCGAAAAAGGTCTATGTTTTTCCCATACGGGAGGATATCATGCCCGCCACAGTGAGGCTTACGGCCAAATGCCTCGAACAGGCAGCGGCGATGGAGGCCGACTATATCATAGTGAACATGAACACCTATGGCGGGCTGCTCGATGCCGCCGACTCAATACGCACCATGCTCCAGCATGTGCAGATACCAGTATTCACATTTGTAAACAATCAGGCGGCCAGCGCTGGCGCACTCATAGCTTTGGCGACCGACAGCATATATATGCGTCCCGGTGCGAGCATTGGCGCGGCGTCGGTGGTCGATGGCAACGGCGAGGTGATGCCCGACAAGTACCAGAGCTTCATGCGCTCGATGATGCGCTCCACGGCCGAGGCGCACGGAAAGGTGCCAGTGGTCGAAAAGGGCGATACGACGTGGGTATGGCGGCGCAACCCGCGCATAGCCGAGGCTATGGTCGATCCGTCGATAGTCGTCGGGGGTATTTCCGAGGAGGGCAAAGTGTTGACATTCACTCCAGACGAAGCGATAGAGTGGGGCTACTGCGAGGGCAGGGCATCGTCGGTGGAGGAGGTGCTGTCAGCGGCGGGGATAGATAATTACGAGGTTACGGAGTACCAGACCACATTCCTCGATGCCCTTATCGGGTTCCTCACCAACCCCGTGGCGCAGGGCATTTTCATAATGCTTATCATCGGCGGCATATACTTCGAGTTGCAGACACCCGGGGTGGGGTTCCCGCTCGCGGTGGCTATCATCGGCGCAATGCTCTACTTTGCCCCGCTCTATGTCGAGGGTTTGCTGGCAAATTGGGAGCTGATAACATTCATAGCAGGTATAATACTCATAATACTCGAAATATTCGTTACACCCGGGTTCGGCATACTCGGCATAACGGGCATAATTGCAGTGATAACCGGCCTTGCATTTGCACTCATAGAGACCGGAGTACTCAAATACATACCCACGGGCGAACTACCCGCAGGCGTGATCATACGCCCGTTCATGATAGTTATCATATCGACCGCCACGGCATTCATACTCTCCGTGCTGCTGGGCAACCGGTTCCTCAGAGGCCGCTCCGTACTGCGCAACAAGTTGGTACTCGCAGCCGACATGACGGCCGGAGAGGGGTATGTATCGCACGAAACACACCATAACCTCGTGGGGTGCACGGCGGTTACATCGACCCAACTCCGCCCCGCAGGGAAGATATTCATCGACGGCAAATACTGCGAAGCGGCGTCCGACAACGGCATATTTATCGAAAAAGGCGTAACCGTAACCATAACCCGCACCGAAGGCGGAGTAGTGTATTGCAGGGAGTCCTGAATCGAGGAATTTTGGCTTTATTGCCGATAATATAAGAATGGGCACGATACCGTGCCCATTCTTATTAAACATATTGCAGCTTGTTCGGGTTCTCCGGCCGAAACTACTGTTACATCATTCCCATTCCGGGCATGCCGCCGCCTGCGGGCATGGGGGGAAGCGGTTCTTTCTTCTCCGCGAGGACGCATTCGGTGGTGAGGAACATGGAGGCTATCGAAGCCGCATTCTCCAAAGCCACGCGCGACACTTTCGTGGGGTCGATGATACCTGCCGCAAGCATATCTTCGTACTTGTCGGTGCGGGCGTTGTAGCCGAACGCACCCTTGCCTTCGCGAACCTTGTTCACCACTACCGAGCCTTCGCCGCCTGCGTTGGCAACGATCTGGCGGAGGGGCTCCTCGATAGCGCGCTTGATGATGAGTATGCCCGTGGTCTCGTCATCGTTCTCGCCTTTGAGCTTTTCGAGTTCGGCCGTGGCACGGATGTAGCCTACGCCGCCGCCGGGGATAATACCCTCCTCGATAGCTGCACGGGTTGCCGCGAGTGCATCCTCGACGCGGTCTTTCTTCTCCTTCATCTCGACCTCGGTTGCCGCGCCGACATAGAGGACCGCAACGCCGCCCGCGAGCTTGGCGAGCCTCTCCTGCAACTTCTCCTTGTCGTAGTCGGAGGTCGATACCTCCATCTGCTTGCGTATTTGTGCAACACGAGCCTTGATAGCATCGCCCTTGCCGCCGCCGTCGACGATGACGGTGTTCTCCTTGTTGATAGTCACCTTGTCGGCCGTACCGAGCATGTCGGGTTTGACATCCTCTATCTTGTAGCCTTTGTCTTCGGTGATGTATGTGCCGCCCGTGAGGGTCGCGATATCTTCGAGCATCTCCTTGCGGCGGTCGCCGAATCCGGGTGCTTTCACTGCGGCGATTTTTATCGTGCCGCGCAGCTTGTTCACCACGAGCGACGAGAGCGCCTCGCCGTCGACATCCTCTGCGATAATCACGAGCGAACGGCCGCTCTGTGCCACGGGTTCGAGTACGCCCATGATCTCCTTCATCGTGGATATCTTCCTGTCGGTGATGAGTATGTAGGGCTTTTCGAGCGTGGCCTCCATCTTTTCGGTGTCGGTCACGAAGTAGGCCGAGATATAACCGCGGTCGAACTGCATGCCTTCCACCACCTCGACGTGGGTCTCGGTGCCTTTGGCCTCTTCGACGGTTATCACACCCTCCTTGTTCACCTTGCTGACCGCCTCGGCTATCAGCGAACCTATCGCGGAGTCGTTGTTGGCCGATACGGTGGCTACCTGCTTAACCATTTCGAGGTTCTCGCCCACCACCTTGCTCTGCTTTTTGAGGTTGGCTACGACAGCCTCTACGGCTTTGTCGATACCACGCTTGAGGTCCATCGGGTTGGCACCAGCCGTAACATTCTTGATACCGACGTTGATTATCGACTGCGCCAGAAGGGTGGCGGTAGTCGTACCGTCGCCTGCGTCGTCATTGGTCTTTGAGGCCACCTCCTTGACTATCTGAGCGCCCATGTTGGCGAACGGCTCCTCGAGCTCTATCTCCTTGGCTACCGTAACGCCGTCCTTGGTGATCTGCGGCGCACCGAACTTCTTGTCTATGATGACGTTCCTGCCTTTGGGCCCGAGTGTAACCTTTACGGCATCTGCCAAAGCATCGACGCCCGTTTTGAGAAGCTCCCTCGCTTCCACATTGTATTTTATCTCTTTTGACATTGTAGTATTGATTTAATATTGTTATACAATTGCGAGAATGTCGCTCTGGCGCATGATGAGGTAGTCCTTGCCTTCGACGGAGACTTCCGTACCGGCATACTTTCCGTAGAGCACCTGGTCGCCCTCCTTAACCTCCATCTTCACCTCCGAAGTTCCGGGCCCAACGGCTATAACTTTGCCTGCGAGTGGCTTTTCCTTTGCGGTGTCGGGGATTATCAGTCCTCCCGCTGTCTTCTCCTCGGCGGGATTTGGCTGAATTAAAACTCTGTCTGATAATGGTTTAACTTTCATTGGTTTTGATATTTATAGTAATGATTATATTTTTCGATAGTGATTTCATCACAATATGTGCCAAACGCATTTTTGTCATACAAATTGACAATTTACGATTTATAATTGCCAATGAATATGCCTTTGTGACACCATGACCTTAATAAACATGACAAAATAACAAAAAATTATCCGGATTATGCCTACCCCATGCAACAAAAGAGTACCCCCGCGCATCTTATTAGAGAAACAATTAATTTGAGAACAATAAAAGAGATATCCCAGGACTTAAAAACACAAAATTATGAGAAAGAAATTTACCTTTATTTATGTTCTGTTGGCCGCGATATTCACAATATCATCATGTGATTCCGGATCCGGAGGAGGGACCGGTAGTGGCGGTTCCGGCGGTGGCGGAATTAACCCCAACTCATACGGCATAGACTCCAATTTGGAGATCATCAACAAGGCATTCTACATGTACGAGTCCGAAGATGGATTTACTGTTTATAGTTTGGCCTTTTCTTCAGACAAGTATGCCGACCCGAATGGTAGTGAGCAGCCGGAATCATACTTCCGTATAGAGTTCCCCGAAACCTGTTTGGGCAAGACTATCGCGCTCGATGCAGAGCGTGGAGGGGAAGAGGGCTTTTTCCTCTATTTCGAGTTGGGCATCGGCAAGACGAATTATTTTTATGAGGCGGATTACATACACAATGGATTTGTCGATATAGAGGCTGGGTTTGAGGATGCTGTAAACACGGCGCTGTTTCTCCTGCAAAAGTCATCTCGTAAGGTATCATCTGCAACGCGGCGATAAGTTTACCGTCAATATCTCCGCCAGACTCGGCGATCACAATATAACCTGCCAATATGCCGGCGAACCGGAATTGGTCGAATATAACTAATAATTAAAATCTTAAATCTTTAAAATCAAAAAATTATGAAAAAGACAATTATCTTTATTTCTGCTATGCTGGCCGCGGCCGCGATGTTCGCATCATGCAACAATTCCGACCCTAAAGATGACGGAGGCAGTACAGGGGGCCAGGATGAGACCACATACGGCTCATATGGCATTGGTTCCGATACGGAGATCATCAATCAGGCATTTTACCTCGTATATGAAGATACCCACCCGACCGAGTACGCGCTTTATTTCTATACCGATGAAAATTTCCAATTTGGTGTCGATGGTGATACGCCTGAAACATCTTTCGCAATAGGTATCGACGAACAATATTTCGGCACCGAGATAGCGCTCGACAATCCGGAAGTCATAGAAAGATTGATGCTATCTTTCAATTTATTCGCCAATGGTAATCATTATTCGTATCATGCGCATAATCAAGCGGGAGAAGTAGAGATCCAGGCATATGTTAAAGGTAACATAAATGAAGACAACCTCGGAGTAAACGGCAGTTTCAAGGTAACAAAGGATGGCGACAAATTTACCGTAGCTATCGACGCCAAAATCGGCAACTATAACTTAGTATGCACATATTCCGGCAAACCGGTATTGGTAGTACCCGCCGAAAATTAATAATCGTGAAGTTCATAAAATTGAGCCGACGCTACATAGCGTCGGCTCAATTTTTTATTTACGCCATTCTCCCACTTCGAGATTGCGGATGTCGGGGCCGTCGATCTCGAGGCGTATGGCAGTGCGGACTTGGTGAAAGCCCGATTTGCCCGCCGCTCCCGGGTTTATGTGCAGCAGGTTGTTGGCTTTGTCGTAGACCACTTTGAGTATGTGGGAGTGGCCTGCGATGAAGAGCGTCGGGCGGCACGCCATTATCTTCCTGTATGCAGGCGGTTCGTAACGCCCCGGGTAACCGCCGATGTGGGTCATCATCACCCTGACATCTTCGCATTCGAAGCAGTCGAATTCATGGTATATGATGCGCGTCGTCGCGTCGTCGGTGTTGCCATACACAGCCTTCAGCGGCTTGAATGCGGCTATGCGGTCGGCCAGCGCGACCGAACCTATGTCGCCCGCGTGCCATATCTCATCGACCTCTGCGAGGAACTCCTCCAAAACAGCATCGAAGGTGCCGTGGGTGTCGGATATTATGCCTATCTTTTTCATGATGTGGAGTGCTTAAAGCGGTACCGAGAATCCTGCCGAGAAAACAGGTTTGCCGGTATCCTGCGGCCGGAGGGTGTCGTACGGGACGTAAAGCGATAACGAGATGGTGCAAGTCCCTTCCGAGGGTAGCCTCAGGAATGCTATATCGAAGTTCACCGTCCCGCCGACGGAGTATGCCGACCCCCGCGTGAGTTTGGGCGGAGCATTGAGGTATTTGGTTTCGTCGGTATAGAGTGCATAGTCGAATCCCACGCCCATGTGGATGCGCTTGAGGAAGAACACTCCGCTCAATCCCCAGTCGGGATAGGCTACGGGGAGTACATAGTTGGCCGACACTGCGGTGTATTCTTTGGGGTAGATGTTCGTCAGCCCGCGCGGCAGGATGTCCAGAACGCCGTAATTACTGTTGCCCTTTCCGAAGCCATTCTGGTAAGCGGCCGCAAGGCTAAGCCCATGGTGGCGGAACAGTCCCGGCGTGTAAACGCGGCCATATATGCTTCCCGTAAGCGCGTGTATCTCGTCCAGCGGGTCGCCAACGACTGTGGCGCGTAGCGCATAGCCCCACCGCGGTTGCAGGTCGAGCCTCGCGCGGCGCACATTGTCGGAGTATGCAACGACCCCTGCCACCAGATGCTCACCTTTTATATAACGTCCCTCGAACGGCTCCCAATAGAGCGAGTTGCGGTAGAGATACTGCACGCTCGGGGTGAGCGAACGCACACGGTAGCCCGACGTGAGCAGCATGGGAAGGTAGACCCGCGCACTCGCCGTAATGTGGTCATGAAGTCTTCCTTCCGGCGCAGGCTGGTTCTCCACAGTTTGGGACACTGTCTGCCGCCTGTCGCTCCACAGGGCGTCGACCTCTATCTTGGGCGCCCATCCCAAGTAGCGGAACGTCCCCCTCAAGAGCGAATGACGGTCCTGCGTGTAGCCGTAGGCGAAGTTCGATGTTGCCGTGCCGAGCGTGTTCTGCGATATGAGCGTCGCACCGAGGTTTATGTTGAAGTCGCCCGCTATGAGGTTTTCGGGCACTACGTCCAGCCCGGGTATCCAGCTGTGGAAGTTGAACAGGTGCAGCCCCTTGCGGTAGCGTTTCGCCGGTTTAGTCTCTTCGGATGCCGCAAGATCTGCCGCTTTGAAGTAGATACTGTCGATCTTGGGCAGCCCCCAATCGGCTGTCGGCGGATTTACGATGTTTTCGGGTAAGCAGGAGGGAAGATTGTCAGCCCCTTTTCTCCTTAACGGCTCTTCTGCGGGATTTTCGGCCGATTGAACGGCAACCCTGTAACCGTCACGGTCATATACGGTAACTGCCACCTGACGGCCGTCGGGCGACGGGGAGGGTGAGAAAGAGCCGTAGCGCGAAGTAGTAAGGCGGTATTGGCGCCCTTCTGTCAGGTCGTACATATAGGCCTCGTCGTAGCCCGAAAGTATCGACCCGTAATAGAGCTTCCCCCCTCGCGCGGAGAGGCCGCTAAGGGAGACTTTCAAAGGTGTAAAGAGCAATACCACACTCTTTTCGTCCATGCCGTTGCAGCTTGCAACAGACATTCCGGCGTCGGAAAGGGCGAGAAAGTAAATTTTGTCGGTAACATCGTCGTAAGCAAGCCCGTGTATGGATGTGCCATGAGGGCAGTCGAGCCGCTTGCCGCCGCGCACTATCGAGTAGTGGCCGTCGTAATGGTACTCGACCCAAGCCGCGCCGCCTTCAGGCACGGGGACGGGATAGAGCGCCGCATCAATAACGTCATGGTCGGTAGGCTTCCACTCCCCGACCTTCATCGAGCGCATCACCGAACCTGTCTTCTGCGCCCAGAACATGCTTGGCCGGTACTCCGTCCACCACACCTCGCCGTTGCCCAATGCAGGGCGCGTGCTTACGGGCCCCGTGTGGAATAGGTGTTGTTCGCTGCCGTCGGCAGGATCTATGATGACGAACCTCTGCGGGCGGTCGAAATCGGTTTTCAGGGCGAGGATACGTCCGTCGTCCAAGTATAGCGGGTATTCATATGTGGTGTATGTCCTGCCTGCGGAGGTCAGCGCCTCGGCACTGTCGTCGCGCTGCGGGAGCGAGTCCCAATAGTCGTTCAGGTAGCCGAAAGTTTCGCGGAACAGCTTCGGGGTCGATGTGTCGTAATGTGTAAACAGCCTCAACTGTGTGGTAAATAGCAGGAACGGGTAGTCGGAGCCGAATCGTGCGATATCGTCCCATATATAGGTGCCGAACTTGCGCTCGGAATGGGCTACCAACTGGTAACCGAGCTCATAGTGGCTCGGTACATGGTCTTTATACGACCCGCTGAACCATTTGTCGGGATTGTGCTTGCTAAGCATGTCGCGACCCATGGCGCGATAGTGCATCGTGTACGAGGGTTGCAAGCCCCGCCCGAATTCGGAGAACTGCGTCTCGGCCATCACCGCGTCGCCCTCCAGCAGCCAGAACGGGAGCAGCCCCGTGGCAAGCAGCGACGCCTGCTGTCCGAATATGTAACTGAATACCTTAACAGTAGAGCGGTTGATGTTGGCGTACTGCACCATGTGGCGGTACTCGTGCACTGCCAACTGTTTCAGCCACGGAGTTGAGTAGGGGGTGATATCAGGAACAGCCCCTATCTCTATGCGTTTGGGGGCAAGCATCGCCAACCCGTTCGAAAAGAAGTTTTCGGTATTGATGACCACGGGCGTTTTGAGTGGTGCATGGCTGAATCCGTGGTTTATGTGTTGGCGCGCAGCCTCCATATAGAACAGCGTCCTGCGCGCATTGCCATCGAATTCGCGCGGATAGATGATCTCCAGCGAATCGGTCGCTATACTGTTCCACTTCTGCCGCGCAGGAGCCTGCCCCGTACTGTAATACTGACCCGAAAGCTCACCATAGCCAGACAATACCACAAAAACCGCTAAAATCAATCCCCTAATCATTGTCAATTTAATTAGCTTCCTGCCCGTTTTGCTTTATATCCTGCCGCTGTTAGTATATCGACGACGCGGTCGCGGAAGTCGCCCTGTATGATTATCTCACCATCCTTTGACGAGCCGCCAACTCCGCACTTGCTTTTCAGCAGGCTTGCGAGGGCTTTAAGGTCGTCGTCGCTGCCGACGAAACCCTTTACGAGCGTTACCTGCTTGCCCGCCCGCGACTTGCGGTCGAGCCACACCCTCAACTCCTGTCTTTGGGGCGGCAGGGTCTCCTGCACATCCTCATCCGCATTGCGGTATTCATAGTCTGGGTTCGTGGAATAGACCATCCCCAACCTCGACTTCCAATCGCTACTGCTCATAATTTGGAAATTTGAAAATGTGGAAATTTGAAAATTAAAAATATAAAATTAGTGTCATCCTGAACTGACGCTCGAACGAGTGCGTAGTAGCGCTTGTGCTAACTTTGCCGAGTTCGGTTCGGCTACGCCTTTGGCTCCGATCGACATGACATCTTTTCAATTTACTCCATCTCCCTTATTCTCACCTCGATTCCCGTACCTGCAAGGCCGTCGGCCACCTTTTGGATGTCGGTTTTGTGGTCGGACTGCCCATAGTGGTAGGGGTAGAATATGGCGGGGTGTATAGCTTTCGCAGCCTCGACTGCCTGCTCTTCGGTCATGGTGTAGGGCTGGTTCACGGGCAGGAAGGCGACATCTATATCTTTCAGCGCCAGCATCTCCTCAGTGGGCTCGGTGTCGCCCGAGACATATATGCGCGTACCGCCGAGGGTTAATAGGTAGCCGTTGTTTTGCCCCTGCGGGTGGAATACATCCCTGCCAGCCGTAGTATTGTAGGCTGGTATGGCGTCTATTATGAGCCAGTCGCCTAGCATGATACGGTCGCCGTTGTTCATAGCCTTGCCCCTGCCGAGTTCGGCCACCACTGTTGAAGTGGATATAAGCTCGGTGCTGTTTTTGGAAAGGAGTTCCACCAAGTCCATATCGAGGTGGTCTCTGTGGTGGTGGGTTATCAGTATAACATCGGCCTTGGGCGCGTCCGAATAGTCGGCGAACAAGCCCACAGGGTCGATGTATATGGTTTTGCCGCCGAAGTCCATTCCGAGGCTCGCGTGGGCGAAGAACGATATCGAAAGTTCTTCGCCACTGCGGGTTGTAATCTTGTCTGTACAGTACGTTGTATTCATAATTATAGAGATTTAGCCCAAATGTACGAAAAAGTTATTAAATCATGGTATCTTTGTGCTCATTTTACTCGAGACATGAGAACATCCGGATTAAGAAAGGAGTATAGCGATATATTGCGTCTGGCATTCCCTGTGGTACTTACACACCTGGGGCAGATACTCGTACAGTTGGTGGACAACGCCATGGTGGGGCACTTGGAGACAGCCCTGCCGCTGGCTGCGGTATCGTTTGCCACCTCGGTATTTTTCATGGTCTTCGTACTCGGCATAGGCCTGTCGCTCGGCCTTACGCCACTCGTGGGCGAGATGTATTCGCAGAGCGATTACCGCACCTCGGCGCACTACCTGCAAAACTCCATACTCCTTTTCGGAGGCATGGGTATCCTGCTGCTGGGCATAGCTTTCGGCATTATCCCGTTCATGCACCACATGGGGCAGCCCGAAGAGGTGGTCGCACTGAGCATACCGTATTACAAATATATCGCATGGTCGCTGGTGCCGTTCATGATATTCGCGGCGTTCAAGCAGTTCCTCGAAGGAGTGGGCAACACCAAGGTGGCTATGGCGATAGTCATAACCTCGAACCTCGTCAATATCTTCTGCAACTGGCTCTTCATATACGGCAATTGGGGATGCCCGGCAATGGGGGTTGCAGGTGCAGGCCTTGCGACGCTCCTCTCGCGCATACTCACGCCGATACTTATCATCATCTACTTCTACAAGCACGATTCGTTCAACCGCTACTTCTCGTTCTTCAGCATGAAGAGCTTCTCGTGGGTTAGGATACGCTCGCTCATCGGGGTGGGTTCGCCCATCGCCGTGCAGATGTTCATGGAGGGGTTGGCCTTCGTAGCGGCAAGCATCATGATGGGTTGGATAGGCACGGTGGAGATAGCGAGCAACCAGGTTGCTACGGTCATCTCGAACCTCGGCTTCATGATACTCATAGGCATAAGCTCGTCGGTGACGATATTCGTAAGCCACTCCTACGGCCGCAGGGACTACACCGAAATAAAACGCTATTCGGTAGCGGCGTACCGCCTCGGATTGATGTGGAACGGCATTGCGGCGCTGGCGTTCATCACCCTGCGCCATTATATCCCGTTGATATTCACCTCCGATCCGCAGGTGGTGGAGATGGCCTCGCAGTTCCTCGTCTTTGTGGCTATATTCCAGATATCTGACGGACTTCAGGCCAATTCGGTGGGCATACTGCGCGGGATACAGGACGTGAAGAGCATCATGCTCATAGCATTCATATCATATATATTGATAAGCCTGCCCGCAGGCTACCTGCTTGCATTCGAGACGGAGATAGGCGCTTCGGGCCTCTGGCTCGGACTTACCATAGGGCTGGGCATAGCCGCCATACTATTGAACGCCCGCTACCGTAAACAGATGCGTCGGAACAAGCGGCAACAGTAGGAATTTTGCGTATATAGTAATATTTAATAAGGCATAAATATTTTTAACGACACGCCGCAGTTGTCTTATAATTAATATATTATATTGCGATTTCGGGGCTTTGCACCGTGTGGTACTGGTGATGGTGAAATATCGTAACGAACTTTTTCGTTATTATTGCACAACCAACAACCACAACACACATGAGAATCAAACAGACGAAAGCGTTGGAAAGCGCCATCGTCAGGGGTATGATGGCCTCTTGCCGGAACAACGGACGCGGCCTGCTCGACAGGGCTCTTCTCGCGATTATGGAAGATGACAACTGCCACGCCGCCCACGTTCTCGGGAAACTGCTTCAAGGCTGGGAGCTATACCAGATAAAGACGCGTATCGAGAAAGAGTTGAATGCGGCGGCGAATAAGGCAAACAGGGCTAATAAGGCCGGTAAAGAGGGTGGTAAGGATACACCTGTCAGACATGGCAAGGAGTTTTACGATGCCCTCGGGGATAGTCTCGAAAACATAGCAGGTGAATTTACCTCCTCTCAGGAGCCTATGGTTAATACCATGCACCTGCTAATACATATACTGCGCGACAAGAGTTTGGTGTCGTCTCGCGTGCTGTCGATGTACAACATAACAACGCACGCTGTAAGGCAGTGCGGTGCGGAGTTACCGCCCGACGAGGGGCATGATGCAGAGAAGAGTGCAAAGGACAGCATCCGCGTGGTGGGTATAAATCCCTCCGAGCCCAAAGGCATCTCACCGGATGAGAATGCTTACAGCAACTTTGAGGCCGACGACACGGCTTTCTTGGGCGAGGCTGGCGACTTTGGCGGTTTCGACGGCGGCGATGCCAGGACACCAAGGAAAAAGGCGTCGGGGCTTGACAAATACGGTACCGACCTTACTGCTGCGGCACGCAACGGCGATATAGACCCTGTGATAGGGCGCGACGAGGAGATAGACAGGCTTATACAGATACTCTGCCGCCGCAAGAAGAACAACCCCGTGCTTATAGGCGAGGCCGGTGTTGGTAAAAGCGCAATAGCCGAAGGGTTGGCGCTCAGGCTCGTGGCACGCGATGTGCCGCCTGCGCTTCAGGGCAAGACGCTATTTTCGCTCGATATAGCATCCTTGGTGGCAGGTACTAAATACCGCGGTCAATTCGAGGAGCGTATAAAGGATTTTATGAAAGAGTTGAAGAAGAGCAACAATACGATACTCTTCATCGACGAGATACACACGATAGTGGGTGCAGGCTCTACGCAGGGCAGCCTCGACACGGCCAACATACTGAAACCCGCCCTTGCCAGAGGGGAGATGCAGTGCATAGGGGCTACCACGCTCGACGAATACCGCGAGAACATCGAGAA
>QMCD01001403.1_pt1 | contig 14690 bp, 8 predicted proteins | sample 1821841 | NCBI WGS metagenome assembly QMCD01 (sample SAMN01991225, study PRJNA193472) | Termite gut metagenome, whole genome shotgun sequencing project. | isolation source: worker | host: Macrotermes natalensis | reverse complement strand
CAGCCAATTTGTTTTCCCAGTTTGCTTCCGACACAAGTCAGGTTGCCGTTATGGTTAACACCATGTCGGCAATATTCAGTGCGCTAACAATACTTTTCCTGTTTTGGTCGATTACCCATTTGGCAAGAAAAATTGTCGCTCCCGAAGGAAATTACAAAGGTAAAGGCATCGACTTGGGACAAATGATCATTATTATGGGTTCCGGACTTATCGGAGCTTTGGCTTATACTTTTTCAGATACATTTTGGTTTTCGGCTGTTGAGGGAGAGGTTTATGCTTATTCATCGTTAATGACCGCTTTGGTTTTTTGGTTAATTCTTAAATGGGAAAATGTAGCCGATAAACCTCATGCCGATCGCTGGTTGATTTTAATTGCTTATCTGATAGGCTTGTCTATAGCGGTTCACTTATTGAATTTGCTTTGTATCCCTGCCATCGTTTTGGTTTATTATTATAAAAAATATCCGAATCCTAATTTAAAAGGATCTTTGATTGCCCTGTTGATTTCATTTGCTATTGTGGCAGCTATTCTTTTCGGATTGGTACAAGGTTTGGTAGAAGTTTGCGGCTGGTTCGAATTATTGTTCGTGAATGTATTCGGAATGCCTTATAATAGCGGAGTTATCTTTTACGTTATTCTTATTTTTGGCGTTTTGGCGTGGAGTATTTGGGAAACCATGCAGCCAATAATCAACGAATTACGTGTGAAAATTTCTTTTATCTCAGCTGTTGTTTTATTAGGAATTCCTTTCTTGGGTTCCGGTTACTTTTTGGGCATTGTTTTGATTGGTGTATTAACAGGATTCTTGTTTTGGAAGAAACCCAGCCCCGTCGTTTTGAATACGATCCTCGTTGGTTTGTTTGTAATCACAATAGGCTATTCTTCTTATGCGTTAATCATGATTCGCTCGTCGGCCAATCCGCCAATGGATCAAAATGCTCCCGAAGATATTTTCACATTAAGTACTTATCTTGGCCGCGGACAATATGGCGAAGTGCCTTTGTTGTATGGTGAAACTTATGCTTCTGAAGCAAAATATAAGCCCGAAAACGGAATGTGTGTTCCCGACACTAAAAATATAATGACTTGGAGACGCGTTATAAAAGAAAATAATGAAGAAAAAGACCGTTATTTCCAATCATGGCTGAAAACAGAATATACCTCTGTTGATGAGTTGAATATGCTTTTCCCCCGCATGCATAACAGAAATGATCCGCGCCATATTCAAGCGTATAAAGAATGGGGTAATGTCACGGGAAAACGTGTCAGATTTTCCAATTGCGGAGAATCTCGAACAACAATAATGCCTACATTTGCCGAGAATCTAAGATTCTTCTTCTCTTATCAGGTGAATTTCATGTATTGGAGATATTTTATGTGGAATTTTTCCGGCCGGCAAAACGACATACAGGGACAAGGTGAAATTTCTAACGGGAACTGGATTACCGGGATTAAGTTCATAGATGAACAATTGGTTGGTCCGCAAGACAACTTGCCGGACGATATTGCCAATAATAAAGGGCATAATACTTATTTCATGTTGCCTTTATTGTTGGGAATCATCGGACTGCTATATCAGGCATTATTTTGTGGCAATAAAGGGATTCAGGGTTTTTGGACCGTATTTTTCCTTTTCTTTATGACAGGATTGGCCATTGTACTTTACTTGAATCAAACGCCGCTCCAAGTGCGCGAACGGGATTATGCTTATGCCGGTTCATTCTATGCTTTTTCTATTTGGATAGGACTTGGAGTTGCAGGTCTTTCGAGATTATTGACCCATTATACAAAAATGAATCCTGTAGTTGCAGGTGCTCTTGCGACTATTCTTTGTGCTTTTATTCCAGTAAGAATGGCGGCAGAAAACTGGGATGACCATGACAGGTCGCGCCGTTATGTTGCCCGGGATTTCGGTGCCAATTATTTACTAACTTGCGAACCGAATGCGATTATATTCACCAATGGAGATAACGATACTTTCCCGCTTTGGTATGCACAAGATGTGGAAGGAATTCGCACCGATGTTAGGGTTTGTAACCTGAGTTACTTGCAAACAGACTGGTATATCGATCAAATGAAACGTCAGTCATACGAATCGGAACCATTACCAATCAACTGGACGCGTGCAGAATATTTACAAGGTCACCATGAAGCTGCTTATATTTTTGAGTTGATAGATAAGCCTGTTGAGGTGGGACAAATTCTTGATTTAATCAGATCGGGAGATAACAGATTAAACAAAATGGCAGGAATCAGGGAAAATATGGATATTATCCCGTCAAAACAGCTTTACATACCAATCGACTCTGCTGCTGTAATTCGTTCGGGACTTGTGAAAGAAGAAAATGCACATTGGATTCCCAGTGAATTTATAATTAACTTATCAAACAAACAATACATCGCCAAACAAGAAATGATGATTTTGGAGATGTTGAGAAATAACACGGATTGGAGTCGCCCGATTTATTATGCTGTTACCGTAGGTTCCGATCAATATTTGAACATAAATGATCGTTTCCGCCAGGATGGTATTGCTTATCGCATCGTACCGTACAATACAAAAGAAGTAGGCAATACGGTCGATACCGAAGTTATGTTTGACAACATAATGAATAAATATCGTTGGGGAAATGTTGCCGATTCGAAAATTTATCTGGACGAAAATGCGTTGAGAATGTGTAAAACATTCCGGGCGCTATTCGGCACACTTTCCGATGCATTAATCAATGAAGGTAAAAACGACAAAGCCGAACAAGTATTGGATTACAGTGTTAAAGTGCTTCCTCCTACAACGGTTCCATTTGATTATTCAGCTTTATCCCTGGCTTTGGGATATATGAGGATAAATCAAAACGAGAAAGCGCTTACCATTTACGATCAAATAGCCGACCGTACGATGGGTAATTTGAATTGGTATTTCAGATTAAATCCCAATCATTTTAATAGTGTTTTCCAATCTGTCAGACAGGATATATCTGTCATGATCGAAGTTCTTTCCGCATTTAATGAAATTGACAAGGAACGTGCTGAGAAATTTATAGAGGAATTTAGCATATATTATTCACAATACACGCAAATTATTGAATATCAAAAACAAAGATATGGCTCTCCGGAGAATCAGTGATATATGTTTATAGAAAAACCACCCATATTTTACCGGATGTTGTTTCCGGGCGCCATTTGGAGAATCAATCCGACGGAAAAATGTGTATACCTCACATTCGATGACGGGCCGATTCCTGAAGTTACGCCTTGGGTGTTGGATTTATTAGATAAATATAATATCAAAGCTACCTTTTTTTGCGTTGGAGATAATGTAAGGAAATATCCCGAAATCTATCAGCAAGTACTTGACAGAGGACATCTTGTCGGGAATCATACATTTCATCATAAAAAAGGATCCAGCTGCCGGACAAAAAATTATGTCTTGAATGCCGGTTTGGCAGCGCGCTATATCGACAGCAATTTATTTCGTCCGCCACATGGTCACATGCGCTTCAAACAAATGCTCAAATTGAGAAAAGATTATAAAATCATTATGTGGGACGTAATAACCCGTGATTACAGTTGGCGTGTAAATGCAGAACAGGTTTTCCGGAATGTAAAGAAATATACACGTAACGGCTCTATAATCGTATTTCATGATTCCATTAAAGCAGAATCCCGCATGAAGGAAGCGCTTCCTAAATCTATCGAATGGTTGCTCGAACAAGGATATATTTTCAAATTAATTGAAAATTGAAAGTGAAAAATTGAAAATGAAAAAGTACATAATCATTTTCAATTTTCCACTTTCAATTTTCCACTTTCAATTATGTTCTCCTCTCTAATCAAACAAAAAGCATTGCAGCTGGGATTTGAGGCTTGCGGTATTTGCAAGGCTGAATTTACCGGAGAACATGCCGGATATTTACAAGAATGGCTCGACAAGGGGTATCATGGCGAAATGTCTTATTTGAGCAAAAATGTAGAAAAACGCTGTAACCCGTCTTTGTTAGTTGAAAATGCCAAATCTGTTATCGTTGTTGCTCTTAACTATTTGCCTGAAAAGAAACAGCATCCCGATGCTCCGCAATTTTCCTACTATGCTTACGGCAAGGATTACCATATAGTCGTAAAAGATAAGTTACAACAACTCTATAACTATATTTATCAAGAACTGTTTCCTGTTAACGGCAGACTTTTTTGCGATACTGCTCCTATTCTGGAAAAGCATCATGCACAAAAAGCCGGATTGGGCTGGATTGGTAAAAATACCCAATTGATTATTCCCGGGAAAGGCTCATTCTTCTTTTTAGGAGAAATCGTATTAGACCGCGAATTAGATTACGATACACCTCAAGAAAACAAATGCGGAAACTGCCAAAAATGTATCGAAGCCTGCCCGACACAAGCGATTATCGCTCCCGGATTATTAAATGCAATCCGTTGCATTTCTTATCTTTCTATCGAATATAAAGGCATCCTAAAAAATCCGCTACCTAATAATCAAATATATGGTTGTGATATTTGTAACAAAGTATGCCCTCACAATCAACAAGCAAAATCAACCCTAGTTGAAGAATTCAAACCCTCTGATGCTTTTCTGAATTTAACCAAAGAACAAATCCTGCAAATGAAAGAGGATACTTTTAACGACATTTTTAGGGAATCTGCCGTTAAAAGAATTGGATTGCAACGACTTAAAAGCGCCACAGGTTAAAACCGGAAACTCAAGTCGACCCCAAATTGCATGGGTTTACCTCTTTGAGCCAAACTTCTTCCCATTGATTCGAAATAAAACGCGGCATATTTTTCGTTCAGGATATTTTTCATCCAAAAAGCCAACCCGAAATTACCTTTCGAAACAGAAGCTTTAGCATTGAGGACTCCGTAAAAATCTTGGTAAACATCGTTGGCTTCCGTCCAATAAATACGTCCGGAAGCGTTATACCAAGCTTGTAGATTGAAGCTGTCAATCCACTTTTTGTTGAAGTTTTTATTGTAAGCCGCAGTCAAAGAAAGTGTATTTTGAGGAGCAAACGGCACAAAATTTCCGGAATAAAGAGTATCATTTTTGAAAGTCGCATGCGTATAACCATAATTGGCTGTTAAGCTAAAGTTCTCCGACAAGTATGCTGATAATGAAATTTCTCCTCCAAAACTGTTGGCTCCGGCCGCATTGTTGACAATACGACCCATTGCAACCATTTGTGTTAATTGAACATCTTTCACATCGATATAAAATCCGGCAAGCTCTGCATAAAGAAAGTCTTTGATTAACTCACCTTTGAAACCTATTTCATAATTCCAACTAAGTTCCGGTTTGTAAGCAGCAGCTTCTTCTACCGAAAGCGTATTGTTGAAAGTTTTATCGTATCTTGCCCTAAAAGAATTTTGCATTAGATCGGCAAACATATTGACGTTATATCCTCCCGATTTATATCCATTAGCCACAGAAGCATATACATATTTATTTTCATCGAATGCATATTTCAACGCCAATTTAGGTAAGATTTTTGTATAATCGGTTGAGATGTTTCCCTGAAGCGTATCAGAAAGCTCATAATTTGGCATAACCATCGGAGGCCTCTGCATTCTCATATCCGTGTTTATTGTCATGGCAGAATAATATTTCAATTTTGCTTTTTCGTAATCAACACGAATTCCGGCAGTTACGGATAACCCTTCTACAAAAAGGTTATTATAAGTTGATTGATGAAACAACGCTACTCCATAAGAAGGTGTTTCAAAATTACCGGGAACGGTAATTGTTTCATCTTTAATTGTAAATACAGGTGCCATCGCATTCATTGTACTTCCGATATTAATCATTGGAGAAAGTAGATCTTTAATACCATCTTCGCCAAAAGTAGTCGGTGCATTCGTATGCAGTTTATTATAAAATCCCATGACGCCAAACGACCATTGATAATTGTTTCGATTATTTGATTTGACGTTAATTTCTTCAGAAAAAGCATGTTGTTGTTGCTTTTGATTGATTGAGAAAACACTTTTCGGAGAATAATCCGTATCCATTTTCATATTATCATTGAAATGCTGATATCCGGTCGAAGATGTTAGCAAGAAATGTTCGGTTTCGTATGAAACATTCAATCCGGTTCCAACAACTTCTCTGCGATAACGTCCTTCATAATTATAATTTGGATCAGCAATATTTCCTTTTTCATATTCGCCATAAGGAAACGCACCCTGGTCGGAATAATCGTAATTGGCAACCCATTGGAATTTCAGTTTATTGGAAGCTTTCCAGTCTAACCGGAAACGTCCGCCGGCAGCTTTCGATTCATCTGCCTTTTTACCTGTATATTTGTTGGTAAAAAAACCGTCGTTTTCGTCATAATATCCAGAAACAGACATTCCTACTTTTTCGTTAACCCTGTAAGATTCGGTTAGTTTAGCTTGTTTTAATCCGTAGTTTCCACCGGAAAGCATCACTTTTGTCCGATGAGCATAATCCAAAGGAGAATGTGTATAAATATTTACAATACCACCCATGGCATTCCTGCCATATAACGTCCCCTGCGGGCCGCGAAGCACTTCGATCCGTTGAATATCGGTAAAATTGAAATCAAAAGTCGTTTTATCCATATAAGGCATATCATCGACATACAATCCTATCGTCTGACCGGTGGCACGTTCACCGATACCTCTTATATATACAGGAGTAGAAAGTCTGGAACCATAATCGGGAATAAAGAAATTAGGCACGATCACGCTCAAATCTTTAACCGTATTCACTTTCATGTTTTCAATTTGAGACGGTGTCAATACCGAAACCGAAGAAGGTAAAGATCTCAAATTATTGGTTTCTTTAGAAGAGGAAGAAATGACAACTTCTTTTAACGCATAAGACTTTAACGTATCCGAAACGCTTCCTAACTCATTCGTTGCAAATAAAAACTGTTGTCCCACCAAAAGGGATAAGAAAATAAGTGATAGATATTTTTTCATTGTTTTTCGTTTATTAAGTAAAAACGGTGCAAAGGAACAAGAAAACAAAGAAAGTATCAATCACTAAATGTAGTGATTTTTAACGGCAAATAATTCTACCGCGAACCTAAATATAGAAAATACATACCGATAAGCAGCAACAACAAGTCGATAGCTTTGTTTTTCAGGTTTTTCTCTCCAAAGAACAGCCATCCGGCAAAAAACGAGACGATCACGCCTCCGCGACGCACCATCGAAACAATAGAAATTAAGGCATCGTCGTAGGCGAGTGATTTGAAGTAGCAAAAATCGGCTAAAACAAGAAAAATAGAAATCATCGGAATGCTCCACCGCCATCGGAAAGGAGTTGATTTTTTCCGTTGCGGATACCAAAGGAACAAAGTCAAAATTCCCATCATCGCAAACTGGTAGAAACAGTAATATCCCTGAACCACTACCGGATCGACGATTCTCAACAAGTATCTGTCGTATAAACCACTGATTGCACCGGTAACGGTAGCCATCACGATAAAGAAAATCCATTTGTTGTGCCGAAAGTTAATCCCCTCTTTTTTACCTGTTTTCGACAACAAAAAAAACGACGAAATAGAGAATAAAACGCCAATCCACTGATATGCGTTTAATCTTTCCTGAAATATCAGCAACGCTCCCAAAAGCACAAGTACAGGTTGCGTAGCTTTAATGGGAGAGGCAATGGTAATGGGTAAATGCTTCATGGCAAAATAGGCAAATAACCACGAAGAAAGCACGATTACCGCTTTCAACGCCAACAGTAAATGTGTATATAAACCGGCAGGATGTGAACCGGATATAAAAACAACGGGCAGAAAAATTAAGCTGCAAAAAAACGTATTGAGAAAAAGCACAGGAATAACGGCGTTATTCGATAACGATACTTTTTTCGATACATCATACACGCCAAGCAATGCCGCCGACAAAAATGCAAGTGCTAACCACATAAACAAATCATTGAAAAACGGGGACAAAGGTAGTAAGTTTAAAAATAATCATGTATTTTTGCGTGAATTATTGATAGAAAAGCGAATGAAAGATTTTATCTTAACCGACATACAAACCGAAAGAGCCGTTTTAGTGGGTTTGATAACTCCCGAACAAAATGAAGTCAAGATAAAAGAATATCTTGATGAGTTGGCTTTTTTGGCCGATACTGCCGGAATCCAGCCTGTGAAAAATTTCACGCAAAAACTCGAACATGCTCATCCTGTTACCTTTGTTGGTTCCGGGAAGCTGAAAGAAATAAAAGATTTTATAGAAGACGAGGACAACGAAATAGGCTTGATCATCTTCGATGACGAACTTACTCCCAAACAATTACGCAACCTGGAACGCGAACTGAAAGTAAGAATCATGGACCGTACAAGCCTGATTCTCGATATTTTTGCAAGCCGCGCCCAAACCGCCCATGCTAAAACACAGGTAGAGTTGGCTCAATATAATTACATGCTGCCGCGCCTGACCGGTTTGTGGACTCACCTCGAACGCCAAAGCGGCGGTGGCAGCAGCGGTTTCCGTATGCGCGGACCGGGAGAAACCCAGCTCGAAACCGACAAGCGAATTATCCTGGATAAAATATCCCGTCTTAAAAACGAATTAAAAGACATAGAACGCCAAAAATCAACCCAACGCAAAAACAGGGGAAAAATGGTGCGGGTAGCGCTTGTAGGATATACAAATGTAGGTAAATCCACTTTGATGAACTTACTTTCTAAATCGGATGTTTTTGCCGAAAATAAGCTTTTTGCCACATTAGATACCACAGTACGCAAGATAACCATTCAAAACCTGGCATTTTTACTATCGGATACCGTCGGATTTATCCGGAAACTGCCTACGGAATTGATCGAATCGTTTAAATCTACATTGGATGAAGTCCGCGAATCGGACTTATTGGTCCATGTAGTGGATATTTCTCATCCGGGCTTTGAAGAACAAATCGAAGTCGTAACAAATACGCTGAACGACATAAGCAAAGAAGAAAAACCAACCGTTGTGGTTTTCAATAAAATAGACGCTTTTTCACATATCGAAAAAGATGCCGACGATTTAACTCCCATCAAGAGAGAAAATCTTTCTTTAGATGAGCTGAAACAAACATGGATGAACAAATTACACGAAAACTGTGTATTCATTTCAGCGCGGGATAAAGACAATATAGAAGAACTCAAATCGGTTCTATACGAAAAAGTGAAGGAAATTCATATACAACGTTATCCGTATAACGATTTCCTTTATCAAGAATATGAAGAATTATGAAAAGAAAATTAACTGTCCAAGAAATCAAAACATTAGAATCCCGCCACTGCACAGCTGAAAATTGGGATAACATACTCGTTCCCGAAGATTTTAAACCGGATCACCTGAATCATGTTAATTTTTCCGGAAAAATCGAATTAGGTGTTTTCGAAAAAGAATTTACATTGCCCGGCGGAATGAAAAAGCATTCGGGTCTACACCATGTAACTTTGCACAACTGCGAATTAGGCGATAACGTGCTGATTGAAAACGTACAAAACTACATTGCCAATTACAAAATTGGAGACAATACTCTCATCCAAAACCTCGATATTATGTACGTGGAAGGAAAATCCACTTTTGGAAATGGAGTGGAAGCTATTGTATTGAACGAAACCGGTGGACGGGAAGTGATGATCAACGACAAACTTTCCGCCCATTTTGCATATATACTTTCCCTATACCGCCATCGTCCGGTTTTAACAAAAAAAATGCAGGATATGGTACGGTTCTATGCCGATAAATACGCATCCGAAACAGGCACTATCGGGAAAAATGTAATCATTATCAATGTCGGTTCAATAAAGAGTGTACGCATCGGTGATTGTGCCGTTTTGGAAGGAGCTGTCCGGTTAAAAAACGGCAGCATAAACAGCAACGAACACGACCCTGTCCATATCGGCTATGGAGTTATCTGCGAAGATTTTATCATCAGTTCCGGATCGCATGTGGAAGATGGAACCATGCTGACCCGTTGCTTTGTAGGACAAGCTTGCCACCTCGGACATACCTATTCGGCAATCGACTCGCTTTTCTTCAGTAATTGCCATGGAGAAAACGGAGAAGCCTGCTCTGTTTTTGCCGGACCTTATACCGTAACGCACCATAAATCTACCTTGCTGATTGCAGGCATGTTCTCGTTTATGAACGCCGGTTCGGGTTCCAATCAAAGCAACCACATGTATAAATTAGGACCTATCCATCAAGGGATTCTCGAAAGAGGAGGAAAAACAACCAGTGATTCATATATCCTTTGGCCGGCTAAAATAGGAGCTTTCTCTTTGATTATGGGACGCCATACCAGTAATACAGATACTTCCAATATGCCGTTTTCATACCTCATTGAAAGCGATAACGCAACTGTGTTAGTACCCGGCGTCAATCTACGAAGTGTGGGAACCATTCGTGATGCTCAGAAATTCCCGAAACGCGATAAAAGGAAAGATCCCAATAAACTGGACCAAATCAACTTCAATTTATTAAGTCCTTATACCATACAGAAAATGTTCCGGGGAGTGGAAGTCCTGAAAGAATTGCAAAACACTTCAGGAGAAGCCTCAGAATCATACGTTTACCATAGCTGCCGGATCAAGAATTCTTCATTAAGAAAAGGACTTCAAATATATGATTTGGCTATCAATAAATTCCTTGGTAATTCGATCATATCCCGTTTGAAGAATTGCAGTTGTAAATCGGACGAAGAAATCCGCCAATGCCTGAAACCAAATTCCGAAACAGGAAAAGGACAATGGCGCGACATTGCAGGCTTATTGGCTCCCAAAACTGAAATCGACAAATTGATGGATGATATCGAATCCGGTAAAATATCCAAATTAAAAGAAATCAATGCTGTTTTAGCCGATTTACATAAAAACTATTATTCGTTGGAATGGACTTGGGCATGGGATAAGATCCAACAATATTATGGCTTGTCATTAGACACAATTACTAGAAAAGATATAGTCAATATTGTAAAAAAATGGCTATATGCCGTAGTCGAAATGGATAGAATACTGTATGAAGATGCTAAAAAAGAATTTTCTTTATCATCACGTACAGGTTTCGGAGCCGACGGCAACAAAGATATTCAAAAACTCGATTTCGAACAGGTTCGCGGCGCTTTTGAAAAAAATGCTTTCGTAGAAGCCGTTTTAAAACATATCGAAGAAAAAACAAAACTCGGAGAAGAAATAATTCAGAAGTTAGAAGTTGGAAGTGAGAAGTGAGAATATAACCTTGCTTCTAACTCCTAACTCCTAACTCCACACTCCTAACTCCTATAAAAACAAATATATGGCAACACCTCCATTTAAGTATCAAGATCCTTTTCCATTGGGGAAAGACGAAACCGAATATTATTTGCTGACGGAAGAAGGCATTTCGATTTCACAATTCGAAGGTAATGACATCCTGAAAGTCGAACACGAAGTATTAACCCGCTTGGCAAACGCATGTTTTCATGATTGTTCGTTTTTGTTGCGGCCGGAACACCAAAAAATGGTCGCTAAAATACTAGACGATCCCGAAGCGAGTGAAAACGACAAATATGTAGCATTAACCATGCTCCGCAATGCCGAAATTGCAGCCAAAGGTATCTTACCTTTCTGCCAAGACACAGGGACTGCTACCATTGTCGCTAAAAAAGGACAACAGGTTTGGACCGGTGGAGGCGACGAAGAAGCGCTTTCATTGGGCGTTTACAAAACATATACCGAAGAAAACCTGCGCTATTCGCAAACCATTCCTTTGGATATGTATACCGAAAAAAATTCCGGTACAAACCTTCCGGCACAAATTGATATTCAAGCTGTTGACGGCATGGAATATAAATTCCTCTGCATTGCCAAAGGCGGCGGATCATCTAACAAAACTTATCTGTTTCAAGAAACGAAAGCCTTGTTAAACCCGGAAACTTTAGAAAAATTCCTGATTGAAAAAATGGCTTCACTCGGAACTGCAGCTTGTCCTCCCTACCATATCGCATTCTGTATCGGAGGAACTTCTGCCGACGCTTGTTTGAAAACCGTAAAATTGGCTTCTACCAAATATTATGACGCTCTCCCAACCCGGGGAAACGATGGCGGACAAGCTTTCCGGGATATAGAACTGGAAGAAAAAATGTTGAAAGCCGCTCAAAAAATCGGTTTGGGCGCTCAATTCGGCGGAAAATATTTGGCACACGATATCCGCATCATTCGTTTGCCACGTCACGGAGCTTCCTGTCCGGTAGGTATGGCGGTTTCATGTTCAGCCGATCGCAACATCAAAGCAAAAATCAACAAAAAAGGTGTTTGGATTGAGAAACTGGAAGACAATCCGGGCAAATATATCCCTGAAACATTGCGCAATGCCGGAGAAGGTGACGCAGTAAAAATCGACTTAAATCGTCCAATGAAAGAAATACTGGCCGAACTGACCAAATATCCGGTGGCAACCCGTTTGTCATTGAATGGAACTATCATTGTTGGCCGTGATATTGCTCATGCCAAATTGAAAGAGTTACTGGATAAGGGCGAAGAGCTTCCTCAATACATCAAAGATCATCCGATTTATTACGCAGGACCGGCTAAAACGCCTCAAGGTATGGCAAGCGGCTCTATGGGACCCACTACCGCAGGACGCATGGACTCGTATGTCGACCTATTCCAAAGTCATGGCGGAAGCATGATTATGTTGGCCAAAGGAAACCGCAGCCAGCAAGTTACGGATGCCTGTAAAAAACATGGCGGATTTTATCTCGGTTCTATCGGAGGCCCCGCTGCTATTTTGGCTCAAAACAATATCAAGAGCCTCGAATGCGTGGCTTATCCCGAATTAGGCATGGAAGCTATTTGGAAAATCGAAGTGGAAGATTTCCCTGCATTTATCTTAGTTGACGATAAAGGCAACGATTTCTTTAAGAAAATCAAAAACCAACATGCATCTTGCTGATTGACTATTAATAATATTTAGCCGTAAATTTCACAAATAAACACAAAATTCTTATTCGTGAAATTTGCGGCTTTTCAATTTCCTTTATCCAGCTTCCTTTGATGCTTCCAGATTTGGTAAGAATTAATCAAATTCTGCCATACGACATAAGAAGCAGGAGCTATCGCCACAAGCGGATTAAAAAAAGTATTCGCCATCCAAATGGCAAGGATAGTATTTTTTTGTCCGAGTCCTTGACCTCCGACAAGCCTATCTCCAAATTTTTTACCTAAGGACCAACCCGTAAAGAATTGAAGCCAGCAAACGACCGCAGCACCCAAAGCAATCAAAAGGATATGCATGATAATCGTCTGGTCCTCTTCTATTTTTGCTAACAACTTGGAGGTCGTGTTCGCCATTACAATGGTCAGAGCAACCGCCCAAAGCCAAAAGGAATACATTTGTCTTTCATACAACCGGCGATGTATTCGTGGAGCAGTTTTTTTTAAGGCAAGCGCTAAAATGAGAGGCCCAAGCAACAACGGCATCACTTTGGAACAAATAGCTAAAAATGAGTGACTAAAACTCAATTCTTCACCGGCCATGCCATGCGCACCGATGGCTGAAAAAATAAGCGGTGCCAAAAAAGCGACTAAAATAGTACTAAGTATGTTGTAAGTGGCCATGCTTACGATACTGCCTCCCAAAATGCCAACAATAACCGCCGAAGCAGCTGCAGTCGGAGCCAATATACAAATCATGCTACCTTCTGCCAAATCAAGACTAAAAGGCTTAAGTATAAAATAAATCAATAAACACCCGATAACCTGTACACAACCCATCCATAAATAAAGAGGAGTAAATTTGATTTTTGAAAGTGATACCCTGCAATAAGCTATCAAAAGCATGAAGAAAAGAAAATACGGCATCAAAAAATCCGCACGGGTCATGTATTTGTAAAAAACCACACCTACAATCATGCAGATAAAAAGTGCATTTGTTTTAAGAAACTTCAGCGTTTTGTTGGACATAAATATTTTTTGTCAAATTTGCTGCAAATTTAGTTTTTTAATTCTACATTTGTGCTTTCACTTAAAACAATTTAATATCATATGAAATTCGGATATTTTGATGACCAACGTCGCGAGTACGTTATCACTAACCCACGCACGCCGTGGCCCTGGATCAATTATTTAGGAAATGAAGACTTCTTTTCTCTTATCTCTAACACCGCCGGGGGATATTCTTTCTACAAGGATGCTAAATTCCGCCGCATTACCCGTTACCGCTACAACAACGTTCCAATGGATAATGGCGGACGCTATTTTTACATCAACGATAACGGAACCGTTTGGAATCCGGGTTGGAAACCTTGTAAAACCGAATTGGATAAATACGAGTGTCGACATGGGATGAACTATACCATCATTACCGGTGAGAAAAACGGTATTGAGGCCGAAACATTATTCTTCGTTCCATTAAAAACATTAGCCGAAATTCAAAAGGTAAAATTGACCAACAAAAATAAAGAGACTAAAAAAATCAAATTATTTTCTTTCGCAGAATGGTGCTTGTGGAATGCTGCCGCCGACATGGAAAATTTCCAGCGAAATCTTTCGACAGGAGAAATTGAGGTTGAAGGCAGCGTAATATATCACAAAACAGAATACCGTGAACGCCGCAACCATTACGCCTATTATTCGGTAAATACACCTATACAGGGGTATGAAACAGACCGTGAGACTTTCTTGGGGATGTATAATGGTTTTGATGAACCTCAAACTGTGATAGA
>QMCD01001402.1_pt1 | contig 14693 bp, 12 predicted proteins | sample 1821841 | NCBI WGS metagenome assembly QMCD01 (sample SAMN01991225, study PRJNA193472) | Termite gut metagenome, whole genome shotgun sequencing project. | isolation source: worker | host: Macrotermes natalensis | reverse complement strand
GGCCCGGCCGGCAGCGGCGAGTACGGCCCATTCCCAACCGCGACCGAAGCAGCAACAGCTGCATCCGTCACGTCTGGCGAACCGCCGAAGCGGAGGCAGGAGCAAGGCCGACTGGGTGATGATAATCGCGATCCTGGTGGCGCTTTTCGCGCTCGGGACAATGATCTATGGGATGCTTTCGAAGCCCGACCAGGATATAAAACCGACCAACGACCAGATCGAGAACGTCGAATTTCTCGACGGGGACACGAGCACCGAACTGCCAGAAAACGATGGGTAGGTTTATCGTGGTTAGTGTATTAGAAAATATGTCATCCCGACAGAGCGGAGCGACGAGGGATTTACTACTGTGTTTTAAAACAAAAAGGTAGATTCCTCACATTTGTTCGGAATGACAAGGAATATTTTATCTACAATGGACATTCAGTCTGTAAAACAACGTTTTGGTATCACGGGCAACGACGAGGCGCTGAACCGCGCGCTGGAAGTCGCCATGCGTGTCGCGCCCACCGACCTGTCGGTTCTGGTGACGGGCGAGAGCGGCGTGGGCAAGGAATTTTTCCCACAGGTGATCCACGCGTACAGCGCGCGCAAGCACAATAAATACATCGCCGTGAACTGCGGCGCGATCCCCGAGGGCACGATAGAATCGGAGTTGTTCGGGCACGAAAAAGGTTCGTTCACCGGTGCGACCGAGGCCCGCAAGGGGTATTTCGAGGAGGCCAACGGCGGCACGATCTTCCTCGACGAGGTGGCCGAACTGCCGCTGTCGACCCAGGTGCGGCTGCTGAGGGTGCTTCAGGACGGCGAATATCTCCGCGTCGGCTCGTCGAAGATACAGAAAACCGATGTGAGGGTGATCGCGGCGACCAATATCAACCTTCAGGACGCAATCGCGCGGAGCAAGTTTCGCGAGGACCTCTACTACCGCCTTAACACGGTGCCGATACAGGTGCCGTCGCTCCGTGACAGGCAGGGCGATATCTGCCTGTTGTTCAGGAAGTTTGCGGCCGATATAGCCACACAGTACCGCATGCCGGTGATCTCGCTCGACCGCGAGGCGCGCGAAGTGCTGGAAAGTTACTCGTGGCCGGGCAATATCCGCCAGTTGAAAAACGTTACGGTACAAATATCGGCGATCGAGGAGGCACGCACGATCACGGCGCCGATCATGCTCAAATACCTGCCGGTGACACAGACCCAGCCGATGGTGGTGGGCGGCACGCAGCACAGGAACGATCCCGGCGACGAGCGCGAGATACTGTATAAGGTACTGTTCGACATGCGCTCGGAGATCGGCGAGATGAAACGGATGATGATCGAGATCCTCGCCGAGCGCGACGCCGACAGGCACGCGATAGCAGGCTATCTGCCACAAATGAGTGTCTCGGCACCCCGGCAGCCTATCGTAACCCCGCCTGCGATCGAACCGGAATTTACCGACAGCGAGGAAGTTACGGAAGACGACACACCTCGCGAGATGACCAAAGACCAGGCGCAGAGGGAGCAGATAGTCAGGGCCCTCCGTCGAAACAACGGCAGACGCAAGGACGCCGCGCGCGACCTGTTCATCTCGGAACGGACACTTTACAGGAAAATTAAAGAACTTGGAATAGATGGTTTTTAATAAATTCACAGCATGGGCCGCGCTGATCGCCGCCACAACGGCGATAATGTGGGGCTGCAAGGTGAGCTATTCGTTCACGGGCGGGTCGATCGACGAGGCGGCGATGACGTTCAGCGTCGCCCATATACCGAATAACGCGCAGTATGTTTCTCCCGCGCTGAGCAACGACTTCACCACGGCACTGATCGAGCGTATGGAGCGACAAACGCGCCTGTCTCAGGTCCCCGAGGGTGGCGACTTCAGCTACGAAGGCGAGATCACGGGATGGACCGACGCCCCGTCTATCATCTCGGGCAACGACACAGGCGTTGGGGCGGGCGCGGTGACCAACAAGCTGACCGTCACGGTCAAAATACGGTTTGCGAACGCCATTACGCCCGAGAATAATTTCGACAGGACGTTCTCGGCCTTTGCCGAATACCCCGCCACATCTTCGATCATGCAGGAGGAGGCAACCCTCATCCCGATAATCGTCGAAGACCTTATCAATCAGATATTTATCGCTTCAACGGCGAATTGGTAAACGCATACTATGGTCGACCCCGGTAAAATAAACAGTTGCATTGCGGCAGCGGCGCACGGCGAAAGGCTGTCGAAAACTTGCGCCGACGCATTGCACGAGGCGGTCGACACATGGCCGTGGTTCATGACCGCGCGGTTGCTCCATGCCGACCTGACGGGGGCTGCGGACAGTCTGGTTGAGCTACACTACTCGGCATATCCCCGCACGCTGCACCCCCTCGCCGAAATATCGCTGGAAGAGTTCGGTATCTCGTCAGCGCAGTCGGCAGTAAGTCCGAACGGCAACGACCTTATCGAAAAATTCCTGCTCAAAGGCGAGCACCGGATCGTCCCCGACGACGCGACAGGCGAGGAGGACGAAGCAGCCGGAAGCGGTGAATTCGACCTGTCCGACGACTTCATTTCCGAAGAATTGGCCGAAATTTACCTCGCCCAAGGTCTAAATCGACAGGCAAAGAAGATATATAAAAGATTAAGTTTGCTAAATCCGGAAAAAAGTATTTATTTTGCCGAAATTATTGAGGAGATCGACAGCAAAATCCCCTCGAAGAAAAAGTGAATTAATTAATTTAACAACCGAATAAGATGCATATCGTTGTACTTGTACTGATCATTCTCGCCTGCTTTCTCATCGTTCTCACCGTGCTTGCACAGAACCCGAAGAGCGGCATGGCTGCCAATTTCGGCGCCTCGAACCAGGTTATGGGCGTGCGCCAGACCACCGATTTCCTCGAAAAATTCACATGGGGCCTCGCCGTGGCGATCGCAGTGCTCTGCCTGTCGGCCACGATGCTGATGCCGAGCGCAAATATCGAGGCCAGCCGTAACGCCATCGACCAAGGTATCCTCGACGCAAGCACCACTGCCCCGACCAACGAAGGCCTCACGCTTCCCGCAATGGAAGAGGTCGAAGCGGCCGACGAGACCGCTGCTCCCGCCGGGGAGGAAGTTCAGGAATAAGATCGATTCCAAATAACAAAGCCGCGCTCTTTTCGGAGCGCGGCTTTGTTGTTTGATGTCAATTTAATTAAGGTCCAAAATATCTTCGATTGAAAAACCCGAACAACCTCTCTTAGTGTTGTATGTTATTATCGTCGCGGACACAACGGACAGACATTCCGAAATCGCGCGTATTAGAGTTTTGGAATTCGGTCGGCGTAATAAACCTCCATCCCGTAAATGTCAGAAATCGCGCACCGCCTTTATAGTCTTGCCATATATCTTTATGCACACTCCTACTCCAATAGTATCCGTAATTGTCACCGTGCAATACACCATCCCTATAGCGATTACCGGCCGTAGGCATAAACAACGATTCGCCTGTCTCCTTATTCGTGAACCGATGCCCGTCCTCACCGTTCAGTTCGATCGTTTCATCGTCGACCTTCGTCCAGTCGCACAGCTTCAATATGTCGTCAGACGTCGGCGGGCTCCATCCCGGAGGACATGGATCGTTCTCTTCTTCCCAGAAATCGACCTCGCTATACAATTCCTCATAGGTCGCCCATTCATTATCTGCTGGCACCGAGACCATCGGATCGGCAGAACTCCAACCTGTACGGCGGTTCCATTGATAGTACATACCGTAATCCTCCGGCTTGTCAACGAATGTACCCGGAACACCCACATTACGTGTTGCCCATATCACTCCGTTTATCGTCACCCCTACATCCGTCACAGCTGGATCGTCATGTTCCGGATCGCATTCATCATCTTTACAGGCAACAAAAAGTGCAACCGCACACAGTAACATTAACAATTTCTTCATAATAATAACTTTAACGCCTACTATCGACTAAACATGCACGCAAGCCCCATGCGCAGCCTCAGCTGCCTCCATGATAGCCTCGCTCATAGTGGGGTGCGGATGGATGGTCTTTGCGATCTGATGCGCCGTCACCCCCAAAGTTCGCGCCAGCGACGGTTCAGCTATCATCTCCGTAACATTCTGACCCACAAGGTGCGCACCGATCAATTTATCGGTTTTCGCATCGAATATCAGCTTCGCGAAACCGTCGCGGTCGCCCGCCGAGGTGGCCTTGCCCGATGCCGTGAACGGGTACTTGCCGACCCTGACCTCCATACCGGCATCCAACGCCTGCTTCTCGGTCAGGCCCACCGATGCCACCTCGGGAGTCGTGTAGACGCACGACGGAACGGTGGTGAAATCGACCGGAGCGGGGTCGAGCCCGCATATCTTTTCAACGCACGCGATAGCCTCGGCCGACGCGACATGGGCTAAGGCGGGAGTGGATGTTAGGTCTCCTATTGCCCATATACCCTGCACTTTAGTCTGACCGAATGCGTCGATCTGTATTTTGTCGCGCTCGATCTCAATGCCCAACTCTTCGAGCCCGAGACCTTCGAGGTTATTCTTGATCCCGACTGCCGACAGAACCATCTCTGCTTCGAGCGTTTCCGGGCCTTTCTTACCTTCGATATCCACTTTGCAGACACCTGCACCCTCGTCCCATCTGGCGGCCTTTACCGTTGTGTTGGTCAGTACGTTAGCCTTGATCTTACGGAACGAGCGCTCCATATATTTCGAGATTTCCTCATCTTCCAGCGGCATCAGGTTAGGCAGGTACTCGATGATCGTAACCTTCGAGCCGAGCGATGCGTATAGATATGCAAATTCGCTCCCGATCGCCCCCGAGCCGACAACGATCAGCGACTCCGGAACGCGATCAAGCACAAGCGCCTGACGCGAATTGATGATATGCTCGCCGTCGACCGGAATGAAGCCCATTTCGCGCGGACGTGCGCCCGTGGCAAGGATAATATTATCTGCCTCGAATACCGTCGCCGCCGTCAACTCCGAGCCCTCGGTGGGCGTGACCTCCACCCTACCCTGCCCTATCGGACGGCCGAACCCGCGGATAATATCCACTTTATTCTTGTCCAGCAGAAACTTAACGCCCTTGCTCATCGTCTCGGCAACACCGCGGCTGCGCGCAACGATCTTCGCCATATCGGGCCGCGCGGCGCCTTCGATCTCGATCCCATAGTGCCCCGCGCCCGAAACATAGTTCCAAACCTGCGCGCTTTTCAGCAATGCCTTCGTGGGAATGCACCCCCAGTTCAGGCACACGCCGCCGATCTCGGCCTTCTCGACCACGGCGACCCTGCGCCCAAGCTGCGCTGCCCTGATCGCCGCTACATACCCACCCGGACCGCTGCCGATCACGATAATATCGTATTTCATATCTTTCATTTTTAAAAGTTTAAAGCACAAAATTAACCTAAATTTGCACAATACACAAAAATAATGTCATCCCGAACGAATGTGAGGGATCTACGATTTTGTTTTAAAAACAATAAGGTAGATCCCTCACATTCGTTCGGGATGACACACTGCGTGTGCTTGTATTATTTCTTGGTGTCCCAAACGCGAAGCACCTCGCCGTTATCGGCGGCCACGGCGCGTTTCCATTTTTCGGTGTAGCCAGGCTGGTCGGGCATGGCGGGGATGTTGCGGCCGTTGCCGTTGTCGGTCCACGAACCGTCGGCGTTCTGCTTCATGTTGTTACCGTCCTTAAACTTCACCATCACGAACTTGTCGAGATCGTTCCATGTATCGAACAGCTCCTGAGCGGTGTCGACAGTGTATTTTGTAAGGTATTCGACCGCGGCGGCGGGGTTTTGCGCATATAATTCAGCAGCACGTTTGTCGACCGCGGCTGTCGATGTGAACTGGCCGTTCTCCCATGCGTCGACCTGCGAGCGGACGTACTTGCCGATCTGGTTATAGCGCAGGTAGCAGAACTGGGTCACGCGGTTGAAGAGCCAGAACGCCGATGTGGACGAGTACTCGGTCATGTGGCCGTTCTTCTCGCTGAAGCACCACGGCACCTCGGTGGTCGAGCAGTAGATCGGTGTGAGTGCGGAAGTTGCTGCATCGTCGACGCCGAACCACAGGATGCAACCAACCGGGTCGGGCAGCCACGAGCGGGCCTGCGCCACGAACCAGAAACCGGTCTGCTGAGTGGCAGTCGCGCGTTCGCAAACATAACTCACACCGTCCACTTCGAATGCCATCGGCCTCCAGCGGTAGGGCAATTCCTCGCCGCCGGCACCTATGTCGGTGGTCATATCCATCGGCGTTCCCTCATAGTGGTCGCGCATCGCGTCGGCGAGGTCTTTCACCGAGATCTTGCGGTTGGCCTTAACCCACAGCGGCATACGGCGGCTGGCATCGTGTCCCATAGCGTACTCGACATACTGGTCCATATCGTCGGCGACGGTGCGGAACCAAGCCCACACGCGCGCTTCACAGCCGCGCATAGCCGAAAAATCGAGGGGCGCGTATGTATCGCTGAAGCTGAAATCTTCGTCCGAACCGTTGTAATAGCCCTTCTCGCGTGCGAACGTGATCACGTCGGGAGCATACATGCAGTTTTCCGGGTCGTTCTTCGGAAACTGCGTGATACGCGCGTGGTTGGCGTGTGCCGAGACATACCCGTCGGGGATGCGGCGTGCAACCCACACGATACCTTTGTTACCATCACCCTTACCGATAAACTCGAAGATCCAAGCCTCGTTGGGGTCGCAAACAGAGAAGGACTCGCCGCTCGACGCATAACCATAGGTATTCGCCAAGTCGACCATGCATTCGATGGCCTCGCGGGCGGTTTTGCAACGCTGGAGCGCGATATATATCATCGAGCCGTAATCCATTTTGCCGTTCGGGTCGACAAGTTCGTCTCGTCCGCCGTATGTCGTTTCGGAGATCATCAACTGGTGCTCGTTCACGTTGCCCACGGTGTTGTAGGTCACCGCCGTCTGGGGAATATTTCCCAGATAACGGCCTGAATCCCATTCATATACCATGTGCATCGCGCCCGGCCCGTAAGGCTGTCCCGGTTTGTTGTATTTGTAAAGGCAGCCGTAAAGCGTATGCGAATCGGCGGCATATGTCACCATCACCGACCCGTCTGCCGAAGCGCCCTTTGTGACTATAAAGTTCGTACAGGCTTCGCCTCTCGGGATCGACACAAGCGCCGCAAGCGCCGCGAGGATTACGATTTTCTTCATTCTTCGAAAAATTTAAGTTAATATTTATTGTTCAGTTATAGTTCGGGATCTTCTTCCCCACCCCCGGGTACTTCCGGGTCTTCCGGTTCTGGTTTCGGCACAAAATTCAACTTGATCGAAATACCGTCCCTGTCCACCGTGAACGGCAGCGGGGAGACCGGGTCGACCAAAGACACCGAGTGGAGGTCATACAGCTCAGGGTCGGGGACGAGAGATGTATTTATATATGGTGTCATATCCTCCAGGTTCGAAATAACCGTTCCGTATGTGATCTTAGTCTGTTCGTCCTTCGCGATCTGCGCTTCGCCCTCCTCGCCGGGCTGTCCCGTGAAATAGTAGATCGTCACCGGCATGGGTTTCGGCACGAAATTCAGTTTGATCGAGATCCCTTTCCTGTCCACCGTGAACGGCATCGTAGAGACCGGGGCCAGTAGTGACACGGAATGGAGAATATACTGCTCGGGGTTGGGCGCCAAGGCGTCGTTGATATACATAACCATCTCCTCCAGCGTTGAAATCACCGTTCCATATGGGATCGTCGCCTGTTCGTCCTTCGCGATCTGCATTTCGCCAACCTCGCCCGGCATCCCCGTGAAGTAGGAGATCGTTACCGGTATCTGGTTTATATAATAAAGGTCTATGTTCATGCCCTCCGAGGCAAGGGTCACCTCGAACGACGCAGGCACTATCTCGTCGAAAAGATAACCGGCCAACGCGGGGATCTCATCTTCGCTTATAATACCCCAGGACTGCAATATACTATAGCTCATCCCGGCGGTTATCGTCAGACCATACGGAACGGTCGCATCCTTAACTGCCACGCTGTGGGTCCCGTTCGCACCGCGCTTGCCAGCCCAGTAGGTCACCCTTACCGGGATCTCCATCGGCACATAAAGCACCCGGACCACCGTTCCCGTCTCGGCGACGGTTATCTGCCCTGCATTCATTATCACGCCGTACTCGAATCCCTCGGGTATCCTGGTCGCGTCTATCGCATCGACTGCAAGCAACTTCTCATAAACGGCATCGAAGCTCCCGAGCACATCGTTGACGTAAAATGCGTCGGTCTGCGTCTCCGCGATCTTCGCCGCCTGTTGCCCGACCGGCTCCGTCCAATATTCGACCGTCACCGTGGCCCGCACTCTGGAGTAGCGTATACTCACGATAGGAAGGCCGCTCGTCACGACTATCGACACCGGCCTGATCTCCTTGAAAAAGTACCCGTCTATGGTTTTGATCAGATCGCTTGCATTAGTCCTGATCCAGTCCAAATCCACCGTCGTTCCCTTTTGAAGCGTCATGTCCCTCTGTGTGCTTATCGTAGCGCCGTTCTCATCCTCATAGCGGAACCTGACGCTGATCGTCTGCGCGTTGTACCACACCGTTATCTCCCCTGTCGCAGTGGCCGTAACCGACGTCGGCTCCACCTTCGAAAACGCATAGTACTCTATCTCCTTTATCAGGTCGGCTTTTCGCAGCCATGCCTCGTTGACAACCGTTCCATACTCGACGTCGTCGAGCACCACGTCGTCGGCAACGTGTACGTTCGGATTCCCTGTGACCCTGTACCTGATCGTGAAGCCCAACTTCTGCGTTTCGTAGATAACGGTCACCGACCTGTCGCCGTTCATGGTCACCGTTTGGGGGTCGATCGACCTGAACACCTGGCCCTCGAATGCCGGGATGTAGTCGCCCTCGCGCAGCCACGCCTCGTCTACGACCGTTTTATTCTGCACCTCGACCGTGACCGGATCGCCCAACGGTTCGTCGGCCGCCGCGACGTTCCGGTAATTTATCGTCAACGTGTATTTCACCGCGCTGTACAGCAGCACATAGCTGCTACCCCGGGCAACCGCACCCGCCGGGCCCTCGAACGAGAGATAGTCGTAACCATCCACCGCGGGGATCAACCCCTCCGCCCTGAGGTAATCGCCATCGACGAGCGTACCTTCGCGCAGCCGCACGACGACCGTTTTGAGCGTCTCGCGCGCCTCGGTGTCTGCGTTCTTGCAGACGAGCGTCACGTCGTAATTGCGTTTCTCATCGTCATCCCCACAGGCCCACGATCCGAGCATGAGAAGCGGGAGCAATAACATATATAACTTCTTCATGATATCTGACTGAACAATTCCTTGCAAGATATGGATTTTCTGAAAATATTCCATACTTTTACCCATCAAAAACACCAAATCAGGCATGAGTATCCGTGAGCAGATAGTACAATTGGGCGAGCAGTTGCCCACAGGCGTGACCCTCGTCGCGGTCTCGAAGACCTATCCGCCCGAGGTCGTCCGTGAGGCTTATGACGCCGGGCAGCGCATCTTCGGCGAGAACCGCCCGCAGGAGCTTCGCGCCAAGTTCGACGCCCTGCCTGGCGATTTGCGCTGGCACATGATCGGCCATCTGCAAACGAACAAGGTGAAGTACATCGCCCCGTTCGTCGAGCTCATCCACTCGGTCGACAGCCCCCGGCTCTTGGAAACGATCGACAGGGAGGCACGCAAGAACGGCCGCGTGATCGACATACTTTTCGAGGTATTTATCGCACAGGAGGAGAGCAAAAGCGGGTGGGATGCAGCTGAATTAACGGATTACATAAAGGCCGGCAACCACCTGAAATTCGAAAATATACGCATACGCGGACTGATGGGCATCGCCTCACTCACCGACGATACGGAGCAGATACGCCGCGAGATGCTCGGCCTCGGCGAACTGTTCGACACTTTTCGGCGTGAATTTTTCGCAGGCCACGCAACGCCGTTCGACACCCTATCGATGGGTATGACCTCCGACTGGAGGATCGCGCTCGAATGCGGTTCCAATATGGTGCGCATCGGGAGCGGGATATTCGGGACACGCGGGTAGGCCGGGCCAAGACCGATACCAAGCCTAACAAGCTCTTAATTCAGCGCCACCTTCGGCCATATCACTCATACCGTAGCGCATTGATCGGATCGAGCCCCGCGGCTTTTTTGGCCGGGTACCAACCGAAGAATATACCGGTAGCCGCACACACGACGAACGACAGCCCCACCGCCGGCCAACTGAGCATAAATGGCCAGTTCAGAAAATACGAAGCCCCATAAGACAGCATCAGTCCGAAGACGATCCCGATTATACCTCCCACAAGGCTCAGAATGGTACTCTCGCAGAGGAATTGCAGCATTATATCTCGGTTCTTGGCCCCGATCGCCATCCTTAGCCCGATCTCACGTGTACGCTCCGTGACCGTCACATACATGATATTCATGATCCCGATGCCGCCCACGATAAGCGAGATCGAAGCGATGGCAGCCAGCAGGATGGTAAGGAACCCTGAGATGTTGCTCATCATATCCAGCATCTCCTGCTGCGTCCAGACCCTGAAGTCATTCTCCTGATCAGGCCGCAACTTGTGCTGGATGCGCAGGATATGCTCTATCTCGGCGGTCGCGGCACCCGCTACACCTTCCGACTTGGCCGAAGCCGTTATTCCGTGCAGGTAGTTGATCGCCAACATTCGTTTTTGCACCGAGGTGTATGGCATGAATATGAAGTCGTCCTGGTCGTTACCCATCTGGTTCGCGCCCTTGCCCTCGAAAATGCCGATCACCTTGACCGGGATCGACCCCACGCGGATCACTTTGCCGATCGGGTTCTCGCCGGGGAACAGGTTGTCCTGTACCGTCTTGCCTATTATAGCCACCTTCGCCACATCGCGTACGTCCTCGGCCGTGATGTTCGACCCGCGTGCAATGCCGTATTTATTGATATCCGCCCACTGCTCGTTGCCGCCTCTCACGCTGCCCGGCCAGTTGTTGTTGCCATAAATGAGCTGCGCATTGGTCTGTACGGTGGGTGTTATCATGCTGATATTCTTAGCCTTCTGTGCGATAGCATCGACATCGCTCTCGATCAGCGACTGGGTGTTGGTGCCGCCCGTGTTCACCGCGCTCCGCTGCCTGCGCTGCCTCATCACGGATATCATGTTCGTCCCCATCGACGACAGTTCCTGATTGATGCTCGCCTGCGAACTCTGCCCGAGGCTCACCATCGCGATCACCGACCCGATGCCGATGATCACCCCGAGCATCGTCAGCAGCGCCCGCGTTTTGTTGCGCAGCAGGGCCTTGTAGGCTATCTTGAAAAGGTTGTAAAAATTCATATTATAGTGGTTAACGGTTAGTGGTTAACGGTTAATCACTAACCGTTAACCACTAACCACTAATTAATAATCCTGGCTTTTGGGAAGCGCGTCGAGTGCGGCCTTTGCCGACTGCATCCTGACCTGTTCGTCCTTTATTATATGTCCGTCGCGGAGCTGTACTGTACGGCCCGTGAAGACAGCGATATCGGGCTCGTGGGTCACGAACGCGATGGTCTTCCCGGCGCGGTTCAACTCCTGAAACAGGTTCATAATTTCGTACGAAGTGCGTGTATCGAGGTTACCCGTGGCCTCATCCGCAAGCAGCAGCACGGGGTCGTTGACCAGCGCGCGCGCGATCGCCACCCTCTGCTGCTGGCCGCCCGAAAGCTGGTTCGGCATGTGGTCCATACGGTCTTGCAGGCCCACCTGTACGAGGGCGTGTTCAGCCCTTTCGCGGCGCTCGGCAGACGAGACGGCGCTGTTGTAGAGCAGCGGCAGTTCAACGTTTTCGAGCGCCGAGGTACGTGCCAACAGGTTGTAGGACTGGAACACGAACCCGATCTTGCGGTTGCGTATCGTCGACAGGTCATCCTTCGACATTCCACCGACGTCTACCCCGTCGATCAGATAGCGTCCCGAAGTGGCCTTGTCGAGGCATCCGAGGATGTTGAGCAGCGTTGATTTCCCGCTGCCGCTCGACCCCATGATGCTCACGAACTCCCCCGGCCGGATTCCGAACGAGATCCCGCGCAGGGCATGGACCTCCTCGCTCCCCACCACGAACACGCGGCGCAGTTCCTCCACTTTTATTATCGAATCCATAATTCAATTCCGTTTACCTCCGCCGTCCCGGCATCAGCGGGTTGCGCATAGCCTCGCCGCGCGCTTTCTTAGTTTTCTCGACGGATGCCGACGTAATCACTTCGTCGCCGATCCCGATCCCCTCGTTGACAAGTATGTTCACACCGTCCTGCAAGCCGATCACGACATCGCGCAGTTCCCATCCCTCGGCGCCCTTGGCCCACAACTGCTGTTTCCTTTTATCCACCGCGTCGAGTTTCGCGGGGTCGATGCCGAGTTCATTTGCAACCTCCTTGTCCATCGTGAAGTATATAGCCTCGGAGGGAACGACCACGCCCTCCTGGCTCTCGCTGACGATGTAGACGTTGGCCGTCATGCCGGGATATAGCTTCAGATCGGGGTTCGGGGCCTCGATTATGACGGTGTAGGTCACCACGTTATTGGTGATCAGCGGCTGTATGCGCACCTGCTGCACGGTTCCGGTGAACGTGTCTGTCGAGTAGGCGTCGACGTTGAACGTGACCTTCTGTCCCTCTTTCACCTTGCCTATATCCGCCTCGTCTACGGCCGCTTCGACCTGCATCCGGGTGAGGTCGCGCGCGATGGCGAACAGCGTGGGGGTATTGAACGACGAAGCGACGGTCTGACCCTCCTCGACTGCACGCGAGAGCACCACGCCGTCGATCGGCGAGGTGATATATGCGTACCCGAGGTTGGTCTTCGCCTGCGACAGCCCGGCCTCGGCGTTCACAAGCGAGGTTTTGGCCTGTTGCAGGCTGTTCTCGGCGTTTTCCATATCCACTTTCGTCGCAGCCTCGGCTTCGAACAGCGACTTCGTGCGGTCGTAGTTCGACTGCGAGAATACGAGGTCGGCCTGTGCGTTGTCGAGCGTGGCCTGCGACTGGGTCACCTTCTCCTGAAGGGTCTTGGTGTCCAGCACCGCCAGCAGGTCGCCCTTTTTAACCACCGAGTTGAAGTCGACGTGTATCTCCTCGACGATACCCGACACCTGCGTGCCCACGTCAACCTTATCGACCGGTTGGAGCGTCCCCGTGGCCATCACGGTTATCTCGACCATGCCATCCTTCGCAGCCTCGGTGGTCATCTGCAACTGTTTGGCCGAACGGCCGAAAAGCAGGTACGCGACCACTCCCGCGACCAGCACCAACACCACCAGAAAGACAAGGCCCTTCTTCGTTTTCTTCTCCATAATCGTTATTTGTTTTTAATTATATTTTTCCCGGGGGCGACCTTGTGTTTCCTGCCGCCTATCACCAAAGTGTATTTTTCGTTGCTCTCCACGCTCACCTTATTCGTATCGCTGTCGTACAGTATGTCGGTAACCACCGGCCCGAATTTAAGGTTTTTTATACCGTGCGTCTCGTTCGATTTCTTCAGATCCCAGACGACGGTCTTGTTCAGCCCGTCCACCGTCCTAAATCCCATGACGTTCTCGATCAGCAACGATATTGGGCCCAGCGCCGACCAACCGCAAAAATCGGGCCTCGCACGGCGTCCTCGTTCGGTCGACGGCCTGTCGGCCGAGGGGCTGTAACACTCCCATATCGTATGTGGCTCCACCGCGTGGTAGGTGCGCAACTGCTGATAGACCATCTTGCGCGCCAGATCGTCGGCCAAATCATAATAGCCGTACTTCTCCAGCGCCTTGGTGCCCATATAGACCATCGGCAGCCAGATCCCGCCTTTCCAGTAATCGCCCGTTTCGCCGTTGTACTCCTTGTCGTCGCGCGCGAGCGTGGGCCAGGGGAACTCCCCGCCCATAAATTCCTCCGAGCGCAGGTATTCGGTCATTCGTTCTGCCTGCCGCTTGTTCGGTATCTCTGCAAGCATCGCCCAGAACGAAGCCGGGGTCTTGATCCGGCACGGCTCGCCCGTTTCGATGTCGATATCGTAATAGAACCCGTCGCGCTCGTCCCAATAATTATCATTAATGGTCTTTTTCAACTCTTCATAGCGCTCCTGCCATTCCCGCTGCTCCTCCTTCATCGAGCACAAGTCGCAAAGGCGCGAAATATAGAGTGCAGAGAGCGCCTGCTGGCAAATGGCGTCGACCCAAAGCACCTTGTCGAACCCTCCGGCGTCCCTGCCGCGCGGAGTGTTGTCCATGCCGCTCGCCCCGCCTTTCCATACATAGCCCCTGATCCTGCCCGCCTCGCCCTTAACCGGGCGCAGGAATATCGGGTTGGGGCTCAACTCCGGCTGCCTGTGGCCCTGCACGAGATTGTCGAAATAGTCGAAATGGCGTTGGAGGAACTTCCGCTCTTTCAGCACGTCGTCTATATGCTCACGGTCGGCCGAGAAGAGATAGTTATAGTACTCTATCCACGCAAAAAGCGGCGGGTTGTCCCTCAGGTGTATCCGCAGGGGTGTCTGGATATTTTCGTGGATCGGCAGGTAGAAGTCATAAAGCGTCTGCTTGCCCGGATAGGCTGCGGGCGCATAACGCGAGAACATCACCATGAAACAGGCGTCCCATATCCATATCTGGTCGTCGTAACAATTCTCGTCGAGGTACGGCGACGCGGGAAGCCCCTCCGGCCCCGTGCGCACACGGTCTGCGGC
>QMCD01001401.1_pt2 | contig 14695 bp, 11 predicted proteins | sample 1821841 | NCBI WGS metagenome assembly QMCD01 (sample SAMN01991225, study PRJNA193472) | Termite gut metagenome, whole genome shotgun sequencing project. | isolation source: worker | host: Macrotermes natalensis | reverse complement strand
TAGTGATCAGATCGGTGATACCTTGAATGCCTTGACGCAACACGTCATCAGCGATCCTAAACGCATCAAGCATCGAGGTTTTCTTTTCCACGATCTGTAGCAGACGGTCGTTAGGAATAACGATAAGGGTGTCCACTTGATCTCCCAGAAGTGAGATTCCGTCTTCGGCTTGCATGCGACGTTTGCGCCCCTCAAAACCAAAAGGTTTTGTTACAACGCCTACTGTAAGGGCACCGATCTCCTCTTTTGCAATCTCTGCAACTATCGGAGCCGCACCTGTTCCTGTTCCGCCGCCTTCACCCGCAGTGACAAAGACCATGTCGGCACCGGCTAGTGCTTCACGGATCTCATTGCGGTTTTCTTCTGCCGCTTGTGCACCAATCTCAGGATTGGCACCGGCGCCAAGACCTCTGGTAAGGTCTTCGCCAATATGTACCGTTATATCAGCATCGGACATTAGAAGAGCTTGGCGGTCAGTGTTAACGGCGATGAACTCAACGCCTTTAATCCCCGCTTCGACCATTCTATTAACAGCGTTTGTTCCGCCGCCGCCTACTCCGACAACTTTGATTACGGCTAAATGTTCCCTGCCTGAAAATCCCGGCATAAGATACCCTCCGTCTACGTTTTAATGCTGCAATTCATAGTTTTCAAAAAAATCCATGTTAAATAGTAGCAGACAAGCGAAAAGGGTCAATAGAACAAGCGATTTTATACTGCTTTTTCGCAGAAAAAACCATGTGTTCCATTTTGACACCGTAAGCCCAAAAATGAGCATTTATAGCACTTTACCAGCTATTATAGTGCTTTTTAGCTGAATTTCGCTATTTTTGCAGTATATCGCTAATTGCACACTAAGTGGATGCGAGTGGGTGGAATAAAAACCCGGGCGTAGCCATTTTTTTTCAAATCAAGGGAAGTATCATGATCCACCATGTTAAAGCGCCACTGCAAAGTTGCTTCTTTGTCCGGTGCAGGTTTGAGGATGACATTACGTTCAAAACGTGAGTCCACTATGCGCTCGATCTTAAAGTCAAAGCAGTTCTCATCGAGTGGGTTTGTTGTTTGCTTTTTGGTAGATGCAGCCAGACCAACTGCTTCGATATAAGATGCTCGCACAGCCAAATAAGCTACATTATCCGGAACAATCTCGGCAGTTTTTAGCTTGATCCCCCACTCCAAAGCTTCCACCTTATAATCACCAAGTTTTTTGGCTTTAGAGATGTTTTTAGCGCCCGACACTTTAAGGGTCGCATATGTAGTAGGATGATGCAAGATTTCGTCAGTTGTAGCTATTTGCTGCAAGCTGCCATTGTCTATGACAGCAATGCGATCACAAAATCTAAAAGCCTCGTCTATATCGTGAGAAACGTAAACTATCGTACCTTTAAACTCATCAAACAGATCCATCAGGCCTTGTTCCAGTGAGGATTTTAGGTGTGAGTCGAGAGCAGAAAATGGCTCATCTAACGCCAATATATCCGGTTTGGCTGCAAGCATTCGCGCCAATGCAACGCGCTGTTGCTGACCGCCGGACAAGCGTATTGGATAGCGTTTTCCAAAACCTTCAAGGTCAAAGCGCTTTAGTTGGTCGCTGACGATTTTGTGAATCTCGGCCTTTGAGGCGTCTTTAGAAATTCCGGCAGCAATGTTTTGTGCCACGGTAAGGTTTGGAAAAAGCATGTAGTTTTGAAACAACAGAGCCGTTTTTCTTTGTTGTGGAGTAAGATTAATGCCTTTCTCGGAATCGAAGAACGTCCTTCCGGCTACCACAATCTTGCCTTTGTCTGGCTTCTCTAAACCTGCTATGCAACGAAGTGTCAGTGACTTGCCGCCACCGGAGGCACCAAGCAGACCCAGTGTCTCATTACCGGCTTCAAAACTTACATCAAGTTTAAAGCTGGGGTAGGTTTTTTGGATATCTACCAGTAGGCTCATCGTTTCGCCACCTCGTCGTTTTTATCGGCACTGATTTTGCGATAACGCTGAGTGCGTGCAGCATACCAGTTAACAAATAAGATGACCACAAAGGAGAATAGTATTACAACAAATACCCAGAAAGTGGCGACATCCGAATGCCCGCCCATCCACTCAAAGTAGATGGCTATCGGCATGGTCTGTGTAACACCCGGGTAGTTGCCGGCCACAAACAGCGTTGCGCCAAATTCGCCCATGGCTCTGGCAAACGCCAATACAGTACCGGCGGCAATGGATGGCCAAGCTAGCGGCATAGTCAGCTTAAAGAAGATGCGCATCTCGCTCCAGCCAAGCGTGCGCGCGGCATCACTAAGCGATGGATCAAGCCCCTCAAAAGCTCCTCTGGCTGTGCGATACATCAGCGGAAACGCAACTACAATTGCCGCAATGACAGCAGCAGGCCAACTGAAAATGAGTGCGATGTTGTGACTGATCAACCATTGTCCTAGCGGTGTGGAATTGCCAAACGCCACAAGCAGTAAAAACCCGCATACTGTAGGTGGAAGCACCAAGGGTATTGTAAGGATGGAGTCTAAGACATCTTTAAAACGATTGTTGATACGTTGAGAGAACCAAGCTGCTAATAGTCCAAGCACGAAGACAAATAGCATTGCCACAGCTGAGGTGCGTAGCGAGACCCAAAAAGGTCTGAAGTCTATGGAGGTTAAAAACGCCCACAAAGCATCTAAGCCTTGAGGTTCTTTTTCAATAACCACATCGCTTGCGGAGGTAATGAGTCCGGTTTCGCAAAACAGTGCTCCTTGGCTGACATCGCGGTTTTGTTCGTTAAAGATACATGTGTAGAAATAACCGTCTTCGATCTCTTGAGCAAACTCATAGCGATAGTCTCCTCGAACTATTGCTCTCTGAGATGTATATTCAAAAGCGAGAGACATGCTTGAAAGCATTTGTCCGCCGTTTGAGGCTTTGGCATCAATGGCCTTGAGCATAGCCTCAAATGTTGCTTTTTGATCAACAGACTGGAGATTTGAGCTCATGGACTGCGGAACATATACCAATGCCTGTTTTTCATTGATGACTACCACTGAAAAGGCATTTTCACCTACCATAGGGTAGCGATAACCAAAATACTTGTTTTGGTACTCACGACTGGTACCCTTATTCATTCGCGAGAAATCTGTGATCGCTATGTCTGAGCCTTCAATGCGAACCCGTGAAGCTTCTCCGGATACCTCAACATCACCTATTTGGTCATCAGCATATGCAGGGACAGATAACAGGCTTATAAAAAGCAGGCAGAGTGTCACAAAAATGACACTCTTACCCCTTGTTCGTGTTATGTTTCGCTTTGATTTCGTCACATCACCATGTTACCTTAAACAGCATTTGTATCTACGGCAAAACCCTTCTTTATCGTTATGCAGCGACATGCGTTTTTGAATTCCTATAAAACCTCAAATCCGAACTCTGCCCAAACTTTTAGAGCCTCAGGATCAGATACACAAAAATCCAGAAAGTCTTTTGCGACTTTGGCATTTTTACTATCGCTCAAAACGGCTCCCGGATACAGTATTGCTTTATGCGCATCGCTTGGCACTGTAAATGCTGTCTCTATGCCATCATAACGATAAAGATCGCTGGTGTAGACAAAGCCAATCTGACAGTCGCCTGTTGCTACATAATTTGCTGCGGTGCCCACTTTATCGGCGATTACTACTTTACCATCGATAGATGCATCGTATGCACCATCTTTTCCGGTATCGCTGGTGTATAGACCGATACTGTTAAGTGCTTGATTTGCATATTGACCGGCCGGAACAGTTGCAGCATCGCCAATCGCGATCCTTGCAAAAGCACTGGTCTTCACATCTTCAAGTGAACTAAAGTTAACTGTTGCTCCCTTGGCTTTCACTACAACCAAGTCATTGGCGAACATGTCTAAGCGTATGCTTTCATCCACAGACTTATTGGTAACAGCAGTGTCCATGCTGCCTTTTGAAGCCGTAATCAAGAGGTCTCCCGTTGCACCGGCATTGATCTGTTCCACCAAATCACCCGATGCCTTAAACTGCGATGCAGCAAATGTAACTTCCGGATGTTTGGCAGTGTATAAAGCCTGCACTTCAGGTAGAGCCTTCTCCAGTGAATTAGCGGCAAATATCTGCAACGTCACCGGATTAGACTCTGTCGTAGCAACTGTATCGTCCTGATCAGCAGCAGCTGTTGGTGTTGAGGTCGCTTGTTGTTGCGCCGGTTGCGCGCAACCCACTGCTGCAAATGCAAGAACAAAAACTGTGATAATAGAAATAACCCCTCTGAGCAAAAAACTCTTCCCTTTCATAAGAAACTCCTTATCTCCATTTTAGTTTATTCTTACTACCATATAATTCTCTTTTAAGCATAATATCCTTGCTCATTTTCTTTGTCAATAACATATTAAGACTAGTTCTGAGTTGAGATACAGACAAATAGATTAAAGACGGTTTAAGCTCTATGGCGTTTATCGAGCATTTTACCAAGGGGATGCCAATTTAATGACGCTCTGCGGCTATTGCTATCGCAAGCTTTAGGCGGCTTAGCTGATTAATCTGTGAAGCTCCCGGATCGTATTCTAAAAAAGTTATGTTGATGTCTTTGAATGTTTCTTTGATCGACGGCATCAAGCCACGTGCATCAACATGACTACGTAAACAACTAAAACTTTGAACATATATGAAATCTCTTATGCCTTGTTTGTAAAGGTAGGGAAGCAAATCTGCAAGCGGATTATCAGCTTCTGATACTAGGCGCTCATCGGGTAAGATTGGGCATGCCCCTTCCTTAATGATACGGCTCAGCAGCCCATCGTTAAAAGCCGATGTAAACAACATGGCAGAGTTGCCAATTACACCTATCTTTAGTTTGCCACCTGCAGTCATGATAGCCGTATTATCTCTGTCGAGTTGGGCTTTGCGCTTACCCATATTTACTACATCTGCATTTTCACATGTAATTCTGCAAATAGAATTCACAGTACTGATCACAACCGCACTATCGTTTTGCATATGTAAGTTAAGCACTTTCTCCAACAATTCTCCGCGACAGTTTTTGCATAGCCTCGGTAGCTCCACACTGTATTTACCCGGATTCATATTTACATGCCTAAGTATCTGCCCTCCCCACGCAAGCATCGGATAGCATAGATCATTATTAAGCGTTGCCAAACCATACTCGATGTCTTTTTGAGTAACTTCGGTCAATACTAAGGTTTGATAAGAATTGGTTTTGCAATTATTGCTCAAAGAGGATAATTTGTTTGATTCGCAAGACTTATTTGCCTGTACATTTGTTGAATTATTTCCTGCCTTTAAAGCGTAATCGAGCGAACGTATACGGATCCTCAGTGACGCCGGATCTACCATTTCATCCAGTTTTATAGCTGTATATGGCTTGTTGGCATTCCTGATAATTGCTTTTATTGCAGGAGCAATAGTCGCATCAATACCGCAACCAAAAGAATGCAGATGCACAAGATGAAGCCGAGGATGCTTGGCGACAAAATGTGCAACCTTGTACAGCCGTTTTACCTGAGGCCACATGGCACCCGGCAGATTATCTGCGACCACATCTTTTAACTTAAAGTGCAATTCAATTGCTTGCTCAACGTCAAACGCACTAATAACCGTATATCCAAGTTTAATGAACATTCCATCAATACCATGGTTGATCCCGGGATCACTGTGATATGGGTGCCCCAGCAAAACTATACCCAGACAGCCATCTGTCTCAATCTTTTTTAAAGCTTTTGCTGCCCTATCGGCAGCTAAAGTATTGTTGCGTTTTTGTGCCTTCGTAGCTGCAGCAAGCGCTTTTTCTATCAGTTGGATATCCGGTACCTTAGTTGTTTGTTTTATCAGATCACATACTTCATCAACTGTTGGCAGGTTGTCTTTAAGTTCGATACTAAGTAGAGTTGCGTTCTCTTTGCTGCTAGCTCTAATGCCATTCGATGTTAGCCGCATTAATGTTCTGTCTTTTGACAATAACCTCATGTCATGCTTGGCAATTTGTCCATACCTTAAGGCAACAGGGCATGCCTGATTTACATCGCGGACAAATGTTGGCATGAAAATGAACTCAGCACCATCAATGCATAGTTGACTTATATGTCCATGCATCAGCTTTGCCGGATAACATACGCTTTCTGACAATACATGTTTGGCTCCAAGCCTATAAATATCAGCCGTAGATCTGTTTTTGGGCAGCACGTCAAAGCCCAACTCCAAAAAAAGTGTCTGCCAAAATGGATAGTACTCATAGAGATTTAAAACCGGCACGATACCAAGAGAAGCGCTGGCTGATTGCTTGCGTGTTAAATGTATGCTGTCTGTGCTGTGCGTCAGTATTGCTTGTTTTGGCAGTTCCCTTCTTTTTAGAACACCCTTGGCCCACAAATTACCGCGCTCACAGCGATTTCCACTCACAAAAAGAGCCTTGCGTGCTTCATGCTGTCCTGCCTCCTGCACAGCTCTTTTTCTTGCAGCAGTATATGGCTGCTTGCTTTCGGTCTCGCAGTCCAACTCAAATCTGACTAATGACAAACTACACCCATTAGCGCAAGCCTCGCATTTGATACTCTGCTGATGCTGTTTTAACGCTGCTACCTCATAGGCATCCAGAATGCTTGAGTTTAAATGATCGTTATTAAATCGGTGCTTCTCTAAGTATTCATCGCGTGCTAATAACGCTGCTCCATATGCGCCCATTAGATTAGCGATGTCCGGGCGTGTAACCTCTAAATCACTTTCCAACTCAAATGCGCGCAATACCGCATCGTTCATAAACGCACCACCTTGCGCTACAACCTTCTTGCCCAATTGCGACAAACTATTGAGCCCCATAACTTTATATAAAGCGTTACGCACAACGCTGTAGGCCAGGCCGGCACTTATATTTGCGGTGCTGACACCTTCTTTTTGCGCGTGTCTAACTCTGGATGTCATAAATACCGTACAACGTGTGCCAAGGTCAACGGGATTATCCGCGCTAATTGCTTCAGCCGCAAACGTCCATTTAGTCATGCCAAATGAACGCGCAAATCCTTGAAGCAAAGCTCCACAGCCGCTAGAACAAGCCTCGTTGAGCATAATAGTATCAATCTGACCGTCGCTTAAACCCAAGCACTTGATGTCTTGACCGCCAATATCTAAAACAAAGCTAACGTCCGGGCAAAACTCTTTTGCTGCACGTAGATGTGCTACCGTCTCAACCTCACCGGAGTCCAGACAAAATGCTTCCTTGAGCAAATCTTCTCCATAACCACACACCTTGCTTCGCTTAACTCCGATTAGCTGAGTACCATCGTACTCGTGTGGACAAGATCTATAAAACTCTTGCAGAGCTAAGCGTGTTGTCTCAACAACATCGCCTTTGTTATTCTCATATGTGCTATAAACCAGATCGCCTTGTGTGTTGATAACAGCCAGTTTAAACGTAGTAGAACCTGCATCAATACCGATGAACACATCTCCTTCATAACCCATTAGGGGAAGTCTGCTCACCTTGCTTTTGGCATGTCGTTTTTTAAATGTCTGATAGTCGTCATTATCGTTAAAAAGCGGTGAAAGCCTATTTGCACTCCCCTCCTGCTCAATGGACAGCTTGTCGATGCAATTCTTTATATCTTGCAAAAAAAGTTTTGACCCGGGCATCAAAGCCGCTCCTGACGCTACAAAAAGATGTGCGTCTTTGGGCTTAAGAGTTTGCGCGTGACTAAGCGACAAGGTTTTACGAAAACACTGTACCAACTCAGAATAAACTTCTATCGGTCCGCCCAAAAATGCCACTTTACCTTCAATTGGTCGACCGCAAGCCAAGCCGGAGATAGTTTGAGTAACAACTGCCTGCAACACAGAGGCTGCAATGTCGCTTTTTCGCGCTCCGGCGTTAAGCAGCGGTCTAACATCATTTTGCGCGAACACCGCACAACGCGAAGCAATTGGATAAATATGCTTGTAACCAAGCGCCAAAGCGTTAAACTGCCTGGCGTTAACACCGAGCATCGAACCCATCACATCAATAAACCCACCGGTACCTCCGGCACAACTACCATTCATACGTTCTTCTACGCTGTCGCGCATAAAAAGTATCTTGGCATCTTCTCCACCAAGCTCGATGGCTACATCAGCTTGAGGTAGAAAAGTCTGAAGCGCCCTGCGCGTAGCGATGACCTCTTGCACATAAGGAAGATCGAGATCTTGCGCAAAACGCATGCCGGCAGAACCGGTTATGCAGACCTCAACTTCGTGATCGCCAAAGCGCCAAATAGTATTAGCCAATAACTCGCTAATAGTCTTACGTGCGTTTGAACGATGCAAACTATATTGAGAATGAACAATGCTGTTCTTGTCATCCAAGACGACAAGCTTCGCAGTCTTTGACCCTATGTCAATGCCCATCCGGTAGTGCACGCATCTCCCCTGTAGCTTACCTATCGCAGTTGCCTGCATTGCAAGTACTTAAAATAGCACAATCACACTGTTGAGGGCATCATGTGATAAGTATTAATTTCTTATGCCGCCCTAAGCGCCTCCACCGGATTCTTGCGCGCTGCTTTGCTTGCCGGATAGCTGCCAAACACTATGCCAACAAAGGCCGAGAAAGCCACGGCAATGCCAATTATGCCAAGTGACAAGCTAAAGCTGTAATCCGTAAGCACTAAGCCGATTGCAGCAACGATAGCCCATGACAAAGCAATGCCTATAAAACAACCTATAAGGCTTATCAAAGTGGCCTCGATCAAAAACTGCAACATAATGCTGCCATAGCTGGCACCTACCGCCTTTCTGATACCTATCTCTCTGGTGCGTTCGGTCACCGATACCAACATGATGTTCATGATGCCTATGCCTCCAACTATTAGCGATATTGCTGCAATACCACCAAGCATGTAAGCCAAAGTATTGGTAACACTTTCCAGCGCTTCTGCCATGTCTGAGATATTCATGATGCTAAAAGCTTCGCTGTCATAACCCAAGCGAGCAAGCATCAAAGAAGTAAGCGCGGCTTCGGCCGAGTCAAGCGACTCCGCGCTATTTGCAGACACGGTAACACTGGTCACCGCCCTAACATTACTTGATATACGCATCAAAGTGGTATAAGGAATGTAGGCCTCCATAGACTCATTATTAAAGCCCAAAGAAGACTCTTCTTCCTCCTCAAGCACTCCAATGATCATGGTTTTTATACCATCCAGACAGATGGTCTCGCCCACTGCATTGTATCCGGAAAACCCAAATAAAGTCTCCACAGTATAAGCATTTACCACGGCAACATAATTGTGATTATTAAGATCGGCAATGTTTAGGAATCTACCCTGTGATAAGGTAAGTCCTTCGACGGACTGATAACCGGGAGTGGTTCCGGTTATGCTCATCGAATCGCTATTGGTACCCAGCTTGGCGGTAACATTTCCCGATGCGGTGGGTGCAACTTCTGCAAACTGCTCTTCTTCTGCCCACGTAAGCACTTCATCCACCGTTAATGGATCGCCCTTATCGTCAGAAATGTTAACTGTGAGTGTATTGTTGCTCAAATTGGAAATAGTGTCGGTCACTGACGATGTGGCACCATTTACAATAGACACCAAGACCACCAAGGACGTAACACCAATAATGATACCCAACATAGTCAAAAACGAGCGCATCTTATTTGTATAGATTGCCTTCCAAGCCATCTTAAATGACTGAAGTATCATGCGCCCACCTCTATTCCGGTTTTGGACTGTGGAGTAGCTGCGTCCTCGTAAACCTTGCCATCGCGAATGCGCACCTTACGATCTGCCTGATCAGCTATTTGCTCGTCGTGTGTGATGACCATGATCGTGTTACCTTGCTCATGTAGCTCATGAAACAAGCGCATGATTTCCGCTCCCGTTTTAGAATCTAACGCACCCGTTGGCTCATCGGCCAAAAACAATGCCGGTGAAGTAACCAGAGCTCTGGCAATGGCCACACGCTGTTGCTGTCCGCCGGAAAGCTCTGTGGGTTTGTGCCCGCTGCGACCACTAAGACCCACTCGCTTTAACACATCAGCAACCATGCCGCGCCTTTTTGCCGCCGGAATCTTTTGGTATATCAAGGGAAGCTCAACGTTTTCAGTAGCGGTAAGCTGTGGCAATAAATTAAAATCCTGAAAGATAAACCCAATTTTCTTGCTCCTAACTGCCGCCAGCTCTGAGCTTGAATACTCTCCTACCGATTGACCGTCAAGTTGATACTCGCCCTCATCGGCAATATCCAGGCAACCAACAATATTCATCAGTGTTGATTTACCGCTGCCGGAAGGCCCAATGATGCTCACAAACTCACCTTTGGCAACATGCAAGCTCGCATGATCCAAAGCGTGTATTTCCTCATCACCCATATGATAGAGTTTCGAAATATTCGAAAGGTAGATCATTACTGGCCACCGCCGGAAGAATTCGATGATCTTTGTCCACCCGAAGAACCACCAAAAGATCCCCCTTGTGGCATTTGTCCGCCACTAGGCATTTGTCCGCCACTAGGCATCTGACCGCTGTCAAACTGCATATTTCCGCCGCCGCCCGGCATCTGACCTGTGCCGCCAAAGAACATACCGCCATTTGCACTCGAAGATTCGACCACCTCATAATAGATAGTGTCGCCCTCTGAAAGTCCACTCACAACCTCAACCATCGAGCCGTCTGAGTTGCCAATCTCGATATCCACTTGTCCGGAAAGCTCTGAAGTCTCCGGGTCTTGCGACGTATATACAAAGGTGCGTGCGCCAAATTGCTGCAGCGCGGCAGAAGGGATCATCAACACATCGGCGCTTTGGTTAATGATGATCGAAACAGATGCATTCATCCCGGCCAGCATCGACTCGTTTTTAGCCAACGTCACATCCACCGAGTACTTGGTCACGCCGCCACTTGATGTACCGGTCTTGTCGATGCGCGATATTGTACCCTCAAATGTCTGTCCGTCGATCGCGTCAAGTGTGATCGAAGCGCTTTGATCTTTGGCAACAGAGAGAATGTCCAGCTCATCCACACTTACCGTAAGCGTCATAACGTCTCCGGCTGCGATGCTAAAGGCTGACATCAACTCTGAGTTATCGCTACTAGATGCCGAGCTGCTTGCACTAGAAGAAGACGAGGCAACCGCACCTGAGCTATAGCTGCCTGTAGCACCACTAGATCCGGTCGTAGGTGTTTTAGAAGTTGTATCTGTGGAGTCTCCCAAGTTGTTGTTCTGATTGCCGGGGGTGTTTCCTGTATTGGACGCATCCGTTAGGGTTGCAAACTTTAAGGTCACAACTAAGGTTCCGTTTGATTTAAGCTCATATGACACTTGCTCGGCACCCATCTGCGTAATCTTTACCGATGATGCAAATTGAAAACCGCTTGCAGGCGTGAGAATGATTTTTGCGGTATATGTCACATTAGCTTTAAAAGCCGAAGCCTTTGGGGACCAACTTACTTTACCGGTATATTCCTGCGCTTGCACCGTAGTTGCAGGTTTTCCGCCCACAGCAGGAGTAATCATAGCCATGCTTAAATCTATCGCGCTGATGCTTTTTGTCTGCTGTGAGTTGCCTCCGTTTGCAGGAGTCTCTTCACCTTGCCCGCCATCGGTTGGGGTCTCTGTAGGAGTTTCCGCGGGGGTTTCAGTTGGAGTTTCTGTTGGAGTTTCCGTGGGGGTTTCAACAGGAGTATCAGTTGGAGTTTCCGCGGGATTTTCAGTTGGAGTATTGGCTGGTTTTTCATTTTGATCTGCCAAGGTATCGCTGTTATCATTTGCAGCCGTCTTGATATAGTTGGCAGTGTTTGTGGAGGAATTACGCGCTTTATACACAGCAGTAGTAGTTGCCCAAGAGCTGCTGTTATCCGATTCATTCCTCACGCTGTCATTTGAAGAATAGCTTGCCTGCCCATAACCTGATGGTGTAGAAGAGCTACTGGATGAGCTGGTGCTGATGCTTGCATCTTCACCAGCAGATACGTTTACTCCGCTAATAGTTCCGGCTTTAGTAGCCTTGATGGTGTTGTCTGTGGCGATGCCCTGGAGCACAGTATATTTTTCTTGAACATCTTTTTGCTCTTTAAGCAGCTGATAGTACTCAGCCGTATCACTATCGGCATCATCGATCTCATCATCTAACTCATCAAGTCGCTCTGAAGCTGTATATAAGGCAAGATTTAGCGAGATGGGTTCAACAGTTGCCAAAGCCGCACCTTCAGCGACCTCGTCTCCTGCGGACACTAACACATCAACTATCTCCACACCGGTAGGAACATACACGTCCACCTCTCCGGAGGCAGCCAAAGTACCGGTTCCCTCAATGGTGCTGGACACATCTCCTTTCGTCACTGTGGCTTGTTGTATAGATGTGGTGTCTTCAGCCGCAACCGGCCGCAACACAAACAAGAATAAGATTGCAGCGACAATGGCTAACAAAACCACCACACCAACAATAATTATCGCTTTCCTTAGTTTCTTCTTGCGCTTTTTAGGACTATTTTGCCTAACCTCAGCAGGCTTTACTATCTCACCGGCAACTTCCATCGATTATTCCCTTCAACTCCTCTTTTTGACATATTTATGCAAATAACAGAGTACGCAACCAAACTGAAAGTAAGCTGAAACCAAAAAAGCCCGGGTGCGTTTCCCGGGCTTTTGAAGATTTGCTTTATGCGTAAATCTAGGCGGCAGCAAGCGCCTTTTTGGCAACTTCGGTAAGCTTAGTAAAAGCAGCTGCATCATTAACTGCAATGTCAGCTAATACCTTACGATCCAGCATCACACCGGCTTTCTTGAGACCATTCATGAACACCGAGTAAGACATGCCGTTAAGATGAGCAGCGGCATTGATACGAGTGATCCATAGCCTGCGAATTACGCGCTTCTTGTTGCGACGATCTCTGTGTGCATATTGCAGCGAATGTTGCACCTGCTCTTTAGCTGCGCGATAAGAGCGTGATTTTGCTCCGTAATAACCTTTAGCACGCGCTAATACAACGCGACGTTTTTTCTTGGCTGCGACTGAACGTTTTACACGAGACATTTCAGATCACTCCTTTATCTTAGTCCTAGATTACGGGCTATGACCTTGTAATCTGATGCGGCTACTTCTGCTTGATCACGGAAATTACGCTTCCGTTTGGGAGATTTCTTCTCTAGGATGTGGCTTTTATATGCTTTGGCACGCATGATCTTGCCGGTGCCGGTAACTCTAAAACGCTTGGCTGAGCCTCTATGCGTCTTCATCTTTGGCATTGGTCGTCTCCTTTTCTTTCTTCTTAAGAGGAGCGATCAACATAAACATATTGCGTCCCTCTAGTTTTGGTTGGTTTTCAATTATCGCTTCACCCTTGAGATCTTCGGAAAGCTTCTCTAAGATGTTAAGGCCAATTTCTGGATGAGCCATTTCGCGTCCGCGAAACATGATGGTCACTTTGACCTTTGCTCCTCCTGCCAAGAACCGCAATATATGCTTCTTCTTGGTCTCATAATCCCCCTTGTCGATCTTGGGACGAAACTTCATCTCCTTGATCTCAATGCGCGTTTGATTCTTGCGCGCTTGCTTGGCTTTCATCGCCTGCTCGTACTTAAATTTTCCATAGTCCATCACACGACAGACCGGTGGTTTTGCATCGGGAGCAATCTCAACAAGGTCTAGCCCTTGGTTGTCCGCAATGCGCTGGGCTTCTTCAATATCAAAGATACCCATCTGAGACCCATCTGCACCAATCAGCCTACATTCGCTGATGGTAATTTCTTCGTTGAGCCTTGACTCCTGTGCGCTTATAGTGCCACCTCCATAAATGAGAGAAACCCGCAAGCACTTGCTTGACGGGTCACATAAAATCAAACAGCCTTTACGACCGGATATTTTCTTTGTGACCAGACAGCCAATGTAGTGCTGCAAGGTGGGGAGCATATCTCCCGCTTCGCTATGCGTGAGTATCGGGCTAAACACGCAAGGTGATATAGTACCACAAGTTTTGGTATGTGAGAGTAAAAAGTTTTGAGTGTAATTTCCAAGTGTAACTTCCAAGTTTGACCTACTATGTGAGTGCGAATGCTTGTTCATTTTTCACTAATATATTGTGATATTATATATATGCCAGCAAAGTCCGCACACGGGTGGTGCTTCTTTAGAGAGGACCACCTATGAAGATAATTCTTGAAGTTCTTACTGCCGTCGCTGCATTAGCGACCATCGCCGGGTTCATTCTCGACCGATGGGAGAAGTATAAGTGTTCACGGATGACGAAGGGAGATATAGAAAAGACCGACGGCAATCGGTCTTAACTAAATCGCATGTACCTGCGCCGCCCGTCCCATGTATGAAAACAACCGGGCCTTGCTGGTTTATAAAGTATATCACATTCATTAATTAGTATGCCTATCAACCAATTCTGTGCCGCTATCAACCAATTCTGGCTGTTGTCAGACTATGCGCAGGGAATTTGTGCCTAACGATTTCAACCGGTAATCGCAAGTCCACTCCGCCTCAAAACCTATGCCAAAGAATTGAAAAAAAAAAAAAGCGAATTGTATAATGCTCGCAGGTTAATAGATATAAATGAGTGGGAGGTTTGTGTTATGCATGCTCAGGTTTTGAAGCGGGTATCTATTTCGTTATTTGCTCTTGCTGTTTTGCTTTGTGCAGCTTTTTTGGTTGTGCCACAGCAAGCGGAAGCAAAAGTTAATACTGACAACGTATTCCAGGGTTACGATCAGCTGGATGC
>QMCD01001718.1_pt1 | contig 14696 bp, 14 predicted proteins | sample 1821841 | NCBI WGS metagenome assembly QMCD01 (sample SAMN01991225, study PRJNA193472) | Termite gut metagenome, whole genome shotgun sequencing project. | isolation source: worker | host: Macrotermes natalensis | reverse complement strand
TATCTCAATCTCAATGTGCGGGATATTACGCCAAGAGGATAGTGGGACAAAACGTACCGTCCCCCTTGTCCCACCGCTCTCTGTTTTCTTTAATGAATGTGCACTCTTCCGGCTTTATCGACGGTTACTCGGTCTTGGGCGAGCAGCTGTAGTACGCGGGGATACAGCTCGTGTTCTACGGCATGCATCTTCTCCTCAAGGCTCTCAAGCGTGTCGTTTTCTTCGATGGTTACCGCCTGTTGCGCAATAATGGGGCCCTTGTCGTAGTCCTCGTTGGCAAAGTGAACGGTGACACCGGTGAGCTTGACGCCGTAGGCAAAGGCGTCGGCAATTCCGTGTGCGCCCACAAACGAGGGGAGCAGCGCCGGATGAATGTTAATGATACGATTGGGAAAGGCCTTGAGCAGCGGAGCACGGACCATGCGCATGTAGCCTGCCATAACAACGTAGTCAACCTGGGCGTCCAGCAGCGCCTGCGCAATATACTCGTCTGCCGCCAGAGGGTTCGTATAGTCTTCTTTTGAAAGCGCCAGAACAGAGATGCCAGCTGCCTCTGCCCGCTTGAGCCCATAGGCACTGGACTTGCTGGAGACTACCAGCTCGATGGAAGCAGAGAGGCTACCTGTGCTAATGGCATCAATCAGTGCCTGCAGATTTGTGCCGCCTCCGCTTATAAGCACTCCGAGCTTGATCATAATAGTATAGTCCCCTTATAGTAAAACCAATTATGAGTTAACGTATATCACTTTTCCGGGAGCATCAATTATTTCAGCCCTGACAATGTGTCCGATGAGATGGGCGCCATAAGGCTCTAAATGCTTCATCACGTCGTCTTTTGCCTCCTGCTCACAAATAAGCACAAAGCCGATGCCCATGTTAAAGGTTTGGAGCAGATCGTCCATCTCCAGGTGAGCAACGCGCGCCAGGTGCTCAATAACTGGTGGAACAGGCCAGGAGCCCAGCGTAACGTGAGCGTCCATACCTTGGGGCAGGGCACGGTCAAGATTGAAGGTGATTCCTCCACCGGTAATATGAGCTGCGGCGCAAATGGGAAGTTCTGCCTCAAGAGCGCTCAGGAGTGGCTTTACATACAGGCGGGTGGGCTCAAGTAGAGCATCGATGAGCAGCTGGTTGGAGCTCCTCGTCGCTCAGGTTGTTGGTGAGCGCCTGGCGCACCAGCGAGTAGCCGTTGGAGTGAAAGCCAGAAGAAGCAATGCCTATGATAGCATCGCCCTCCTGCACCAGCTCTGGGCCAATCATTCGGGAGCGATCAACAATCCCCACGCAGAAGCCTGAAAGATCAAAGTCACTGGCCGCCATGGTGCCGGGATGCTCGGCCATCTCGCCACCAATCAGGGCGCAGCCCGCCTCACGACAACCGGCGGCAACGCCTTCAACAACCTGAACCGCCATAGAGGGGGCCAGCTTGCCAACGGCAAGATAATCAAGAAAGAAAAGGGGGCGGGCACCCGAGCAGATAATATCGTTGGCGCACATGGCAACCAGGTCTATACCCACGGTAGAGAGGCGATGCGTGCGTTTGGCAAGCTCCAGCTTGGTGCCTACGCCATCAGTGCCGCTGACCAGGAGAGGACTCTCCATGTCCTTGAAGTCAATGATGCTGAAAAGCCCGCCAAAGCCTCCAATGTTGCCAACAACATCCGGCGTGCGAGTGGATTCAACTGCCTGCTTAATAGCATCAACAGCTGCTGCCCCAGCTTCAATATCAACCCCGGCATCTTTATAAGCACTATTTTTTGTTTTACTGTTCATAGTCTCTTCTGTCTCACGGTTACAGGACGAGAACTCTATCGTATTCTTTTTGAAGAGCAGTCAACTCGACCCGATGTCTGAGAACGTACATTGCGTTAGTATAGCAACAAAAAACCATAAACCAGCAGGCAGCTTCTTATTTGTTCAAAAATGTTTATGTACCTACGAGAGCTTCTGTTAGTTTAGCCTGTGCGTAGCCTGAAAAGAAGAATAGGCTATAATAGTGTGCCCAACAATAAGCGAGAACGCCAGTGAGGGCTAGTACGCGTATTGTACGGGTCAAAACGTGCCATCTACCAGCACAAAAACAAGCGGAGAGGTCGCCTAGTCCGGCCGAGGGCGCATGATTGGAAATCATGTATACCGCAAGGTATCGAGGGTTCGAATCCCTCCCTCTCCGCCACTATAAATTTGCTTATAGGATTTGAGCCTCGTTTGTCGGCGTTTCCGTAACGATCAATCCATTAAGCTATCGACCGAGCCGGTGCATACTCAAGCACTACTCCCTGCCGAACCTTCATAGATACCTCCGGCGATTCTATCGTGCCCGCACACGCGCAATCAACAGAGCCTACAAAGCTATAGAAGATGTCTATGCTTTGCGTCCACTTGCCCTGTGTGCGTTTTGCCTGATGGATAACGATGTGATCGATGAAGCGGTTGAGGAGTGCACGGGAAAGACGTTTTACCCGTTTGGCATCCCTCACCAACTCCAAGAACTGCTCGATACCGACCTCGTTCTCCTCGAATTTAGCTATGGCGGCCTTGGAGTCTGTTATCTGTTCTTCCAATCTTGACTGGTCTGTCTCGAAGCCCTCCATGAGACGTACCATCCTCTCATCGGTGATACGCCCGAGCGCTACATCCTCATAGGTGCGCCTTGCCATCAGGTCTATCTCATCGAAACGACGTGTGAGATCGGCAAGTCGCTTGCGTTCAAGTTCGATGCCTCGCCTACTCTCTGCTGTCGCCTTCTCCATCAGTTTGCGTGCGAATGCTTCTTCATCTGCTAGCGTCACCTTGACGATACGTCGAATCTCTCCCAAGACCACCTGCTCCAAGAAATCCGCCCTCACGTAGTGGGTGGACGAACAGGTCTTGAAGGCAGAGGCATTGTTGCCGGGACAGTTGAAGTAAGCGATCTCCGGGTTCAGTTGGCTGAAGTGGAAATGCAGGTTCGAACCGCACTCGGCGCATCTGAGTAGACCGGAGAAGATATTGCGTCTGCCCGTTGCCTTCTTGCGTCTCAGCCCCGCACGTTTCTTTTGCACCGATGCAAAATCCTCACGGGATACTATCGGTGCATGGACACCCTCGAACACCGTCTGTTCGTCTTTGGGGTTGAATATGCGCCTCTTTGACTTGTAGGAGGGCTTCGAGGTTTTGAAGTTGACCACATCGCCCATATACTCTCGTCGCTCAAGAATCTTTGCTACCGTCGAATCCGACCAATAGCATACATCCTTTACCTGTTTGGAGCCGGTACGCCTCACTCCCTTCATCTGCCAGTAGCTTGTGGGGTTGAGCACCTTATCCTCCATGAGCGAAGTGGCGATCTGTTCAGTGCCCATGCCGTCAAGTGCCATGGTATAGATGCGACAAACCACAGATGCGGCCTCCTCGTCTATCTCCCAGAACTTGGAGTCTTCCACTTTCTTGTAGCCATATGGGGGAAGTCCTATCGGTTCTCCCGCCATGCCGCGCGCCCTGTATGCCGCCTTCACTTTCTTGGATGCATCACGGGCGTACCATTCGTTCATGATGTTTCGAAACGGGGCAAGTTCGTTTTCTCCCTCGTCGGTGTCCACACCGTCATTTACGGCGATAAGCCTTATCCCTCGCTCGGGGAAGTAGTGCTCTGTGTAGTAGCCGACAGTCAGATAATCACGCCCAAGGCGGCTCATATCCTTAACGATAAGCGCGCTTATCTTGCCGTCCTCGATGTCACGCTCCATCCGGCGAAATGCCGGACGGTCGAAGTTGGTGCCGGAAAAACCATCATCCGTGTATTCCTCATATCTGGTGTAGCCTTTTTCTGCGGACACTTTGCGGAGCAGCATTCGCTGGTTTGAGATGGAGTTCGATTCTCCTTGAAGCTCATCATCACGAGAGAGTCTCATATACAGTGCCGCTGTCCTTTTGGTGTGTTTCATGTTCCCTCCTCTCTCTGCACCGTGTCCGCATGGCGTTTGCCCTGCCGATGATGCGCTCATTGGCAGTACCTTGCAACTGTGCGTTTGGTGCTAAAGAGCGTGGAGAGGATGGCATCTTCTACGCTTTTTCCGGTGTCGGAGTAGAAAAAGGAGTTCACGGCGTAGGTGTATTCCCCAACACTCACGCTTCGCCTTTTGCCTGCTTGCCAGCTTGGGTAGCGGCCGGCACCTTCTGTCTGTTTTTCCTCAAGCCTGTTGTTGCTTGTTGTGGAGGTCATGTTCCGCCCTTCTCATTCGTCATACCCTCCATATGCGTGGTATGTAGCAAGGCTGGACGACGGCTTGAGGTTCCAGGGAAGCAAAACTCGTCCCTGGTATCGTCTGGCTTTGTAGTGCCTGCCACCCTTTGCTGCTCTTACCGGAGGACTATCCCGCCTTCAGCCTTTTCAGCTGTTTGCCAGATGGGATCGATGTCTACTCCCAGTGCGCCTTCGTGGGGTTGTACACGGTGGTTTTCCCGGGTGGCTATTTATTGTTGTTAAGGTGCTATCACTGGGTGGGCCTTAAGCCTCCCTGCTTGTTATGTCACGGGTGGGAGTATAGATAGCTTGTCAGTAGTATGCAAGTGATTTATAATGAGCAAAAACACTTGCAAACTGTAAACGTTTGGGAGGATGCAGGTATGGCAGCAGCGGACAGCATCACCTTCGACTTCTCGGGCCTTTATGTCCCACCCTGGACGGCATCTGAGTTTGAGGTCATCTACCTGCCCTTTCCTGCCGATGCCGCTCATATCGTACACCCCTTGGCAGACGACCACCCTCTCTTCTCGCTTCCCGAAGAGGCCTTTGTCGAAACAGGTGAAAACCTCATCTGCTTCAGGGAAAAACGTTGGATGGGAAATGAGAAAGTCGGTACCCGTCCGCTTCCGGAGCTCTCCTTCACGCAGGATTCATTGCGTCCGGAGGCATTCGCGCATATATCACTAGGGGATACATCGCCGGAATCACTTTGCGCTCTTATGAATGGAGCCGGACTGATCACAGCACCACTCTATCAGTCCCAAAGACGTTTTATCGATTCTCGTTTCCACGACGAGAGCTTTCCCTATGACAGGCTTCATCCGTTTGCCGAAAGCAAAGCATTCAAGGGTACGGGTGAATGCGAGCTGGAACAGGCAGTGCTTGATATATCCGGCGAATACATCACCGCTCTCGGTGGCTCAGATATATACAGCGAACCATTTGAGCATCTGTACAGGGGAAGCCTTACAGAAGCGATCGTGCTCTCCGAATATGCACGACGCTACGCATGTAGGAACGGTGATACGGTTGGACATGGCGGTATCGTCTCATACTACGAGGTGTTACTTACTGTTCGTGCACTGTTCGGTGCGATGTCTGAGCTAATCGATTTCTCCATCGCCGAAGGCTCGATGGAGCGTTTTGCGGAGCTTGCAGAGGATCGTGTCAAGCAAGGTGAGACGAGGGGTATCCACCGGTATGCGCTGGAACTATTTAGCTCGGGCAAAAAGGATGCGAAGCACAAATCCGAATATCTTGCCAATGCCGCAAGTTATACGACGCGTGAAAGCCTGGACTTTCTGGAGCGCTGCGTGATGACAACACCGGGCGCCCAGTGGGGACGTGTGGTACACACGAGCACTTTTAATCCTGAGGAGTACGACGGCATTGTGGTCAAGATGCCGTCATTTCTAGAGCCACAACGGAATTTCTTTGAGAAGCACGAACCACGCTATTTGTACGACCGTTATATGGAAGGCTCCCTTTCCGCCGCCCTCGCCGCACAGTTCCTGGCAACACTCGCAGACCTCGCTCCTTGGAAACGCTGCGACAATCCTGAGTGTGGAGCCTACTTCAAACGGCACTTCACCACCAAAGGTTCATCGAATCCTAAAGCCACCTCATGCTCCCCCAAATGTTCTGCTAGGAAGCGTAACCGGCTCTACAACTTGGAAGCCTCAGCGATACGTACGGCTTGCAGACGCTATGAGAACGTCGAGGATGCCGTGGCTTATGTTGAAAAGAGGCTAGAGGGAGAGACAGAACTGGCAGACCTGCCTCGGGCGCGGAGACGGTGGAAGAGAGGGGTGGAAATTGTTCGCTATTCTCCTTAGTCTAATTGGGATAAAATTTGCTCTATTCAGATAAACGGCAAAAAGAGGAAAGATGTCATGATCTCGTTTTGAAGTTGGTCGATCTCTGAAAGAGGGGTTTGAGTTGATGGAAGCAGATGAGCGTCAGTTGAAGAAACATTGCAACACTTGGGAATTGTTGGAGAAACCATATATAAATAGGGAAATGTAAGACTATGCCCGTGCATAAGGCAGGCAGAAAAGGACTGAATATCTAAGGCTGATGATTGAGTCATATCAAGCAATTTAGGGAGAGCGAAATGAAGCTATTAAAAGTAGAGATACGTGGGTATAAGTCCATAGAAAATCTTACTGTGGAATTTGCCGAAATCAATGGATCGCACACTCATATCCTGCTAGGTAAAAACGAAACAGGAAAGAGCAACATCCTTGAAGCATTGAGCGCTGCAATCAGGGAAAAACAAGAGAGCGAAGTTAGCTTTCTTGGTGTTAGAAACAGGATTACGGAGCCATCCATAGTATCGATATTTTATGAAATGCAGCTTGAGAATCCCGGCAAGTACAGAGAATCAATACTCAAAACAGTTGATGTTTCATCTGGAATACTAGAAAAGATTGAAGTTACTTCTGCAATACGAGAAGTCTATATTTCGGAAAGCGCAAGCAAATACAGCCATGAGTGGCAGTTTAAATATAAGAGCTTTTCAACAAGAGGCATGCTATTCAAGAAGCTTGAGTCCTCATCATCTAATAATAGCGACCCATCAGTAATTATTAGAGCCAAGCAAGAGGTAGAAAAAGACTCTTTAGAAGAGTACTCGGAGTTAACATTCGATGTGCTAGAAGAGATTCTCAAAGACCCAACCGAAGAGTATTTCGAGCGAAACCAGACAACAATTTCAACATGGAAGCCAAATGACTCACATCTCGTAGAAGATGGTATTGCGCTTAAAGCATTTGCTGAAAAACCCTATTCGTTCCCCCCACTAAAAAATGTTTTTTGCATTTCTGGTTTCTCAGAAACTGACACTATAGCAAAGAAAATTAGTGAAATTTTCGCTAATACATCAGCGAGAAGAGGCCTGGCGAGAAAGCTATCGAAAGACACCACATCATACCTAAATACAAAATGGCCAGAACTTCGGGTAAAAGTTGATGTCGAAATATCTGAGGAGATGGTTATCCACGTAAACGTACAAGATGAGGATAACGAAGACCAGTTTTACGCCATGAATGAAAGAAGCGAAGGATTCAAGCAGTTTGCATCTTTACTATTAAGCATAGCAGTCGATCATTCTATCGGTGGCATGCGGAATAACTTAATCATAATCGATGAGCCGGAGGTGCATTTACATCCTTCTGGTATTCGCTACATGCTCAAAGAGTTATTGGCTATCGGCAGAGATAATTATGTCCTGGTAGCTACCCATTCAAATTTCATGATAGATAATTGTGCAAAAGAACGTCACTTTATTGTAGCCAAAAAGAAAGGCCAGACAACAATGAAGCAAATAGCTTCAGATAATGCTATCAATGATGATGAAATTCTTCAATCAGCTTTTGGGATTAACGTAATTCGGGATTTCTTGCCAAAAAATAAGCTACTTGTTGAGGGGGCTTGCGACAAGATTCTTCTACAGAAGGCTTTTGGGTGCATCAATAGCGGCAAGAACGTAGTTATAGCAAATGGTCACGGCGGCAACCTAAAGGCTATTGCCTCAATATGTGGCTTTCAAGACATCCATCCAATTGTTGTTGTTGACGATGATAGGGATGGACAAAAATACAAAAGAGAGGTTTTAGCTATAGGAGGAGGCTATAAGAGTTCAACAGTAAAGACAATTCGAGACCTGAATGGCGAAATCCTTAGTGGTGGAACAATTGAAGATGCTTTAGACGCAGACTATGTAGCCAGCAGGGCGAATGCTGTTTTAAAAGGAAAGGGCATTCAAGAGATTGTATTAGATCAAAACAGAGCATTCTGTGAACAATTGCGAATTCATATTAATCAGACAATGGCAGATAGCAGTAGAACTCAGAAGGATGAGATGGCAGAAGAGATCAAAGCGCTCATAGCTAAAAAGTTCAATCCGAGTAACCTCGAAACAAGCTCTCCAAAACTACATAGACTAGCTACTTCCATTTTAGAATTGTTTTAAATTCAATAACGAGGTAGACTTCGATGCAGAATTCGGCTGATCTGATGGATGACCTTAAAGATGCAAGTTGCACGCTTCCGCAAAACCATATCCAACTCACTGATGATTGAAGAAACTCTATGCCTTACCCGATTACTCTACTCGCAAAACTTCCGTCAAGCGATTCAGGAAATAAAACTTCTTTTCTGCCTTGCTAAGCTTGACGATAATACTGCCAGTACCGACGGCTGAAACGAGGGCTTTGCCGTGCAATGGGCACTCTTCTTCTCTAATGTGCTTAGCCAAAGTGCTCGGTGTTAACAGCTTGGTTGAGATGTGTATCCGACAAATATCAGATACAATTAACTCAACTTAAAACTAGATTCAATTTGAGTCGTAAAAGATAGGTGGTTTCAAAATTGTCATCCCTTCGAGCGGTATCACTGTTCTCTGGCGCTGGTGGCATGGACGTTGGTTTTCGTAATGCAGGATACGACATATGCATTGCTAATGAGATCGAGCCTATTTTTTGCAAAACGTATGAGGCTTTTTTTGGCAAAAACTCTATCCTTTGCGGCGATATTGACGAGAATCTTGACAAGCTCGCGAGTTTTAACGGGATTGATGTTGTTTTTGGTGGACCTCCGTGTCAAGGTTTTTCTGTTGCTGGGAAAATGGATCCAAACGATACTAGAAGCAAATTAATCTTTTCATTCCTAAAAGCCGTCGCCTTATTAAAGCCAAAAGTGTTTGTTATGGAAAACGTGCGGGCACTGGGACACCTAGAGAAATGGGCACCTGTAAGAAAACGATTCCTGGATGAGGCCAACGAGCTTGGGTATAACACTATTTATAAAGTGCTGAACTCGGCTGATTATGGTATTCCGCAAAAGCGTGAGCGAGTTTTTTTTATTGGGGTAAACGGAAGTGATGCGTGCATTGAGGATTTTACGCTTGAACTTGAGAAACATAAAGCTGCGCCGAGAACCGTCAGAGAGGTCTTCTCTGATTTTGGCAGAATAGGAACCGATTCGAACCCGGATACCTGCACTGCATTTGTTACTCTTGCCGCAAACCCAGTAATGAGAAAAAGTCCATACGCGGGAATGCTATTAAACGGTCAGGGCAGACCAGTTAACCTCGACAGCGTATCAATGACCTTGCCGGCATCAATGGGGGGTAACAAGACTCCCGTAATTGACCAAGCCGCACTCGATGATTCTTCAGTAGAAAATTGGGCGGAAACCTATCATCGCCAAATTGTCAGTGGTGAACTTTCGCCAGAATTCGCATGGGCTCCAGAGCGGCTCCGTAGAATGTCTATCACAGAAGCGGCGGCCATTCAAACGTTTCCGCCTAATTACCCCTTTCAAGGGAGTAAAGGTAAGGTTTACTGCCAAATTGGAAATGCTGTACCTTGCAAGCTCGCAGAAACGGTTGCCACAGTAGTCGCAAAGCAGTTTCTAGGTGTCTAAAGATAGATTATCGAGGACATGATAAAAATATTTTTCAGTAGTCTTTTTGAATTTCTTATCTCTTATGACTGCTGCTGTGTATCTTATGACAGTGTTGATGTCTGGCTTACTGCATAAACTCAGCATCATATCAATAAATGTATCAATTGACAGAACGCGAACATAAAAGCCAGCATTTATATAATCGGAAATGGTTTTATCTAATTCATCTTCACTACAGAATCCATTGCGGCCAACGATAAATAGCATCTGATTACCCAATGCCTGTATAACCTTATCTGCTGCATGTTCAACATCAACCGCAGAAAAAGATTTATCTTTCAGCTCGTTTGCAATAAATAAAGTTTCGTCTTTGATAATGTCTAAATCACTAATTTCCTTTCTGGAAGCCCCGCTTTGGTTAACAGGATGAACGTCTACCCGAATGGTATTGTCTTCTTCGTAAAGCAAATTGTAGAGGTTGGCAACCACTAGTGTTAGTGATTCTCCTTCGTTATTTTGATTTAGGAATTCACTGAAGAATTGATAAAGAACGGCACGTGTAGTATCTGTAGAAGACAAGCGTTTTGCAACGTCAGCGTCTCTTTCTTTGATAAGTAGTAGCGTTTCGTAAAGAAAGTCTATCAGCCACTCAAGGGCAATCTTGCTGTCAGTAAGATTCGGAAGTTCAGAATAGAGCGCCAGCAGCTTAACTCTATCCGCACCAGCTCTAACCGCGTTGTTTGGATCGATTTCAGGAAAGCGTGCGGGTTTGTTTAAGTACGGTTCATTTGATCCTCCCAGTATCTTCGACAATGAGTGCTTCTCAAAAGGAACAATTACTGAGTGGCATAGGCTACGAGCATCATAGGAGCCTTCAAGTTTTGATGACACTTGCAAGCAGAGAGGATTGATTCTGTGATCCGTTGCTTTTGCAAGAATGGCTGTAAAAAGAATATACTTGAAGGTCAAGTGAGAGCCTTCGAGGATTGATTTAATCAAGGATTCGCCGCTACTTGAAAACGCATCGCGCTGCTTCGCAACATTCAACGCCTCAGAAAGCAGCGCTGCCGCCCTATCTTGATTTACAACAAAATTTTGTGACATCTCCGCTCCTATAATATGGGTTATTGGATTCCCTCAAAGAGCTTGGATATTGATATTTCTAGTCCGTTTGCAATTTTCGAAATGTTTTGTAGAGAGATATTGCGCCGCCCACTTTCCACTGACGCAAGATAAGTTCTATCCATCCCAATCCGTAAAGCAAAACGCTCCTGACTTTCACCAAGCATTTCTCTATGATGCCGAACTCTTTTTCCAAAATCATGCAGTAGCATACCTTCGCCTCCTTCGATAATCGTCGTTGATTGTGCAGATAAGTCAACGGATTATAAGTCACACTTTCTCTGTGCTGGTCGGCGCACCACACAGACAAAGTGGCTTTTCGTTGTTCTCCTCGTCAGAATCATGTAACGATGCGATTTTAGGCAGTTCATGTAAAATGCTGCTCTCATCGCTTTTGTCAATCAAAAGGAAGCCGGTTGGCAGAAAGCCGATTAAGATACTGAAAAGGCGGCAAAGAATCAATAGTGATTACCGTCCGTTTTGCCCAAACTGTAGACAACTCCTACAAAAACTATCGCCAAAACCTCATCTTCTTTGGTGAGGTTTTGGCATAATATATTATGATGATACCGTTGCTTGGGCAAATGACCTGATCGGAAGAATCAATAGCTCGAAGTAGTTGAGAGTTTAGCGTTCGCGGTGGTTTCGGTTCCTGCTGTCTGTACTTTTGGCGCGTCTTGTAGGTTGCAACTTCTTTTCCTCGTCACGTTCTATGAGGTTAACACGCTCAGGCATCCCGTTAAATCGTTGCACAATGCGGTTGCACTGACGAACCTGCTTACGAAGACTTTTCAGAAAATTGTTGATTTCTTGGTGGCGGGGGTTGCCTTTAACTTGATAGATACCTTGGCATTGTGTGTTACTCCGCCCTTCTGACTTGATTTTGCTACGCTCCGCTGTGAGAGTCACGATCTCGTTTTCGCATCGAGCCTTGAAGCTTAGAAGCTGCTCGGCGGTATCGATCGTCTCTCGTTCGAGCAGCCGAGTGTCCTCTATGAATGCATCCAGTTTAGCCAGCTCCTCACGGAGCAGATAGTGCATGCGGTTGTTGGTAGAGGGATTTCCGTACTTTTGGTAGTGCCCAAACAGATAGAGATAATGACGGTGAAGTGCCACCAGTGAACCTCGCGCCCAAGACGGGAGCTTCTTCGGTGGAGTGAAGCTCGGGGCGCGATATTTGGGAACCGGTAGACGAGAGGAATGATTAGCGAGTAGGCGGTTGCGTATACCTTCCGGTGTATAGCTATTCCCGTAATTCCTTACCAGTCGCAGAAACCGCTCCTTGTGAGGCGGCCTTATGGAAATATCCTTTCCCTCCTTGTATTCATAACCCATAGCTTTTAGATTAGCGAAGAACTCTTCGGTGGTTCTGGCCTTCTCGATGCATTCGTCGATGTCTGACTTAACGGTGCCGCGCCACGTCGGTCTACCCTCGCGCTCCGCCCGCCATTCCCCATAGTGCTTTGCTTTACCGCGCTTCGGTTTTTCTATGATCGAGATATTGTACTCACAACAAAGGCTATCCGAGACACGCTGTATTTCGCGGTAACTTTCTCTGCAAGAGTGATAGCGGTGACCGTCGATAAAAGATGTGGAGCAAAGTGCGATGTGGTTGTGAATACAGTCGGTATTCTTATGGGTGGCAACAACACACTGAAAGCTTTTGCCAAACAGACGCTCGGCTAACTCCACTCCTATCTCGTGTGCCGTTGTTGCATCCATCTCACCCGGCGCAAAGGATTGGATGAGATGGTAGCCTTCGACGCGCACAGGCTTATCATTTAAGGCAAGTGCTGCAAGCATCTCCCGATGTGCTGTTTCCGGCTGGCAGTTGATACCCATGACGTAGAATCGCTGCTCGGTTTTGGCAGGGTTGCTCGCATAGTTGATGGTGGTGGCCAAGTTAGCGAAGTTGTCGTTTTCGGTCTTGTCCACATTGCCGACGTAGTCGAGCAGGTGGTCGAGCCTTGCTCGCACCGGCATGATCTTGGTTATCGCCATCTTACTTACCTATCTTTTCCGGCAAGAATACCTGCGCCATCTCTGCTGTGAGCGCTGCTACCTTGCGCGCATTCTCTTCATAGACTTCGTAATCGATAGTCCCAATTACATGGGCGCGGTGCGTCAGTTGGTTCAAATTGTTGCCGATTGATCTGAGCTCTCTCATCATCTGATGGTACTCAAAGGGTGGCGCTTCTTTTGGCAGATAGCCGTTGATGATACGACGTAGATAGGCAGACTTGGTCATCTTCGTTTTGGCGGCGTATCTTGCCAGCTTGTGGTGTTCGTCATCGTTTACCCAAAACTGCACCTTGTGATTGCGTGTTCTCATTAGAACTCCTTTCGTTGTTGTTTAGCAGGGGTCAGGGGACGGCAAGTCCCTCGAGCACAATCAAGCCCTCCCGACTAAGGAGGGCTTGATTTGAGCCTATGGGTTACTCCCATAGGCATTGCTTGCCAGTACTGTTACTGAGCCGAAAACAAGAAGCGGGGTCTCGGTCGAAATCCCGCTTCTGCTTTCAGTGATTTGGTTGCTGCGGGCTGACTTAGCTCTGAATCAACTCGTCTACGACGATTTCTCGTGCCATCGCCATGATGTTGTTCACGGCTCCCACCCATGCTTTTTGGTCACGGGTCTTCATATCCTCATCCACCCCTTGCGACTTCATCATTCGAGCGACGGTCAAGTTAAAGTGCTGCTTAGCCTGTTCGTTTGTTTCGGTCAGATGGGTAAAAAGAACGCCCTGGGTTCTCAGTGCGGCATAAAGCCCTGGGCGGTGCTCCTTGAGGTAGCGAAGTCGCATTCTTCCCCAAGTGCCGATATCTTGCCTGTTTTGTGACGGGGCTGTTAGGTTGGGATAGTAAATACCATCCTTGTCAGCGGTATAGGTAAGTTTCATAGTTTGCTCCTGTTCGGTTCGTTGGTCTTATATCAGTGTGGGAGTACGTTTTAATATCGGCAACTGTACGGCCAGAAAGAAATATAGAATTGTAAGAGGGATTGCTTTGTAATCAGCGGGCTTCGTTGCGCGCGCGCTCTCGCCTGCGGTAGAGTTCCAGTGCCTTGACTATCGTTTCGGTCATCTTCTCTGCGCTGTCGCCTTTCTTGAAATATCTGGCGATACTCTCTTTAGGGATACGTAACTGCTCTTTTTGGTTCGGCTTGATTTCCTGCATGATGTTCCTGCGCAAACGCCTTCATCTTGATTGCCTGGGCATGGGAGGGAGTACACACCTCACGCTCCATTGCTACCAGCAATTCTCTTTGACTCTTCTTCGGCAGGTAGGATACTTCAACGGCAGGGCGAAACGCCATCTTGCCCTCATCAACCATCTGGAGCAGTGGAGGGATCAGTTCAGTCAGGCGGATATAGCGACGCACCGTGTCTTTGCTGTCTCCGGCCTCAACACCGACCAACTCAGCGGTTTCTTTTCCCTGCAACTTCCGCGCCACCGGCGTGGAGGTTAAATCTGTTCGCCTACCCTGTTGTTTTAAGGCATCAAGTTTCATTTTGTAGGCAAAGGCTTTCTCAGAGGGTAGTATCGTTTCTCGCTGCAAGTTGCTGTCACACATGATTATCGCAGCCTCTTCATCCGAAAGCTGTCGAGTGAGCACCGGCATTTCACTTAGCCCTGCCAACTCACAGGCACGTTTACGTCTGTGACCGCTGATAAGTTCCAGCCTGCCGTTCTCTTTCTCTCTGGCGATTGCCGGAAGCTGTACCCCGTATTCCTTAATACTTTCTGCCAGAGCAAGCATTTCTGCATCATCGCGCACTTGAAACGGGTGGTTGATGAAAGCGTCTATCTGTTCAAGTGGTGTGTTGTAGACTTTCTCGCGCTTTGCATCGTCGCGCTCTTTCTGGGTGGTAAATAGGAGTTCGTCTACCGATGCCAGTTTTGGTTTCAGAGTTTTGGTGCTCATAGTGCTCCTTTC
>QMCD01002610.1_pt1 | contig 14705 bp, 11 predicted proteins | sample 1821841 | NCBI WGS metagenome assembly QMCD01 (sample SAMN01991225, study PRJNA193472) | Termite gut metagenome, whole genome shotgun sequencing project. | isolation source: worker | host: Macrotermes natalensis | reverse complement strand
CCCTTGCCGTCGGCTAACCATTCCCCCTGTCGGGCTGGTAGAGAACTTGCATCTCCGAGTTCAAAAGCATGCCGGGCACACCATACAAAAAAAAGGCGTAAGTCTTTTACTTACGTCTACTTAGAAAGTACACCCCACTGGATTCGAACCAGTAACCTTCGGTCTCCGTAGTCCGGGCAAAGACTATTGAGCCGACTTTCCGTAAACCTTTATGACGTCGCAGTTTTCGTCGAAATATGCCAGCATATTTCGACGTTCGTGACGTGGCATATCGTGGAAAATCGGGGAAGATCGAACGGTACAGTATTCGGCACAGTGAGGAGGTCTGATAAACGGGTCGTGTTTCTATTCGGCTTCCGTTTGCTTCTTTCGAGGGAAGTATTTTTTGCCCAACAACCACAAATATTTATCCAGCTGCCAATTCGAAAACTTGTTTAAGCAAAATCCCGGATGTGATTTAAATGCTTCGAAAACGTCGTGGAAAAATGCATAATCTGTTTTCATTCTTTTGATGGAGAAACGGATATTGCTGAACTTCTTTTTATCAAAAAAATCCTTTTTGAAGTACGAGAGTACCTGAACAACGTAACTGTCACAGATCCGAAAAGAATCGCGATTGTGATGATGACAATACTTCGTGGCGAATGAATAGCAGTCTCGTGGATTTCCATAATCATTGCCCGTGCCCACAAGGATATCTCCTCCTTTGGCAATTCGTGCGACCAACTGAGAGCAGCTCTTTCTGGAAGTTTCTGCGACCTTGACAACGAAATCTCGAATGCTTGCAATACGCTTTGCCACATGAATCGGTGAATTTATTTCCGTGCTGTAAAACGCGTTGAGGATGCAAACCTTGCTGATAATCTCTTCCAATCGAATACTCGGATCGAGCGAATGAGGCTTCTCAAACAGATGTTGAATATGCTGTTCTTGTTTGCGGTAGTGGTCCATCTCTTTGCCGTGGCTCCACTTGTGAAGGTACTTTTTAACTTCGTCAGGACTTGGATATTCAATTCCGGGAGGTAGTTTTCGAGAACTCATCTTTTCAATCTCGTCAAAATCGAGTTTTGGAAACTTCGCTGGTTGCCCTTCGTTTTTTACAGAAAATCAGTTATCTTCCGAAATCACGATCAAAAGCAGGTCTTCCAAGAGTCGATGTGTACGACATCAACAATCCGACCGCACGATCTCGTGATAAACGTGCTATTCTTTTACAATTACACGTTATGCAATGAATTTCCTCATCGGTTTTCGTTAGCTTTCCGTTAAACACATCCTCCCCGAACAGTAAGTCTCTAAGTTTTTCTTCGATTTGTATTTTCGCTTGTTTTACAGGATTGCCGTCATTTTTGGCAGGGGAAAGAACACCTGCTTTTCCTACTATTTGTTTCCAGCGTTTTGACAAAAAATCGAAGCGATTCTTCAAAGCGGGACGCAGGCCGGGAGGAGCCTGATCGTTTAGCGTGATTTGTGATATTCCGTCTTCATTAAATGCGCACAGATCCAAAATGCAAGCCCTGATGTAGTGGACGGCCTTGAATTTAACAAACCATTTTTCTGAGGAAGATTTGCCGAAGTAATGCAATTCTTCTGAATAGCTTGAGAGCGTGTTGTTTTCCGGTTGCGCAATTTCGATCAAGGGAAAACGATGCTGCTCTGGGCGCCGTCTTCCATTGGTTCGAATCATCAAATCGCACGGTTGGGCAAGAAGGATATATTTTTTTGTACTTTGGCCTTCAACTTGTTCAAAAATATCACCGAGTTCGAGCGGCAAATGGTTTTTGTTGATGTGATCGCCAAACTCGTATAGCTCTTTCTGTTGAATTGTCCATGCGTTTTGCGAAACACAAAACGTACCGCTTTCTATCGGTATCCCACTGACCGCCCTTAATTTCGCGGCAATCGTCTCCAGCTTCCCATCTTCATGAGCCAGACGCCGTGACTCTTCACGATGAAACAAGGAATGAAGCCTAAACAGCATGTCAGGCTCCCAAAGACCTTCATCTGCGGCCACCTTCAAAACAATATGGTCCAAGTCGTAGATGTCGATTTCCTGAATTTTACTCGCTGCAACTTCGACAGCGTCGGAGAGAATTTTCTTGGTCTGGCTCTTCAATTCGCTAAATGCAGGCGACAATGCGACAAATTTCAGTGCCTGAGCAAAAAGTACAGGGTCTTCCGTGAGATGAAGTTTAGGGATGACGATGAAACGGTCCTTGGGGATATGGCTATTCTTGCTGATTGCCTCCCAATCCACCAACATTGTTTCGGGTTTTATGGTATGCGTAAGCAAACCACAGATGAGGTTCCCTGTATCGTTTTTTCCCAAGAGTTTTTCGATGATCTTAATGCCTCCGTCACTATCTCCGACATTATTGGCGTTCGAAAAATCTCTGTCAAACAAAAAGAGGATTCGTTTGTCTTTACTCTCTTGGATATATTGATCCGCTTGCTCTTCCCACTGAGCGGGCGAAAGATTCTTCAGCTTCCCTTCGGGAACAAGTCCGCTTAGGATTGAGGCATATATTTCGTCACAAATGTCTGCACCGTTTATCTCTTTGTCTGCTTGCAGCAAGGCAGTACCTCGTATTAGTCGAGTCGGCGGCTCAAGCTGCACCCAAACTTCTTTGATATGTTGCTTCAAAATATCGGGATCACCAAGATAGGCCGCATTGAGCTCAGGGAATAATTTCCCGAGCAATTCAGCGTCAATATTCAACGCTGAAACAATGACCTTCTCTATCAACGGAGTATCGCCATTATTGGCGTCATCAACGTAGACCACTTTTGTTACTTCAAAAGCGTTCAGGATGCTCCCCACAGCTTGTTTTGATTTTTCAAGATCACTGCTATTCATTGCATGCTCCGCGAAGATCTATCTGAAATTTGAAGAAGCGCCGGCGCCGGTTTCGCTCGGGCACGAGATCGATACTGCAGCCTTCTGAATCGAGAAGTTGTTTTACAATAAAAAGACCGAGTCCGCGACCTTGTCCTTTTGACTTTGCAGATACAAATGGCTCAAAAAGCGTGCCCTCAACTTTGGAGTCAATTCCGCTTCCATTATCAAATACATAAACGAAGGGGTGGGATATATCCAAGGTTAAAACTCCCGACTCTATACGCCCTTGGGCAATATCTTCCTTTAGCCAGTATTCGCTGTTAATAACCAGGTTGTCAATAATTTGCGCCAACTTTCCTTTGTTCATGCGAACGCTGAATTGCTTGACGATATCGCCCGAAATAACGAAAGAAATATTGTTTTTTTTCATTCTTTCGTCATAGAAATCTTTCAATTCAATAAGGAAATCGCGAAGGTTTATATCGTGTCGCTGTTCTCTGACAAATCGAAGCGAGGGAGAAAGATAGGACATTTGTTTTCGGAGTGCCATTACCGCAGTCTGAACGTACTCGATGAAAGCCATGATAGACCGGTCTTCGATTCCACGTTTTTTTGCCGCTAATTGGACATTTTTCGCTCGTTTTGCCAATTGATCTGCAACATTGTATACTTCGTGAGATAGCGCTTCGGCAGTCAGACCAAGAGCTACGGTCTCGTACATGGCGTCCATTTGTTCTTTTAGTGTGTCCACTCGGTTGTCAAGAGCCTGGCCATCTGCTTCTAGCGAACTGATTTTCTTCAGATAACCTGATACGGTATCGATTGTGTCCCTGGCTTCGGCGAGCAAAGGCTCGGAATCTGCTAGCACCGCAGTTACTTTCGCACGAAGTGCCGGCGTTACCTCTTTCGCCGTTTGCATTTTAGCAATGGCGGATTTCGAGTCGGACACGCTTTTGGAAAGTCGTGTTTTGAAAGTGGACAAGTTTTCACGATGAACGGATGCTTCTGAAAGCCCCGTCTTGATCGTTCTCAAAATGTCTTCCAACGATTTCCGGGAATCGATACTTGCGAGTCGTTCATTTCGTGCATTACGAAATTCTGCCCACGAACGTCCGAAAAATTCGTGTGCCGTCGTCGTAAATGCGGTGAATTCCGACATTAGCAAATAAAAGTTTCGATAATATGGAGTGTCCTTAAATCCTTCACGATCTGTGGTTTCTTCAAGCAACATGTTGTCACGTGCCGAAAGAGCAATGTATCCAAGTGTCGTGTTCGGTTTGAGGCCGTAATAGGATGAAGCAGACGTCCACTGCGCGCCAAGTTTCAACCAGTCGTGATCAACCCGGACCGCAAAACCGTCGCGATAAACCCGTATACCGCTCAAGTCTTTGATATAGCGGCGATAATCGCTGACTCGGTCAAATACAGACTGATTTTTAAACGACGGATCTCCAAGATCGTATGCGCTGATTTCACCATGAAATGGGCCTGGATTAGCAACGCCATTTCCAACTCGCTGCACTTTATCAATGTCACTTAATGTTACCTTGCGGCTGAATTCTATAAACCACGGGGCGGTTTTGGATTTCGTGAGTTCTAATGCTTGAGCGTGTTTTTGCTCGCTTAAGAACTCAAAAAAATGTTTGCCGTTGTCGGCCTCTGCAATTAGCGGAAATAATTTTAAGTCCTCGGGTTTTGATGTCCGAAAAAAATCGAGTCTTGCGTATCCATGAAAAACGATCTGTTTACCATCAAATTTGATGCTGTACTTCACCGGAGCGATGTCCCTGACTTGATCGCTTATTTCTTGTAGCTCCAGTGTTTTACCATCGACCTCAACCAGCACCATGAAATCTCGAATCTGGCGAAAAGGCGAAATCATTCGAGATAGTTCTTGCTCAAGTCGTTTTATCGCGTCATCGCCTTTCCAAAATTCTGGTTCGCGAAGGCCGGACACGACAACTCTTGTTCCGTGCTTCCCTTCAAAATTATAGTCTGTAAGGTGAATGTCTACGTCTTCTAACTTGGCAGCTTTTGCAAAATCAGTCCATGAGAAGCCGAAATGGTATCCGCTGTCTCCTTCAGCTTTTGTGAAAATTTCGAGGTTGTCACCAAGACGCTGTACACCCAATCGCCCAAGCCCTTTGTCGCCTAATGGAGTTCGGCCTCCACGAGTTGTTTCTCGATTTTCTTTTAATGTTCGTTTTTTTCTATTGGATATGGTAAGCCATCCTGAATCCACATCTTCAAGGTCCATGCCATGTCCGTTGTCCTCGACAATAATACGCCCTTTATCGGAAGAATAAATTGCATCCTTTATGTCAGCACCGCCCTGTGTATCAATAATGACTTTAGCGTAAGACGCGTCGGCGTCATAGCAATTTTTCACCAATTCGATTAGTGCCTGGATCGCATCGCTGATCAGGCTCTCGCCAAGTTGAGATACAACTGACGGATGAACCTCAAAGTGAGGTGTAGATTTATTCTTTGCCATGTTACATTGACTTTCGCATTACCAATATCGATTCGGTCGATATTGTTTCAGCAACATTGTTCTTTACCGCCATGCGTTTAGATGGAATCCGGCGAGATAATTTGCACAGCAATTTTGAGTGATAAGACTGCAAGAGGTCGCCTAAAACCTCATCAAGAGGAACACGCTTCCCACCCACGCTACGATTGCCAAGAACCCAAATCATCAAGCCTCCGGAGCATAGCCCATCAAGAATTGGCTTTAAACAATTGTCTAGATCGCGGAAAAAGGCCGTGACACGATTGGCACGGTCTTTAGGTTGACTTCTTAAGCTCTCGATATATTTGGCGAAGGCGGAAGATCGATCACGAATGCGATCCATGTCATCTCGCATAATTCGCTTGCTTCCGCCGAGACTGCGAGTATCGATTTCATGTGCAGAAATGAGACAGCTCTCGTCGATTGATTTATCTATGTCTTCCAGGTCGATCCACTGGAGCGGTAAATAAGAGTATTGGCCGTAGGGTACAGTCGTCGTGTTGTCTCCATAGGGAGGAGATGTAATGATAAGGTCGGAATTCTCCTTCCATTTTATATTTCTTACGTCGCCATATTTTACCGCGATGTCCCCTTGATAGAACCCGCGATCAATCTGCGAATTATTCAATAAAAGATTCGCTTGCTTTTCGTAATGCTGAATATTTCGTTCGATTGTTCGCTTAAACGTAGCGATGGGATCGCATGTTCGTGATTCCATATCCTCTTGGGTTCGGATATGGAGTTTAAAGGTTGAGGTTCTTGAGTTACTTGTAGCCCGAACGGTTTCAGCAAGTGCAACCCAAAAAAACTTGCGAGCCCAAAGTGTCTTGTCCAGGCGAATCGCTCTCCGGATTTTCGACAAGCCGATTTGGACATCTCTGTCAAACCATTTATCTCGGTTCCAGAAACTGGTTTCAACGGCCCATCGAGAGTCTTCGTCGATTCTCGCAATAAGCTCAAGCGACTTTGCACGGAGTGTTTCGATATGGAAAGGACCACTCTTCACATGACAAAGCAGGATGGCCAACGGGTTAATGTCCGCACCGGAAAATGATAAACCTCGCATCATGGTCTCGGTCATTATTGTACCGGACCCAGCAAAAGGGTCACCAATTCGTTGAATATCGGTGTGGACAGAGCATACTTGCTTCAAAATAGCCTCGACGACCTGGGGAACCATCATCGCCGGGTACTGAAACAGCCCGTGACCGTACTCGCGTCGCGAATTGCCTTTGAAAGACCAATAGTCCTTGTCGGCATCTGTCAGCGATTCAAGACGCTGACAAAGCTGACTGTCATGTTTTTTATGAGCGGAAATCACTTTTATCTCTCCATGACGCCTATGAATTATTCGAGTAGTTTTTGCTTGCAAATATCCATTATCCAAACCGCTTCGCCAATCCTGCCAAGGTCATGTTCGGCAGGATTGCGTCGTGCGGTATCAGGACGTACTTCCACGGTTTGCCGCCGGTTTTCTTCGTGTAATCACTTGCCAAATCGCACCACTGCTCGGCGGCGGTCTTTTTCGCTTGCACCTCCGGATCGTCCAGCTTGTTCGACGCCTTCGGCTCCAGCATGTAAATCGCGTCCTTCGCTTCCGCGACGAAATCCGGCTGGTATTCGTACTGATCGCCACCCTCCGTGTAGTGCCGGTAATAAATCTGAAACTGGCCCGAAACCGGGCGGAACCACTTCATGCTCTCACGGTCGAGAATCGTCGCCAAAATCCGCTCCGGATCGGAGTCGAATTTTTGCAGCGGATACAAACATCGTTTGAAGCCGCCGAAAACATAACGCGACATGTTGCTCTTCACCTTCGGCGTCTCTTGAAAATCGAGAATCTTGTCGCCGACCGAACGAATCAACTGGCAAGCCTTGAGTTCCGTAAATCCTTGCGTGATCCGGGTTTCAAATCCATCCGCCGCCTTTTCGCGACGGTGCTTTTCCATCTGCGTGTGAATATTCGCTCCAATCGTTTTCGCGTGATACCGTATCACCTCTTCCGCTTCCTCCGGCGTCAACGATTTGCGAATATGCCCGACCGCTTGCGAGGTCAGGCGATAAAGCAAGTCCGCATGATCGTCGTAACAAATATCGCCGTAGCCGCCCAGCACCGAAAGAATCGCGTTCTCCGCCGTGTCGTCGACGATCATTCCCGAGCCGACCGCGATTCGTCTCGTTTCCTGCGTCGACAGGCTTCTTGCATGCAAATCCTGCGAAATCGGCTGAAAGCCAAAGCCTGTCAAATCCAGATCGAAAGGCATGTAATCGCAACTCATTTCCCCCTTGGGCGTCACTAGAATTCGCGGTATGTCAATCGTCTGCTCGACGATCAACTCCGCCGTTCGCGACACTACATCGGAAATGTCGATTCCGTCGTCGAAGCCCGGCAAACGCTCCTCGCGGTATTTTTCCTCGACTTTTCGGGCAATCGATCTTTGAATCTGCGGCTTTTGAAGCTGCGACACGTTCGGCAGAACTTCCGGCTCAAGGGCGAGTTCATGGATGATCGATTGCGTCAATTGAGCGATTCGGAGTTCTTCCTTCGAGGTGAAAAGCGGCGGCTTGGCTTTCGGCCCCTCCTTCGTTTCAGGTGTCGGATCAATCGCTTCTTCGACATTAGATCTCGAAACGATCGTCTGCGGTTTCAGATTCAACTGTTCTTCGCTCAAAACCATCTGCTTGAGATGGAGCGGCGAATCGGACCGCGAAGTTTCCTCGACGATTTCCTTGAACCGGTCGTGAGCGATGATGTTCAAACAGTCGACACTCGGGTGAAAGGTCCGCTTCCCGTAGGGCAAACGGAGACCGCGACCGATGGATTGTTCGACCAGCGTCCGGGCGTTGGCGGCACGGAGCGGAATGATCGTGTAAAGATTCCGCACGTCCCAGCCTTCCTTGAGCATGTTGACGTGAATCACGATCTCGGTCGGTTCGTCGGAATGTTCGACCTTGAGCAAGCGTTCGATAACCTCGTCTTCCTTCGTGCTTGAATCGACCTGAATCACCTTGTCTCGGTACATCCCCTCGAAAAACGTCTCGGAACGGATCAGCGTGAGAAGCGACTTCGCGTGGGTGGTATCACGAGCGATCACCAAAACAAACGGCTTGACGACCAGCAGATTTCGTTCTCTTGCGTAAATTTCCAAATCGGCTTTGACGATCTCGTGGAGCCGGACGCCATCTTCGAGTTTGATCCGTTCGATTTCCTCGGTGGGAATTTCGTCGGACTTGAAATTCTCGCGGGTCACGACGACCGGGTCTTTCACGAATCCGTCGTCCATCGCCTTGCCGAGCGGATAATCGAGGATCACGTTTTTGAACGGAATCGATCCCTTTGAACTTTCCGTGAACGGTGTTGCCGTCAGTTCGAGCCCCAGAATCGGTTTCAATTCGTTAATCGCACGAATTCCCGCACTGCCACGATACCGGTGGGATTCGTCCATCAGCATTACAAGATCGTCAAGCCCGGCAAGGTAGTCGAAATAGCTTTCGCCGATGTATTCCTTGAGTTGTTTGATCTTCGGGGCTTTGCCGCCGCGAACCTCGGAGTTGATTTTCGAGATGTTGAAGATATTGACGACGCAATCGTTTTCCTTGTCGAACAGCGTTCCCGCCTGCGATTCGTAATTGTCGCCGGTGATGATGGTCGGCGGCGTGAACGAAAATTGACTGATGCCGCGAAACACGTATTTCGGTGTGTTCGGCGTAAAGTCGGTAATCAGTTTTTCGTAAATCGTCAAGCCGGGAGCGAGGACGAAGAAGTTCTTGATCCCGTGCGCGAGATACAGGTACGAAATGAACGCTCCCATCAGCCTCGTTTTACCGACGCCGGTTGCAAGAGCGAAACAGAACGAGGGGAATTCTCGTTCGAAATCGTGGATGCGGGGATACTCTGAACGGACGGCTTCCAGTATTTCCTCGACCGTTTTGGCGTCGTTCGGTTCGCCTTTGCCGAACGGCACGAGTTCGGTGAGCCGGTCGAGAATCTCAAGCGATTCCCGCTGCGGCGGACGCAGGCTCAAGCGGTTGGAGAGGGTGTTGACCAGCGGGTTCATCGTTCACCCCCTTCCAAATCGAACAGGCTCCGTTGCTTCGCTTTCTTTGCAACCTTGGGAAGGTTCTCGATTTTCAGACTGTAATCGTCGTGATCCCATTCGCATTGAGTGAGAACGGCCTGGGGAATTTTCTTGACCGTCAGGTTCGGCAACGACCGGGAGCCGGTGCGATACGCCTTGCAGAGAACGAGCAGGGATCGTTTTTTACCGACCTCATCGCTCAGTTCGACGAGCCGTTCCGGTCCCATGTACTGCGTCGTAACGTAAATGAAATCGGTCTCGGTCGAATACCCATGCTGCCAATAAACGGTATCACTGGGAGCGTAAACGAAGCCTTCGATCTTGCATAGGGCTTCGGCGAGCATCTCGGCGTTGTATTCCTATCCACATGCCGTGATGGTCTTTTTTCAAGAGCGACGGAGCGAGTTTGAAATAACGGAATCCGCCGCCCCCTTCCCATCCGGTCTCGCGCGTGACGCCACCGGGATCGTCGCCGTCGATCACCTTTTTCAGACGCGGAACGATATGCGTATGGCAATGCTCGCCGAGTTCGACCATGATCCATTTGCGGCCCATCTTGTGAGCGACCGCCCCCGTGGTGCCACTCCCGGCAAACGAGTCGAGAACCAAATCGCCGGGATTGGTGGCGATTTCTAAAATCCGTTTGATCAATCGTTCAGGCTTGGGAGTTCCGAAAGCGTTTTCCTTGCCGAAAAGAGCGTGGGTTTCCTTCTTGGCTTCGTCGGTATGACCGACTTCTTCGTGGTTCCACCATGTCCAAGGGACAAGACCCTTTGCTTCGGAAAGAAAGTATTTTCGTCGAGGAACACCGTTACCGTCCTGACCGAAAGTAATACGATTGTCCTCCACAAGTTTTTGATACTCCGAAGCAATTAGCTTCCAGCAGTTTCCTTCTGGTGGTGTATGTTTTTTTCCATTGGGAGCAATAATCTCGTACATCTGGTTCGGCCTCCATCCTTGAGCGAGGAGCGAGACTGATTGCCATAAACCCCGTGGATCGTTGTCGGGATTTTTATAGAGACTTTTTTGCTTGTCTTGAATCTCGATGAAATTCCTTATCTCTTTGAACTTGGCCACATTTTTCGCGTAAACGAGCACATATTCGTGGGCGTCGCCGATGGCTTCACGGTTTTCGCGAGAATAGCGTTTCTGCCAGACATTGCAGGCGACAAAGCAATTCCGTCCGCAAAGTTCGTCAAGCAGAACTCGCAAATACGGCATTTCGCGGTCGTCAATCGAAATCCAGAGGGAACCCGTATCTTTGTGAAGCAGCTTCCAGAGCAATTCCAACCGCAGCCTCATCAGGCCGAGCCAGAGCGAGTGTTCGATTCCGTCGTCGTAATGTTCGAAGGCCGAGCCGGTATTGTACGGCGGGTCGATGTAGACGCACTTGACCTTTCCAGTGTATTTTTGCTCCAGCGACTTCAGGGCGAGAAGGTTGTCGCCGAAGATGAGCATGTTCTCGAACTGGTCCTTCTTTTTCGCTGTCGGGCGTGGTAGGAAAGCGACGAGTCCTCAAGCAGAATGCGCGGCTCCAAGAGCGGTCGCACCTCCTTGTCGATCCAAGTCAGTTCGAGTCGTTGAGGTTTCGGTGACATGCGTTGGGAATTGAGGCTGCAAAGGAGAAAATCGACGCCGCCGGGAACAAAATGCGGCAACATTGACGAGGGACGATTCCCCCCGCTCCGGGGCGAGAGAATGGAACACATCCATTTTAACATTTTCGCGGCGATTTGGAATGGGCCAACGGTGCCGAAAATCATTGACACATCGCCATTTAATCCGACGTTTGGAAATGTTCCAAAATCAGAATCGACCGACGGGAAATCCGACAGTTGCCCGACAGCCGGACGGCAGTCTGCGATTCTGCCCGATTTCCTCATTTCGAGCCGCAATTCCTACCGAAAACGCCCGGACTCGCCACGCGTCGTGTCCGGAGCGGAAGGTCGGGGTTTCATTCCAATTCGCTCCGGCGGCGACACGGAGCGATGGTGGCGAAATTTTTTTCGCTCCTATTTGACAATTCCGGAGGCTCGTGCTATATTGCCTAAAGTGAAGCAAATACTGCTTCCAACCTATCGTTAAGGGCGTGAGTGAGAACCTCATTGCTCAGGGCGCATGTTCACCCTCGCGGTGGCCTTTGGACGGAACAAAGTAGCAAATTTCCGTTACAGGAGTTTCTTTTTAGCGTTCGTACTTCTTTGAACGCACTCGGTTTGCGCCCGATTCTCGATCACGATAGTTTTCTTCAGGATTCCAATTCCTGTTCCCGACGCGATTCCCGGATCGGTTGCGCATGGTTACGTTTTCCCCACACCCCTTGTCCCTTTACGTCCATGCATCAAGAAATCATTCCCTCGTCCGTTCAGGAGGAAACGGGCCGTTTGTACGGAGACACCGTGTCGTTCGAAGAATTCCGGACTTGGCAACGGCTCGCACGGCACGTCGCAAGGCGTTACGGTCACTCGTTTTGCCGCGAATTCACCTTTTCCGATCAATGCATTGCCGACGTCGGCGACCGGATTCTCGGCATTGCCGTCACCGAAGCGTTGCGAGCCTTCGAGCCCGACCGTGGCGTGAAATTCACGACCTTTTTGTATCGCATTTTGCGGTTTTACGCGATCAAAGAGTACCGTTCGATCCTCCTTCGCCGTCTCGTCGAGTTCGATTCCGAGGTCCTGCTCGAATGCGAAGGCGTTTCCGACAAGGGACTTGAGCGAGTCGAAACGGCAGACGCGATCCGATTTTACTCGACGATTCCCGATTCGGAAATCACGTCGACCAAGCGGCAATATCTGCCGGCGGAGTACCGGGGCATGGACGACTCGCTTCTGAAGCGGACCTTGGGCGACCTCGACCATGAAATCCTCCAGCGGCTCGACGAGGGAGAAACGTATCGGGAGATTCGTCGTGATTTCCAGCAACGGGGCGGGACGGACCAACGGAAGTTTTACCGGTCCCGCTGCATGGCGATTGTCCGTCGCGGCCAACTCGAAAAAACAAACTGACAAAGGAATTACGTCGCCTCCGGAAAAAAGTTCTGAAAAAAATAAAAATCAGGGCGCAGAATTTCCCGCGAGACGGCAATAACGAAGGTAGAACAACACCATTTCCATTTTCAACTCATGAAAGGCATTTCCATGAAACCGATCTATTTTTGTTTCGGCGACTTCCGTACCGGCGAGAAGCAGTACCGCATTTTCAAGGTCCAGAGCGTTCAGGACGCCTACAATGTCGCCGGAGAACTGGGCTATGAAATCGTTTTCGACAACACCTTGAAGGACAATTTGATCAAGAACCCGACCCAGCGGGCGGTCGTTTCGATTCTCGAAACCATCGAGCGGCATCTGCACGAAGTCGAGAACGTCGTTTCCTGCCACCGAATCGAATACGGTGAAGCCCAGCGCATGAAGCAGCATTTCCTCAATACGGACATCGCGGAGTATTTTCCGAAAATTCTGGCGGAGCCGATCGTTCACAAGGAGATGGTTTTGCCGAACGGCGAGTTTTTGAAAACGACGCGACGGATGTATGCGTGGATCAGCGAATACTGGACCAGTCCCTCGCGGGCGAAATCGCTGAAAATGCAGACGCTCCGCATGCTTTCTCCCGATGCCGAGTTGATCAGCGCGGCGGCGATCCGGGAGAAAAAACGATAAACCCCGGGCGTGTGGGAGGGCCTCGCCGGAGGCATGGGGGACGGAAGCCCCCGAAGCCGAAAGGTCCGGTGTCCCAGCCATAGGTGGACGGAGTCATGATCCATAAACGACGGCCAAAAGAATCGCTCCTGAATCCGAGTTCCTTCGCCGGATGCCTCTCCGTATCCGGCGGAGGAGACGACTTTCCATTTTCACCTTGTTTTTCATCCGGTCCCATGAACGAGCCACGTTTGATCGACATCGACGATTTGACTCTCGATCCCGAATTACAGGAGCGCGTTTTCGCGCATCCTGAAATCGTCGCGTTGCTGGCGAGGGCCATGAAAACCGAGGAGGCGGTACAGCACATCCCGCCGATTCGCGTTTTTCGTGACGGTCGAAAACACTGGGTCGGCGACGGCTATCTTCGTGTCGCGGCGGCCCGGCAGGCCGGGCGTTCCCGAATCCTTGCCGTGGTTCGGAAGGGAATTTATGAAGACGCTTTGTGGGCTTTTGTTACCGACAACGCCGGTCGCAAAGCGTGGTTGACGCAAGAGGAACGGGATTGGATCGCCCGTTGCGAACACACCTTGGCTCCGGAACAGGTTTTCGAGTCGAATGAGAACCGCCCGGAATGTCGTGAAGAACCGCCTGCCCCCGCTTCGGAAACGGTCTTGGAGAAATTCATCCGGGAGTTCGAGGAGCAATGCTCGTGGCAGCGCATCGCCCGGTCGATTGCCAATCGATACGGCATGGCTCACTATCGGAACTTCGTTTTCACCGATGCGAGGATCAACGACGCCTACCACCACATTCTCGGTTTCGGCGTCGCGCTGATGAAGAAAAAATTCGATCCGACTCGCGGCGTCAAGGAGACGACGTTCCTGTACAAGATCATGACCTGCCTTGCGATTGACGAATACCGCCGGATCGTGGCCATGTGGCGGCGGCGTCGGGAGGGCGAATACTCGGAAGAATCGAAGGAACACGCTTTTTGGGCGGAAGAATTCGGGCGTTCCTGCAACGGCCTTGCTGCGGTCGACCGCGACGACACGTTCCGTCTGTACGCCACGGTCACGGACGACGAGATGAAAAGCGTGAAACGACAATACCTTCCGAGGTCGCTCCGCGATCTGCCGGAAAAGCAATTGCAGCAGCGATTGAGCGAAATCGACCGGCAAATCGTCGACCGGCTCGCGGAAGGCGGTACGCTCAACGATGTTCGGAAGGAATTCGAGTCGCTTCCGGAGAACGGCGGCGGCACGGTCGACCATCGCCAGTTTTTCGAGAATCGACGGATCGGGAACGGCATGATCGGTTGGCAGACCGGCAGCGTGTTCATCGCCGGTCCTCTTGCCGAATGCGACGATTTCTTTCTCGTGGACCGTTTCACGACCGACGGCGACCGGCTCTGTGCCGTTGCCCAGCATGACGGAACCTGCCGTGACATTGTCGGCGGCTGGGTTTACGATCTCAAGCATCGCCGTTATGTCTACGGCGAAGGCGGACCGCTCGAACACGATCTCCGGTAGACGATTCTTCCAACATTAAACTAAACTTTTGCAAAATTGAGTGAGAATCTGTAAAATTGGCATTGGGAGCGGTCTGGAGACCGCCGAAAAATATTTTCCGCGACA
>QMCD01006714.1_pt1 | contig 14717 bp, 13 predicted proteins | sample 1821841 | NCBI WGS metagenome assembly QMCD01 (sample SAMN01991225, study PRJNA193472) | Termite gut metagenome, whole genome shotgun sequencing project. | isolation source: worker | host: Macrotermes natalensis | reverse complement strand
AAGAAAACCAATTCCTCGTCGGATCAAACTTCTCGCCCTCTTTTCCGTAGGCAGCCAATTTGTCCCACCAGATTTTCGTTTGTTCCGGCGTGATATTTTTGTCGTAGATAAAGATCGCGAACAGTTCATTTCCCCAGCTCCAGCCGAAAATCGAGGGATGGTTCCTGTCTCGCAAAATCAATTTTTTGTAATGCTCGGCAAAGCGTTCCCAAGCCTCCGGCTTTTCAAAATTGAGCTGAATCGAGCTGCCGAAGAGCGCGGTTTCGGCGAGCACGGCAATGCCCATCTCATCGGCCAACTCAGCGTAAATCCGCGGATGCGGCTGGGCGTGGGGACGCACCGCGTTGCCGTGCATGTCCTTGACCATCGTGTACCAAGCCTTCACGTAATCGCGGGAGCAGATGAACGGCCCGAAAGGATGCAATAGGTCGCCCACCAGTTGCACCGGCTCGCCATTGAGTTGCAATTCCTTGCCGACGATGCGCCATTCCCGCCAGCCGAAGCGAGTGTATTTCGTGTCACACTTTTTCTCGTTGCAGGACAGATCAAGCACAAGATCGTACAAATTCGGCTCCTCCATCGTCCAGTGCTTGAGTTTGTTTTCAATTTTCGCGGATAGCGTGACCGTCACCGTTTTTTGTGCCGGTATTTCGACTGATTCGCCGTAAACCAGCGTGAAAACGAGTTGGTCGTTTTGCTTCCACGGAAAAATATCGCCAGCAATCTCGACGGCGACGGATTTTTCCGTATCGTTTTTCAGTGTCACGTCGATTTCCAGTGTGTCCCGATGCACAAAGGGCTTGACGAACACGTCATCAATCCGCACCCTCGGCACGGCCAAGAGGAAAACGTCCTGCCAAATGCCGCTGATGTTGTCCATATTCGAGCCGGGCGGGTAGGGCGTGCGCATTTTCGGGTACGTTTCACTCACCTTGTCAAAAAGCCGTAGCGAACGCACGCCGACCATGATTTCGTTTGTTTCTCCCGGCTTCACAGCCTCGGTCACGTCCAACTCGAACGGCAAAAACCGCCCGAAATTTTCGCCGACCTTTACGCCGTTGACATACACCTCGACCATGCCGCCGATGGCCTCAAAATGCAGCAGCACACCCCGCGTTTCCCAGTCAGCTGGCACGTCGACCGTCCGCCGCATCCAGGCCATTTGAACGTGATCCCAGTGCTCCGGGTAACTCGGATAATATACCGAGTCCGGCCAGTACGGTCTTGCCGTGCCTTCACCGACATTTCTACCGTTCCCCCAAGTATTGACATTCCACGGCGAAGGAATTTTGATTGGCACTTGTTCCCATGCCTCGTTTTTCGGCCATTCCATTTCCGGCGGCATACCTTTGTTTCTCTGAAAATCTTGGGGCAGTGGCAGCGGCTGGAATTGCCAGGAACCGTTGAGACAGATTTCGCTGCGAAATTCCGTTTCGCAGGGTTTCAACCAGTTTTCGGAAGGGGTAAAATCGCCAGCAAATCGGACAGGTTCCGCCGCTTGAAAACGAGGTGAGGAGCTAAAAAGCAAGCAGAAAACGCAAAAAAAGAAATGCGGGGCAAAATGGCAGCGCATGGGTCACTCCGTGTTTGGGGTGGGAATCGAGTGATGGAATCGATCGGCTTCCAAGACACCGCATTGTACCGAAATGCGCCGGGCTCCACAAGAGTCGCCACAGATGCAATCACAGAAGGCGAAAAGGCCTTACATGCGATCCGAGGCGGTCATCAGTTTATAAATCGGGTCGCTGAGCGAACCGCTGCTGGCCTGGGTCAGTGCATCGGTAAGCACCATGTCGAGCTGCCCTTGAAAAATTTCTTCGGCCCGGCCTCCATGAAAATAAGGATTTTGCGATTGAGTGGAACGCATCGACTTAATCATTTGACCATACAGCGTTTGTCCGACAAATTGGTGCACTAATTCGCGCACCTGTTTGTCTTCCGCGGTTTCGGTTTTTTCTTTTTTTGGTTTCGTGGTCTGTTCTTCCGCGTCGCGTCGAATTGCGGCGGCCTGCTCACGAATTTTTTCCGCCGCTTCATCGGCCGTCCAATCTTTGCCGCTCATTTTTGGCACAAAATCATCTTGTGTGGCGATGCTTCCATCTCGCCGCTCAAAAATATCTTCTTTTTTGGGATTCACGATGTTTTGAAGTTGTGACGAAAATGGCGACGGCAATTTCGGCGCGGACGACAATGCCGACCGAGCCGCATCAATCGAAGAAGGATTCGAGAGGGTCGAAATAGGAAACATGGCCAATAAATGGAAAAGAGAAAAATGGTCACAACGAACCGGGAAATGTGTTCCCGGATTTGACCCAACGTTATTCAACAAAAATCACATCGCCGATAATCGCACCCTGTTTGTCCAAATTTTTGATAATCGCAATCATATCCTCCGGCGTGGCACGCACGGCATCCAACGCCGACTGAAGGGCTTTCAGTTTCGTGTTCACGACTTGTTCGCCTTCCATTTGCCGTCGTTTCATTTCCGTGTCAACATCGACAAATAAATTGGGATTGATTTCCTGTTGTCCCGGCGGGACGGGCGGGCGAATTTCCGCAACAAAATTTTTCATTGTCACCAAACTCGGCCGCACTTCCACGCTCTCATCAATGCTAAGTGTGCCTTCCCGCTCATTAATCACCACGCAAGGAATCATATCGCGCGTGAGCGTCACAGGAATCTCCATAACTTCATCGACATATTGAATGGGATTGGCATGTTCTTCTTCCGGCACACGAACCATCACGTAATGCAATCCAACCGCCTTGGCGGGTTCATCTTTTCCGTTCGCCTTCATAGCTGAGTTGATCGAAGTGGCCAGCGATTGTGCCATGAGCGGACTTCGCGTGAATTGCGGTTTGATCACGAGCGTCATCACGCCTTTTTCGATGTACGGATTGTTGAAATCCGTGAGCAATCGGCAGCCGCCCTTGATTTTCGCGGTGGTGGGCGTTTCCGGGTCTTCAATGCGAAGCTGCCCATCGGCCATCCCAAGCGGTTCGGCCAGTTCCATCGGCGTGGGCAGTGGGCCTTTGAGAAAGCAGGTTTTGAGGTATCCGCCTGCCAAACTTTCCGCATCGCATTCCGAGGTGATCGTGCAGTCCAGCATTTCGCCTTCCCGCGCGCCGGTTGCCGGAATGCGTACTGTCACCATGACCAGGGCACTGTTGCGCGAACTTGCAATGCTTCTCCAACGATCACCGCCCGCCGGAGTCGCCAGTCCCGCGAGCTCAAGTTCCCGCAGTTTCGCCTGGGCCGTGGGACTATATGCTCGCGGATTGTCGCCCGTCCCGGGAAGGCCGCTAACCAGTCCCCAACCGCTGATCGTCGTCGATTCCTGCCCCTTAATTCGCGCAACGGTTTCCACATAATACGTGGCCGCCCGCGCCGGGATTCCGAACAAAAGGGCAAAAAACAGGATAAGGTACGAGTATTTCATGGGAGGATAGCGCGTGAGAGCGGAGAGTGGAGAGTGGAGAGTGGAGAGTAAAAAATTGAAAATTGAGAACTCACGAGCCGCGAATTGTATTCGCGGAATTCTCTGGATTCCCGCCTTCACGGAAATAAACAGCTATTACGCTCTAAAATGGTTTGATCTTATCAATCAATTTTTGACCCCACGGACGCCGCACGGAATCGGGCACAACGCCGCCTGTGTACGTTTTAATATCCAATCCCGCCACCATGTTGGAATCAATCGAGTTGTTAATCAAATCTTCCGGTTTGATCGTTCCGGTGATGCAAATGATTTTCTGCTCTTCATCGATTTGAATTTTATAGGTTCCTTCAATGACCAAGTTGCCGTTGGGTTCAATCGACGTGATACGACAGGCGACTTTGAAACTAAGCGTTTCCCGCCGCTGCAATTGCCCGTTATTTCGTGTTTGACTGTCAATTTCACCGCCGATTTCCGGTAAAGACGCTTCTGAGGCGGTCGGCATTCCCACGAGCAGACGCGGCAATTTGAACCAATAAGTTAGGCGTGCCTCGGACTCGACCTGTTTTCGCTTCTGTAAATTGGCGGAGGTCGTGTATCCCCAATTGTCATCCACATTAACGTACACTATGTCTTGAACCTGATTCGTTTTCATCCGAGGCGGCGCGACGTACAGCGAGGACACCTCGGCCATTCTCATGGGTCTGCCATTCGCGTGACGCAAAACCGTCGATCCACCAAGACTCGCCGATTGAGCGTGGAGCGATTCGAGCGTGAAAAACACGGAACACAGTAGTGTTACGGGCAGTGTTATAGACAGTGTCAAAAAGCGGGACATGTTTTTTTCTCCAATTTTGTTCAAAAAATCTGCATCGCCGAGGAATCCACTTCCACGGTACGCGGGCCGGAAATTTGTGCTAAAAAAGCGGGCATGTCCTGTGGACGCTGTCGGCGATTTCGGCTTGTCGATTCGTTGCTCACAGGCTGCACGGAAATCGTCTCGCCGCTACTGCCGTCTTGCAGGGCAGTGCCCTGCGTTTTGATTTGTCCGCCCGCAAATTTCGCGACCACCGTGACCAGTTCGCCTTTTCGTACCATGAGTGGCCGCTTCAGCACGCTGGCCGAAACGACTTCCGTTTCCTTGACCGACTTCGTGGTTTCCATGCCAAGCACGTCTGAAATGTCCGTATAATAATCCTCCGTTCGGACATGGTCACTCGCGCGTAAAACAAGATCGTCTTCATTGATGATGTGACCTCTTGACAAAGCGCGGCGAAACAGGACGACTTCCTGAAGGCGGGTCACGGTCGCGTCAAGACCAATCGTGACCGGCATTGGCTCTGTTCCATTTTGCACAGTCGAATTGATTTCTTCCATGACAATCACAAAATGCTGCAAGCCTTCGAGCGGCTCGACGATGCCCACAATTTCGCGGATTTGTCCGCTCGTCGCCAAAACCATCGCTTGATCGTTGGTAAGCGAAAAGTTGATTTTCCACGGATGCGATGAATTTCTGTCCGATAAATACCGATCCAGCGCAACAGCGAGGGCTTTGTGCAATTGCGTTTCCAATAGTTTCAAAAATTGCGGCGAAATCGCGTTTGACTTTGGCGCGTCCGCTTGGTACGGGATTGAATTTTCTTGCGGAGCAGGATGGTTCAACTGACGCGGATAGACTTGCGAATCATCAGGTAACGATAATTTTTGCGGAGATAATTCACGAGTGTACGAAACTTGCTGAATGGAGCGGGCATGGCTTTTTCGTTCAACAAACTGTTCCTCGCCAATGATCGTGACGCTTTGCTGTTTTGAGTAGGTGACATTCCCAGCGACGACAAAATGGTACGTAATTCCACGACATCAAGATGGCGAACCTCACCGGGCGCGGGGGCAGCAAAGAGAATCGCCTCTTTCAGGGCAGCCAAATTTTCTCCAAGTTGAGTCGCCGTAACTTCCGCAACGTCATCAAGCGTTATGAAATCGCTCATCGTGCGAACGGTTTCGGTACGCAAACGAATTTCCGCGGCGGACGCGGAGTACGTGAGAAACAGCGTTAAAAGTAAAAGAATAAGCGTTTTCATATTATAATGTGCTGGATTCCCGCCTGCGCGGGAATGACGTAGTTGAGGCTAGAAATTTCTTCACTCTCCGCTTTCCACTCTCCATTATCAACTATCAACTATCAGCTATCGTTTGATTCCAATGACGGTTTGCAACATCTGGTCGCCCGTCTGCGTGGATTTGCTGTTGAGTTCGTAAGCTCGCTGCGATGTGATCATGTCAATGAGTTCCACAACCGGCTTGACATTCGACATCTCCAGATATTTTTGTTTCAATTGACCTATCCCGTTGAGGCCGGGGTTTTCCAACTGGGGATCGCCCGACGCATCCGTTTGCTGATACAAATTTTCGCCAAGCCGCAAAAGTCCTTCAGGATTGATAAAGGTGGCCAGTTGAAATTGGCCGATCTGCTGAAGTTCGATGGTGGGCGGCTGCACAACCCAAACCCCGCCATCGGGATTGATCTGGACGTATGTCGCATCGGGCGGCACGGTGATGGCCGGTTCAAGCAATCTGCCGGTATGGGCACTTCCCAGCACCATATCGCCGTTTTGATTGACATTGAAATTTCCAGCGCGGGTATAAAAAATTTCATTCGTGAAAGGGTCAGTCACTTGGAAAAAGCCCTCGCCCGAAATGGCGACATCAAGGGGTCTCTCCGTTTCCGTCAGCGAACCTTCGGTGAAAATGGACTGCACGCTGGTCACGCGCGTTCCCACACCCACGGCGATTCCCGTTGCCGTAAAATTGCTAGCAACATCTTGCGAGCCGGGATAACGCAGATTGTGGTAGTACAAATCCTCGAAGTTGCAGCGTTGTTTTTTGTACGCCGTCGTTTCCATATTCGAGAGGTTGTTCGCGATGGTGTTGAGCTTTTTTTCCATGCCCAACATGCCAGAACCTGAGGAGTAAATTGTTTGAAGCGGCATGGTGTGAGTGAGTAATGACCAATGACGAGTGACTAATAATTAGTAATTCGTCATTAGTAGTTCGTAGTTAGTTAACTCTGAGCACCCTGCTGACGAGGCCCGCAGTGGCTTCATCCTGTGTGTGCATCATTTTGACATTCATTTCAACGGCTCGCGAAGCGACAATCATCTCGATCATCTCCTCCGATGGGTTCGTGCCCGACATTTCCAAGTGGCCTGACCGGATTCGCGGCCTTTCCGGACCGGTCAGGTCGCGATAATACGCTTCACCGTCAAGCCGGTACACATTTTCGCCCGTCTTGACCATTTCCATCATGTTTTCGGGCTGAAGCAGACCAATTTGGGCAATGCGGCCAATCCCGGCCACTTCCACCTCGCCATCGTCGGTGATGTGCCAGCGATTCTGATTGACATTCATGTCGGGAATCGTGATCGGCTCGCCTTCCGTATCCAGCAGTTGAAAACGGCTTCTGCCCCATTCGCTGACAAACATTCCGTTGCGGTCGACCTGAAAATTGCCAGCGCGGGTCAAAAATTCCTCTTCCGTACTCATGTCCCGCACGCGAAACCAGCCATCGCCCTGAATCGCGAGGTCGGAATTGTGTTCTGAAGGTTGAATCGGACCTTGTTTGAATTCCGTGCGGGTTCCCACCGTAATCACACCGCCGCCAACATCGGTAATCAAGCCCGTGCCAAAGCCGATTTCGCCCCGCGCCACGGATTCCGTATGCCGCGCCATCTGGATGGCCAACTCGCGTTTGAATGCCGGGGTCTCCAGATTCGCGATGTTGTTGGAAATCGTCTGAAGGCGGTATTCTTGCGATTTCGCCCCTTCCGCTGAAATGTATAAACCGTAAGACATGGTAAAAGACTAGTGGAGAGTGATTAGTGGAAAGTCCTTATTTTCTCATCTGTCAACTCTCCACTATCAACTTGCATCCGTCTGTATCGGACAAATCATGTTTTCTCATTAAAAAGAATTGTAAAAATGCGCAAATTTTTCCGATTTTGCTGGTTTTGCCGACAGCAAGCGATTTTTTGGGTGTCTTGACTCAAATTCGCATTCACGTATAATCCGCCCATCAATCGAACTGGGTGACGTTTCCGAATTCAGATGGAAACTCAACAGGGAATCCGGTGACGACTTTTCAGCAGACGCAGCAGCAAACGCACGTTGAAAAGCCCATTCCGGAACGGTCCTCGCCGCTGTAATCGGCCATAGTGCGTTTTCAAAATTCATGTACGGTAAAAAAGTCTGAAAAGCGCGACCAACGGAAGCGCAGACATCGTACACCAATTTTTAATTTGCTCTAAAAACATCGCTTCTCATTGACCACTGGCTCAAAAAGCCGGGAAGGTCCGATGTTTTTGCCGGAAGTCAGAAGACCTACCCGTTCGCAACACGCCGTTTCTTGAGCGATGGACAAGAGGAGCGGTCAACCTTGTCGCCGAATTTTTGTTTTTCAGGCGAATTCCCATTCGGAAAGGTCTTTTCATGCTCTGTCTCTCACTGTGCCGTTTTCCATTGCGCTCTCGTTCTGGATTCACTCTTGTTGAACTGCTCGTCGTCATTGCCATTATCGGAATGCTCATAGGCTTGCTTCTGCCTGCCGTTCAAGCGGCCAGAGAAGCGGCAAGGAGAATGACTTGTCTTAACAATGCGAAGCAAATTGGTATTGCCACCCACAATTACACGACCAATTACGGCTATTTTCCGCCCGGTGCGGAAGGGGATTACTGGGGCTGGTTTTCTTCTAACGGCGATCAACTTGATGTTCCGTTTGGGAGTTCGCCCCCTAGTGGTGCGGTATCCAGCAAAGGCTTTGGTTGGGCTGCCCACATTTTGCCGTTCATAGAACAATCTGCGGTGCGGGATGCCATTGATTATAATGTGGCAATTACGCACGAAAACAATCTCGAAATCGCCAAAACCCTGATTCCCATTTTTCTCTGTCCGAGCGCGTACCACCGTGAAGTCCAAGTCTGCGAAAGTCCGGTTTTGGCGGACGGCGATTGGACGGCCACGTTTGAGCGTGCTCCCAATCACTATGGCGGCGTGGCCGACATTATGCGGGACGAAGATAATGGCGGTGGCACGCTGAAATGCGGCGTGTTTTCAACCAAAGCCAAAGCCCGCATCACGTTTGCAAAAATTTCCGATGGCACGACCAACACGCTCATGGTCGTTGAAGCCAATCCTCATTTGCAATCCTTTGAAAATGGTCAGTGGATTGCGGCAGTGAATATCGTTGAAAAAATGGTGAAATCGAAGGCGGGCCAATACATCAATTACTTGCCCAGTTGCGGCCATATCAAAAAAGATGGAACGGGCGAATACCGTACCGCCTTTTCCGGTCTTGAAAACTGTGATGAATGCGATAAGCAATGCTATTATTATGACATGCGAAGCGCGCATCCGGGCGGGGCTACGGGCTTGAAGGCGGACGGCTCGGCGATGATGTATCGGGAGACCATCACGCGGAATGTTATCGAAGCCCTGTGTACGAGGAATGGCGGGGAACAGACATCGCTTTAATCCGCACAGGGAGGGACGCGGCTATTTACCAACACAGAAATGACTAAAGAGTCGCTCCAGAATGTCCTCCGTGTGGAGCGTTCCGTCAACCAGACCGAGATGGTCAATCGTGTAACGAATCTGGGCGGCCACAAGAGATTCGTCGCCGTTTTTTGATTCCAGCATCAGCAGCGTTTCTTCCAGCGATTTGACCGCCTTGTCCAGCGTTTCCAAGCACCGTAGGGCAGTTCCCGGCAGAACTTCGCCCGCGGTGGCGCGTTTTGCCAGCATCTGTACCAACACCTCGCGCAGCACGCCAATGCCCTGATTTTCCAGTGCGGAAACGGCAATTTCCCCCAGCTGAAGCATGTCTTCCGCATCCGCCACCGAGTTTGCAACGCATGATTTTGTCCGAACATGAATGACTGCACATGAAGGTGAGGTGGCCAGTTCGATATGCTCGTTTTTTGGTTCACGGCAGCACACTATAATGTCCGCCTGCTTTGCCAATTCCAATGCGGCATGTTGAGCCTGTGCGTCAATCGGACTTTTTTGTGTTGGTTCCCCTGCTTGCCCAACATCTAAACCTGCGGTATCCACAAGACGGCACGACCACGAGCCAAGTGTGATGGGTGATTCCAGATAATCGCGGGTGGTTCCCGACAATGGAGAAACGAGGGCACGCTGGGATTTTAAGAGCGTGTTAAATAACGTACTTTTTCCCGCGTTGGGCTGTCCGACGAGTAAGATGAGCGGTGTTTCGTGGAAATGGGTTCGTGCCTGCAACTGACTGAAAATTTTTTCCGTTTTTCTGTGCGCACTTTTGATCGCACTCTGCAAGTCCTGTTCCGAAATGAAAGAAATATCCTCTTCGGCGAAATCCATGCTGGCTTCGAGAGCCACGAGCAGATTCAGCAGGTTTTCTCTGATCTCCGCGATGGGCTGGGCAACATTGCCCGCTAGCTGCTTGAGAGCAACGGTCAATTCCGAAGGCGTTTTGGCATCAATCACGGCCAAGACGGCTTCGGCTTGCGTGAGGTCTAATTTTCCATTCAAGAAAGCACGCATCGTGAATTCGCCCGGCTCGGCAAGACGAATTTTTTCCGTTCGCAAGAACGTTTGCACAACGGCGTCAAGGAACGCAGGATTGGAAACCGTGTGAATTTCAACCGTTTCTTGCCCGGTATAGCCGCGGGCATGGGGCCAGTAAAAAATTTTCGCGGGAACCGACCGCTGCGGCATCCACAAGCAGAGCGAGCCGGTAAAAATGCGCGGGCTTTCCGGTGGAGCACTGGGCAAGGGCGCGCTTTGTCCCTGCAAGAATAGGGCTGGCAAGAACGAGTAGACATTTTCGCCTGCCAAGCGAATAATACCCCGCATTGCCGACCCCGGCGGCGTTGCGGCGGCGATGATGGGAGTTTCCAGAGGCATGGGGAGGCATGAAGGATGGTCAAGGCAACCTGCCCGTTCCGCCGTATTCTTTTGCGGTAGGAATGCTTTAATGCTTCCACGGGTGGGCAATAGCGATTATAATCTTCCGAACGAGCGTGTCCAGATCAGCACAGGAGATCAAACGTTTTTTCGATGACCTTCCCTTTTCCGGCAAAATATGTAAAATAGCAAGGGAGTGTTTGGGTTGCGACACCTCACGTCTGTCGTTCCGCGGTTGGGAGTTCGGTGAATTTGGCTTTTGGAATGGTGCGAACATGATCTATCCCGTGTCCGTTGTTGAATGGGAAACCAATTTTTTTGGCTTTCCCATCGGCGCTGTTATTGCCGGTTGATTTTTCTGAAGAAATCGTTGAAGAATCGATTCTTTCGGCTGAAAAGCGTTTTCGGTTGATCAGCATCGTTTTTCCCGGTGTGGGGCCTGATGAGCTCGTTACCCGACATGGTACAAGCCAGTGCCGTGACAGGCGATTGATCCTGAAAAAGAACGTTCCAGCCAACGTTCCGGCATTGGATTCGCATGTCAAATCGTATCGGTCCAGTTTTTGTTCGCGCGACTTGGAACGACTAGCGATTGAGGCGGGCGGCCTGACCCGCTTCCGTCAAGACCCGGAACTGGCGATTCAGTTTGAGCGGCTTTTCTTGTCTTGGATCAACTACGCTGTGAGTACCGATATGGCTGACAGTATTTGGACTTGGCAGCAGGAAAAAGAGCATATCGGCCTTGTCACGATCCGCTGCGCCAAACGCATTCAGCCAGAAACGGGGCAGGAGGAACGTGAAGGCTGGATCGGCATGTTGGCTGTTGATGAACAATGGCGGCGACAAGGCATCGGAAGGCGACTTTTTGAAGCCTGCGATTTTTGGTGCAGCTCGCTGGATGTTCCGACTTTGTCGGTTGTAACGCATCACGAAAATGAGCCGACCTTGTCACTATGCACGAAAATCGGTTTTCAAGAAGCGTACCGCGAAACGGTTTACCACTATTGGTCGCCCGGCTGGAATTACGATTTTCGTCGCGGTTGGATTTGCCGCTAATCGTAGGCGCAGCGCGGTCACAAGCCGCTCAGAAACACGTTGCTCATCAACGCGCATAAAAAATGCCCACCCGTAGTATTCGCTAACATCATTTGGAGGCCCGAATTTTAACGGGGGAACCCGGAAAACGCCAAGCGTGATTCATTTTGCTACCCGAAGATAGGGAAAAATGACTATACGCAAAACGCTCTCTGTAATTAGCAGGCACCCATCGGGCTTAGTATAGACCCCCCGGATTGTAAATCCGATCGCGAATACCACAGAGGGCTAATGGTTATAATAACATATTCGGCCATATTGACAAGGAGCATGAGCCCATTTTTCATAAATATCACAATTTCCTTTTTTTCTCGTTTCTGTGGAATGACGACAGCAAGGTAATGAGGTGGTGCAAAAAAGCCCCAGTCTACGCCGCTTTTCAGTATGATTTTCTTTTCTCAAACGGTATTCCCGCAGTCTATTCAACAATCCACCCAGCAATCGGGGCAGCTAGAAACGGTTTTTCGACTGGCACGCATTCAAGAAAATCACGACTGGCTCTTGCCCCTTTTCCTCGCCAGTCTGTTCGTCTTCTATTTTTACCGCCGCTATCGGATTGATGCCGCCGACCTGTCGGTTTGGCAACGCACGCCGCTTTTTCTCCTCCGTTGTCTTGCGCTTGTTGGTTTGCTTTTCGCCTATCTTTCGCCGCAGTGGGAGCATTTGGTCGGGCATTCCCGCGTGGCCGTCCTCGTGGACACGAGCGCGAGCATGGCCAACCGTGATGTCACGTTGCCAGCTGCCTTGGTCGAAGAAACCGATGTGCAAACCGAACCAAGTCGCTTGGAAGCCGTGACCGACTGGATGAAACGCAGCCAACTTTTGGAACGACTGCAAGAAAAACACGAAGTGGTCCAGTATACCTTTGACCAATCACTACATCCATTAGAAAACACGCCGAAAATATGGCAAGCCAACGGAGAAAACACCCATTTGGGCGATGCGCTGTTTGATGTTTACCAGCGTGAACGTGGCCAGCCACTGACAGGCATCATTTTGCTGAGCGATGGGCGGCAGAACGCAGGCCGGTCTGTCGATGCGGCTCTTGAGGTCGCAGGGCGGCTCCAAATTCCGATTTTTCCCATGGGAGTTGGGGCAACGACCCCGCCGCTCAATTTCCGCGTCGGCCAGCTCGACCTGCCAGACCGCGCGTTTTTTGGCGATCCGTTCTCCATCCGCGTTCCCATTGAAGTCACCGGCCTGACGAATCAGAACGAAAACGACCCGCCCTATCCAGCACAAAACTGGCCTGTTGTCGTCGAAATTTGGCTTGCTTCGGATGCGGATACCAACAGAGACAACAGTGCCGAGTCAGCCCCTTTGACGGAGACGAAATTGGCGGAGGCGGAGTTGCAATTTTCGGATGCCGGTACTCTTGAAACGGAATTGCGTCTTCAACCCAGCGAAATCGGTCGGCAACGTCTCACGGTCAGGTTGCGCACACCGCCGGAAGATCACAATGAAACGGACAACACTTTTTCCACCCCGCTCGAAATCGTGGATCGTCAAGACCGAATTTTGCTGTTTGCCTCGGCTCCCACTCGCGACTATCAATTTCTGTCTGTCCAAATTTTTCGCGATAAATCGATGACAGCGGACGCGTTTTTGCCCTGGGCACTGCCGGGAATTTCCCAGTATGTGGAAAAAATCTTGCCGCAATTCCCGTCAACCGCGGTGGAAATGTCGGATTATGACCTCCTTGTGGCCTTCGATCCTGATTGGACCCTTTTGTCCAATGAACAAATCCGCGTTTTGGAGCATTGGATCGCGCGGCAAGGCGGCGGACTGCTGATTTTTTCCGGTGCCATCCAGCAAGGTAACACGTTGACGGGCTGGGTCACGGACCCGAACTTGGAGCTGATTCGGAAATTGTACCCGGTGGAATTTTCCGCACAACCGCTCGGTGGCACGGCAGCTTTTGAGCACCGTTATCGCGCCGGTGAGCAGGCTTGGCCAATCAAATTTTCCTCCGCCAGTCTTGAGGCGGCTTTTTTGCAGCCGATTGACGTATCCGTTGAATCCCAGTCTGTTGAATCGCGGTCGTTTTGGGAAAATTTTCCCGGCTTTTTTGGTTATTTTTCTGTGAAAGGAATCAAACCCACCGCCACTCTTTTGGCAAGCAGCGGGTCGCCGGACACCCAAGGTCGCGATGAAAGTGGGGCCTTGTTTGTCGAGCAATTTTACGGGGCTGGCCGCGTTTTTTACATCGGCAGCAGCGAGCTTTGGCGATTACGGCGCAGTAGTGAGCAGGCTTTTGAAAAACTGTCCACAAAACTCATGCGACATGTGGCGCAAGGGCGGCTTTTGCGCGAATCCGATCGCGCCAGTTTAGCGCTGGATCAATCGCGCTACGCTTTAGGGTCGATGGCCGAGCTGCGGATCACGGCGAATGACGCGCAGCTTCAGCCTCTCACGGAGCCGACTTTGTTCGTGGAAATGCTGACACCCGGTGGCGCAAAACGTGACGTGACAGCGACCCTTGATCCGAATGTACCGGGCGTCTACAACGCACGCATTCCGCTTGTCGAAGAAGGAACTTGGACGTTTCGCTTGCCCATTGCCGCGAGCGATGAAGAGATTTCGCGATCCGTTTTGGTGCAGATGCGGGGCGTGGAACGCGAGAATCCGAGTCGCAACGAGCGTTTACTTCAGGAGATTGCCCAAAAAAGCGGGGGCATCTATTACGATTCACTCGAAAAAGCGGACGCGGTGGTCGATCTTTTGCCCATCCGTTCGCAGCGTGCCGTCTTGGATAAGGCGGCCCAAGAAAAAATGCTCCGCATTCTCGTGGCGTTGATTTGCGGAGCACTCTTATTGGAATGGACGCTGCGCCGTTTAATGAAATTGTTGTGAACGGTTGAGTACTCTATCTTTGCTCGCTCATTCCCGCGGAAGCGACTGAAGCCAGCGTTCCGCGAGAGTCGCTAGACGTTAAACGACACAGGGAAATGTTGATCGTGTTACGATTTAGGCCGACGATCAGGGCCGTGGCTGTGGCCGTGAGGTCTTCGGCAAAGCACTTACAAATTTTATTGCGTTTTTGCGTGCGTGCTTAAACGACTATGTTTCATGGACTGAAATGATATTTCGCCACGAGATGCGAGGAAAGATATGCCAAACGAATTGTACGAATTGACGGAATCCAAATTGGAAGCCATGTCAACAAATCACAGCCTTGGACTGTCGTGTCCCAGTGTTTTCGGACAGTGGAAACCGAGTAGAATACCTACGAAGGAGAAACTGTCATGC
>QMCD01002515.1_pt1 | contig 14738 bp, 11 predicted proteins | sample 1821841 | NCBI WGS metagenome assembly QMCD01 (sample SAMN01991225, study PRJNA193472) | Termite gut metagenome, whole genome shotgun sequencing project. | isolation source: worker | host: Macrotermes natalensis | reverse complement strand
GCGCTCTTTTCCTCTACCTGAGGTGTTCTTCCCAACTCCTCAGGTGGGGGATTTTTCATTTATCATGGGTGGGGGATTTTCTGCTTGACAAAAGCAACGCTATATCCAGCACTTACTTTACTATATGGAACTGCTTGGTATCCCGCTGGATTTTGCGCATATCTTGGATAACTTTTCCCCCGAGAAGCTACCCCTATTGAGCATGGAAGCCGCAAAAAAAGGACTTACCACCAAGCATGAGCATTTACATACCGCCGACATCATAAAAGCTTGTGGGGAGATTGCCGCCAGTGCCGCCGCCCGGTTTATAAACCTAGCGGAAAGCGATATCGGGAAAAAGCTGTTTGTGCATGATGAGAGTGGTATTGATATCTACCAAGCCATTGAAGAAAAAGCCATTATCCTCTTTATCCTAAATCCTCTTATCTATCCCGAATTGACCCCTTTATTTGGTCGTCTTGTTCTAACTGACTGCAAAAAGGCTGTAAGCAAGCTATATACAAGGCCGGATATTGGCAGAACATTTTTTGTGCTTGATGAAATAAACACCTATGCTTCGCCAATTTTAGTGGATTTATTGAACAAATCCCGAAGTGCGAACGTGACCTGTATCCCGGCGACCCAAAGTTTATCCGACTTGGATTCTGCCGCTGGGGAAGCATTTAAAGAGCAGATTATCGAAAACTGCAACAACTATATTGTACTGCGGCAAAACAGCGCCAAGAACGCCGAAGCCTGGGCCATGATATTTGGCACCGAAGAAGCCCTAAACATTACTTACCAGCTTGGCAGCAATACCGGCAAGATGGATGCTACCGGCCTTGGCTCGGCAAGAAAGGAAAGGAGATTTTACTACCACCCGGATGATATCAAAATGCTAAAAATTGGCGAAGCTGTTTTCATGTCCAAAGATACCGGCGAACATTCAAAATAAACGTGCGAAAGGGGTTTTAGTAAATGTATCAGCTGAATTTGGGAAATTATGAGAAACACTTTTTACACAACCTGCCCTATCTCTTTTGGCTTTTGTTCTATTTTCTGCTCTTTTCGCTTATCGGCGGTGCTTCGGCAGAATCTTTTCAAGTGATGGGTTTTATCTATGGGGTATCGCTGTTGGTATCCCTGACTATTGGGGAGACTATCTACCGAATGGTTAAAGGCGTGCGCCAGCCACAGACCGAAGCCGAAGTCAATTTACTGCTGCCGGTTTTTAATGAAGTATACACCAACGCCTTATACATTGACCAACGCCTTTCCCGGAATATCAAGATATACATTTATGACACAACAGAAATAAATGCGTTTGCCTTTGGCCGTTCCACCTTAATTGTCACAAGCGGTGCCATCCAGTTTTTACCCAAGTATGCCTTGTATGGACTTATCGCGCATGAACTTGGGCACTTTGCCAACTATGACCCGGCTTGCCTGATGGCGGCGGGCATCGGCAACTTTTCGTTTGTGGTAATCACCAAAGCCCTGCGGGGTTTGATATCGCTTTTGGTTGCGTTTGTGCCAAACAGCGGGCGTAGCTTTATAGGTATCCTTCTTAAAGCTATAGTGACCGGCATTCACACAGCAATCATCTTTATTGGCGACCTTATCTTAACCCCGGCCTCGCGCTATGGCGAATATAGTGCCGATAATTTCGCTTTTTTATGTGGCTATGGGGAATGCTTAGTCTATGCGCTAAAGCAGTTCCAACACATGAATATGACCCCTGCCGTTGGCTTCATTGACCGGGTTTTGGATACGCACCCAAAACTAGAATACCGCATTGCTGCATTGGAGCGGTGTTTGTACTGGTAGTAACACCCACAGAAGATAAACATACGTTATCAATAGAGGTGGAAAACATGACGAGCCAAGAACTTGTTGAATTACGCTCTATTGATATTTCTACAATTGCTAAATCCGATTTAGCGGATATTTCTACGTTAGCAATTGATGCCAATGAGAACGTGGAAAGCAAAATCAATAAAATAACGCTATTTCTTAAAAATCCCTATTGTTTCAAATGCGACGATACCAAAATCCAAATCAGGTTTGTAGATTCTGATACCGCATTGGACGAAACCTTGATAAACCACTTTATCGGAGTTAAAAACAGATGATATTTTATCGATATAATGATAATATGTTGTTTGTGTAACTATAGAAGAAGGACGGAGGCAAAATGAAAAAAACTTCTATAGAAACCAAGAAGAAAAAGTGGAAAACCGGTCTTTATGTCCGCCTGTCAAGGGATGATGGGAACGATGAAAGTTATAGCGTTAAAAATCAAAAGGCCAGACTGACAAAGTTTGTTGAGGAAAACCAAGACCTTGAACTTTATAAAATTTATGTTGACGATGGCTACACCGGGACGGATTCAAACCGGGAGAGCTTTCAGCAAATGCTTCAAGATATCCGCGATAAAAAGATAAATACAGTCGTTGTAAAAGACTTGTCGCGGCTATCAAGAAATTACATTGAAGCAGGGCAATACATGGAGCAGTTTTTTATTGAGCATGACGTGCGGTTTATTTCCCTTGAATTACCGGCGCTGGATAGCTACAAAAACCCGGAGCAAATGAACAGCATTGTTGTGCCAATTCAAAACGTCTTTAATGACGAGTTTTGCAGGCAGACTTCCATCAAGATACGCAGTGTTTTTGATACCAAAAGAAGAAATGGTGATTATATCGGTTCTTTCTGCCCATACGGTTATATCAAAGATCCTAACAACCGGCATCATTTAATCATCGACGAGGAAGCCGCCGAGGTTGTACGCAACATATTTAGCTGGTATGTTTTTGAAGGTTTAAGCAAATACAAAATCGTATATCGCTTGAATGAATTAGGAATACCCAATCCCGCAGAGTACAAAAAAGGAAAATTGGGTTTAAACTACCATTCAATCAGCCGTACAAACGACGGATTGTGGAGTTTCTCAACAATAAGGGAGATGCTACGAAATCAAATGTACCTTGGCCACATGGTACAGGGCCGCTCAAAAGTTAAAAGCTATAAGGTTCACAAACAAGTAGCCGTGCCACAAGATGATTGGATTATCGTACCAAATACTCATGAACCGATTATCAGTGAAGAATTATTTGAAAAAGCGCGAATTATCCAAGAGCGCGATACCAGAATTGGGCCGGGAAACGAGAAAATTTACAAGTGGGCTGGATTACTGCGCTGCAAAGATTGTGACATGAGCATGATACGTAACAACGTAAAAGGCAGAGGCGATGATAAAGTATATTATGGTTGCTCAACCTATCGAAACAAATCCAAAGATGCTTGCACGAAGCATACCATAAGGGCAGACCGCTTGGAAAATGCCGTTTTGAAAGCGGTTCAGCTACAAATACAACTTGTTTCTTCTATGGCAGACATTATTGCATCTATCGAGAAAGCCCCACAGAAGAAAAACCAAGCTGAAAAGTTAGTTGAAGCAATCGAGAAGTTGAAAAAAGACCTGAACATCGAAAATAGTATCGCTGATTCATTGTATCTCGATTGGAAGAGAGGCCATATATCCGAAGAACAATTTTTAAGGCTGAAAGACGATAGAGAATGCCAAATAGAAAAAATAAAGCAATCTATTGCTAAATTGGAAGATGATTTGCACACCATCAAAGATGGCGTTCTATCCACAAATTCTTACTTGGAACATTTTATGAAATATCATAATATAAACGAACTAACACGCGAAACCCTTGTTGACCTTGTAGATATGATATATATTCATGAGGGTGGCGCAATAACCATTGATTTTAAATTTAAAGACCAGTATAATTTACTACTGGAATACATTGAAAGCAACAACCACCAATTGAAGTTAAAACCTTAATGTAATATCGTTGCTTTTTAACAAAAAATCTGTTGGGTTAATTGACATACGACTGGGCACGCGGGCAGTGTATATGCTATATTGCGCGAGCGCCCCGGCCTAAAGCTGGTAAGCCTGATAAACCTGACCGCCAGCGACGGCTGCTGGAACACCCCGCAGCGGCGACCGGCCCCGGTGCGGGGAATAAGGCTGAAAATGGCGGTACTGCAAGAGCCTGAACAGGTGTATGCCTTTTCTCCCGATGTGGACGAGGGCATGCCGGTGACGCTGAAATACACATTGGAAAAGCGGGAAAATGGCCTGTTTTTGTGCGCAAAACTGCCTACGCTATTCAACTGGGCTTGTATAGCCGCCGAGTTTGCGGTCGACGCAATAGGGCAGGGAAAGTAAGTGTCCTTGTGTGGCTGCACCGGGGGCTTGTGCTCACTTTTTGTTGCCCTGAATTTACCGCAAAGTTTCCTTTAAAATTCACCCCAACCCGCAAAACTTACACCGCAAACTCCCCAAAACCTCACCAAAACCTTACCAAAACCTTACCAAAACCTTACTGCAAATATTGATTGACAAGCCACGGATGATTGGGTATAATATGTATTGCGCTTGCGCCTAACATAGGTGTGGCACAATATAATCCTCAATAGCTCAGCTGGTAGAGCATGCGGCTGTTAACCGCAGGGTCGTTGGTTCGAGTCCAACTTGGGGAGCCAAAACCAGTTAGCTTGGGTAAAACCCAGCTAACTGGCTTTNNTCTAAAACTAGGTTAAGCTTGGAACACAAGTCATTGGCATTTTTGCGCAATGACACACTTTGGCATTACGGTACCATGTGTGTGGTACGAGTGCTCATTGCGACAAACCCACAAACAACATAAAAACGACGTATTACGAGCAAACCTAACCCTCATATGCATTCGCGGGTCATCACAACCAATGCGCAATATACCGCGTGATGTATTCCCTTTCACTGTTAGCGGGAAACACCATTCTCGCGCCGGGGTTGTCCCGCGCTTGCCCCGGCAGCGGGAACATAATCTCCGCCAGCGTGGATTCGTTCTCCGCTTCTCCTATGGCGTACCCACTCACCTGCACACTCAGGTAGGCGGGTGTTTTGCCGTTCGTTATAAGCTGGCTGTAAACAGCCGATAAAGCATCATAATCGTAATAAAGCCGGTAACCGTCTTTCGAGTAATAAAACACATTTTCTTCATCGCTATATGGTAAAGCCTCGCCGTCTTCAAAAACCATCTGTGCGCGTATGCTTAAATTGCCGGGATGAGAATCCCGGTACCATTTGGCCGGCACATTCCAGGCAAATACAAACGCGCCAATGAAGCAAAACGTCATAATGGCAGCGAAAGCAGAGGGGTGATGGCGTGCGGGCTTTGCGTATGTAAGTGCCTTAACGCGGCTTTGCAGCGCCTTGTAGGAATCGGAAAAGGCGAGGCCCTTCATGGGCGCCGCCACACTGGAGCACACCTCAACCAAAAGCCGGCCATAGCTCTCCGCGCTGGCATTTGCCACGCCCAGCACCCGGTTATCGCATAGTATTTCGCTGTCCTGTTTAAACGCCTTTAAAAAGCCCGGCGGCACCATAAACAGGCAACTGAAAAAGCGAATAAAGCAAAACTTTGCCATGTCGCCATTTTTAATGTGCGCCATCTCGTGCAAAAGCAAAAGATAGAGTTCTTCGGCGCTGTACTTGTCCCTAAAATCGCGCGGCAGCAGGATGGTTTTCCTGAAAACGCCATAGGTGAGCGGAGAAGTCACCCACTCGGCACAGGCAATGCGTATCCGTTTTGCACTAAAGCCAAATGCCGCAGCCGCCCTTTCTTTTGCGTCGCCAACATCAGCGGCCTTCATCAAACGCACTATACCTTCCAATTTTGCGTTTTGGATGATGAATGACTCAATACGATATAGCAGCACCAGTATCCACGCTGTGGTGATGAAGGTGGCCGCCCACCAGATGCTTTCGCCGGTATGTTGTGCATATATCTCATAAACGGGGAATTTGGCGACGGCGTTAAAATCCAGATAAGAAAGCGGCACGGCCAAAAGCAGCGTATACCAGCTATAGTAATTTATCCGCACGCCAAGCTGAACCCCACATTTTACAAGCACTTTTTTGATAAGTGAAATGCAGAGAAACAAGGTGCCGGCATATAGCAGCACAGAGAGAAATTTGAGCATAAAAGCCGCTATGATGACATGAAAAGGGTAGCTGAGCCACAAACGGCGGATGGTTTCCACAAAGCTGTTCGCGTACATCATATTTCACCGCCGGCCGGCTTTTGAGGTGCCGCCTCGTCGCGCTTTGCCAGCATTTCTTTCAAAAGGCGTATTTCTTCGCCCGTAAGCGCTTCATTTTTAGCAGCCTCACTACCCGCAAAAGCGGCAGCGAGGCTTTCTTGCTCATGCAGCATCAGTTGAATTTGGCTTTCGATGGCTCTTTGGTTGTTTTCAGAAAGCCGGCTGAATAAAACGCCAATGCTGTTTTTACTGTCCTTGGTCTTGGGCTCAAAAATGGGCTCCTGGCCTTCCAGCAGCCACGCTTTGCGCACGGCAAATTCGCGGCAAACATCCCGCACAATGCGCCCCGAAAGGCCGATATGGCCCTTTTCAATGTTCGCAAAATTCGAGCGTGATATGCCTATCACAGCCGAAAACTCGGCCTGTGTGATGTGCAAAACATTCTTGCGCAAATGGCGCAAGCGGTCAATTGTAGTCTGCATACATCCTCCTTGTGCATAATCGCACGTAAAAAACGGCGGGAACCTTGAAGTGGGTGCGTAAAAGTGTTAGAATGTTTGCTACAAACATTATTCAAGCTGCTGATGTGTCTAGTATAAACAATAGACTACGGATGCGTCAACCGCGGCTTGTCTATAGCGAAATTTAAACAATAGGAGAAGAACAAGATGAGTAATGCGTTAAAGATATCTAAGATTGGAATGGGGATTTCTGCTGCGGCCTTTATTTTCGCGGCAACGGCAATGGTTATTGCCGGGTTTGAGTGGGTGCAGATTATAACAGCTTGCGGCTTATTCTGCCTTTTTTGCGCCAACTTTACAATATATATGTTTGCAAAGAACAAAGATAAAGAAGATGAGCAAGGTAGATAATAGGCGTATGAATAGAAAAATCGTTATGCAGTTTACACAGAAGAACAGTAGGTATGCTGTCAAAATGGTTCTTCCCTTATCGACAAGAATTGGGAAGTGTTTACCATAACGAAAGGCATTACGCGCGCAAACTCGGAATCATCCAGATGGATGGAGCCACCGCAAAGAAACATGAGCAGGATTTGCGGTGTAAACACCAACATTTGTGTTTACGGCACTGCCTTGGATGCGAAGCAACGGGATTTGCACGTCATTCTTCTGGCCGATTGCTGCGGGCAAAACCTATATCCGCGGCAGTTTTTAGAGGGGGGCATAACCGTAAGCATCAAATAAAAGAGCGCCCGTAGGGCGCTTTTTTATTTGATGCTTACTTAATATCGGCATGAACGCATAAATTGTAAAACTTACAATTTGGGTGGCAGCACCTACAAAAAATGCCGCAACGACGGAATGTTTTTCCACTTTCCGGTGAAACCGCCCCGTACATTCAAAATTTGGTTTGCGCGGAGGTTGCCGCCCGAAAGGCCAGTTGAGTTTACAAGGGGAAAACATGGATTTTTTCATATGGCTGAAAGAAACCCGCAAAGAGCGCGGCCTCTCGCAGCAGGAGATGGCCGACTGGCTGAACGCGCAGGCAGTGGTGGAAAAAAAGCTGGACAACCATAGCATCTTTAATTGGGAGAACAGACGCACCCTGGCAGACTACTTACCCCGTTGTAAACAGCAACAGAGCCGCCGGTGGCATGCACTGTTCTGCTGCTATTTGTGCCCGTGTTCTGGTGGCTGATTGTGAGCGGATTTGTCTCTGTGCCATCCCCCAGCGCAAGGCTGCCGCTTTGCACCAGAATTTTGCCCGTGGGCGCAAGGCTGACAGTGTGCGCCCCATTGCCCCCCAGCAGGCGCACATTCGATGTAATGATGACATCGCTTGCCACTTCCATGCTGCTAAGTATAACAAGCGTGCCGCCGCCCGCCGCGTTTGCAGCCGCGGCCGCTTCCTCCAGTGTGGCATATAAGGTGCTGGTCTCTTGCAGCAGCACGGGTTCCCCCGCGGCAAAGGCTGCCGTGGGGGCGCAAAACAGTACCAGCAAGATGCTTAGTATGATGGCCGGCAATGCGGCCGGAGGTTTTTTTACCTTATTCATAATGCCAGAATAAAAGTGGCATTTTTCGGATATAAGACTAGACCGCAGAATAAGATAATCGCAAAACCCACTAGATTTTTACGCCTAAGAATGCTTGGCTGCAAAAAATCTTGTCTTGAAAATATGAAGTGAGTATAATAATTTTACAAAAAAGGTTGAAGGGAGGTGCGGGCGACGCTGAACGCCCTTTTGCCTGATGCCCGGACAGAGCTGCTGGTGCGGCCGCGTGTGAATGCCCTGTTGGGGGAGGCGACCCAAAAACCGCTTACTATTGTTTGCGCGGGGGCGGGATACGGCAAAACGCAGGCGGTGTATGAATTTGCCCGCCGCGCGTCGGTGCCTTGCCTGTGGATGCAGTTTTCCGAGCGCGACAATGCCGGATCGCGCTTTTGGGCAAAATATGTGCGGCTGGCCGCCGGCTGGGACGAAAACTTTGCCAGGCAATGCAAGGCGCTGGGCTTTCCCGACAGCGAGGACAAGCTGAACCGTTACGTAGCCCTGCTCGGGCGCCATACGCCGAACCGCCCCCATCTGTTTGTGCTGGACGACATTCACCTGGTGCAGCAGCCGGCCGTACTGCGCTTTTTAGAGCGCCGGCTGAACGAGAACATCAAAAACACCTCAGTCATTCTGGTTTGCCGTGAACTACCGGCCCTAAATCTTGGCAGCATACAGGTGCGGGGGCTGATAAACGAGGATGACCTTCGTTTTACTGAAAGCGAACTGGCGCTTTATTTGTCTCAGCAGGGGCTGTGTGTGCCGCGGCAAATCATGCACGACATTATGGCCGACACGGATGGCTGGGCCTTTTCAATCAATTTGGTGGCGCACTCGCTAAAAAAATCGCCCGGTTATGCGGGTTATGCGCGCGCGGCCGTGAAGGAAAGCATCTTCAAGCTGATGGAAGCGGAGATGTTTACTGTTGTTTCCCCCGGTTTGCAGCAGCTTTTGGTGCGCCTTTCCCTCATAGACCATCTTTCGGCCGAGCTTGTTGCCGCCTTTGCAAAGGGCGATGAGGCGCTTTTAAGTGAACTGGGGCGCCAAAACGCGTATGCGCGTTTCGATAGCGGTGTGCATGCCTATTGGATTCACCACCTGTTTTTAGACTTTTTGCGCACCCGGCAGCCCATGCTTACGCAGCAGCAGGTGCGGGAAACTTACCAGATTGCCGCAGACTGGTGCCGCCAAAACGGCTTTGAGACCGACGCGCTGCACTATTTGGAAAAAATTGGGAATTATGACGCCATTGTGCGTCTTTTGGCGCCTCTGCCCGTGCAAATGCCGGTTGACGTTGCGCTTTGCGCCGCGGATATATTCGAGCGGGCCCCCGCGGGGCTTTCCGGCCAGGTTGATTATTTTGCCGTGATGCATGTGCGGGTAATTGTGCGGCTGGGCCACTGGCAAGAGGCCATTGCGCTGATGCGCCGCTACGAGGAGGAATTTTTGCGCCTGCCGGCAGATAGTGATTTTCGCAACAGGATGCTGGGCGGCATATATTACTGCTGGGGAAATGTGCGCGCATTGCTGTGTACCTTGGACGACCGCTACGACTTTGACACCTTATACGCCAAAATGAACGAGTGCCTTGCGGAAACCCATGTGGACCCGGCCCAGTACGCCGACATGCCCATTGGCCTGTGGGCAAGCCTGGTGGGTTCCTCGCGCGAGGGCGCCCCGCAGGAATATATTGAAGCGGCCGTGCGTGCGGCAAATTATATTTCCGCTTGCCTGGGCGGGGCAACCATGGGCATAGACGCGCTGTGCCGGGGTGAACTGCTGTTTTACCAGGGCGATATGCGGCAGGCCGAGCCCATTTTTGCGGATGTGCTACAGCGCGCGCCGGAGTATGGCCAGTTTGAAATAGAGCACAAGGCAATATTCTTTTTGCTGCGAATGGCGCTTTGGCAGGGCAACCGCGAAAAAGCCGAGCAACTGCTGCGCGACATGGAAAACAAGCTGACAAAGGAGAGCCAGGCCTACCGCTTTTTTAACTACGACGCCGCGCTGGGCTGGTATTATTGTGCCCTGCGCCAGCCGGGGATGGTTCCGTCTTGGCTGCGGGAAAAGTTTGCGCCCTACCGGCACGCCTATTTTGTTGAAAACCTGGGCAATCAAATCAAGGCGCGCTACCACTACCTTACGCGGGACTATGCGCCGATGCTTGCTTATATTGAGGGCGTGCGGCGGCGGGAGTCCATTCTGTATGGACGTGTGGAAATGCTGGCGATGAAGGCGTGCACGCACTACAACATGAAGGACAGGGCCGCCGCCTTCGGCGCGCTGCGCGGGGCCTACCAGGAAGCCAGCCCCAACGGCATTCTGGTGCCTTTTGTTGAGCTGGGAAAGGACATGCGCACGCTGGTGTCTGCCGCGATGCACGAGCCTTCCTGCGATATTCCCCACGTGTGGCTGGAGACCGTGAAACGCAAGTCGGCCTCCTTTGCAAAATACCAGTCGCTGATGATTTCCAGCTATCAAAAAGCCAGCGGGAAAGCCGGCGGCATCCGCCTGTCGCCGCGCGAGCATGAGATTCTTATCGATTTGTACCGTGGGCTAACCCGCCTGGAAATTGCCGCGAAGCAGGCGCTGTCTACCAACACGGTAAATTCCGCCGTGGGCAGCATTTTTAACAAGCTGGGTGCGCACAGCGTTGCCGACGCCGTGCGCATTGCCGCGGAGGAAAATTTGGTGTAAGCGTTTGGGCGCAAAGGAAAATGGAAGGGGAGGGGTGTTCCAATGGGCATTAAGGCAAAGATACTGACCCCCGCAATCATCATCACGCTTTTTGTGGCGGCGGCTATTCTTGCTTCCAACATTTTGCAGTTTTCCGCCTTTGTGAACGCCACCACCATAAGCAGGGTGGATGCCGCCACAAGGGTGGCCATGAATGATTTGGATTCCCTGCAGGCAGAGGCAACGGCGGTATCTTTGGGCATTGCCGAAGACCCCGGCGTTATTGATGCGCTGGAGGCGGGCGTGCACGAGGAAGTGCTGGCCCGCACCGAAGTGATGCGAAGCGAAACAGGGGCCGATTTTTGCACCGTTACCAATGCCGAGGGCAGGGTGATTGCGCGCACGCACTCGCCGGAAGAATATGGGGATTCTGTAATCGGGCAGGCGAATATACAGTCTGCCCTGCAAGGCACGCCGTTGGCGGGCATTGAGGAAGGCACCGCCGTGCGCTTGTCCATGCGCGCGGGAACGCCCGTTTTAAGCGAGCAAGGTGCCATTATTGGCGTTGTGTCGGTGGGCTACCGTTTAGACACAAACAGCTTTGTGGACGACATAAAAGAGATGATGGACTGCGAGACCACCATTGTGCTGGGCGACGAGCGCATTGCCACAACTGTGCTGGACGAGCAGGGTGCGCGCGTGGTGGGCACAAGGGCGGACGCGCATATTGTGGAAAGTGTGCTGGCCGGCAATACCTATTCCGGCCAGGCAGACATTGTGGGGCGCGTGGCCATATGCCAATACACCCCCTTGTACGGCCCTGGCGGCACACCGCTGGGCATGCTGTTTGTCGGGCAGTATCTGGACGAAGCACAGGCCACCATTTGGGCCTTTGTGCAGGTTGGGCTGGTCATCACGGCCCTGCTGCTGGCCATTTCCATCACGCTTATCCTGCTTGTCATCCGCCGCATTGTAAGGCCGCTGCACGCCATGACCGAGGCTGCCGCCGCCCTTGCGCGCGGCGACACCGATTTGGATATCCGGGTGAACACAAAGGACGAAACCCGCGCTTTGGCCAACGCCTTTAACAGCATGATTGAGGGCACCAAGCAGCAGGTGGATATTATCGAGCACATTGCAAGCGGCGATTTAACGGTTTCGCCGCAGGCGCGCTCGGAAAAAGACATGATGAACCGCGCGCTGGCCAAGCTGAATGACACACTGCGAGCGCAGGCGGCCTCGCTGAAGGAAGAGAACGAGCGCGTGCGGCTGATGCTGGACGCCACCCCCCTTGCCAGCCGCCTGTGGGACAAAGACCACAACCTGATAGAGTGCAACGAGGCGGCGGTGGAACTGTTCGGCTTGGGCAGCAAGCAGGAATATTTGGATAAATACTTCGAACTTTCGCCCGAATACCAGGCCGACGGCCAGCTTACCCGCGAAAAAGCCTATGCCATGGTGGACAAGGCCTTCCAACATGGCGGCTGCACCTTTGCCTATGCATACCAAATGCCGGATGGCACGCCCATTCCCGCCGAGGTGACGATGAAGCGCGTGCCCTATGGGGACGATTATGTTGTGGCGGCTTATTCGCGCGATTTACGCGAGCAGAAAAAAATGATGGCCGAACTGGAAGAGCGCGACAAGATGCTGGAGGCGGCCCTGCGCGATGCCGAGGAAGCCAACAGCGCCAAAACCAGCTTTCTTGCCCACATGAGCCACGAGATACGCACGCCGCTGAACGCCGTCATCGGCCTTTCGGAGCTTACCTTGGCCGAAACGGGCCTTGGCCAGGAAGCACAGGCCAACCTGGAAAAAATATACGGCGCGGGCGCAACCATCCTCAGCATTGTCAACGACATTTTGGATATCTCCAAAATAGAGTCCGGCAAGTTCGAGCTTTTTCCCACCCAGTACGACACACCCAGCCTTATCAATGACATTGTTACGCTGAATATTGTACGTATTGGCGAAAAGCCCATCACCTTCCAGCTGTTTGTGGATGAAAACATGCCGGGCGTTTTGTGTGGCGACGATTTGCGCGTGAAGCAAATTTTCAACAATTTGCTGTCCAATGCCTTCAAGTATACAAATGCCGGCACGGTGGAATGGCACGTTTCCTTTGAGCAGGACGGGGACGACATTTGGCTTTGCTCCAGTGTGCGAGACACCGGCCTTGGCATGAAGCCGGAAAGCGTGCGTAAGCTGTTTGCAGACTATTACCAGGGCGACAAGGACGCAAGCCGCCGGGTGGAGGGCACCGGCCTTGGCCTTTCCATCACCAAAAGCCTGGTGGGGCTGATGGATGGCATTATTACAGTGGAAAGCGAATACGGCAAGGGTTCTGTGTTCAATGTGCGGATACGGCAGGCGCGCATGCCCGGCGTGCCGGCCATGGGCGCGGCAGTGGCCGAAAACCTGATGGGCCTGCGCTACACACTTACCAAGCGCGCCAAAAGCACCCAGTTGGCACGGGTGGATTTATCCTACGCGCACGTGCTGGTTGTGGACGACATTGTGACGAACCTGGACGTGGTGAAGGGCATGATGAAGCCGTATAAGGTGAAGATAGACTGCGCCACCAGCGGCCCGCAGGCCATCGACTTGATACGCGCGGGGAAACCCAGATATGATGCTATTTTTATGGACCACATGATGCCCGGCATGGACGGCATTGAGGCCACACGCGTTATGCGGGAAGAAATTGGCACGGAGTATGCCCGCAATATTCCCGTTATCGCGCTGACGGCCAACGCCATTTTGGGCAACGAGGAGATGTTTTTGCAAAGCGGATTCCAGGCTTTTTTGTCAAAGCCCATCGACATGGCAAAGCTGGACGCAGTGCTGCGCCGCTGGGTGCGCGACAAAAGCCAGGAAAAACAGCCCGCGGACGAACGGGAGAACCCCACCCCGCCGGACAAAGAAGCCCTGCGCACTGTGGGCGAAGCCGGCCTGCTGGCGGGCATTCGCATAAGCGGCACAGATTTGACAAGGGCGCTGGAACGCTTTGGCGGCGACGAAGCCGTTTTGATAGACGTTTTATGCTCCTACGCGGGCAATACCTGGCCGCTTGTGGGCAGCCTGCGGGATTATCTTGCAGCGGGCAACCTTGCGGACTATGCCATTGTTGTGCATGGAATTAAAGGCTCTAGCTACGGCATTTTTGCACGGGAGACCGGCCGCATGGCGGAAACGCTGGAAATGGCCGCAAACGCGGGAGACAAGGAGGCGGTGGCAAGCAGCCACGCCGCCTTTGAGGAAAATTTGCTTGGCTTGCTGGACGCGATAGAGACGGCGCTTGCCCAAATTGACGCCCGTGTGGGCAAGCCCATCACCGGAAAACCGGATATGGCGCTGCTGACCCAATTGCGGGACGCCTGCAAGGCTTTTGACATGGACAGGGTAGACGCGGCACTGGAAAAGCTTGAGGCTTTCCGCTACGAGAGCGGCGGCAAGCTTGTTGCGTGGCTGCGCGAAAAAGTGAGCGAGATGGCCTTTGAGGAAATTGCCGCGCTTGCCCCCGGCGAAATGCCGCGCCGGAGCGGGCGGGCCCAGCAAGACGGACTTCCCGAAGATATAGGCTTCGCGGCGCCCCAGGCAGTGGTTTTGCTTGTGGACGATAGCCGGACGGATTTGACAATGGCCCTTGGCTTGCTGCGCCCCTTGCAAATGAAGATGGACACAGCCCAAAGCGGGGAGGAAGCCTTGCGCATGATACAGGAAAAGCAGTATGACTTGGTGTTGATGGACTACCGCATGCCGGGCATGGACGGCATGGAGACCACCCAAAAGCTGCGCCAAATGGGCAGCGAATATGCCAAAACCCTGCCGGTGCTTGCGCTAAGTGCAAGCACCGAGCCCGGCATTCGGGAAAAAATGCTGCGCGCAGGTATGAACGATTTTGTGCCGAAGCCCATCGAGATGGAGGAGCTTTACAGTGCAATGCGGCGCTGGCTGCCGCCGC
>QMCD01002134.1_pt1 | contig 14744 bp, 14 predicted proteins | sample 1821841 | NCBI WGS metagenome assembly QMCD01 (sample SAMN01991225, study PRJNA193472) | Termite gut metagenome, whole genome shotgun sequencing project. | isolation source: worker | host: Macrotermes natalensis | reverse complement strand
CACCAACGAGAGAAACGAGTATGAACAATTCGGAAGTCTCCAAAGCGTTCAGGAAGATCTCGCCATGGAATTCCAGCCCGATAGCGGTATAAAACGGCATCGATAAAGAGACGATTATCTTTGCCATTGGCTCCAACGTAACCAGGCCGTCCTGGCAAAAAGTCTTTGATTCGTTCCCATTGGTCATCTCGTAAAGCATAACGGCGAGTCATTCTGGATATTCTGTCCCTTCTGTTCTTATTTTAGAAGTAAATTGTAGTGTTTTAAACAAAGGGGATTTTGATATTTTTATCATGGCTTGCGCAATTGATGACACGCCCTATTGCGTTTTCGGAGGTTCCGACCAAAGGCAGTGCAAACCATTCCGTCTCTTACAACACGGTTACCCATTCAAAACAACTGGGAGCGAAAAACGAGAGGCGCGCCCGCGCGAAGGCAGGACCAACACGGCCTAATTTTTTTGCCCAAAAATCGTTTGCCCTCCGCAGGAGCAAGCGCGGCGAGAGAAGCCCGAAGGGCGCCGATTGCCGAAACGGGGACTTGGAAGGGAAAACGCGGAGCGTTTTGTCTTACAACTCCCTGCTTGTCCCAGTAACACGACACCCCTATCTTCCGTTTGTCATGCAACGTCATACTTCGTCATGGAATGTCATGAAAAGTCATGGAAGGTCATAAAAAGGTCATGGAATGCCATGAAAAGGTCATGCTTCGTCTTGGAATGTCATAGAAAGTCATGCTTTGTCTTGAAATGGATCGACACGTCATGTCATGGCAACCCCGACATTGGGCGTGTCTATAAGGGCAAGATTTTCGTCTTAAAAAACGTCTATCGGTCTTGGAAAACGTCCTTGCGTCCTGAAAAACGCCTGTGCCTCTGAAAAAACATCTCCGCGTCTCAATAACCATCTTTCAATCTCAAAATTAGTCTTTGCGTCCTTAAGAATCTTCCAGCGTCCGAGCGTCGCAAAAATATCAATGACGGAAGGGCCATGATCGTTTTGACGTGGGAGGTGAACGCATTGAGATGGAAAAAACGAAATAACTGTCGAAACGCCGTTGGCAGCTTTGGAGGGGGAAAAACCTTTGGCGAAATTTGAGTATGTAATTAGCCCGCAAATCTCAAGAGGAAATCAGCGGGGCTGATCGCAGAAACAGTTGAATCATCGACCTCACTTAAAAAAATCTTGTCGTTCGTGACGATATAATTCAGAGCCGCTTTTTCAGCACAGACCACAACGAGCGCGTCTTCAAAGTCTTTCAGCGGAAAATCAATTGCCTCCCAGCAGTCCTCGCCAGTCACACTTACGACCGAAAAAGACAGCAACAGATTTCGGATAACCTTTCTGGCTGTGACCTCATTTCGATTTTTGGAAACAACATAAAAAATATCGGTTAAGCAGTTCGCCGTAAGATAGCCGCTCACGATCCCATCCGTCACCAAGCAGACGACCTTTCGCGCCGTTTCAGCGTTGGGCGTTCGGTCAAGGATATCGTCAAGCAGAACGTTTGTGTCAATCATTACGTTCAAATCTAGCCGCTCTCCTCTCTGCCCGCATACGACCCAAATCAACGCTGTTGCCGTCTACGTCAGCCAGTAGGTCTCTGATTTCCTGCATAGCCGCGCGTCGTTGTTCAATGCTTGTCTGAGTTCCTGTCTTTTGGGCACCTCGGTAAACCCTGAACGGTATTGCCCGCTCCAAAACCGCTTGACGAACAAACACGTTAACCGCTGTGGTCAGATTCATCCCCATCTCATTGAACAGCCTGTCAGCTTCGAGCTTTAAGTCGCGGTCGATCTTAATATTCAAATTGGTGACTTCTGCCATAGCAAACACCACCTCGTTAGGTTTTTTATATTATACGTTATTTTCGTCTATTATCATCACAATGGACGAAAATATTTTGATGAATTTCTTATCACCACTGGCATTGGTGGCGTCCCGAATCGCTTAGTGGCTGTTTTCATACGTGAACGATTCGTCTTTTTTCAAAAAGCCCTCGCAGCGAAATCGGGGAGCTTGTCCATTAGAGCGATATTACTCCGCCAAGGCAATTGTGCAACGACCCGTTGCACAATTTGAGCATCCGCCCACGACTCGGCCAGCCTGCGCATATATTTCAGATTCCGCCATGATCGTGGTTTGGGCTATTGTATCTTCTTGCTCCGTTTCTGAGCCAGCAACTCACCGCCTGTAACTTGACGCTCGGAGCCAAGTGCGCGTAGCGCATCGTCATCTTCATGTCGGCATGACCTAGAAGTTCCCGGACGACGTTCAAATCCACACCCTGCATGACGAGTTGCGAGGCGAAATCGTGTCTCATATCGTGCCAGCGGAAATTTTCGATACCAGCTTCTTTCAAAACCGACGCCCACGCGCGCTTTACGCTGCTCAATACCCCGCCCGATATTGGCGATGGGAAAATCAGGGTGTTCTCCGCAGCACTGGCGGTTTGTTTTTTCCACGCGGTCAAGACATTGACGACCAAGCTGTTGACCGGCAGACGCAGTGTTTTGCCCGTTTTCGTCACGGCTGCCCTTAGTGTAAGCGTCCGGGTCTCAAAGTCCACGTCTCCCCAGACGAGAGAAAACAGATTACCCTGCCTCATGCCGGTATTGAGCGACAGCAAGACCATTGGCTTCAGATAGTCCGCATACGCGCCGTCCAATTCAGGTTTCAGAGCGTGTCCCCGCTCGGCCAGCCATGCGTTGTGGCTTCCTCTGCCCGCGCGAATTTTTTTCTCTCTTGCGTCGAGCGCAGTCATGAGGCGCGATCTTTCATCATCTGACAAATATCTGACTTTGGCGTCCGAATCATGCTCCTGCATATGTTCAAGGCGGGTAAACGGATTTGCCTGAATGATATTCCGCTTCACGCCCCAGTTCAGCATGGCCTGCAATGCGGTCATCAGCCTGTTGACGGTGGACGCTTTCGAACCGGACTGAATCCGCTCCATCCTCCATTTTTCAATCTCAATGAGCGTCAGTTCATCAATGTTGCGATCAAGGAGGAAACCGAATGCAGAACGAATCATGTTGATTGTTGCGTCGCCGCTACGCCGGTTTGACATCACCCACGGCTCGTAGACATCGAAAAGATTTTGCAGAGTGGTCTTCGGCGTGGGCTTTTCTTTTTTGGTCACTTCGCCGCGAATGAGCTTTGCGCCAAATTCTTTGGCTTGTTCTCTCGCCTGAGCGACGGTAAGCGTCTCCGCTGAACCGAGTTTGTGGCTCTTGTTTTTTCCGTCAGCCTCATCCCGGTAGCAAGCATACCACGTCTTCCCGGCAGAGCCGACGTACAGCCTGAGGTTCTTGAAGCCGTCGTCGGTTATCCAATAGGGTTTGTCCTTTGGTTTGAAGGTGCTAATATTGCTCTGTGTGAGGTGCGCTTTCATAAAAGCTCTCCTGTTATTATGAAAATTTCCCTCGTTGCTTTACGGCGTATTTACGGCAGAAAAAGTATAAATGATCGGATGAAATTGAGCAAGGGCGAAAAGAAACGAAAGAACAAACCTAGTGTTTATCAAGCATCATCACAGGAATAACGCCAAGAATGGCAACCATCCATAAAGCTTATGAACTCACTTTGGCATGGAAGAGGTCGGGGGTTCGATTCCCCCCAGCTCCACCAGAGGAATCCTCGACACAATCGTGATTGGGTCGAGTTAAAGTTACAAAACGGGTATCCTCCATGCCAGGATACCCGTTCCTCTTTTCTGATCACTTCTCCAGAAAATCCTATAGCGTTTCACCTGAAAACCGTCCCTTCGACCCTCTTGACGCTCTCTTTCCAGTGATACCAAGCCTTGAGGTCAGTGACGCCATAGGGACGTTGCAGGGACGCGTGTCCCTATGCACTCTTTTCAAGCCGACCATATTCTTCTCGAATGGCCTGAATCTCCTCGCCTGACTTGAGAGGGACGATGGAATCATTTTCAGCATCCGGCACATGAACTTTGAGCACGATTTCAACCCAATCGCCGTAAACGGCAACTTTATCAATATTCAGAGGGCAATAATAAAATCCCATCCGAAAGATAGAGCGTGATTCCTTCCGAGAGCGGAAAATCCGTGAACCCAATTTTCTGCCGGGCAATCTCTCGCTTGTTGCCGTCCTCACCGATCAGAACCGCGCCGTTGGCGTCATCCCCAGCGAGCAACATCAGCTTCCAAACCTGAAACGGCTCCTTCTTCACATTCTCTTTGCTCTGCCATGAGACAATTGCCACGATCAACCAAACCGCGCCGCACAAATCGGCCATCAGCTTCACGCCGTCCGTGATTCGTGGCGCATCTTCACTCGAAAAAATCTTCCAGTAATTCTCTGAACCCGTGCAATGTGCAAGCGCATTGCGTATTTCTTCAGCGGACTTCATTCGAAAAACACCTCCTTTCTCCCTGTACGAACTCATCCGGAAGGAAGAGAAAGTAAAAACGGGTATCCTCCATGCCGGGATACCCGTTCCTCTTTTTTAACCACTTCTCCAGAAAATCCTATAGCGTTTCAGCCGGAAACCGTCCCTCCGTCCCTTTCATGCTCTTTTTCCAGTGATACCAAGCCTTGAGGTCAGGGACACCATAGGGACATTGCAGGGGCGTGTACCCCCTATGCACTCTTTTCAAGCCGCCCATATTCCTCTCGAATGGCCTGTATCTCCTCGCCTGACTTAAGAGGGACGATGGAATCGTTCTCGGCGTCCGGCACATGAACTTTGAACACGACTTCCACACGATCGCCGTACACGACAACCTGCTCGATGTAGCTGTTGATGAAGTTCTTGCATTCGGGAATATTGCGCGTTCGGACGAATTCACTGGACTTTTTGATCAAATCCACAATCATTTCTTTGGACAAAGCGGAGGACGCGTTGGCCTTGACATTTGACTCCTGGATCAGCGCCTCAAGATAAAGCTTCCTGTCCTCCAAACGCTTCAACTCTTCCTTGACCGTCTCGATCGACACGCCGCTCTCGGAGACCAATCGGATGACGGTGGAAATTTTATGGATCGTCTTCTCAAGCTCTTCGTAGGCGTCTTGCAACGCCGTATCCGTTTTCATCGTCTGCGCCTGGCTGTACTCGCTCAACATGGTCGAAAGCTGGCGGATCGAGGTTTCGGAGAAGAGTTTCTTGTAAAGTTCATCCAGCACGTAGCTTTCGATGTACTCCTTGTGGATCTCCTTATTCAGGCAACCCCGATGATTTGCGCGATTGGAGCAGCGATAGGACGCGTACATTGTCGCTCTGCTGCCGCACTTGCGGTTGTTCCCGCACAGGCTGGCGCCACACTCGCCGCAGACGATCAGGCCGGAGAGCAGATAGACCACCTTTGCCTTAAATGCCCCTCCGCTTCTGAGATTATGAAGGATTCTGGCCTGGACCTTGTCGAATATCTCCTGACTGACAATGGCGGGCAGCCCGTTCTCGACGATGATCCATTCTTCTCTCGGCCTGAGTTGCGGGTTGCGCCGCTTTGACACGTCCTTCTCCAGCATCTTGTTGAAGGTGAAGCGACCAACGTACTTCTCGTTCTTCAAGATCGAGTTCAGGCTATTCTTGCCGAACGGATTTCCTCGTTTCGTCCGGTAGCCCATGCCATTCAGATAATCCACGAGCTTGTTATAGCCGACGCCATCCGCATATTGCTCAAAGATCGTCCGTATCAATGCCGCCTCCGCCTCATTGACGACGTATCGTTTCGTCACCGGGTCAACATCATAGCCGAGCGGTGCGAACCCGCCGAGGTGCGTGCCTTTCTTGGCGCTCTCGAACATTCCCTTCTTGACTTCCCGCGCCAGATTCGCGCTGTAATATTGATTCATTCCCTCCAGGAGAGATTCCAAAATAACGCTCTCCGGCGAATCGTCGAGCCTTTCACATGCGGAATGCAGTCGGACGCCATTCTGTTTTAGCTTGTGCTTGTAGATAACGGCATCATGCTTGTCCCGGCTGAATCGGTCGAGCTTGTGGACGATAAGGTGGCCGAAAGCGCCCTTATCGCAATCGTGTATCATCTCCAAAAAAGCTTCCCTCTCGGCGGTGGTACCGGACTTGGCCGAGTCCGCATAAATTTTTACAATCTCCAAGCCGTTTCTCGCGGCATATTCCCGACACGCGCAAACCTGCGCGTCGATACTTTCCGCCCGTTGATTCTTGCTGCTGAACCGGGCATAAACGACTGCGATGTTATTCGACGTATCCGTCGCTTTTCTCTTCACATTGAAAGCCCCCTCCGTTGTCAATCTATATATACATTCAAAATAATAATATCTGTTTTAAAATTGGCGATTTTCGTCAAACAATTAGAGGGCGGTGGGCGAAAAAGCCCACCGCTCCATGTAGCTCCTCGTTCACCGAGCTCTTACGTCGATAAAAACGCAGCTCGGGGAATTCAACAAAGCATCCGCCATTTTTTTCATCATCCCGTTATCAAGAGGCACGGAGGCGGGTTTTTTGATCTCATCATCCTCCCAGTCCACGCCAATCATTAGCGTGCCGTCACATAGGTAAACGATCACAAACTTGACATCCGTATCATGTGTGTAGGTTTTCTCATTAACACCATGACCGCTTTGCACCGTTATCCAGTTGGTTTTGGCCACCACCAATGGTTCTGCATTGTTAAACTTATCCACTTCATCATGTTGCCCTTCCCGATACCACTTGACGGCCTGATCGATACTCTGCCAGTAGTTGTAATGGTTTTGCGCGATTTGCTCGTCGTGAGAGCTTTCCTCTGGAGTGAGCGTTTTTTGCAGTCTGCACATCCGACCTATTTGCCCGGTTTTGCTTATCATAAGATCGCAGACGAGCGAAATTAAGCGCTGGTGAACCGTTGCGTTGTCACTCGGTCGCTTCTCATCCTGCTTCTGCACGGCAATCAGGCGATTGCAAAGACTAGAGACGCCCTTTTCCACAGTCCAGATGTGGAAAGCCAACCATGTGTCGCCGGTTAACACGGAGATATTGCTGCATGTATCCGTGTCGGGATGCACGGTTTTTGTCGGTTTCCTATGTTTGAGAGCTTTATTTTGGGACATTTCAGTCAGTCCTTTCTCTTTTCTCCATGTGGGGCGGTGATTTGAAAGACCACCGCCCGCACGCCAGTTGAAGATGGGTGTGTTGTCTGTTGCAGGCTTAACGATTTTCGCCAGAGACCTCTTTACGCTCTGTCGAAAGGCCGACTGAATGCGTCTCTAACGAGTCGGCCCGATCTATTCGAATGCAATTAGTATTATTTTCAATTGGTAGAATATTCTTAAACTATGCCTGACCTTCGCTCATCATCGTTTTGAACATCAATTTCACAAACGGGATCAAATCACTCTTATGCGAACGGTCAGATGTGCCCTCATCAATCAAATCAAAAAAATTAGTCGTAGTAAAATTTGTCGTTATCTTGGGCTTGTAACCTTTTAGATCAATTCGACTCACTACTGTTTTTTGCGCGTCGGAACGCACCTAGTCCCGCTCCTTGGGCGACTTCAGGCTGATACCTTTGATACACCGAGAACCGTTACTACTGCTAAGCGCAAATGGAATGCCTTCTTTTTGCATCGCATTGCGGAGTTCGGTCAGCATCTTGTTATGTGGGGACGTTGCATACCCCTTCCATCCTTGCGTAACACAGAATGCAACGAAAGAGTCTACGAGTTTTTTGTTGGGTACTTTACCTTGAGCTTTTTTTGCGGGAGAGACGGCGGTGCGGACGTAATCCACATAAGGGTTGATGTTTCGGATATATTCCTCCAATAAGGTCGCCGTCTTACTTGATGTTGTGAACTCGAAGTTGTTTTCTTGCAGCCGACGTAAACCGTTGATCGCGAAGGAAAAGATGCCATCCAATTCACCCTGTAGTTTTTTCTTCAGGTCTCGGTCGATCTTTTTTTGCCAGTCACAGATCGGGTTGTCAACAAAAGAGGTGACGAATGGCAAGATTATCAGACGGCGAGTAAGCCCATCAGAAATATCAAATGTGCGCGGAAGTTGGTTCATCGCTGCAACAATCTTACAAAACGGTCGAGCAGAGAAGACATCTTCATTCTTGCGTTCAAACATCATCATGTCGCTGGTAACGATGCTCTTAAAGTCCCCCGTATTGAAGTTTTTCGTTTCCGTCTCAGTGGAGATGTTGAGGACTTTGTCAACGATCTGAGAGCGAGCAAAACCAGGATGCAGATTGCCTAGCGGAACTGTGCTAATATTATCCTCTCCGACAATTTCAATCAAAATATCAATCAGGGTTGATTTTCCGTTAGCACCTGGCCCTAATAATATGAATGCCTTCCCTGCCTTCGTCGAAGTTGTTAGACAGTAGCCCATCATCTCGGCAGTCAAGTCGATCAACTCTTGGTCGCCAACAAAAATATCATCCAAGAACTTCATAAACTGCGGAGCCGCTTTACTATCCCCCGGATCATAGCTTGCAGGAATCTTCGTCGTCGTGAATATCCTAGGCGTATGGGGTTTAAGCTCATACGTTGCGAGGTCCAGCAGACCGTTCTTCAGACAGATGTGCCCGTCTGTAGGCGTCAATGTCTCTGTACTTACACAGAGTAACGGCAAAACATCCAAGTATTCCTTTTGATAGCTTGAACGCCAGCAATTAGGTTCATACAGATCAAAAAAGCGCCGCAACAGAAGCTTTACTTCGTGTTTCTTAAGCGCCTTCCAATAATCATCTGTATACTGATAAAATTTGCTTCCGTCGAAGCAACTAAACCGATGTACACGAAGGAAGCTTCGAATGAAGAGATTACAGTTGAGGCGCGAAAAATTCCCCTCTGAATCATATGTGAATCCAGCCTGATACTTGTTAGGCATTTCGGTAGAAAAAAGAAACGCTGGCGAATTTGCAATCTCACCTTTCTTGTTCTTGCGTATCACGCCGAAACATTGCAGGATGTCTTCCTCCGTGCAACCTAGCGTCGTACAATAAACTCGCCACTTTTTGTTCTTTTCGACAAGGAGGTTGATGCGTTCTTCACTTCGAGCGTTGTGTTTCGAACTGAGTGACGAGAACTCCATCGCTTGATCTGAATGCTCGATCCCGACAAAGAAAGAGATCACCCGAAACCACATCTCCTCGTCTAGTCCTGTAGCCGCCTGTTCTCGCCGCAATACTTCCAGCCGGGGGCATTGGGAACAGATCGAGGCCAGATCACCCTGCATTGTCGCTGTCGATTCTTTGACGCTTGCGTTTTTTGCAGATGTTCCTTGAGTCATCAGCGCGATCATCCACTGTGGCGCCTCTGCCATCTCGATTTCCTTGAAGTTGTGTCCCTTGATGAAACGGTATACGCCGCCGTTCGGATGGATGGAGTAGGGAAGGACGGTTTGTTGGCCGTCTCCGAGCAGCGCGACTTCGCTATGCTCACCTTGTCCCTGTTTGGCGTACTTCCTAAATTTCTTGCCCTTCAAGGCTTCCGGAATGCGATACAGATACCGTCTGCCTCCTCCTGGTGTTGAGTACCGAACCGTTAGCGGCAGGGCTACCTGGCTCAGTTCCTTGAGAATCTCCTTGCCCTCTTTGCCGTCCACGTCGATGGCGATGATGCCGGAGAGATTTCCGAGAGGCAGCCCAACGTTCGACGCCTCATCCTTATCCCGCCACTGTTGAAGCTCTTCAAGCGTGGTAGCGGTTCGCTTTTGCCAGTCTTTGATTCGCGGCACTTTGCCTGCCTTGTCGTCACCCCGGTCAAAGGGATACAGCGGGATAACAGGGGCAGCGTGCTGCTCGATCAAGTACCTTGCAAGGCTCCAGCGCTTTTCAGTGGTTTCTGTGAAATCTGTCACAAAAATCATCCTTTCTATTTTTTTGTATTCCGCCAAGCTCGGCGCAACAGGAGGCACAAAAAAGAATGACTCCGTTTCCCCCGGCTTGGTTGTCATGGTGCGAGCGATGCCGATTGCCCATCGCTTTGTTGCGTCCCAAGTTGCTTCTCCAGTGCCTCCGACATGATCCTCGGTGTCTTCTATGGGTCGTCCACGTACATGGTGTCTTCACCCCCCTTCGATTCGCCGAAAAAAACCGAACCCCCGAAAACGACAAAGGAGACGGAGGATACCCTTCGGTATCGTCCGCCTCCACATGTCTAGTATAATGTCGTTAACGGGGGCAATCTCAATCGCTTCACTGTGTTGCCCCAAAATTTTAGCGCGGATACGCTATATAATGAGCTATTGCGTTAACTCTACCAAGTTTTTTGGGGATGTCAAGCCCCGACTGACACCAATTGGCACCGGTTGGCAAAAAAAATCAGATCAGACCTCTTGAATACGCGGTCACGTCCCTCAGATGTCCCTTGACCGTCCCTCCGACAAACCCTTGCAATTTCTGGATTTTGAATACTTTTAGGGGCGAAGGAACGGTTGACAGAGCTTTTTGTATCGGATGTGGGATTTTTTATGCAATCCCTTCCCGTGCCATGTGCATCATCTCATGCCAACACAAAAAAACACCCCGACAGCGCAAAGGCTGGCGGGGTATTTGATAGAGTCTTTCTGTTGAAGATTTTTCTTTTACTACTTTAAATGCTTCCTTTTCAGCATCGCCCAAACCGCGATGCTGAAAAGCAGCGCAAAGGCACCAAACCCTGCATCACAGCCGCTGTCTGAACCGGAGGGGTTGGAAGGATCAGTGGGGTCGGAAGGGTCTTGTGGATCGGCATCCTTCGTTGCGAGCGGCATCGGGTCTTTCGCCATCCCATTGGCATCTCCGTCATAAAGATAGAGAATCGTCTTGGCGTCGTTCAGTTTGTAGCCGAACGGAGCGCCTTCCTCCGGCTTGACGGCATCGCCGGGAGCCACATCGTCGACGATCACGAGGATCGTTTTCAACAGGACATCTTTGTCCGTGAGTTCAAAGACATCGTCGCTGAGGGTTTCCAGAAGATCGACGGAAATGCTCTCGGAGAATATTTTCATCACGGCGTAATTCTCCACCAACCCCACCATCGTCTTGGGGAGCGTCGTTGCGTTCTCGGCGCCATCGAACGTTTCTTCCTTGATGCGCAACGCCATTCCTCTGCCGATGACCACACCGCCGCCATTCATCACGGGTTCCTCAAGCTTGAACGCCGACACGGTCTTTTGCCGGTCGATTTCGTCGACGTTTTCAAAATCCGCGTTCGTGAGGAATATCGCGTTTTGAAGCGGCTTGATTTCGGTCAATCCGCTTGCATCGGGGTCATCCGCCACCTCATAGAGTTGCGCAACCGGTGCGAGGGGAATATAGCTTGAGAGCGTATCCTCAGCGCCAGCCACGTAAAAGCGCCATTCATAGTGCATGTAGTTCATGCCGTTGCCTCTGCCCTGCGCATCGCCATACTGGAATTCGAGCGAGGCATAGAGAAGGTCGTCCAGGGTTCGCCACTCTTCGTTCATAGAGCCCGTCGCGGTGCATTCCAGATCGTCCCCAATCTCAAAGGCGGCATTTGCCATGAAATCATGCCGCAAACCGTTCCGGAACACCAGCGAAAGGTTCATTACGTTGGAAATATTGCGTCCGCCTGCATCTCTTTTCACGGTAACGGTCGGATTCGACGCGCTGGCGAATCGTATCTTGATGTTCTTGAGGTTATTGATGCCACCGGCAATCTCGGCTTCGTCAAATTCGAGGAAGGGGATGCAGTCGTTCGCCAACTGTTGCTCGGTTGAACGAATGGCGGTGATGGCTCCCGAAACATCTTTTCCGCCAAGCGAGAGCGTAAAAGGTTGGCCCGGCAGCGCGCTCTCCGCTCCGCCGTAGAACGATGCCGTCACATCATTGTCTCTGTCGGTGTTGCCGATATGATAGTACGCGTCTGCGCGGTAGAGCGGGAGAGTCGTATCGCCGTCAACCGTTTTTTCTTCCACCACCCGCCAGGTGTACCAACTGTTCACCTCATCGAATTGCATCGCGATGGCCTCTTTAAAGTTGATCTTCAAGGAGCCGGTATCCCCCTGTCCGCTGGATATGAAGGGCTCGACGCGATTGAAAAGCGGTTTTGCTCCATTGTTCCCATCCGGGCTGTAACTGTGGTTCGTCTTCCAATCCTCGATATATGTCTTTGTGACATGCGACAGCACGAGGTCTGCGCCGCCGTACTGCGAGTTGGCCATGAACTCCCAACTGTAACAGGCGGTGCCGTTGGTGCCGTTCTTCTCCTTGGAGTCGGCGAAGGTGATCCGCACAAAGGCGATATCGTTTGGCGCGATTTCTGCAAATGAGAAGGATTGCGCCGACGAAATCTCGGCATTCTCCTGAAGGTCGATGTCCAGCGTCTCGGTATGATGAAGTGTCTCATCCATCTTGACGACCTCGATTTTACTCACCCAGGTCGGGTCGATACCGGCTGCGGTATTCTTGACAAGTGCCTCATCGGGTGCATCGGGATCGACAAAGCGCCAACGGATTCCTGAAATATTGCCGTTCGATTCCGCGACCAACTCAATGTGAGGTGCGTATGTCGTGATCTGCTGGCTGTTGCGAATCACCGGCAGTTGTCCGGCGACGGGGGCGGCATTGTCAACCGTGAAGGAAAATCTCTTTTGCGAAAGATTGGTGGCAATATTCCCCTCGAACATGACGATCTGCGACGGGTCGGTGTTGTTGAGCGCATAATCTCCGACGATTGCCGCGTATAATGTCCGCTGCCGTTTCCGCCGTCCAGATATTTTGTATCATAAGGACGCTCGGTTCCCCAGGGAACCCCTCGGGTCCAGGTTGAATCAGGGTGGCTGACCAAGTCCGAAAAGTAATAATCTCCGCCCATGATCGTCAGGATGACATTTTTATTCGCCTCGACGCCATGCACGCCGAAAAACGCCCCGTGGAAATAAACGGAATCGTAGTTCGGCTCTCCGTTCTGTAGATCGACGCGAATCCGGTATTCAGCCTGCACAGAGGGTGCGGCACAGGCGGTTGCGGCAAAGAGTGCAATGCCAACCAGTATCAGCGCAAATGCGACTGCAAATTTCCGAAACTTCATCAAATGACACGCTCCTTTTTTACAGTTTCAATCCAATGGTTCCTCCGCTCACAGGTGACAAACGCTTATTTCAGATTCAGACGCGCATCCTCATCTCCCTCCGCTTTGGAAATTGCCGATCCGACGCTTTCTTGCGCCATTTCGTCGGTCGGCACGCGCAATGCTTTTCTCACCGAACACTCCGCGACATATGCCAGCCGTGTCAGCATTAGAAGATGGTTTTGGTTTTCCGGCGACAGCTTTGCAAAAAGTTCCATCGCTTCCTGCTCGCATTCGGTCATGGAACGGCACACCCCCAAAGAGAATCAATAATTGATGAAATTTTATAGCATAACCAATGCATTGACAACTTAATAGGATTCTTGAATAATTCATGCATGGTTGATGAATTTGCGCGGAGATGGGTGATCCTATGCACAACCGGTTGAGGGATGTTCGCAAGGCATTAAAAATGAGCCAGGCCAAGTTTGCGAAGGAACTCGGCTTGACTCAGACATCCCTGTCGATGATTGAAGGCGGCAAGACGAAGTTGACGGAGAAAAACATCAAGCTTCTCCTCGCCACCTTCAATATCAACGGCAACTGGTTCCAAACCGGCGTCGGCACCATGTTCAACACTTCGCTGTACGAGGATGAATTTCGTGATGTCTTTTTGAAGCTGGAACCGGAGACGCAGGAATATCTATTGAAGATGGGGAAGGAGCTTTATTCCGCACAGCAGAAACTGGTGAAGCGGCTGGAAAAGGCAAGGCAACCGGAAGAGGCACCTTGATACAGATGACCCTGTCCCTCAGACGCCCCTCTGCCGTCCCTGAGACAAACCCTTGCTGTCGCTGGAAAGAGAATGTTTGCAGGGACGAAGGGACGCTTGCCGAGGACTTTCATATCGAGAACGAATCGGCGTCGATTTTTGTTGATGGATGATTGTTGCTTCTTCTATACGATCTTTTCCTCGTCCCACCTCCGCTCGACTTTCCCGATCTCCCGGCCGTGTAAAGGGTGACAGCCAGCAGGGAGCCTCCCGTGAACAGCTCGATGGCCTCGAAGGCCGTAACGCCCAGTAACCCTAGCAATCCCATGACGCCTTCTCGTTTTCTTCGATTGCGATCATCACGCCAAATGCAAGGAAAAAACCTCCGAAGAAATAAAACATGTTAAAAATCTCCTCTCTTTTTTATGACAGAATCAATTTTGTCCGGCCAAACCTATCGGCGCGATTCTCTCTGGCAGAAAGACATTGATACCGAACTCGTTGTTGCAGAGGAACAGGATATTTAGATAGTCACCCTCTGCACAGGGGATACGCTCGATAGCTTCATGTTGTCCTCCGTCCAATTTCATGTGCTGCCGATTGAAAATCTCAATATCTTCCGGCTCTTCAAGGAACACGAGGAAGCCGCCGTCCGAATGTTCGACGTCCCGATTTTCTCCATACGTCCCGTCCAATATCGTTGCGAGACGCAGGGTGTACAGATAGACCTCATGCGGCAGTTTTTCCTTGAGGTCGAGCATCTGCGTGATAGTGCCAGCTTTCAACAAAATCGATCACCCCTCTCAAAATAAAAACGCCCAGCCGTTTATTGGCTGGGTGTTTTCAAGTCGTCTGCTTTTCTGCACAAAAGATTGGCTCGGATAATGGCGTCATGCGCAAGCCACCTCTTTCTCCGATGGCTTCTTCGGCATCTCGAATTTTTTGAGCTTCCACGCAAACCGTACCGAGGGGGCGAGCGGGTGGAAGCCGGAGCCGCCTTTTTCGTCGGCGATCTCATGAAGTTT
>QMCD01000054.1_pt2 | contig 14749 bp, 16 predicted proteins | sample 1821841 | NCBI WGS metagenome assembly QMCD01 (sample SAMN01991225, study PRJNA193472) | Termite gut metagenome, whole genome shotgun sequencing project. | isolation source: worker | host: Macrotermes natalensis | reverse complement strand
ACCGTAACTGATTCTATCACCCGGATTAAAAGCTTTCTTTTTACGCTCAAATTGTTCTTTGTAGTATTCTTTGGTTAGCTCAAGAATTTTTTCTTTTGTAGTCATTGGCTATATTCTGCTATTTGTTTTAAACAAAGTTGATATACGTTTTCTTTTGGGTAGTTTTTATACCACTCTACAGTTTTGGAGATGGTCGTACTAATATCCCACCTGGGTTTCCATCCCAATTCAAAACGCGCTTTAGAAATGTCCAAAGCCAATAATTTTGCTTCGTGCAAAGCGTGCGGATTTGAAATGTCTTTTAATTCCCCTTTTTCGTAGCTTTCAATGACCATTTGTGCAATATCCCATACAGGAACAATAGCATCCATTGTCGGTCCAAAATTCCATCCTTCGGCATACTTAGTTGGATTTTCTAACATTTTTGCGCATAAAGTTAGATATCCGTTTATAGGTTCTAGCACATGTTGCCAAGGGCGTACCGATTTTGGGGAACGAATTTCTATGGCTTTATTGGTTTCCAACGCTCGAATGCAATCCGGAATAATTCTATCTAATGCCCAGTCACCACCACCAACAACGTTACCAGCTCTTGCCGAAGCAATAGATTTTCCGTGCTTTTCATATAGGGTTGGATTCATAAATGAACGACGCCACGAACTAATTGCAATTTCAACTGCACCTTTGGAAGAAGAATACGGGTCATACCCACCCATGGCCTCGGTTTCACGATATCCCCACCACTGCTCTCGATTTTCATAGCATTTGTCTGTGGTAATCATTACAACAACTTTCGTTGCCGAACATTGCCGTACTTCTTCCATAATATGGATGGAACCCATCACATTGACCTCATAAGTTTCCACGGGGCATTCATAAGACAGCCGAACCAATGGTTGTGCTGCCAGATGAAAGACGATCTCCGGCCGGTATTTTGTAAATGTTTCGTGTAACTTGTCCCGATCGCGAAGATCTCCGCGAATATCCGCATGAATTTTATCACCGATCCCGCTCAATACAAAATTATCTTTTGAGCTATGCGGATCCAATGCATAACCAATGACCTCTGCACCCAATGAGTGCAACCAAATAGCCATCCATGAACCTTTAAAACCGGTATGACCGGTTAGTAAAACCCTTTTTCCCTTATATACATTAAAATCTACCATATTTTCCAGGGGGCTTTTCCGGAATCCCACAATTGATTAAGCTCTGTATTATCTCGTAAAGTATCCATAGGCATCCAGAAACCTGTGTGTTTATAAGATGTCATCTTACCGTCTTTAGCCAACTTTTCAAGGGGGGCACGTTCAAAAATCGTACTGTCCCCGTCTTGGATATAATCAAACACCTCCGGTTCACAAACAAAATATCCGGCGTTAATCCAAGAACCGTCGCCCGTCGGTTTTTCCTGGAAAGCATACACGCTGCCATCTTGAGAAATGGCAAGAGCACCAAACTTACCTTTAGGCTGATATACCGTCACAGAAATTGCTTTCCCGCTAACTGTATGCTTTTTAATCGTGTCTGCAATATTCAGGTCTGCGACGCCATCTCCATATGTAAGTAAGAAAGTTTCGTTTCCTACGTACTCCTGAATTCGCTTAATGCGCCCCCCGGTCATGGTATTTAATCCTGTATCAATGCAGGTTACTTTCCATTTTTCATCATGGGAATTATGTACTGTTATTACGCCCGTTGCCAAATCTACTGTAATATCACTGTTATGCCGGAAATAATTGGCAAAGTACTCTTTGATTACATACGCTTTGTACCCGCAACAAATGATAAAATCATTAATGCCATAATGATTATATGTTTTAAGGATATGCCACAAAATAGGCTTACCTCCTATTTCCACCATTGGCTTGGGGATAAGGGTTGTAGCCTCCGATAATCGGGTTCCGAATCCTCCTGCTAATATTACCGCCTTCATCAATTATCACGTTTTAAGTAAATTTTGTCATTGAAAATCGTATCTATTTTGTAATATATCTTAATAATTTATTTAGGTATTCCGCTGAACTGAGCAATGAACGGCAACAGTCTGAATTGTCGATCGGACAGTATTTCAAGATGCATACCAGTTAAACAATAACATAAAATAATTCAACGTCCATTCGTGGTAATTCCCTTTCCACCGTTCACTTTTATAAATAATCACTCATCATTTCATTCTTAGGCACCAACGAATACCAAAACAAATATTGGTGATTATCAATAAATTCTTCACTTACAGACTACGTGCAACGCTCGTGTTTCCTTCATCTGTGTTTCATTTTGGTGCAGGATTTATCACTTTCAGATAACTCCGGGCCACTTTCACACTGGCGGTCAAAACTCCTTTGATACGAATCACAACGTAAGTATGATTCGCTTCGCTGGCCAATTCTCCCTCAATACCGCGGAAGTTTCCTTTTACAACCCGCACTTTGCTGCCGATGGTAAGTTGTTCGTTATCAAAACTGATCTTCTTTGGATCCAGGTCCATGATACGTATAAAATCTTCCATCTGCCTGTCGGACACCACCAACATGGTGCGCGTCTGCAAATCCTTCAGATAAAACAAGGGGATTCCCTGTTTGTTGTGCAAGTCGCAGGCATCCTGTTTCGTGGCACGAACGAAAATCAGATTCCGGATAACAGGAACCTCCACCGTCTTCCTACGATACTTAAGCTCCCGGAGCACAAACTGTGTCGGAAGAAAATAAGTGACACCGGCTTTTTGCAACGAATCACGAATCATAAATTCTTGCTTGTCGCGCGTACGGGCCACAAACCAAAATTCCTGATTGTCACACATATAGACAGAAAAAAATATTGACGTTTTCTTCCCTTCTGGGTGCGCTTCGCGGTTTGAACGGGACACTAAGCCTCTTTCAAACCACCATTATTTGCATGTTCACCTCATTTAAACGAGCGTATCTCCTGTGTCTTCAAACTGTTTTTACCGTCTGGCGCTAACAGAGTACTGCTTTTGTGAAAACAGTCATCTGAAAGGGAAAACACACAGAGAAACAACACATAATCAGTGACAACATTATTTTTATAATCTCACTAAAATTCAGATATACAAATTTATGCAAAAAAAAGTCAATCTCAAAAGTATTCAACCACTTTTGATAAAGCAAGCAACGAGAACGACACCTCCTCCGGTTATACGACCTTTGAAGCGATCCGTCGCTTTACAGATTTTTTCTTGGATAACTTGGTTTTTACCAGAACGGATTTGCACGCTTTCAAGCGGTTCAAATACCAATTCAACCCCAACCACAACAGCAAATCAATCAAAATAATCAAATTTTGATCCAAATACTTCACCAACATAATATTTGTAATGCTAAAACAAATTGCAATCAAAATCAGCAGTAGCATTGTCCGTTTGGGTGATAATCCAATGTCCAAACATTTGTGATGAATGTGGTTCTTGTCCGGCTCAAAAGGGCTTTTTCCATCACGCATTCGCACACATGCCACCCGAATGGCATCGCAAACCGGAATTAGTAAAGCGCCGAAAGCGATTACCACTGCGCCTTCCGTATAGGACATAAATTCAGAATTATACATACAGAATTTGATTGTCAGGAACGACAGAACATACCCGAGCGTCAAACTCCCGGTATCTCCCATAAAAATTTTTCGGGAGCGCGTCGCTCCGCCAAACACGTTGTAATAAAAAAACGGGCCAAGGACACCGAAAGTCGCGGCGGCGAACAAACTGTACACCCACAATCCTTTCATCAGGAAAAGGGTCCCGAACACCAGCAAGGTAGCGCCACTTAAACCGGACGCCAATCCGTCAATTCCATCGATCAGATTAATGGCGTTCGTAATCAAAACGCAAATAAATACGGTAAACGGCATGCCCACATAGGCCGGGATCTCGTATATACCGAAAACACCGTATAGATTATTGATCCACAAGCCTGCAAGTGGAAAAAAAGAAGCACATAAAATCTGTATGACAAATTTTTGGCGATAGCGCACCCCTATTAAATCATCCGCAATTCCGATAAGATATAAAAGGGTCATACCACATACCAGCATCATGAATTCCCGAACAAAGTACTCGAAGAGCTCCACTTTCTGTACATCCTGAATGAGGATGCGGACTGCCAATACAAAACAGAACGTAAAAATAATAGTCGGGAAGAAAGAGACACCTCCCAAACGAGGCGTCATATCTTTGTGTATTTTACGCTTGTCAGGCATATCAACCAGTTTCTTCCGAGCTGCAATTAATAAAATGCGCGGAATGATCATGGATGTAATCCCAGCCGAAATCGCCAATGCCAAGCCTATATACAAATAATACATTTGGAGCTTTGTTAAAACGTTGCAATATTAACCCGTATTCCTTTAAAAACCTAATAAATTCCGGAAAAAATATTGTTTCCCTACATAAATTTTGTTCGAAAAACAAACGTTTTTTTAATTTACACAACCCCGTTCTCTCCTCTGCTATATATTAAATCCACCTCCTTTACAGAGCCGAAAAACCACCCAAATCGGTCACGTAATCTTTTCGCAAGGTATGGACGGTTTCTTACATACGTCGTATATTGTCTTTATGTTTGTATTTTGGAGAAGTTAAATCCTGAAAAATACTCGAAAAATTATTCGCATTTAATGAAACATCAGAGCACGGTGATGTGCTCCTGATCGGTCAGTTTTTCGCAATAGTGGCACTTGAGGACGATCGGGGAGTCGTTGACCACCGTGAATTTGGTGCGGACCCGCTCGCTGTTGGTGATGCACTTGGGGTTCATGCACTTCACGATCCCGATGACCCGTTCCGGAACGTTCACCTTTTTCTTCTCTACAACATCGTAATCCCGGATAATGTTGATCTTGGCGGAAGGGGCCACCAATGCCAACTTGTTGACCTCATCGTCTTCCAGGAAGCGGTCCCAAATCTTGACGATCGCTTTTTTTCCCAATTTGTTGCTCTTTAGATTGGCGCCGAAGGTCATGGCATTCTCCATATCCTGTATACCCAAGACATTGATGACGTCGAACAAACGGCCGGCGGGAATGTGGTCGATGACAGTGCCGTTTTCAATGGCGCTTACCTGTAACTCTTTCTTTGTCATGATCTCCATGCATTTACTGGTTGATTCAATCCGGATTACCGGGCAATTTGCTTTTCAAGTCCCAACGCCTTGGCAATGATCGCCTGGCGGGCGAACACTCCGTTACGGGCCTGTTCAAAATAGTACGCCTTTACACTGTCGTCTACATCGGGGTCAATTTCGTTTACCCGCGGCAGCGGATGCAGGATACGCATATTCTCTTTGGTATTCGCCAGCATGGCGTTTCGCAGGATGTAGACATTCTTTACCTTTTCATACTCCAACGGATCCGCAAAACGTTCCCGCTGTACCCGGGTCATATAGAGAATGTCGGCCCGATCGACCACCTCGTCCAACTCCGTATACTCGAAATAGGGGATGTTCAGTTTATTCAGATTTAATTTATAGGCTTCCGGCATCTTTAGGGACTCCGGAGCAACAAAATGAAAGGTGGGATGGAAATGGCTCATAGCCTGCAACAGGGAGTGTACCGTCCGTCCGTACTTCAGATCCCCAACCATACAGATGTGCAGGTTCTCCAATGTCCCCTGGGTTTTATAGATCGAATAGAGGTCCAACATCGTCTGAGAGGGATGCTGATTGGCCCCGTCCCCGGCGTTGAGCACCGGATGTTCCGCTACTTCGCTGGCATAACGAGCCGCTCCTTCCACCGGATGGCGCATGATGATCAGGTCACAGTAATTGTCCACCATTTTAATGGTATCTTTCAAGGTTTCGCCCTTGGTCACGCTGGAAGAGGAGGCATCCGAAAACCCGACAATGCGCCCCCCCAACCGGTTGATTGCCGTCTCAAAGCTCAGGCGGGTACGGGTGGAGGGTTCAAAGAACAACGAAGCGGCTACTTTGCCCTTCAGGAGGTCCTGGTTGGGATTTTTTTCAAATTCGGAAGCCAGTTCCAGGACTTCCAACATCTCCTCTTTCGAGTAATCTTCGATGGAAACTAAACTACGACTGTTCATACGTTTCTATTTTTTCTCAAATGTACAATTTTGCTGACAATATCGTACGCCACTTCCCGCTTGGATTTCAATTCGAATACCTCCCGGCTTCCCGATCGGTCTATGAAGGTTACTTTGTTCGTGTCCCCTCCGAAGCCGGCTCCTTCGTCCCGGAGACTGTTCAATACGATCAGATCCAGATTCTTTTTCTCCAGCTTTAATTCCGCGTTGCCCTCCTCCCGGTCGGTCTCCAGCGCAAAGCCCACCAGCAACTGCCCGGCGCTTTTCCGGCGGCCCAGTTCGGCGGCAATGTCACGGGTCGGTTGCAATTCAAGTGTCAGATGCTCTTCCCCGCGTTTGAGTTTCGTTCCGGATACAATGACCGGAGTAAAATCCGCAACGGCAGCACAGGAGATGATCACGTCCTGCTTCGGCGCCTTGCCAATGACCTCCTCGAACATCTCTCCGGCACTCTCCACATCGATCCGGACGGAGATCCCGGCAGGCGTTTGCAGCCCCACGGGACCGGTCACCAGGGTGACCACCGCCCCCCGCCGGGCCAATTCCTCTGCCAAGGCAAATCCCATTTTTCCGGTGGAGTAATTCCCGACGAAACGCACCGGATCTATTTTTTCGTACGTCGGGCCGGCCGTTACCAATACCTTTGTTCCGTCCAATTCCCGTTTTTCAGCAAAAAACTGTTTTAGCCGGCGGACAATCTCTTCCGGCTCCTCCATGCGTCCCTTGCCGATCAGTCCGCTGGCCAACTCCCCCTCCTCCGGCTCGATGATCCGGTTACCATAAGAGCGCAACACATTCAAGTTGCGTTGGGTGGCAGGATGCCGGTACATGTCCAGATCCATCGCCGGGGCGACGAAGACCGGACATTTGGCCGAAAGATAGGTTGTGATCAGCAGGTTATCGGCTACGCCGGAAACCATCTTCCCCAACGTATTGGCCGTTGCCGGTGCAATCAGCATCAGGTCCGCCCACATCCCCAGATCCACGTGCGAATTCCAGTCCCCGTTCTCCGGGTTGTAAAAACCCACCAGGATCGGGTGCCTGGAAAGGGTTGCTACGGTCAGGGGCGTGATAAACTCTTTGGCTAAAGGGGTCATCACCACCTGTACCTCCGCTCCCTCCCGTACCAACAAACGCACCAGGGAAGCCGCTTTGTAGGCCGCAATGCTTCCGGTGATGCCCAGAATAATGTGTTTACCTTGCAGCATAATTTCGTTGACTACATGAAAAAAGCCACCCGAAAGTGGCTTTCTTTACTATTTTTCCGTATGGATATTCCGAAAATAAATTTCATCGTCCAGAAACTCCTGAGTGGCTATCAGCACCGGTTTCGGAATGCGTTCGTAGAACTTGGATATCTCTATCTGCTCCCGGTTCTCGAAGATCTCCTCCAGGTTGTCCGTATAGGAGGCAAACTCTTGCAACTTACGGCTCAATTCGTCCTTCATCTCCACGGAGATCTGGTTGGCCCGTTTTGCAATGATCGCAACAGCCTCGTAAACATTACCGGCTTTTTCCGAAAAAACGGCCGGATTACGGGTAACCGTGTTGTTTAGTGCCTTTACTTTTTTAAAATCTACCATACTGATTTTATTTATTATTCGTCAAAATCGTAATTTTCCAGAAAGAGGCTCATCAATTCGTATTTCCTCTTCAGTTCATCGGTATACCTGCTGTTGGGATATTCGTCGACAAAGTAGTAATACTCCTCCCGCGCTGCATTGTAGCGTTCCAATTGCTTGTCTTCCACACTTTGAGCGGCCATCTCGTATTTGGAGTTGAACAGCATGTACATGATCTCTTCCCGGAACTTCGAACCCGGATAATCTTTCAGGCAATTCTGCAAACTGATGGTTGCCGCCTTGAAGTATTCCCGTTGGTAGTAATTCCGGGCATTCAGGTAATCTTTTTCAGCCAATTTATCCAACAATTCATCTACGTATTCGTTGATTCTGTCTTTGCGGGCACTGTTTGGATAACGGTTCAGGTAGAGTTGAAAATCCTTGATGGCGTTCATGCTCGTTTGCTGGTCCAACCGGGGCTTGGGAGAAGCCTGGTAATTGCAAAGCCCTACCATGTACAGGCACTCCTCGCTGAAAGAGCTTTCCGGATAGAGCGCGACGAATTGTTTGAAAAGTTCGGAGGCCAATTGGTACTCCTTCATGTTGTAGGAGCAGAATGCCCGGTAATAGGCAATGGTCTGCGCCTTGCTCGTCCCGACGTAGATGGTACGAATGCCGTCCAATAGTTGCCGGGATCTCTGGTAATCCCCCTCGTTGTAATACTCTATTGCTTTGGAGTATATCAACTGATAATCATTACTTTTTATCAATTTGTGGTACTCTCCGCAAGAGGAGAATAACACCAGTCCAAGCAGAAATCCCAGAATTTTTTTCATCATAGAGTACACTCTTTTGCAATGCGCAAAGATACGGGATAATTTTCAACTGCCAACAAATTGAACTAAAAAACTTGTTAAGAGCTCGTTTAAATTCCGCTTTCGGTTTCTGTTTTTGGTTTTATTTGGTAACTTCGCACCGGCTTTTCTATGAATAGTATAAATTTTCCAAATACAACAAAGACGTGGACATTTTTGAAAGATTGAAAACACAGCGGGGAAACATCGGACAGTACGCCAAACAGGCGCACGGTTATTTTGCATTCCCGAAATTGGAAGGTGAAATCGGGCCCCGGATGAGATTCCGCGGCAAGGAGGTGTTGAACTGGAGCCTGAACAACTACATCGGGCTGGCCAACGACCCGGAAGTACGTAAAGCGGACGCCGAAAGCGCTGCTAAATGGGGCCTGGCATACCCGATGGGCGCCCGGATGATGAGCGGGCAGACCACCCGGCACGAATACCTGGAATCCCAGTTGGCGGACTTTGTCGGCAAGCCGGATGCCTTTCTCCTGAATTTCGGATACCAGGGGATGGTCTCCATCATTGACACGATCACCAGCCGCTTCGACTGCATTGTGTACGATGCCGAATCGCACGCCTGCATCCTGGACGGGTTGCGCCTATCACCCGCTAAACGCTATGTGTTTCAGCACAATGACATTGAGAGCCTGCGCAAACAGTTGGAGCGTGCTACCAAATGGGTAGAGACCACCGGCGGAGGCATTTTGGTGATCACCGAAGGAGTATTCGGGATGGCCGGAGATTTGGGTAAACTGGACGAGATCGCTGCGTTGAAAAGCGAATTTAAGTTCCGCCTGCTGGTGGACGATGCACACGGCTTTGGGACCATGGGGCCGACCGGAGCCGGAACGGGTGAACATTTCGGCGTACAGGACAAGATTGACCTTTATTTCGCCACTTTCGCCAAATCAATGGCCGGGTTCGGAGCTTTTATCGCTACGGAGGAGGATGTTTGTATGATCTTGCGGTACAACATGCGTTCCCAGACTTTTGCCAAATCCCTGACCATGCCAATGGTGGAAGGAGCGATCAAGCGGTTGGAAATGCTGAAAACCCAACCGGAAAGGCGCGAAAAGATGTGGCAGATCGCCCATGCGCTGCAAAACGGGCTGAAAGAGGCTGGGTTGGACATCGGAAAAACCAACTCCATGGTGACTCCGGTGTACCTTTCCGGAAGTGTTGCCGAAGGGATGCAGGTGGCCACCGATCTGCGGGAAAATTACAACCTGTTCTGTTCCATCGTGGTATATCCCGTCATCCCCAAAGGACAGTTGCTGTTGCGGCTGATCCCAACCTCTACCCACAGCATGGAGGATGTCAAATACACCATCGGTTGCTTCAGGAACGTGGCGGACAAGTTGGCCAACGGAGCGTACAGCAAAGAGACGCTTGTGGATGCCAACAGCCTGTAACAGTTATTAAAAATACAGTTATAAAAAAATCCCCTTTTGCAAGGGGATTTTTTTATATGATCAACATCGCATCCCCGTAAGTTCCGAACCGGTAATTCTCCTTCACTGCGATATCGTAGGCCTTCATCACCTGTTCGTAACCTCCGAACGCGGTTACCATCATCAACAGGGTGGAGTACGGCAGGTGAAAATTGGAGATAAGAGTGTCCGGTACACTGAATTCGTACGGCGGAAAAATAAATTTATTGGTCCATCCTTCGTATTCCGCCAAGCGTCCCCGGGTCGTCACGCAACTTTCCAGCGTCCGGGCCACGGTCGTTCCCACCGCACATACTTTTCGCCGCTCGTCCTTGGCTTCGTTGATGATCCGAACCGTTTCCGAACCGACAAATATCTGCTCCGAATCCACTTTGTGCTTGGTCAGATCCTCCACATCGACCTCCCGGAAATTTCCCAAGCCCGCATGCAATGTCACAAAGGCAAACTCTATGCCTTTAATCTCCATTCGTTTGAGTAACTCCCGACTGAAGTGCATACCGGCCGTAGGAGCAGCAACAGCCCCTTCTTGACGGGCAAAGATTGTCTGGTACCGCTCGGCATCCTCCTCCTCCACTTTCCGGTTGATGATCCTCGGCAGCGGCGTTTCCCCCAGTCCGTACAACAACTGCTTGAACTCATCGTACTCCCCGTCAAAAAGGAAACGGAGGGTACGGCCCCGCGACGTGGTGTTGTCGATTACCTCCGCCACCAAGCTGTCGTCCTCGCCGAAATACAGTTTATTACCAATGCGGATCTTCCGGGCCGGATCTACCAGGACATCCCAGATCCGCAAATCCCGGTTCAATTCCCGCAACAGAAACACTTCGATCTCCGCGCCGGTCTTCTCCTTGTTTCCGTACAAACGAGCCGGGAATACCTTGGTGTCGTTGAAGATAAAAACATCTTTCTCGTCAAAGTATTCGATGACATCTTTAAAGATACGGTGTTGGATCTCTCCCGTTTTTTTGTTTAAAACCATCAATTTGCTTTCGTCCCGGTTCAGTGCCGGGTGCATAGCGATGGATTCCGCAGGCAATTTGAATTTAAACTTGGATAACTTCATATCTGTGGATAAAACTACGTAATTACAACTAAGTTATATATCGTTCTCTGATGCTAAAAAAGCAACCAATTCTTCCATTTTGTGGGCCTGTTCGATCCGGTAATTGCCTATGGCCGTACGCCGTAAAGCCGACAGGTAGGCGCCGCTTCCGCACGCTTTTCCAATGTCCCGGGCCAACGCCCGTATGTATGTACCTTTTCCGCACACAATGCGCAATCGGGCCTGCGGCGGAGCAAATTCCAGCAATTCGATCTCTTTTATATATACTTCCCGGGCCGGCATTTCGGGATCTTTTCCCCGTCTCGCTTCCCTGTAAGCCCGCACACCGTCTATCCGGACGGCCGAAAAAACCGGAGGCACCTGCTGAAAAACACCGGTAAAACGCTCCAGCGCCTTCCGCAATACCTCTTCGTCGATGTGTTCCCAGGGATACCCGCTCTCTATCTCCGTCTCCAGATCGAAAGAAGGGGTGGTAGCACCCAAGGTGATCCCGGCCACATACTCTTTTTCCTGGCCCATGTACCCTTCGATCTCCCGGGTCCACTTCCCGGTACACACAATCACTAAGCCTGTTGCCAACGGATCCAGCGTGCCTGCATGGCCCACCTTCAATTTTCCCCACTTCTTCTTCAGCGCCCAGCGAATCTTGTTCACTACATCGAAAGAGGTCCATTTCAGCGGTTTGTCTACCAAAAACATCGCTCCCTCCCTGAAATCACCCTCCTCCTGATATACGATCATATCTTTACCAAATTAAGACCACCAATCCCATTGCCGCGCAGTAAACGGCAAACCAGATCAGTTTTCCCTTTGCTACCAAACGGATCATCCAACGGCACGCCGCCAAGCCCGATCCGAAAGCGGCGAGGAAACCGATCAATAAGGGGAAAAGCGGTGCTTCTGCCGTTGCTCCGGCTGCATCGCTGCCTGTCAACATTTTGACGGTTTCCAGCAAAGCTTCTCCCAAGATGGGTACCAGCACCATCAGGAAAGAGAATTTGGCTATTTTTTCCTTGTTGTTACCCAATAATATACCCGTAGCGATGGTCGAACCGGAACGGGACAAACCCGGTAATACGGCGATCGCCTGGGCCACGCCGATGACAAAAGCATCCCGGTAAGAGAGCGTTGTTTGGGGCCGGGGCCGGGCGTAACAGGCAAAAGCCAATAAACCGGCCGTTACCAACAGGCAACTGCCCACCACGACCAATCCTTCGCCGAACAGTTGTTCCACCTGCTCTTTGAAGCAGAAGCCTACCACTGCTACCGGGATCATCGACACGATAATTTTCAATATGTACCGGGTTTCGTCGTTCATGCGGAAGCGGAAAAAACCGGTCAAAAGCGTTGCGATCTCTTTGCGGAGTACCACGATGGTGCTACAAACGGTCGCCGCATGCACCATCACTTCAAATGTGAGGTCTTCCGTCATTTTCACGCCCAAAACCTCTTTGGCGATCTGCAGATGTCCGCTGCTACTGACCGGCAGAAATTCGGTCAATCCCTGTAGGATCCCCAGGATCAGCGCTTCTATCCAATCCATTCCGGACTACTCCTTGTTTTTCGGCTTTCTTATGATGGCCCAGAAAACAAAGGCAAAGCCGAACAACACCACGACCGGCGCCAGGGTGATCCTTCTGAAACTGAAAATAGCGTAACTGAACACGTTCGGGTCGTCGCTGCCTCCTCCCATCATCAATACAAATCCCAGCACTACGATTCCAAATCCGATCAGGATCATCCGGTAATTTTCCACAGGGATGGGGAAACCGGTTTTGTTCGGTTGTTCCTCTTTCCGGTTTGATTTTTTTACTTCCATTGGTCTTACTATCTTACGGTCTTATCTATACAGGTCATTCAAATCTTTGTTCAGGTATTTCACCACCGACCTCCAGGCCGATAAAAAAGAGAGGAGAATGCCGGACACGAAAACAAATGCCACCATGATGATCAGCAACTCTTTGTTCATCACATTGATCACGTTTCCGATCTCCTGTTGCAAAAAATAGACGGCCGCCAACAAAATGATATTGGCAAACATGCTCCCGAAGAAGCCAAACCAAACGCTGTTCCGGATAAAGGGGCGGCAGATAAAAAAGTTTTTGGCCCCGACCAACTGCATGGTTTTGATCAAAAAGCGCTGTGCGTATACGGAGAGGTGAATGGTATTCCGGATCAGGGTAAATGAGATGAGTACCAAAGCCGCCACTGCTACCAACAGGATGAAGCTGATTTTCCGCACGTTATCGTTGATATACTCCACCAACGATTTCTGGTAGGAGACCTCTTGGATGATCTCGTAAGCACCCAAATTTTTCTCGATCAGCGCCAGCGAATCGTTGTTGGCATAATCCGCCGAGAGTTTGATCTCAACGGACGGCAACAACGGGTTGTAGCCAAGCACTTGTTCAAAATCTTCTCCCAGTTCCTTTTTGAAATTTTTCGCTGCTTCCTCTTTGCCGATAAAAACGGACGATTTTACAAAAGGCTTGGTATCCAGTATCTTTTGCATTTTCTTGATCTCCGCTTCGTTGACATTGTCCTTCACAATGATGGAGAAGGCGATGTTCTCCCGGACGTGGTTGGAAACAGCCTTTGCATTCAGCAGCATAAATACAAGTGTTCCGACAACGACGAGCACCAAAGCGATACTGAGCGTAGATACAAAATAAGAACCGGCTACTCTTTTGTTGTTTCGGACGGACATGCTGCTCCTCTTTATCCGGCAAAGATAATAAATGTTTTATATTTTCTTTGCACAATCTAAAAAACTGCTATATTTGCACCGCCAAAGAAAAACTTTGGTCTTTTTGCGAAAATAGCTCAGTTGACAGAGCACGACCTTGCCCCGGGAAGATACAATCCGACCTTGGCAAGTTAATAGTTCTTGAAATAATATTGCGAAAATAGCTCAGTTGGTAGAGCACGACCTTGCCAAGGTCGGGGTCGCGGGTTCGAGTCCCGTTTTTCGCTCCACATCAACAGGATGCTCGAGTGGTGGAATCGGTAGACACGCCGGACTTAAAATCCTGTGGCCATTATGGCCGTGCGGGTTCAAGTCCCGCCTCGAGTACCATAAAATCAAGAAGCCGGCTGCAATCCGGCTTCTTTTTTATGCCCTAAAAATATTTTTGTGAACTTTGTGTGGTTGGCCTGTATAGGTCTTTCTTTTGTAATTCAGCCTACGGAACACGCACGGAACACCTACGGAACACCTACGGAACACCTACGGAACAAGTACGGAATACCTACGGAATATTTAGAGCATTGAGTACTCTATCTTACAGCCCATTGCACTCATAATTCGGTGTTTAGCTGGTACAAACGTAGTAAAAGTTGACCAACAATACAACAAGCCTTCTCAAAAAACACATGGCTTGTCTCCTCCCGTTGCGGACGGCATTCTCTTGCCTGACATCTGTTGTTGGGCGGGTGGTCAACCCTACGCTGACCGCGAAAAGATTGGAATGACTGTGCTTGTTGTCCGGCTTTTCTGAATTTTGCACACCCGGAAAAACGAATAGTCCGTCCGGCGGGTGGCGACAAACCCTGTGTACACACAATTTACCACCATTTTTCCAAAAACAGAAGCCCTACTACTCCAACCCCTTGTAGATACGGCCGGCGGAGCGGCCGGAGTAAGCGGCAAAGAAACCGGAGATGGGGGTGGCAGCCCCGTTGCGGGCGCGGATGTTGGTGGGAACATTGGCGGGAGGGCCGCCAAAGATGGGGTTGGTCCCCCCGATCTCAGACTGGGCGTT
>QMCD01002332.1_pt2 | contig 14766 bp, 8 predicted proteins | sample 1821841 | NCBI WGS metagenome assembly QMCD01 (sample SAMN01991225, study PRJNA193472) | Termite gut metagenome, whole genome shotgun sequencing project. | isolation source: worker | host: Macrotermes natalensis | reverse complement strand
AATAAAGTCGCCATTTGTCACCTTGCAGTCTGCACTATGCCAGCCGCTAAAGGTATATCCCGGCCACGAAAGGTCATCTGCCACAGAGATGGCCGCACCAAAGAACTGGTCTGTATCTTGCGGAGCCCCAAGCGCTCTGGGCGGTATGTCACCACGTAGTTCATAGGAAACCTGATGGCTGTTTGCAGAATAGAATAGTTGCAAAACCAATGAGCCATCCGCAGCTACGATGACAAAAGGCATTTCTCCACTTGGGTCGGGTATGTAGGTGTACCCAACATATCCGGTTTTTGCTTCAGCCGAGACTTGAGTGTCTGTGAGTGCATAGAAGTTTTCGGTCTCATGCAAATCAGCGCCACCGGAGATGTTCATCAGGTAATGCTCTACCTTGTAGGTTGCGCCGCTTGATAAAGGATCTTCAATCCAGCTTCCATAAAACACAACATCGCTGTTTGGCATATTGAACTGCCCGCTTGAGATCGTGCAGTGAGCTGTATGCCAGCCACTAAATAGAAAGCCCTCATGTGTTGGGTTTGCAGCCACATCTACCAACGCTCCAAAGTCGATATCTGTTGAGTCCTTTGGTACTTCAGGTGCACCGGCAGGCACATCTCCACTGATCACATAATGCACAGAATGGCTGTTTAAAGCATAATAGAGTCTAAGCGTTAGTGTCTCTTTGTCAGTTATAACTCCTTCAAGAAGCTCATCTTCAAAACCACTTTTGTAGTTGTAGCCAAGATAAGCTGTTTTTGATGTAGCTGTGGCTGTAGTGCCAATGATACCTTGAAATATCTCAGTTTCTATCAATGTGGTGTCGCCTGATGGTTCTATAAGATAATGCTCAACTGTGTAATTGGCCCTAATGGCGACAGTCTCTGTAAATAATGCTACGTAAGTTTGCTCTTCGTAATTGTCTCCTGTTTTGCTGGGAATGAAAGTCTCATCATCACCAACTTTTTGGTTGCCGACATACCAGCCGATAAACTCATAGCCAAGATCAGCGTCGGCAGTGGAGCCTATTGGTGCATTGCCGCCAAACACCAAACTCTCAGTTGCAATTGATACCGAGCCTCCGGCTGATGCCAAGTAGTTTATGGTTACGGGAGCTACAGGTGTCCAATGTGCTAACAAGGTTATATAAGCTGCACCGGTGGCAGCAAGGCTGCGAAAGCTGTCTTTTGATGTTACCTCTCTTATCTCGGCAGCGTTTTCTGAAACTGTCCATCCGCTTAATCGATATCCGACGCGCGTGGGAGCAGGCAAAAGCAGGTCGGTGTCGTCAAACCCTACAGTTCTTTGCCGATAGTCCTGGTTTCCGGCTGGTGGGCGAGCCCCGCCCAGATCATAGCGTACAATATACCGAGCGTCTTCCCACTGCGCATACAAGACCACATTGGTAACATCACCATCTCCACCTGCCAATGTTTTGTATTGAGTATTTGCGATGACATAGTTATTGTTACCTGATGTATCGGTAGTCCATCCCAGGAGGCTATATCCGGGTTGCACAGCTGTGTATGGTGTAAACCCTCTGTCTGTCCAAAATACATCTTTTTTGGTTTCGAGGCGTTGTTGCTTGCCGTCGTAGTAGCTGTAAGTGACCGAGTAATCGTCTCGCTCAACATACACTGCTCCTAAAACTATGAATGCTCTATAGCTGTACAAGTCGGTACCATATACCAGCTGTCCAAACGTGTCTTCAACGCCATCGGGAATGATGTTTGTGTTTTGACCATAGCCATTATCAACAACTGTCCAGTGCGAAAACTTATAGCCGGCGGACGCAATCGGCTCACTTGTTGTAGGAACTACGGTATCGGGATCTGAGAAAGTGAAGCTAGGAATGTCGCCGGATCCTTCTCCCGGTTCATAGCGTACCGTATAGTTTCCGTCTGACCACTGTGCATATAAAGTGATGTCGGGTGTGTCAACTCCGCCTGCCAGCTCGCCGTATGAGTTTGAATTGGAGGCAGCTATTCCTCCGCTTAATCTGGTGTTCCAGCCAAGAAACGTATGTCCGGGCCATGTTGGATTAATATCCGGCAGCAAGCCTCTTTGCGTCCAGATGACCTCACCCGGCACGTCTACAGGTCTTTGTGTAGGATAAGCATCTTGTGGCGCATCACCAAGATCGTATCTAACGATATATCCCTGTTTGGGCGAGTATTGCGCTTGCAAAATGATGTAGCCCATATTGGGGTCACTTACCAGATCGCCAAAGGTGTCTGTGCTGAGTGCGCCGGTTTTACTGCCATTAAAAACAACTGCCCAACCGGCAAAATCGTATCCTGTGGGAGGTGTGGGATCGTCCGGTAATAGGTCGCTATCATCACGATAGATGTTTGTTTTATCGGCCATAAATGTAGGGCTTCCGCCATTTGTGTTAAAGCGGACAAAGAAGTCTCGCTCAGTTAGCCACTGTGCATATAAGGTAAGTGCGGTCACAGTATCATCATCATCGACTAAGTGTGCGTAAGTTGAGTTTACATCTACTGCGTAACCGGTACCGTCTGCACTTGTGTTCCATCCCAAAAACGCGTGTCCGTGCCAGCTGGGATTACCCGGAGACGTTGGCGGTACTAATCCATTGTCTGTGAAGAGAACAGTTTTAGAAGAGCCGTAGGGCGATGGAGTGGGATTAGCACTGTCGTAATTTACGGTATAGTTAAGTGATGTCCATTGGGCTTCGAGGATAACGAATTGTGTATCAGTTGCTGCAAGCTCGACAAATGTCTTGGGTGTAGAGTCGCTGAAAAGTACTCCCGGTTGGCCAAGACCATTGTCTGCGACCTGCCAACCATCAAAAGTGTAACCAAAGCGGACTGGCGTGGGCAGCTCCACTGTCTGTGTGCGACTTTCCGGTCTGGCATCTGCAATGTTTGTGGGTTTATCTGCACCATTTAAGTGAAATACAACCCAAAGATTTTCTTCGCGCTTCCACTGAGCTGATAAAGTGATCGAACTTTCTTCATCACTACTTGCAAGAGATGCGTAGCTGCTTGCGGCAAGAACACCTTGACCAAAACCTCCTCTTGTCACGTCCCAGCCGATGAAAATGTATCCTTCTCTTGTGAGGTTTTCATTAGGCAAGAGACCGGAGTCAGTCCAAGACACATCTGTTTTGTCTGCAAGCGTATGTGGGTTGGCAGGTGCGCTTTCGCTGTCGTTTAGATCGTAGTGCACAACGTAGTTGCTGCGCTGTACCCAACCGGCATAGAGAGTGTGATTGCCCATTGTGGTCACTATGCTGGTTGGGTCGATTGCGTTTTCGCCATTTTCGGCATCGGTTTGCGTAAGATACCATCCCGTCATAGTGTGTCCGAGTCTAGTGGCCGTAGGCAAGGTTCCGTATGGAGTATCAAACAAGATATCCTTGGATACCAACGAGACACTTGCAGAGTTCCATCCGGGAAAGTTGGCATTATAGGTGACGGTGTATTTGTTGGGCCGGTAAAGGAAAGTGATGCGCTGGATATCGCTGCTGTGAAATCCAGAGATATCACCGGCAGCATTAGTTGAAAGAGCTGCTTGATCTGCCAAAGTTCCGGAAAAGGAATAGCCGTGCGCAGTATATCCGGCTATTTGGTCGGCTCCAACCGGTTCGTTTCGAACCGCGGTAAATGGTCTTCCGTTTCGATATGTAAGTACGCGGTCATTTGTAGTACCCACGCTAGTAATCTGTTGATAAGTAGGTGTGTCTGAAGGTGTTTGCGCCATGACTGCGGATCGGTATTGCACGAGGATAGGCATGACAACTTCCACCTCACTGGACGTTACTACCTGCGAACCTTCCAGCTCGTGTGCCATTGGGTCTCCCGGGTATCCGCCATACTCAATATAATAACCGGCTATTGAACCCAAGTTAGCATGACTGTAGTCATTCCAGTGTGGACTGTTGTTCCAGGCAAACTGCAATGCATATTCGCCACCATTACCGCCATCACGAATACTGGAATCGCTATTGTTGGGTTCTCCGGCAGACCAAAGCGAGTAATACGACCAGCCGGTAAAACCTTCTGGGATGTTGCCAGCATTTTCTGTGGCAATATCTGGTGTTTTGGCACCTGCTTCTACAGCACGGGCTTTGGTATAGAAAATATTTCCGGCCTCAGGCCCACACGCCCAATACCAATAGCTCGTAGCAAAGGCTGTTGGAGCAGTGCCGGAGTTTGCAATGAAATTGTTTTTGAACTGCATGGGTGTTGAAATGAGGCTCTGGGCATCAAGTATGGGGGAGTTTGTGTCTTTGTAAAGCGCGCGTGTTCCTCCAAGCCAACCGCACTCAGTGGCAATATCGTTGTAGATTTTGTTCTGCTCCGACTCTGTTGTGATGGTAGCCAGATAACCGTTAAGTCTTCGGCTGGGGTTGTCAGGATACCGAGGGTCTTGCATGGTAGAGTTTTTTGCAGCGTTGTAAGCGTTCAGCCAGTTAGTTGTGCTACTTGCAACAAAGGTATAGTAGTGTACGTATCCTTGTTCATCTTGAAACACAGTCACCTTAGATGGCGAAGCCTGAATTGTGACAGTTGAGCATTCCGGTGGGTATCCTTCCGGCTGGGTTACCAATGTAAAGTAGATGCTTTCCAAATCCGCTTTAAGTTGGGTGGCAGTAGACGAAGCAGTTTTAGTGATAAATGTAGTGACTCTTTTATGATCACCGGCTGATTCGGATATATTCCACCTATTTGACACTGTAGCCGGATAATTGATCTGCAACTCTTCAGGGTAGGTGATGTTAAATGATTGGTAATTCTGTTCGTAGAGCCCGGCTACTGTTATGTGATACTCCACAAGTCCGGCAACTGAAGCGCCGCGTAAGTCAAATAGTACAGGATTGTCCAAAGTTGGCGTGGCTGCCATAGCTTGCTTAGAAAACCCGGTTAACAGTCCAAAAACACAAACAAAAGCCAGCCCCAACGCCAGTAATCTTCTTCCTGATTTACTCATAAGAATAAAGCCATCCTTTCACTCATAGTGACATGCATCGCCCCTTGTTTATGTGTGATTTCAGTTACCTAGTGCCCTCAAGTGCATATGTTCTTCATTTGCATATGCAAAGCTACGTACAATTACTGAGATTATAGAATTCGTATTTGTGCGGATGCGAGACTGGATATTAAGCAGGGTTGAGTCTGAAATGGGGTTATGCTTGTGCGAAAGAGGATCGTATATTGCATCATGTTTGCGGACGGAAGGACTTATACTGAGACAGCATGCAAGCTTCCAGTGATTGCCGGATACAAATGCAATATGTAAGGTGTTTTCAACTACGCATGTGTGATGTTAAATTAGTGTTTAGAGCAGTTGTGTCATTCCGCATCACATCGATATTCGCTCAAAACTCCCTGTCATTCCCGCGAAGGCGGGAATAATCCACAAACGCATGAACTAGCAAAAATGGATTCCTGCTTTCGCAGGAATGACAGGGAGAGAGCGGGAATGAAACCTCTGCGCTAAACACTAATTTATCAGTCTGATGAGATTGTTTAATCGTACTTGTCACCATGAATAGAAGTGACCCTCTACAATATTAAGCGTGGAGGGTCAAAGCATGGTTCTTTTTCTAGTTGACGTTTACGCTTTCGTCTTAGGGTAGCGAACCAAGAAGGTTGCAATGGCGCCTATAGCGCATATGATGGTAACAGCGAGGAACATGACTGTGTAGCTGCTAATTACATCGAAGACTATGCCGGCAATGATTGGAACCAGGCATGAAAATACTGATAGCAGTAACAGGATAACGCCCATGATCTTTGGGAAGTTTACGATACCAAAGTAGTTTGCAAAAGCTGTGGGCATAACGCTGGTATTGCCACCAAAAGCTATGCCGAGCAAAATGTAGTAGGCATACAAAATAACAATATTTCCGGATGTGCAAATGAATCCGAGGAATGCGCCTACGCCTGCAAGTAATGCACAAACACCAAGTATTCGAGCTGGTTCAATTCCGTCTGGAACTTGATTGACATCAGCAGGCTTATCTTTGATAAGCGGAAAAATTACAAGCAGAGCAACGGCAGCAATTATGGAAATGAGATAGAACCCCCAACTCCACGAACCTGATTGCACCATGGCGGCGTTAGTTATTAGAGGGTAAGCAAAAGCGATGACACCGCCAAGTCCCATTGTGATGGCCATGGCAAGCCCACGTTTTTGCACAAACCAATTACCTATGGTTGTCTGTGTTGCTATTTGTCCTCCTAAAGTACACAAAAAACTTTTTTTCCATTTCAATCCTTTCGATAGCGATCTTTATTAGCGCCAAGGCAACGAACATGTGCCCGAAGGCTACTAGCCTCTCAGCGCAAGGTGCTCTCCACGCAAAATGACAAGGAATCACTTTGCGTGGTCAGAGCGCATGCGGATTTACATATCTAAGTTCAGATCGACCGAATACATAGGAAACATTTTTACCTTAAGTGCGCCTTTGAAGAACAAAACGGTCCAGGCGGCAATGCCTAGTGCAGCAAACAGGAGTGAGCATATGGCTACCAAAGACGATACAAAGACCAGACACAAGGCAATACCAATAAGGGGTAAAGCTGCTCCTGATATGATCCAAAAGACAAAAGTGAAACGATATGGATTATCAAAAGCATTAATGGCTACTCCATAACCAACACCGCGCATTCTGATCACGTAAGCAATCTGGGTAGTGATGCAGATTGCCGTGCACACCAATACAGAAGCGATCAATAACAAAGGCGCGGTGATGTTTAAGACAAAGCAAAAGACTAAAACTGCAATTCCGCCGGCCTCTAATGCGGTAAGTAAGAACAGCGCCAGTACGAATGGTGTGTTCCAAGCCGGGCGTGAGCCCATCTGATAGGCAAGTCCTGTGCATACCAAAAAGGCCAAAGCCAGAACGGCAGTTACTGTGTCGACAATTATGGTTGCACTTCCAACTTCAAATATAAGACCATTTAACACGCACACCAACAAAGCGATGCCTAAAAATGGTGTGATCAAGGCTTCCTGAGTTAGATGTGACCCCATGTTGGAAAACGCATTAAAAAAACGTTGTGGGCGCTTTAGATGGAATATGGATGCCACACCGCCAATAGCTAAAAGTGCAAGTGTGAAAATAGCGACCACATTCATGGGGAGTTCCAGTCCAAAGAGCGCGCTTGCAACATACGCAAAGATGAACGCGCCTAAACCTACACGCTGACAAACTGTGGAGATGATTAGCGGCCAATGGATTTGCATAGTGTCTCAGCTCCTTTCCTGGGTAGTAAGTAGACAAGTGAAGGCTCGTTGCCAAATTCGGAATGAATTGTAAAGTGACGGTCTTCATTGTTTTTTAGAACCTGCGATATTTCAGATTTCGGATCATTTAGATCGCCGATTATGCGACATCCCGTTGTGCAGGTATACGCGCAAGCGGGCTTTTCGTTTTTCTCCAACTTATGAACGCACAAGATGCATTTTTCAACCGTTTTGGTCTTTGGATTAACGCTGCGCGCTTCGTAAGGGCAAGCCCAAATGCAATACTCGCAACCAAAGCAGCGATTTGCATCTACCAGCACAACGCCCTCTTCGGTTTTGTAGGTTGCCTTGGTCGGACAAACCTTAATGCAGCTTGGCTCAGCGCAATGCATGCATTGATTAGGGAAGTAAAACATCTCCACATCATCGGGATATTTGCCAATTGGCCCCATACGCTTTACGCGAAGCCAAAACAGACCCAGCTCTACGTTGTTTTCCATCTTGCAAGCCACAGAGCAAGCTTGGCAGCCGGTGCATTTGTCAAGATCGATCACCATGCCATAATGCACAGTCGTAGTATTTGTAGACATGTTACTCACCACCCTTCTTTACCACGCGGCAAAGCGTACTTCGCAGTCCGGGTGTTAAGTACTCATCGTTATAAGTCTTATCGCTGGTGATAGTATTGGCATTAGACATGCCGTTTGGATATCCCGGCAGTCCAAGCTCCGGACAAGCTTGCCACCAACCGTGCGGGATCACGCAAACGCGTGGATCCAGACCGTCACTGGGACGAGCTTTCATGGTGATACGCCCGGTGGGGGATTCTACCCAGACCCATTCGCCGTATTCAATACCTAATTCTTTGGCAATAGAGGTGTGAAAAATGACCTGTGGCTCAGGGATCAGCTCACGAAGATGCGGGATGCCGCGATAGGCCGAGTGATAATACGTTGGATAGCGGCGTCCGGTGATGCCGGTGAGCGGGTATTCTTCGGCAACGTCCGGTGTGGCATAGATGCTTTCTTTGGGCTCACTGGCCTCGGGAAACGGCTTTGATCCCATGATCAGCTCGATGACTGAATACAATTCAATACGACCAGACGGTGTGCCAAAGCCATTGGTCTGGTACTCACGAGAAGGAGCTTGCGGCACGTGGTGAATCCACTTTTCCTTAAGATCCGGCCAAGTAATACCAGCATGTGTTTGTTCAAGCTGCCAATCAAACAGCTCTTCGTCAGTTTCCCACGGCCACCACTCCGGATTTAGGCGGTTGCCAAAGGTGCGATAGAACCACACATCGCTTCTGCGTTCATACAGCGCGTCTACGGCTTTCTGCTGTCCAAATATCCATTCACTGCATACCTCATCAGCCAAATAATCGCGTTCTGTCCAGTGCGTGGAAGGCAAAACGAGATCAGCCAACTCGCACGTGGGCGACATAAAGTAATCCATACACACTAAAAGATCCAGACACATCAAGGATTCTTTGACCTTTGCAGTATTTTCCGACCAAGACAGCGGATTACCTTGAACCATAATGTAGGCTTTAAGCGGATAAGGTTTACCCGTGCGCATGGCCTCAAAAGCCGCCGATGGATTAGATACGCCATAGACTGTTCCGGGTGCACGCTCATCTATGATTCGCAGTTCCTTTTGCGTGGCAGGCTCAGCGCCTCCGAGTGGACCCATTTGGTTCCAAAACGGCATACTCAAATTACCGCCTTTTTTCTCCAAATTGCCGCAGATGGCGATAATTATGTTGATGAGTTGCAGCGAGTCTTTGCAATTGGTCTGCTCTTCGATACCCTGAAAGACATTGATTGTCGCTGCCGGTGCATTGGCATAAGCACGTGCAGACTCTCTGATCTTGTTTGCGCTTACCCAGCATCGATCCTCGGCTTTTTCCGGTGTCCATTCAGCTGCGCGCTCTTTAAGACCAATCCAGACGGTCTTTACAGGTACCTCTTGACCATCGAGCAGCTTAACCATGCCGCGATACTCCAGATCCTCATCGATATCCTTACTGTGGATCTCTACAAAGGACTGGCTCTTTTTATCCCACACCAACATGGCTTGCTCGTTTCCGCCCTCTTTGATTAAGGCTTCATTGAGAGGGGCTTCGATACCTTCGATAAGCACCATTGGGGCGTTGGTGTATTTTTGAGTGAACTCATAGTCAAAAAGATCTTCGTTCATGATGACGTTAAGCCAGGCATAAGCGAGGTAGGTGTCTGATCCGGGGCGCACACCTAAAAAGTAGTCGGCCTTGGCAGCAAGCGGGTGCTCAAAAAATGGGTCGATGACAATAAGCTTGGCACCACGATCGCGACTTCGCCCAATTTGTCCGGATGTGTAAGTGGCTTCAGTCCAAACCGAGTTGGCACCCCAAAAGACGATGCAGTCAGCGTTGTCAAAATCACAGCCATCAAAGGTGGGAAACATGCCGTACTGCAGAAAACACTGTACCATCATCGGTACAAGACAGATGTTTCCGGGAGAAAGACTGTGGTGTACACGACCTCCGGCGTTGCCTGACCGCGCTGTCCACTGGTTGGTACCGCGGCCTGTGCCTTGTCCGTAAGCAATGGCTTCTGCGCCATATTCTTCAGTGATCTTTTGCACTCTGTCTACCAACCAATCCAGAGCTTCATCCCAAGAGATCTCCTCCCATTTTCCTTCGCCTCGCTCGCCTAAACGGCGCAGTGGGTAATTGAGCCTGTGGGGATCGTAGAGGATCTTTGGAGCCGAAAGTCCTTTGCCACACAAACGACCTTCGCTGCGTGGGTCTTCGGGGTTGCCTTTGACGCCCACCAAAACTCCGTCCTTGTCAACTTCGCAAAGAACGCCACATTTTGCATGGCACTCAAAACAATTTGTCTTGACGATCTTTCCTCCGTCTTCTTTAAACGTAATTGACGACATCTGCTCTCCTTTCTTTGGTTGTTGTGTTTGTGCTTCCTGAAGATTTTGATAACCAAAGAGCGGTAATGCAAACACTAAGGCGCGGTAGGGGTACAAGGAAAAGTTGTACCCTGTTTGTAATGTAGGGCAGATGTGTGTCTATAATGCGGTTATATAAACAATCCGACTTCTTTTGTGATGGCTCGCAGCTTGCAAGCTTCAAGGCAGCGCCCACAGCGATTGCAGCGTTTATAATCAATCTCAACAGTCTTATTGGCATTGGTGATGATGGCGTTTTCCTCGCATGCTTGTTCGCATTTTCCGCATATGCGACATATGTCTTGTTTGATGCGAAATCGGGTAAGTTTCATGAAGTGACCATAATCTGCTCGTGGTCAACGGGAAACCCAATGATGGGAAAACGGTTCATGTAATCGGCACATATAATTGAGAAGTAGCCTTCAAGAAAAGATGTGAAACCAATAGCTTGTTGGTTGTGTGACTTTCCCAATATGCCTGTGGTTAGCTTGGTGCTGTCAATAATGGGAACAACAGTTGCTTCATTGGTGGGTGGACTGCCACCCAAAAAGACTGAAAATGAATCGGTAAAGCTAACAAATCCTTGTTCGATGATTGCCTTAGTTAGCAGCGCCAGACTGGTGGTTTGCACTCTGATCTCGGCATCGGCAATGTCTTTTATCAGATTTCTTATCAGTCGCTTAAGTAATTCTTCTTTATAACAAGCTATCTGCGCACCTTTTAGGTTTGGCTTTGCGATCACTTTGTTTTTTGCATAGTCTGCATCGCTACGACAGAAAAGCATGAGATCAGATGTGACCAGCGGCTTGAATGATGATCCGATGTTTTGTGAAATATGGGTCATGAAGGAGGGGATATTGATCATGTAGACCGCATCATCGTCCAAATCAGGGTATTCTCTAATTATTTCGAATAGACTCTTTTCGATAAATTCGAGTGCATTAGTTGCGCCCAGTGCTTCATTGTAAGCATCAAATATTGGTGTGAAGGTGTGCAGCGTATACGGAGTAGTTATTACACGAAGAGGTACATCGGATACACTGCCGTTGGCTTTACCCAGCGCCGCGATCGTCTGTAGGCGGCGATACGCTGATACAACCTGCTCAGCTTCGTGCGCAATGCGCTTGCCGCTTTCGGTGAGAATAAGGTCGTTTCCTCTGCGATCAAAAAGTGCAACCCCAAAGTCGTGTTCCAGGTTCTTGATCACGGAGCTTGCGCCTTGTTGTGAAATATAGACTTGGCGAGCCGCCTTAGATATGCAGCCTTTCTCTATTACCAGCAAAAACAACGAAAGTGACTCGATGCGCATGGTATCGCCCCTAAGCTTCGAGAATTGTTAGTTAGTATGCTCGACATGATAACATAGCTGCCATGGTTTGATTGACTATCTTTAAGGGTAGATGTCTGTTGAAAGCAGGTATCTGCTCCAAACAACCATCCAATTGTAAAGCCAATTATTAATTATTTTTAAGCGTGATAAACATGCAAAAGTACGTATAATTGTGGCATGATATACAAAGGTTTTTAACTAAATATGTGGAGTAAGTTTATTACAGTGTGGTCGAGGGGACGCACATCGGCTGAAGGGAGTCGCATGATGCAAGAGAAGCTTTTGATCGTAAATGATGCAAGGTTACACCTCTACACCGTTTTATGGCATGTTTTTTCTGAGAGCGCATCTGCGACCCAAGTAGAAGTGGTTTTTGGTGGAGCTACCATTGATGCCTTGTCGATCTTTGAAGACTCCGACAACGATGCATACGCTTCTGCATTTAATGATATACGGGCTTTGCAAAAAAATTTCGCAGCCAAAGATTCCTCAGAGCTTCAGACAAAGTGTATTAGTTTGGAAGCTGATTACTCGCGCCTATTCATAGGTCCTCAGACCGTTTTAGCTCCGCAATGGGAGTCGGTTTACACATCACCAAAACGCCTCTTATTTCAGCAAAGCACTCTAAAGGTAAGAGAATTCTTTTCTTCAGAAGGATATGTATTCTCGGGCTATCCAAATGAGCCGGATGACAGTCTAACGGCCGAGCTGGACTTTATTAGGCAGCTTGCAATTAACTTCAATGATAGCGCCGAAGATGCAAACTATAAAGAATGCTTAAGACTGATTGAGGTGCAAAAAGAGTTCCTGATTAATCATCTTTTATTATGGATCGATGATTTTGTTCAAGCGCTCAATGAGGCTAATGCTGATCTTTATTACCATGCTTTAGCAAGAATGCTCGCTGAGTTTATAAAGGTTGATGTTGCGGCACTTGAGCAGATAAGTAGTGCAATCCAAGAAGGTGGTTTATTGGACTTGCAGATAACTGCTGACAAAAAGCCAAAGTAACAAACGGTCATGAAAGGGGTAAAGCTAAGAACCAAGATTATCGGACTCTTGGTCGCTTTTGCACTGATAGCTTTGGTGGCTAATGTAATATGGAATTCAACTCACTTGCGCTCACGAGCCGAGCAAGAAATGCTTGAAAAAACACAGATACTTGCAGCTCAGATGGAATCTTCGTGGGAGTTTATAGAGATCAACCAATCTAGAATAGATACCGATGCTGATGGTTCGTACAACTTCAAAGGACTTTACTGCGCCATTGCAGGCAAAAGCATCAGTAGAATATTTATGCAGAAATCGGATTATTCTGTACGCTATGTAAGCGAAATGCCAAGAAATCCAAATGCATTTGCCGATGATTTTGAGCAAGCTGCTTTTCAGTCTTTCACAGATACAAAAACCGAGTACTTTGCGATCACCACATACCTTGATAAAGACGTATTTAGATACGTAACGCCTTTATATATCCGTGATTCGTGCATGAGTTGTCACGGAACTCCTGCAAACGAGATCGACATTACCGGATACCCAAAAGAGGGCATGGCTGTTGGTGATGTCGGTGGAGCCATAAGCATCATAATGCCGGTCGATCTTTATCTATCAAATATCAATGCGACAGTGTGGCAGCAAGCTTTATACACGTTTCTCATCACAGTAATCTCGATGATAATCATATTCATGGCAATGTCTCGCCTGGTCACAAAGCCGATATCAAAGTTAGAGTTGGCTACAAAAGATATCGAAGATGGCAAACTAGACATCGACATTAGTGATATTAACAATGCTGATGAGATTGGACGCTTGGCTGTTCATTTTAAATCGATGGCCGAGCAGCTAAACTTCGTGTACAACAATCTTGAAGAACAAGTTCACAGTCGCACATTGGAACTTCATGAGGCAAACAAGATCCTTGAGCAGCAACGTATTCAACTTGAAGAAGCCAACATGTTGCTCAAGGAAGAAAGTGATTATAAATCGGAGTTCCTCACCATAATTAGCCATGACTTACGCACACCATTAACTGTGATCTTGGCATTTACCGAAGTTTGGTTAGAAAACATCGATTCGCGTGATGAGCGAGAGATCATGGCGGTGCAAGAGATACACGAAAATGGTCAGTTACTTTTGCAGATGATCAACAATCTGCTTGAAGCAGCGCGAATTGATGCTGATAGGCTGGAACTACATCTTGAACCTTTGGATTTATTTGATCTTGTTGGTTTAGTTAAGCGTACGTTAGGGTTTTTGGCTGAGCGCAAAGGCATTGAGCTTGCGATCAATATTGCAAGTGATGTACCGATAATTTGTGCAGATTGGGAAAAGACTCGGCGCATACTGGAAAACCTGGTTGCAAACGCTGTAAAGTACACACAACGTGGTGGGCATGTTTGCATTTTTGTCCAATACGATGAAGCTAAAAACGATGTGGTCATCAAAGTGCAAGATGATGGCATTGGCATCAAGAAAAACGATCTTGATGCAATATTTGAAGAGTTCACGCAAGCTGATCACTCGTCGCATCGACGCTATAAGGGTACCGGACTTGGTTTATCTGTTGTTAAAAAGTTGGTGCTAGCGCATAACGGTGAGATATCAGCTATAAGCACATATAAGGAGGGATCAACATTTATAGTGCGTATGCCGGTGGGGGCGATGGATCTTCATGATCAGTAGTAAATGTTCATGGAGGTTTAGGAGTTGGTGTTTCCCTGGCGAAGTACCGATTAATTGTTTGTAAGTCAGATTCTGCTCAGATATAGCTGAGGCAAACTGTGTAGAAGATCAAGCGCAATGAATAAATTGGTGCTTCACAAGAGAAAAGGATCAAATCTCATGAAGATTATGTTAGCCGATGATGAACAAGCAATGCGAACTTTAGTCGAGCGGATTATCTTGGACTGCGGTTATGATTTTGTATCAGTAAGTGATGGGTTAAGCGTCTTTAATGTTTTTGAGCAAGAGAGACCAGATCTGTTGCTTTTGGACGTAATGTTACCGGGAATGGATGGTTTTGAGGTCTGTCAGGAACTACGTGCGAAAAATGTTGAGACTCCAATAATTTTTCTTTCCGCAAAAGGAGATATAGTCGATAGAAGAGTGGGCTTTTCGAGTGGAGCTGATGACTACATAGTTAAGCCGTTTAGTGCGCAAGAATTGACTTTGAAGATAAAGGCTAATTTGCGAAGCAGAGCCCAAGTGGAACAAAGTAATATCGAGCGCCTGATATTTGATGGAATTGAGATCGATCTGATCGCCCACCAAGTGTTTGTTAA
>QMCD01001395.1_pt3 | contig 14770 bp, 13 predicted proteins | sample 1821841 | NCBI WGS metagenome assembly QMCD01 (sample SAMN01991225, study PRJNA193472) | Termite gut metagenome, whole genome shotgun sequencing project. | isolation source: worker | host: Macrotermes natalensis | reverse complement strand
CTCCCTCAAAATTGAACTCCAAAATGTCGATGAAATTTGCAGAAGACAAGAGTGTGAGAAAGATTGAGCAAGTATCAACACTCATTTGTAGAGAAGTAAAGAAAGTGTTTTGAAAAAACCCGAGAACTAATTTGGAAAATTGCGCGTGAACAAGCATAAGTTTAGAGATGTAGAAAGGAAGTATTATGGGCGAGAGAATTATAGAATGTTCTGATGGACGAATTAAAATGAGAACTTGCGCTTGGTCACCGCCCGGTGATCATCCCGTAGGTTGCGGTATGTACCTTACCGTTGAAGATGGAAAAGTAGTAAAAGTTGAAGGTGATCCGCAGCACCCGATAACTAATGGCCGTCTCTGTGTAAGGTGTCTTACGCTTCCAGAATATATGTATAACGAGAAGAGAATTATTCATCCCATGTATCGTGATCCCAAAGACCGCGGGAAAGACGTATGGGAAGAAATCAGTTGGGATCAAGCGCTTGATATAATTGTTGAGAAGTGGACTGCAATAAAAGATAAATGGGGACGCGAATCTATTGTTACTTTCCAAGGAACCGGTAGAGAGCCGGCGCTGTATCATTCATCTTTGACTTATGCCGTTCTAGGATCTCCAAATGCCGTATTTCCTATGTCAGGAGATTCTTGTTATGGGCCTCGCTGCTCGGTTGCCGACTTTTTGCTGGGCGCGGGATATCCGGAGATGGATTACGCTCAGTTTTTAGAAGGACGCTACGATGACCCTCAATATGAGCTACCTAAATATATTATCCTATGGGGAAAGGATCCATTATTCTCAAACCCAGATGGGTTTTTTGGTCATTCGTTGATCGACCTTATGAAGCGGGGGTCAAAGTTCATAACCATCGATCCTAGAATCACTTGGATCAGCGCTCGCTCGGAATATGCACTGCAACTTAGGCCTGGAACCGATGCGGCTTTAGGAATTGGCATGCTTCAAGTTATTATTAACGAAGGGCTTTACGATAGCGAGTTTGTAGAAAAATGGACATTTGGTTTTGAAGAGCTTAAACAAAGAGTGAATGAATACACATTAGAAGAGATTGAAGAAATAACGACTGTAGCAAAAGAAGATATTATAGCCGTTGCTCGTATATATGCACAAAACAGTCCTTCCGCAATTATGTGGGGTCTTGCAGTAGATACCAATTCTAATGGCACGCAAGTTGGACACACAATCATGTCTTTGATTGCTATCACAGGCAATTTTGATATTCCTGGCGGAAATACGTTGTCGGTTCCGGCATCGTTTATGGGTAAATGGCGCTACGAGTGTGCAAATCTACTTGAGCCGGAAATTCGCAAAAAAATGATTGGTCTTGAAAGATACCCCGGCTTTCAAGCTGCTCACGTTGTTGCACATCCTGATCTTGTTTTGGATGCACTGGAAACAGGAGATCCCTATGAGTTAAAAATGGCATGGTTTTTTGGAAGCAATATGCTGGCCAACACTTCAAATGCTCAACCAAAGAGATGGTACGAAGCATTACGCAAAATGGAATTTAACGTAGGTCAAGACTTATTTATGACTCCAACCGCTATGGCTTTGTATGACGTATTTTTACCGGTAGCTACGTTCGCTGAACACGAGGGTGTTGTCTTGCCGCATTTTGGCAGAAATACGCATATGGTGTCCGCAATGAACAAATGTGTTGATGTAGGAGAGTGTAAGTCAGATCTTGAAATATGTTTTTGGATAGGCAAACGTCTTAACCCCGACGCATGGCCTTGGGAAACCATTGCAGACTTCTTTACTCAGCAAATCCAACCGGTTATGGGCATCACATTCGAAGATCTTCAAGACGAAGGATGGCATATGAATGCCTTTGAGTACAGAAAGTACGAAAAGGGTTTGTTGCGCCCTGATGGTGCACAAGGGTTCAATACGCCAACAGGACTAATCGAGCTGGAGTCAAGTCTTTATGAAGATTGGGGAGAAGACCCGCTGCCATATTTTGCAGAAAACATACTTACACCATTCAGCAGACCTGATCTTGCCGAAGAGTTTCCGCTGATTATGACAACCGGTGGAAGAGAGACAACATCTTTTCATTCTGAACATCGTCAGATTAAGTCGCTTCGTCGTTTGATGCCGGATCCTTTGGTTCAGATAAATCCTGAAACTGCTATTCAGTATGGCATTTCTAATGGTGATTGGGTGGCAATAGAAAATCCTTTTGGACGAGCGATTGAAAAAGCGTTGATCACAGAAATCATTAAACCGGGAATTATCCATGCTCAACATGGCTGGTGGTACCCCGAGCAAGACGGCGAAGAGCCAAATCTGTTTGGTGTTTGGAAGTCAACGATCAATAGCCTTATTCCGCATAAAGCTATTGGTAAGCTTGGGTTTGGATCACCATACAAAAACGTAATGTGCAAAATCTACAAAGTGGACAGCTTAGACTCATAATCGTCCAAGCAGGAAGGATAATTCCATGAAAGATTATGCGATGATAATTGACTACAAATACTGCACGGGTTGTCATGCTTGTGAGGTTACGTGCCAAAATGAGCACAATTTTAATGAAAATGAGTGGGGAATAAAGTTGACAGAACATGGACCGACAAAGTTTGAGTCCGGTTGGGTTTGGAATTATGTGCCGGTTCCATCAAAACTATGCGATCTCTGTGTTGAGAAAACTTCAGATGGATCGCCGGTTCCCTGTGTGCTTCACTGCTTAGGGCAATGCATGCAAGTGGTTCCTGTTAAAGAACTTGCCGACATACTTCCTGCACTCGGGGAAGAAGTAGCGGTGTTTATTCCGTAAGCCATGTTTGACCAAGAGACAGGTTATATCCTGTCTCTTGGTCACTATTGTGAGCAAACTCGGTAGTGGAGATTTCGTATGTGTTATGGAGGTTGCACTAGTCCTGAATGTGATGCATGTAGACCAAAATTTATCATTTGTTCATCGTGCGGGAAAAGAAATTCATTTTACGTAAAAAATGCTTGAAGTGCGAAAAAGTGTTTACTCAAGCTGAGAAGCAAATAGTTCGCGAAGAATGGGAGAAAGACCATTAGCATGAAAAAGCAGGTGATCCCACAACTGGCATGAAGCTCAAAAAACCAATTGTATTATTGTTATTGTTTTACCTCAAAATCTAGCTTCCCATGTTCTTCTCCATTTATTATAAGTGTGAGTGAGTGGATTCCGGGGTAATGTTTTCTTATACTAACATCGGCAAATGAGTGTTTCTTTTCGTAAGACTTTTTCTCACCGGCTTTAAGTGCCACCTCTGAGATCTTGAAGACTTTTTTGCTGGTTTTGCCGTTGGCTTTGACGTAGTCGATAGCGAATTCCAGCCTTATTTTGGTGTCTTCTTTTGCACTTACATTAAACGAGAAAACAAGGTCTTCGCCAATTGCAATAGTGGGAGAGGCAAGCTTAAAGCCGCTTATATCTACTTGATCGGATCCGCTGTAGCCAAATAATGCTAGGGCATCGCGATCGCCCTTCTTGAGCAGTGTTCTCAAGCCATGCTTTACAACCCAGTTGGTGTCTTCGTTGTCGCCTAGCCAATTGTGGGCAATCTCAAGCACCAGGTCAGGATGATTTTTGGAAATGTCGTTCAAGTTGTTGGCAACGCTTCTGCGTACGGTCTCTGATGGATCGGCTTTCAAGTTTTCCAGTATTGGCAAAATTGATGATGGGTCTTCTTTTAAGCTGTAAAGCACCTGAGCCCAAGGCAGCAGAGGCCTGCAACCTTCGCTGGAAAGCCTGCGTACATCTTCACTCTCGCTTTTTGACCACTCAAGCATCTGCGCCATCATTCGCTTCTCGTCCTTGATGATAAACGCTCTTACCGAAAGCTCGGATGAGGCGTATTGCGTATACCTAGCAAGTGCCGCTATTGACACGTCCCAGTTGGCATCATCTTGCCCATAAATCTCAACAAACATCGGAAAATACATCACAAAGCCCTCAAGCCAAGTTCCATAGTTGCCCACCACTTTGTCGATGACGCCAAGAGCTGCCTCGTAGTCTGGTGGCAAGTACTCGCCCAACTTTGTTGCGATCCGCTCGATCCTACCCTTGAGCTCCAAGTCATCCCAAGTCTCATCCATGACGGACTGCAAGAATTCCTCCACTTTAAACGGAATGTATGCCGCTTGTATGTCCTTCGCAAGTGCCGTGAGTGATTCGCGATTGTAAATATTCTTAAATGCTTCAGCCATGTTTTCCCTTAGTAGTTGTCATTTAATGTTTCGCAAACTGTATGAAGTGCTGCGTCCGCCGGAGGCATCTTGTTCCAATATGCCTTTATCAAGCAGGTCTTTGATATCGCGCAGAGCTGTGTCAGAAGAAACCTTGCAAATCTTTGCCCACTTGCTAGTTGTAAGTTTCCCTTTAAATCCATTCTTAAGCTTGCCGAGTATAGTTTTTTGTCGGACATTTAGAGTTATTCCTTCTAGATTATGCCAGAACTTAGCCCGCTCTATCACGTCGTCTATGGAATTAATACTCTGCTCGATCGCTTTGCCAAGAGTACCCAAAAACCAAGTCAGCCAAGCAGTGATGTCTGTAGTCCCTTTTTGTGTCTGCTCTAAAACATTATAGTATTCGGTTCTGTTAACAAGTATTTGCTCGGACATACTATAGAAGCGGCGAGGAGACTTGTCACTTCTGGCCAAAAGCAACTCAGTTAGTGCACGTGCTATACGTCCATTGCCATCTTCAAAAGGATGTATGACAAGAAACCATACGTGGGCGAGACCGGCTTTGATTATTGGTTCAAAAACAGCATCGTCATTTAGCCAAACAATAAAGGTCTCCATTAAGCCTTGCACTTGCTCATAGGCAGGTGCTTCGTAGTGGATCTTTTCCTTGCCGATGGCACCACTTACTACCTGCATTGCGTTTTTGCGGTATTGCCCTACTTGAATCTTGTGCAGCCCACTCCATCCGGTGGGAAACAGAGCTCCATGCCATGAAAAAAGCCTTTCATGGGTGATTGGCTGGGTATAGTTTTTTGCTGCATCGATTGTTATGTCTACAGCACCATCAACGTCATGGGTGTCAAGATGAGGAGCTTGTTGCTCCAGACCCAGCCTTCTGGCTACTGATAAGCGAACCTTTTCTGCATCGAGAATAATACCCTCTGTTTGCGATGAGGCGATAATCTCTGTAACTAGGGTATTGGTCTCAGTCTCAGCCATATGCTCAAATCCGATGTCGTTGAGTCTGCCCAACAACTTTCCTTGTAAAAACCGAACATCGCTTAAAATGGGCAAGATCATAGAATCGTCCCATTTAAAAGCTGTCCAGTTTTGTCTTTCATGCAAATACATAATTAGAGTATACGCTTTGATGCGGAGAATACTGCCTAGTTTAGAAATAAACCGTTAGGGAAGCACCAATTTATGCTTGTATGTCAAACTACGGATCGGTAAATCTGAGGGATCACTCACGCGTTTTGCCAAGCTTTTTCATGATGTCTTTGTTTAGCTTTGCTCGCCAGTCCTCGGTATAAGTCCTTGTGTTTCGCAATAATTCCTCGCAAAACTCTGCTACATCTTCACCGGTTATTTCTAGCACTTCTTTGCCCTCGGCTGCGCCTTGTTCAAAAAGCTCCAATAGATCTGCTTGCACTCTCATCATGTCAAAGCCGGCTCCCGAGGTAAATTGCCACATGTAATGCTGTATCTTTTCATACACGTATCTGTAGTCCTCCGGAAGCGCTTTCACGCGAGCCATCTGCTCTTTGTATTTGTGCTTTTCTTCACGGATTTTCTTGATGTTGAAGTAGTTATCAAAAAACTCAGACATGTTTGTTATCCTCTTCTCAGTTCGTTGATCTTAGATTCAACAAACTCCCATTTTTCCCAAAACTTGCGCAGCTCTTCTCGCCCTTTGTCATTGAGCGAATAAAACTTACGTGGTGGACCCATTTCAGAAGGCTTTTTCTCAATGCCCACAAGGTTGTTTTTTTCTAGCCTGAGCAGAATTGTGTAAACGGTGCCCTCAACTACATCGGAAAAACCAAGCATGTTGAGTTGTCGAGTGATTTCATAGCCATAAGTCTCTTCACGCCCAATGATCTCCAAAACGCAACCCTCAAGAACGCCCTTAAGCATTTCAGTCAAATTATCCAAGCTTGTTCCTTCTCGCTATTAAGTAATACCAGTATTCAGTATGACTATGTACTAGTACATAGTGTCACAAAGTAGTTTGGTAGTCAAGAAGCAACTCTACTTAAATCGATTTCCCTTATCATTCATATTATCGATGCGTCGTTGTCTGGTAGAGCGCCTTTTGCGCTCGCTGGCCAGTTCGCTTCGGCGATGCTGATGACGATCGTTTGAGAATGTATAGCCGTCCTCTTGGGCAAGATTGCGTCTGATCAGAATGTAGCGCCATACCAAAAGCACAAATAGTATGCTCATGATTATCAAGAAGCTGATGACCACGCCTGTAAGTCCTGCAATGTTTATCAAGATCAGCGGTGTGACAAAGGAGAAGACTAAAGTGATGAGGTATGGCAGTATTACAGCTTTTTGCTGCCGGAGTACAGTTATCATCTGATACAGAAAATCAATACTGGCTGTTACTCCACCGGCTATCAGCATAATAAAGCACAGGTTTCTAAACTGTTCAAAATCTATGCCGTATAGGATGCCCATAGCGCCAATGCCAACCCAACCCATTAATAGAGTCATCAATAATGTGAGAACAATGATGAAAGCGATCACCACAAATATCAGCAAGTCAAAGCGTTTGCGTTTTGATGGGTCAGCCCATAGATTTGCGCAGCGCACAAGTTGGGGTTTATAGATGAATTGAGTGATGATCAAGATCGCTGTAGCAGGGAAGTACAGTGCATTAAAGTAGAGTTGGTTGTCGTAACTCAACATGCCTTCCATAACAAACTTTGGCATAGAGTCGATGAGGTTGAATAAGAACAATGCAATGAACAGCGGGAAGCATTGCTTGAAAAGCTCTATGACGCTATCTAGGCTAAACTTGCGTGATTTTGGAGTTTCAAATAGAGCGATTGGCAAGGTGAAAAGCAGCAAAGATACTAGAGCAGCTATCGCCATCGCAACGCAAGATATCGCCAGATCTCTGGTGATAAATAAGAAGGCAGAAAAGACAATAAGTACCAAAAAAGATCTAATGCTTTGAGAGATACCGGCCAGATAGAGCTTGTTCATCTGCTGTAAACGACCCTCATAAACGTCTGCCAGACCATCGATCATTCGATAGAAGTAAACGCCCATGCTAATGGTAAACATCTCCGGCGAGTAACCTCTGACAAGGCAGTAAATAAACCCAGCAACGATCATGATCGCGCAGGTTGCAAAACGATTTATTTGGTAGTCCGAAAAAGAGTGCACTTCGTCGGTATCGGATACTTGAAACGTTCGAACACCATAATTTGCTAAAAATGTGAGCAAGAGACCAACGATGAAAGCCATCGAGAACATTCCGGCTTGCTCCACACCAACAAGTTGGGTAATAACAATGGTAAACAGCGGGAACATTGTGCCCCAAAACGCCAAGCCAACGGTGTTCCAGATATAGTCACGCTTAGTGCGGTTTGCTGCATGCCATTCTTCCTGACCGCTAAAGTTGCCGTCACTAGCGGCTCCCAGCAGCCGGTTGAACCAGCGGTTTATTCTACGTTGGATATAGTTGGCCATGTTACTTTGTTTTGCGACCCTTCTTATGCTCACAGTTCCTGTTAAAACGTGCAAACACTCATGCAATAGCTTTAGTAGATATCAAATCTTCGACCGACAAAATTATAGAGCATCCTTATTGAATGAGTCGTATGGCGATTAAGAAAAAGCAAGTTAAATTAGTGTTTAACGCAGAGGCGCTGTTGAAGTATCTGGTTGTAAGGCAACATCTGTCATTCCCGTACCCTCCCTGTCATTCTCATAACAATGGATTCCCGCCTGCGCGAGAATGACATATCTCTACTCTAAACACTGATTTAGCAGCTAGTAGAGGTGTATTCGATTGAGGAATACTTTGTGTGACTGGTGCACTCACTTTCTCAACACACATTCTAGAGAGTTGTCGGCATCTAGGTATATACATTCTAGCTCGCAGTTATCGCTGTCTATAACACTTGTGTGGGTGTATTGCACGCAGGTGCCGCATGATGAACTTACGCGCCTTGGAACAGGCATAGGCTTGGCGGCGATGCCAAGCCTATCGAGTGTCTTGCAGTATTGAAGCGCACCGTAGTGGCTGTAAAAAGTTGCGATGTAGGTATTCAATCTATGAGTCCATCAAGATGGATTCCCGCCTTCGCGAGAATGACAAAAGGGCGCGAGAATGACAAAAGGGCGCGGAATGACAGAGATCTGCTGTGGTTGCAAATCTGGGCCAGAGTGAAATAGGATTCCACGCCTGCATTATCCTCGCTTGATTTGCATCTCATATATGTCGTCTCGCGATTTAACATCAACCGTGCAGCCTTTTCGTTTTGCCAGTCGTGTACAGTTTTCTAATGCGGTCTTATTATCCACCAACAACAGTATCTCATTTGCGCTCTTGTCGTCTAGTTTGTCTAGTGCCTTTTTGAGCATCATCAGTGGTTCGGGGCACGAAAGGCCGCAAGCATCTACATTAATCATTGTCTCACCAGTACCTTTCATTACCTAAGCCGTTTGCTTTTTAAAGAATGTGTTGAATACTGCGATTGCAAGTACGCCAACTAAGAGTACAACAAAGCCGATCTGACCGTTCATAGTTACACCGGCAGCAGACGATGCCATGCCAAAGTTGTGTGCAAATGCGGCACCGGCGATAAGACCTAAAACGGTTACGATAGAGTCGGAGTTGCCACTGCCTGCAAGCACTACTTGTCTAAAGGGGCAGCCGCCCAAAAGTACAGCGCAAAGACCAACCAGAGTCATGCTAAGGAAGTTCCAAAGTCCGTCGGTGTGAGCGATAGGCTGGCCTTCAAAGCCCAGCTTAAAGTTACCAAGGATCAAGTTGCCAATAGCAACTACTACGATGATGGCGATAAAAGCGCTAAGCATCGAGAAATTGCGAAACAACACAGAGTCTCTGATGCCTGCAACAAAGCAAAGTCTGGAGATAAAACCAACAGCGCCAATGATCAGGCCAACAGCCAGCGATATCCATGCATCAGCATGCATGCTGCCCGGACCTTCAGTAGAAAATGTGAGAATTGCCGGGAAGGCAAACAGTATAACAAGAAGCACTGTGGCAGCTATCGGAAGTACATAACCGTCAGACTTTGCTGTGCGCTGCGAGCGTTTTAAGCTATATCCCTTGTTGAGGAAAAGGATGCCGATAAGGATACCGGCTACAAAACCTACCAGACCAACAATAGCGTTCAGGTCGCCGCCACCAATTCTAAGCAGCATTCTTATCGGGCAGCCAAGAAATATTAGTGCACCTACCATCAGCGCAAAGCCCAAGAAAAAACGAGTTACGGGAGCAGAGCCTCCTGTGGGGTTAAACTCTTTGCGTACCAGCGCCATAATAAAAGCACCGCCGATGATGCCGATAATCTCCGGTCGCAAATACTGCACTGCAGCTGCATCGTGTAGCCCTAGGGCACCTGCGGTGTCGCGAAGAAAGCAAGCAATGCAAACACCCATGTTGGCGGGGTTACCCAGAAAGACCAGCAGCAGAGCGGACACAGCAACCAGTCCACCAACCAATGGCATTTTTAGCTTTTCAACCATAAAACACTTCCAATCTTTTCTTTCCATTTAAAGCCACTCCCAAGGGAAGCACCGATTAAATCGGCGCTTCCCAAGCCACGGTATTAACCGGTGGCAAACTTGACTCGTAGAGTTTAGTCCACAAAAACGTAACAAGTGATACGATATGTTAATGACACTTAATAATATTTATTAAGAATCCTGATAAGTAAAGCTAGAGCGGATTTTTAGGCGACCTAACAAGAGGAAGCGCAATTGAAAAAAGTTTACGTAGATAACAGCTCAACTGCATACCCAAAGGCCAGCGGCGTATCGGAAGCGATGAAAGGCTATCTGAATGACAACGGCTGTAACGTTGGGCGAGGTGGTTACGCCAGCTCATATGCTGTGGCAACGGAAGTTTTGGATGCTAGGCAAAAAATAGCCGATCTCTTTCGCATAAATAATCCGCAGGAAGTTGTTTTTACTCCCGGTCTTACTTATTCGCTGAATATGTTGCTGATGGGTTTTTTGAGACCGGGCGACCATGTGATTACAAGCTCTATGGAGCACAACGCCGTAATGCGACCGCTAAATGCGCTCGCAAAGATTGGGGTCAGCCACGACGTAGTGCCCTGCGACGAAACCGGCACGCTTGATGCAAGCCATATTGCTCCGCTGATCAATGCGCAGACCAAAGCCGTGGTCATGTTGCATGCCTCAAATGTTTGCGGCACAGTTTTACCTATCAAAGAGGTCTCAAAGATTTGCAGAGAACATGGAATCAGGTTTGTCGTTGATGCAGCCCAGACAGCTGGTGTGTTGGATATCGACGCGCAAGACATAGACGCTTTGGCTTTTGCCGGACACAAGGGCTTGCTTGGACCGCAAGGCATTGGCGGTTTTGTGATCAACAAAGATTTTGCCGATGAGGTTTCGCCACTGATTTTTGGCGGCACGGGCAGCTTCTCTCATGAACTGGAGCAGCCGGAGTGTTTACCCGATAAATTTGAAGCGGGAACACTCAATATACCCGGCATAATTGGCTTAAAAGCCGCCTTGACCTACATAGACTCTGCCGAGATGAGCGCTATCCACAACAAAGAGATGCAGCTAACAGCCAGATTCATTGAGCAAATTGGTGAGCTAAAGGGCGTTCAGCTGATTGGCCGTAGCGACTGTAAAGACAGAGTAGCTGTAGTGTCGATAGACTTCACCAACAACGACAACGCTATGGTCGCTGCAGCGCTTGATTACGACTTTGGCATTATGACCAGATGCGGTTTGCATTGTTCGCCGTGCGCGCATAAGACCTTGGGCACATATCCAAACGGTACCGTTCGGTTCTCGTTTGGACACCAAAATACCGAAGAAGAGATAGATTACATTGTGCAGTCGCTATACAAAATAATATAGTGTTAGAAATGGGCAAAAGAGCGTAAGCACATTACTAACTTGGGAGAGGCTAAAGGATGCAAGGGAAAGACTGACTAAGGGAGGCAGTAATGGATTTTAAACAACTAGAAGCGTATGTGAAAGTGGTAGAGTTGGCTAGCTTTTCTAAAGCCGCAGATGAACTTTTTGTTTCGCAGCCATCAATAAGCACCTACATCACAGCGTTGGAAAAAGAGCTGGATACGGTTCTAATTAATCGCTCGACAAAGGTTTTATCAACAACACTGGCCGGAGAGCGCTTCTTTGACAAAGCCAAGGAGCTTTTGGAGTTGAAGCGCGAAACAATTGAGATGCTAAGAAATTTGTCCAAAGACGCAAGTGGTGACATACGCATTATGGCATCGTCGGTTCCGGCATTGTACATGCTACCGCAGATTCTTGCAGACCTACACGAGCAGTACCCCAAGATATCCTTTACAGTAAATCAAGCAGATACTGTGGAGGTTGTGCAGGGAATTGCTGCACATAAGGCTGATATAGGTTTCGTAGGCAGCATACTGAGTGATAAAAAGTGCGAGTTTTTTGAATATGCGACAGAGAAGCTGATCTTTGTGGCTCCGGCAAATGGATCATACTCACCCGACATAAAATATACGCTTGAAGAACTTTTGCACTCAAATTGCTTTATCTCCAGGGAGTACGGATCGGGTACGCGCATTCAATACGAGAAGTATTTTACTGAAAACGGCATATCTCTTGATCAGATTAAGATATGCGCAACATTGGATAGTACCTACAGCATCATCAATGCTGTCATCAACGGTCTGGGTATATCGATCCTCTCTGAACTTGCTGTGCGCGATGCGATTAAGCAAGGACAACTGATCGAGCTAAAGCTGAATGTAAAACTCCCCGAGCGCAAGATATACACGGTCTTAAATAAGAACGTCATCCATTCACATCTAGTCAAGCTTTTTATGGAGAACCTGCAGATTAAGGGATAAAAAGGTGGGGCTGTATCAAAAGTCTTATGGCGCAAGGATTCCCTTAGAATTTGTCATTAGCGTACAAAACTAATTAAACGAATACAAATTTTGGGTTATTGAGACTGTCATAACATGACATACAGGCAATTAATCAAGACTTCCTAGAACTCGCCTCTTAAGTGCTCATCAAGATAGGGTACGACAAATGAAAGATATCCACGATGTTCTGAGGCTATCACACCTTGATTGATTAAACGCTTGCGGTAGACTTGAACCATTGAATCACTCATTTTGAGTCTATCTACCAGATCAGATATTTTCGTTTCGCCAGTGTCTTTGGCCATAGCGGCAAGGAAAGCCTTGTATGAGAAGATATTCTATTTTATCAGAAGTTATCATATTTTATGATTAGCTCTAATAAAAGCTGTAGATGATCTTCGCCGGAGCAATTAGTGTTAAATCGGCAATTCTTTAGGTGGCTATGGGTAGCTATGATGTTTAAGGCGTAGCCTTGCGCCTCATTCTCCATCTTAACAATAGCGCTGAGTTGATTATGACCACTACTGAGCCTATGTTGTGCACCAGTGCGCCGGTGACCGGGTCGAGTATGGCTACCATAGCTAAAATGATTGCAGCGATGTTTAAAGCCATCGAGAAAGTCATGTTTAGCTTAATCGTGATCATCATGCGTTTGGATAGGGCGAGAAGGTGGGGGATGGAAGAGATATCGTCTTTGATCAGTGCGATGTCTGCGGCATCTACTGCAATGTCGCTGCCATCTCCGCCAAGTGCGATGCCTACTGTGGCGCGTTTTAGTGCCGGAGCGTCGTTGATTCCGTCGCCCACCATGCATACTGCCGTGCCGTCATTTTCAAGGCCTTCGATTAGTGCCATTTTTTCGCCGGGTAGGCACTCGGCCTTAAGTTCTGTAATTCCGGCTTCTTTGGCAATGGCGGTGGCTGCCTCGGCGTGATCGCCGGTGGCCAGTACGGGGGTGATGTTTAAGTTGGTAATGTCGTTAACTGTGTCTCGCGCTGTTTTGCGAATGGTGTCTGCAAGCGCGATGAATCCGGCAGGCTTGCCGTCAATTGCAATGTATGTAAGTGTGCAGCCATCACTTGTGTGGCTGATTATTTGATTTTTAAGCTCATCAAAACTTGCGATGTGGTTGTCGCGCATCATTTCAAGGTTTCCGGCGATGACGTTCTTGCCGGTTACTGTAGCCGATACTCCTCGTCCGGGAGTCATAGTAAAGTCTTTGACCTCAAAGTCAGTTGTGTTCTTTTGGCTAAACTTGCTCCAGCTGCGGGTAATGGCTTTGCCTATCGGGTGCTCGCTCATGCTTTCAACCGCCGCGACCAAAGCGTACAGTTCGTTTTTATCAACGCCGGACCACGGTACCACATCTACAACTTCCGGCTTTCCGTGAGTGAGCGTTCCGGTCTTATCAAACACTATCTTTTTCACTTTTGCCAAGCGCTCTAAAGCGTCACCTTCGCGCACAAGGATGCCAAACTTTGTAACGTTGCCGATGGCAGCAACTATTGCTGTTGGTGTTGCGAGTACCAGTGCACAGGGGCAAAATACAACTAGAATGGTGACCGCTCGCAGCACTTCTCCGGTGACAAACCAAGTTGCTCCTGCTGAGATGAGAGCGATAACAACAATCCACGTTGCCCACTTGTCTGCAAGACGCACTATTTTGGCTTTGCCGGCATCGGCAGACTCAACAAGTGCGATCATGCGTTGCAGTGAGCTATCTTCACCCACACGCTCTGCCTCCATCTCAAAAGCGCCAAACTGGTTTACCGTACCGCTACGCACGTTGTCACCCACAGACTTATCTATAGGCAGAGGTTCTCCGGTCATGACAGATTCATCGATGGTAGTCTGTCCGAATATGATAGTGCCGTCAACCGGAATAGTCTCGCCGGGTAAAACGCGAATACGGTCTTTTACTTGCACATTTTCTGCTGCAATTATGCTTTCTTTGTCGTCATTTATGACGCACGCGGTTCTGGGAGAGAGATTTACCAAGCGTTCGATTCCTGCACGAGCGCGTGCCACCGTGAGCTCTTCTAATAGTGCCCCCAGCTGCATTATGACGGCAACTTCACCGGCAGCAAAGTCCTCGCCAACAATCACAGCGGCAATCAAAGCGATGGAGACCAAAACGTCAGCCTTGATATCAAACTCCGTAATAAGACCAATTATCGCGCCAAGCACTATAGGCAGACCGCATAAGATGATTGCGATCCACGCCGGGTTAAAAGGAAGTGCGTTAGGTGCCACGAAGCTAAGTACCAGTGCAATAGTCGATATGATCAAAAAGGTTATGTCTTTTTTTACCCCGCCCCACTCAAGAACTTGCTCTAAGCTACCCCAAATCTTCAAGGTTCTCATCCAGCTGTCACTTCCTTTGTATCATTCTTATACCTATACCCCTATAGGTATAAGAATGATACAACTTATTGGGTTCGTTGTCAGCAAAAGATGGGATATTTTGTGATTATCTTTTAAAGGAGCGGATCATACGGTACGGACTGACCTAATGGTTCTGCTTGTAGCTTTTCTATCGCTTCCATAATGCCACTTGCTTAAACAGCCTGCATCAGAAATCGTATCTTGAAAAATGTGTCGATGATAAACTAGCTGCAATGTTAGCTTCAAACAATTTGGCAGGCTACTTCATCGATTATAAATATAGAACTATAGTAGTATAAGAATATAAAATAATAT
>QMCD01001393.1_pt1 | contig 14796 bp, 11 predicted proteins | sample 1821841 | NCBI WGS metagenome assembly QMCD01 (sample SAMN01991225, study PRJNA193472) | Termite gut metagenome, whole genome shotgun sequencing project. | isolation source: worker | host: Macrotermes natalensis | reverse complement strand
GATGGTGCCGTGGTTGGAAAACCCGTCCATGGTCGCGATATCGCCGATACCCTCGACGCTGCCGGTGGGATCGTTTCGGAACCGACTCCCAAAACCGGCGTCGCCGTTCACCGTGATGACGCCTTCATTGTAACCGTCGGCGGTGACGAACAAAGCCGAGGCGTTCATGACGTTGATATGGCCGCCGACCCTGTTCTGTACGTTCCCACCGATGGCAAGCATCGTGAAGCGGTCGATGAGTCCGTCGTTGATCAAATTGTTGTTGACCTCGATCTGCGTATTGTCGGTGATGAGGCCGTTATTGGTCAGATCGGCGCCTGTTTCCAGTCTCGTCACCTCTTGAATGACGTGCCAGTTTTCAATCGTATCCGCCTTGAGCTCGGCGAGTTTTTGGATGGTTCCCGCGTTGTTCAACGTTCCATTAACGGTAACCCGTCCGGCGGCAATGCCCGCGGCGTCGCTCCCGATAGCGAGCAACGATACTGTAAACGGCCTGAAACTACGGCATGTTTTTTCCCGCGCACAATCGCCCGCCGCTCGAACGATCCGTTTATGTCATTGCAAAAACAGAAGTTAGAGGCGAGTGAGTGCGGCAGGCGGACTTGACCGAATGTCCGTTTTCATCGCGTTGCCAGCATACCCCAACTTCATCGACACTTCACGGGAATCCTGTTGACTATTTTGTGAAAATCAAGTCTAATTTCAGATCGTGGCCCCGTGTCGTGGCCCCTTGTTGTGGTTGTATGCTGCGGCTATCCGTGAAGCCGGTGCGTCGAAGATGGCCATGCACAGGCGGCAAAATCGGCAAATTTTACTTGCGATTCCCAACTTGCGATTCTCGATGTATCTCGGACTTATCAGCGACACGCATGGAGAAACCACCCTGACACGCCGGGCGGCCGAGGTGTTTCGCCGGTTCGACGTCGGTTGCGTCCTGCACTGCGGCGACATCGGTAACGGAGAAGTCGTTCGCGCGTTGAGAGGATTGCCGGTCCACTACGTGTTCGGCAATTGCGACGGCGGCGGTTCCCAGGCCGATTTGCGCATGGTCATCGAAGAAAATCACCAGCATGTCCATGGAATGTTCGGCCGGATCGAACGGGAAGGCAAACGGATTTTCTTCCTGCACGGACACCAGGCCGAACGTTTTGCGGCGGAAGTGGAATCACAAGAATGGGATATGATCTGTTACGGACACACCCATGTACGCCAGGTCCATATCGATCACGGGACCTTGCTGGTCAATCCCGGAGCCCTGTATCGGGTCGCCCGGGCTTCCGTAATCATCGTCGAATTGCCCGGAATGAACATTACGCCGGTCCTGCTTTGAACCGGCGCGCCGTTCGAGCCGCATCGTTCGAGCCCGTCTATTCTTTCGATTCCTTCGCATCCTTGCCTTTGGAGTCGTTGGTCTTGGAGTCCTTGCCCTTTGAGTCGTTGGCGTCGGAATCCTTGGACTTGGAGTCGTTGGATTTGGCATCCGTGACGGTTTTCGAATCGCCGTTCTTCTCCGCTTTCGCTTTTTCTTCTTTCGGGGGGGATTTCAGGATTTCCTGGCCGACGCGGACTCCGGCGAGAATTTCCGTTTTATCGCCCTTGACCTTGCCGAGCGTGACTTTGACCCGCTCGGTCGTGCCCGTTTCCCGGTAAAGATAAACATAGGCGTGATTATAGGAATCCTCTTCCTCTTCTTTTTTCTCCAGCGTCGATGTCGGAACCAACAGCGTTTCCTTTTTATCGCAAACGACCAGTTCGACGGAACCGGTCATCCCGGGGGCGATCTTGTTCTCCTTAGGCAGCGTAGGCCGCAGCATTGCCGTGTAATCGTTTGCCGGACCCGGGTAAGCGTTGATTTCAGCGACCTTGATATCATATCGAACATCAGGAAACGCGGTCGGCGTTACCCGGCCCGAGGTTCCGGGACGGACCGCATCCAAATCCTTTTCCGTAACCGTCGATCGGAACAAGGAAGGCCGGGGCTCGACGATGGAAAAAAGAGCCTGGTCGTTTCGAACCGTTTCGCCGATGATCAACGCCCCGGCGATTTGGTTGCCGCCGTTCCACTTTCCCTTGTCGTATTCGCCGTAATAGAGAATGCCGTCGGCAGGGGCGCGCAGGACCAGGAATTCCTTGTCCTTCTTGAACTTTTCAAAGGATTCGACCGTTTTTTGATGCGTTTGTTTCGCCCGTTCCAGGCGCAGCTTCGCCTGTTCCAGCGAGAAGTCGAAGGTTTGGCGGCGATGCCGGTATTCGATCTCCTCCATCCGGGCTGACCGACGGAGCCGTTCTTCCCGTCGCGGCGCATCCATGCCGACCGAACGTTCGTAATACATTTTCGACATCCGCTGGTAGAATTCCTGGATCTTGACCGTGAATTTCGCCCGCTTCAAAATGATTTCCTCGGTTTCCTCCGTGAGATCGTCCTGCCGGTACATTTGTTCCAGTTGCCGCAATTCTTCCCGGGCGTATTCGAGCTGAAACTCGGACACTTCGAGGGAAAGCTCATTCATCGATTTCTCGAAAGGGGCTTCGACATTGAAATAATAGGCGAAATCCTCATCGTTTTGTTTTTTCGCCAATTCAAAGGCTTCCTGCGAAAGAGGCGTTTCGGCCTGCAACGTCGCGAAGCCGATCTCTTCGCTCCGCAAGTCGATTTCGCTCAACCGCAGTGCCCGTTTCCGTTCCGAAAACGCTTCTTCATATTTTTTCTCGTCGAACCGGGCCAAGACATCTCCTTTGCGGACCGGCTTGCCATGCGGGAGCACTTCCTTCAACTCAAACGTGGTAAATTCCTTGGCCTTCAGTCGAACGACTTTAGGGTCTTTCGGCTCGAACGATCCGGTCAATTTCAGCGTCAAACGAAGCGGTTCCCGTTTCAACTCAATGGTTTCCGGCTTTTTCGGCTCCGCTTTTTTTGCAGGCTCCTTTTTCTCGTCGTCCTTGGGTTTGTCCTTCTTTTGCTCTTCGCCCTTGGGTTCGTCCTTCTTTTGCTCTTCGTCCTTGGGTTTGTCCTTCTTCTGCTCGTCGTCCTTGGGTTCGTCCTTCTTTTGCTCGTCGTCCTTGGGCTTGTCCTTCTTTTTCTCGTCGTCCTTGGGTTCGTCCTTCTTCTGCTCGTCGTCCTTGGGTTTGTCCTTCTTTTGTTCGTCGTCCGTTCCGGAATCATCCGACGTTTTTTCCTCGACTTCTTTCCGCTCTTCCTGCATCAGGATCGTGGCTCCGATATCATCGGTAACGGCCCAGGTCGTATCGGCTCCGACGAAAAAAAGGATCGAAGCGAACAAACCGAAAATTCCGAAAGAACGCCATAAATGTGTTGGGAACATATCGAATAACCCTGACTATAATTGGAAGTTGGAGCAAAAACCGGGCCCGCAAACTCGACGCAATTTACTTATTTTGGCATATTTCCACAAGAAAAGCAAACGATATCCGGGCGGATCGACAAAATACCTGACTTTTCCCGATTTCGGTATTCTTATTCCTTGACGCTTGAAATCGATTTTTTAAGAATTTCCCGCATCAATTTCGCGGACGCTTTTTGGCCGGTAAAAAGCTTGAATTGAAGACAAGCCTGGCCGACGAACATTTCGACGCCGCTGACGGTCTTGCAGCCTCGTTCTTGCGCAAGCCTAATCAGCATCGTATGTTCCGGATTGTAGACGGCATCAAACACGACCATTCCATCGCGGAGCATGGCCCTTTCCATCGGGGAAGCATCGACGTTGGGATGCATGCCGATCGGCGTGCAGTTGACGACGATGTCCGGTCGCAAAGCGGCCCGGTTTTCCCATTCGCAATAATGGCAGTCAAGCTGGTCGGCCAACTCGTGGGCCCGGTCGATCAGGGCGTCGACGACGGTGACACGCGCCCCGCGTTTCATCAGGCCGTACGCCAGTGCTTTTCCCGCCCCGCCGGCGCCGAGCACCAGGGCCTTTTTGCCGAAAAGAATTCCTTCCGGCTCGTTTCCTTTGCCCCCCATCGCCACCTCGATGCTCATAACCGCGGCAATATAATCGGTGTTGTACCCGATGCGTTGCGGACCGTCGAACACGACCGTGTTGCAGGCCCCGATTTCCTCGACCGCCGGATCAAGCCGGGTCAGTTTTTTAATGATCCCGACTTTGTGCGGAATCGTCACGGAAAGTCCGCGGACGTCGATTTCGGGAGCCCGGTCGACGAACCGGTCGAGTTCTTCCGGCGGAATCGCAAACGGCAGGTAGACGCGGCGCATTTCCTGGGCGACGAACGAGGCGTTGTGAATCGCGGGGCTCAGGCTGTGTCCGATCGGATAACCGACCACGCCGTAAACGTCCACGTCGGTTCCCAGCGTGTCATATCGGTAATCATCGCGTAAATGCCTGTAATCGATCAGGCCCGGAGCGACGACCCGCGACCGGGAAAAGGTCGCGTAGGTGAACGGCATGCCGAATTTTTTCGCGAGAATCCGGCTCATCCGGCCCATTTCGCCCATGGCGATGCCGATGGTGCGACGTTCCCTGCCGCCGCCCAGTTTCGCCTTCACGTTTTTCCCCTCGACGAAATGCAGCAACCGGAAAACGTCGTCGATCGTTTTCGGCATGACGGCGATTTTGACGAAATCGGGATCACCCTTGAGCATTCGTTCGTACAACGCTTCCAGGTCGTCCGGCATGGAATTCATGTCATGATGGCTGACGATCCGCTTCGTTTGGCCGTACCGGGGAATCGTCGGGGCGACATCGACTTCGAGATCGACAAATTCGACGCCCGCCACGATCGCCTCGCGCAGCGTCGTCAGCCGCCGTTCCTCCGATTCCCGCCAAAGCCCGCCGTCCTGGGGACGCCTACAGGTGATGACCGTCGCACAGGGCCGTTCCGGGATGAGCCGGTTCAATTCGGGCGCCTTGCGGAGAAAATCCAGCCGGAATTCGACGAATTTAATGCCGTCGGCGACCAGGTTTTCCCGTTCCAGGATCAATCGTTTGTGCGAGCCCGTCGCTATGGTTACGCAAATCATTTCGAGTGGGGAGGTAGGCGGAAAGCGGCTATCGGGACATTTTCCCCCATTGTCCGTTTTTGCGGTGTCCTGTCAACCGGCGGACCGTCTTCAAGTTGTACTCCTGCACTCCGTCGGCTGTTTGCGGTGTATCGGCCGAAATTCGGCTTGAAAATGTCATTCCAACCTCGTAAAATGCCGATGTACGGGATGGAGGATTGCTGTCAATGGAGATAACCTGCGCCAACAGCCGGATTCGTCGAACCTGCGCGGATTTGCAGTCGATGCGGCGGGAACTGGGTGACCGCCGGGCATTGAGCTTGGTAACCCGGCCTGATCAATTACGACAGGCCGTCAACTTGGAGCAACTTCGGCACGTTGCCGGCCATTGGCACGAATTGAGCCAAAATCGAAAAGGGCAAATTGCCGCAAGCATCGGGCATCCCTGCCGTTTGATTCTCATTCCAACCGCCGACCCGCCGCCGCCGAAAAAAGATGGAGGACTCGACTGGACGCAAATAACTGCTGTAACGATAGTTGAAATCGTCGATTACCATTAGGGAAGGCAGGACAATGACAGCAAAAACCAAAGCGGAAGCGAAAACGGCGAAACCAAAGGCCAGGTCACGAAAACGTTACCCTCACGAGCCAAACTTTATTATCCCCATTGCTCCCGGTGAACATCTTACGGAGAAGCTCGAAGAAATGGGCATGGACAAGGAGCACTTTTCCAAAAAGTCCAAATTACCCCTTGAGGCGGTCGATCTGCTTTTTCTCGGTCGCCTTCCCGTTACTCCGAATCTGGCCGCGGCATTGGAAAAAATCACGAAAATCCCTGCTGATCTCTGGTTGCGGTTCGAACTAGGTTATCACGAAGACTTGAAAAAGGCGGCGGAAAAATACGGCATGTAGAAATATACCGGAAACGCAGTAAAATGGATTGTTTGGTGAAGACTGTTTGCCACACTCATTCGTCATAACAGATTGGCAAAAAACTTATTACGCATTTCGTTCGAGCGGCAGGCGATTGTTCGCGGAACAACACGCCGCATTTTCAGGCCGTTCGCGGTATATCCGAATTTGCGGAGCTCCGGCGAGTTCCCCCACCGTCGCCCCAGGCGTCCGCCATTCGCTCCAATTGGTCGCGGGTCAACGTCCAAGGCGTCTGTTCCGCCGATTCGGTCATGCCGACCGATTCGTGAACGGGAATGGCCGGGGGCGATTGCAATCGCTTGAACCGCGCCGCATGTACCGAGCGCAGGAACCAGTAGAGATCGTCCAAAAAAACCTGACGGTCCGAAAGGCCGTGGGCGTCGAGAACGGCGTCGTTCTCCTCTTCTGCAAGCCCGTTCCAGGCGGACAGGAATCGGGAAAACACTCCGTTTTTCCATGCGGACAAGACCGGTTCGAGCGTTTTACCGTCGGCAATCGCATCGAGACGGGTCTGGAAATAAACGGCCAACGCGTCGTGATATCCCCATTTCATCGGATCGATTTGGTCCGGCGCGAGTTCCGCGCTGGGCGGGATATCCGCCGCAACCGACGGGTGTTCCGGAATCAATGTCCGGGGAATGACCTCCCGACGATAAATCCGGTCGTTCAGGTGCGCGGCGAGCGCCCAAACCTCCAGTTTCGTCAGGTCGCCGATCGGCCGGACCGCCCCGTTCACGTCGCCGTACAACGTCGCGTATCCGAGAATCGCTTCAACCTTGTTCCCGTTGTTCGTGAGCAAACCGCCGAGAATGCCGGCAATATTGGAAAGGAGATCGGTTCCGCGAATCTTGGCCTGGATATTTTCGAAATGAAGCGGACCCGGCTCGAACCCGGCTCGTTGAAGCGTTTCGCGGACGGTTTCGGCAATCGGATCGATCGGGATTTCACCGAGAACGATTCCAAGCCGCTCGCAAATCGTCTTGGCCGCGTCCCGGGTCGCAGCGGAATTGAATCGGGATGGAAGATTGAAAGCCCGGACCCGGTTCGGACCGACCGACCGCTCCAGGAGACAAAGGACGACGGCGCTGTCGATCCCGCCGGAAACCCCGATGACGAACGGCCAGTCGTCGCGGCCGCGAACGAAATCCCAACGCCGTAGTTCCCGAACGATCGTGTCGAAATACTGTTCCGAATGGTCCGACATCATCCCTATCCGCAGTTGATACCGAAGCCGGTTGGGTCGTTGGTAAACACAGCCCGCTCAGCCGCCCGTTTACCCTTCCGGCAGTGTCGTTTCGACGGGCAGGCTTCCCACGCATAGGCGTTGGGAAATCTCAATTGTTTTCAGTACGAAAACGGTGCGTTATTTCGTGAATTGCTTCAACACATCTTGCATTCCCGGCAGGTTCATGCCGGCCGTCAGGGATTGCATCATTTCCGCATGTTTGCCCCGCGACTCGGCGACGGCTTCGTTGACGGCCGCCGCGATCAGTTCTTCCAAAAACTCCGGATCGTTTTTGGCGAACAGTGTGGGATCGATCTTGCAGGAAAGCATCTCCTGGAGACCGTTCATCCCGACTTCGACGAGCCCGGCGCCGGCCGTTCCCTTGACGTGAACATCCTTGAGTCGTTCCTGGATATCCTGCATTTTACCGCCGAATTCCCGGGCCTGCTTCATGACGGAAGCAATATCGAATAAACCGTTGAACATGGATAATGCTATCGGGGGAAAGCGTGGAATGTTTTTTCGACAAAAAAAACCAAAGCGGGCTCCGCGGCGGGTTCCGTCGCGTCCACCATTTTCGCCGACATCAATTCTCTTTGACATCGACCAACGTCGCGTCCAGCAATTCGCGCGCACGGGCGACAATCGGCTCATCGGCCGCTTTTTGCAGGGCGTTACGCCGATCTTCCGCCGCGGCAGGGCGTTTGGGTGCGTTCTCGACCCGGACCGGCGCCGCCGCATTCTCAAGACGGCAAAGAATGCGGATCGGTGTGCCCGTGTATAATTGGACGGCTTGTTGGAGCGTCGCCTTGCCTTTTTCGCAACTCTCAAAGCTCACCGGTTTGCTGAATGTCGCGACAAACACATCCGGTTGTTGAAAGGCGATTTTTTCAAATTGAACCGCGTGAACGGCAAGCATTCCGCTGAGTCCCTCGGCCGCCTGTCGCCAAATTTCCGTTGCCCCGGCGTCATCAAGCGAAGCGAGATCGATTTTTGGATTTTCGGTCGCCGTATCGTTGTTCGGGTCGGTTTGCCGCTCAAGTTGCCGCTCGGCGGGGACATCCCTTGGCGGAAGCATTCGTTCCGGGGCCACCTCCTGCGTTGCCGTTTGTTTTGCCGTCTGTTTTGTCGTTTGTTTTATCGTCCGACTTGCCGGAGCGTGTTCAGAAAGGGGAGGATCGGACGGACGTTGATCCGGGAGAACGGGCAAAGCCGGCGTCGGGACGACCCCGTTTCGCAACTGTTCGATCAGGGAGGCGATTCCTTGCAACTGCGCCAGATGGGCGATGCGGACGAGGACGAGTTCCGTCAAAATCCGTCCCTGGGTGCTGTAGCGCATCCGATTATGCGTCTGATCCAACATCTGTAGGGCCGCCAACAAACGTTGTATCCCGAATTCCCGGCCGATCCGGTTCAAATCGTCGAAACGGTCCGGATCGCAATATAAAAGCAGCCGGGCACTCCCGCCGCCGGCAACGACCAGGAGATCGCGAAAAATGCCCATGAGTTGTTCGATGAGCGTCCCGAAATCGACCCCCTCTTCGGCGGCGGAATCCAATTCCGAGAAAACAACGGCCGGATTACAGAGGAGCAACCCGTCGAGAACACGGAAAAGACGCTGATCGTTCGCCGTTCCGAGCATCTCATGCACATCCGCGAGCCTGATATGTTCCGGGGCAAACGACAAGAGTTGTTCGAGCAACGACTGGGCATCCCGCATCGATCCGGCGGCACGTCGGGCCAAGGTTTCGAAGACGCCTTCTTCAGACGTAACATTTTCCGCCGAAGCGATTTCAGCCAAACGGCCCGCGATTGCCCCGCTTTCAATCCCGGCAAAATCGAAGCGTTGACAGCGTGAGAGGATCGTTATCGGAATTTTCGTCGGTTCGGTCGTGCAAAAAATGAATTTGACATGCTCCGGCGGCTCTTCCAGGGTTTTCAGGAGCGCGTTAAACGCCTCGCGGGTCAGCATGTGTACTTCATCAATGATGTAAATCTTGTACTTGGCCCTGCTTGGCCTGATCGACGCGTTTTGCCTTAACTGCCTGATCTCGTCAATGCCGCGATTGCTCGCCCCGTCGATTTCCAAAACGTCGACATCCTCGCCGGTACTGATGCTCTGGCAGATTTCGCATTCGTTACAGGGATGCGGTGTCGGTCCTTCCACGCAATCAAGGGATTTGGCGAAAATTCTTGCCGAGGAAGTCTTTCCGACACCCCGCGCGCCGGTGAACAGATAGGCGTGCCCGATGCGACCGGTTGAGATCGCATTGGAAAGGGCTTGGGCGACATGGTGTTGACCGACCAAGTGCTCAAAATCGCGAGGACGATACCTTCGGGCGACAACCTGATAAGGCGCCGGGGAGGGAACGCTCGCGGCAGTGGACGTAAGCGGCTCGTTCATCTGGTCCTGCCGGCTGACCTGAAGCAAAAGGAAACTGCGTCGCCAAAAGAAGTTAGGAAAACAAAAAGGACCGAGACGAGAGACCCGAGCACCTGGAAGTTGACGCTTATGGCTGCTTGGTTTCCCACCTGACCAGGTTCACGGACCCCCACTGCCGGGGCCCCTCGTCCCGGTCCCTCGACGATTTCCTTCATCTTAGCATGAACTGCGACACGTGTAAAGAAGGGGCCGTTTACCCTTTTTTACCTGAGGGCGACGGCTGGGGGCGACGGCGGCATGCGCACCGGGCGGCAACGCATCTCTTGAAAATTAAAGTCGGGAACAAGTCGTGGGAACGAGCCTATTCTCAACAGGAGGACCCATGTCGAGGATCGCGGTAAAATTTTTCAAATTTTTGTCCTTCCCATTCACAGGAGTTTTTTTTATTCGGACACCATGATATAATTCTTTCGTCGATTGTGAAACGGAGGCGGTCCATCCGCCGAAATGTCACGATTTTGTCCGCGCGATTTTATCCGTACGATGCCGGAGCCGGTCGGCGTGTTCGTAAGAACACCGTCCGTTCGACCCGCCTGTTTTGACTTTCGCGAAAAACAGGTTCCTTGAAAGGCGGCTTCGGGAAATTGCAATGGCTTTCAGCATCCACCAGGCAAAGGGGCCGTACCAATGAATTCCATGATGATCGAAGAGAAGTATCTTACACCGCTTAACGAAGCTACTCCACCCTTGTTTCTCGGTGTCAGTCTGGGGGGCAAATTTCTGAAAATCGGCGTGGTCGATAGTACGGGCCGCACGATTTCCTATTTTGCGACGCCTTCCGAATCGGAGCACGGCCCCGAAGTTTCGACGCAGCAAATCGCGAGGGCGATCTCCTCGGCCTTGGAAAAAACGGGACTTACCGCCAAATCGATCACCGGCGCCGGCTTCTCTTTTCCCGGTTCCATGGATCCGCAGACGAACAAACTGCATCGGCCGCCGAATTATCCCGATTGGAAAGGTTACCCGATTACGGAACGATTGACCGAATTGACCGGGCTTCCGGCGATTCGTTTCTCCAATAACGCGAACGCCTCGGCCTATGGAGAGTTTTGGATCGGAGCCGGCAAAGAAGCGCAGAGCCTGTGTCTTCTCGAACTCGAACGCGGAATCGGCTGCGGCATTATCGTCGAGGGGCGTGAAATCGCCGGCGCAAACGGATACGGAGGCGAATACGGGCACATGATCGTCGATTCCTCGCCGGGGGCGCGGTGGTGCAATTGTCGGCAGCAAGGGCATCTCGAAGCCTATGTCAGCGCCACCGGGGTGGCCCGGCGCACCAGGGAAATGCTGGAAATCGGCCTTCACTCCTCTCTCCAGGAACGGGTCAACAGCGCGACGCCGCTCTACGACATTCCCCGAATGGTGTACGAAGAAGCCGTCAAGGGCGATTCGCTCGCTTCGGAAATCATCATGGAAACCGGACGGTTTCTGGGGCTCGCGATCGTCACGCTGGTGCATACGGTTGATCCCGCCTGCATTTTGATCGGGGGGGAAATGATGTTCGGCGGCAAAGGGTCCGAAATCGGCGAAAAATTTCTCGAACGCGCCCGACAGGAAGTCAGAGCCCGGGCGTTTTCCGATCTTTCCGCCAACCTGAACCTCGATTTCGCCATGCTCGGCAGTTATGCGAGTTATATCGGGGCCGCCGGTTTGGCCCGTGAGGAAACCTTCCTCTTTTCCGTCGTCGACGAGGAATAGACGGTGAACGGACCCGGGGCGACGAACGGTGTCGCGGTCGGATCGTGAAAGGAACGAAACATAAACGGGAAACGGCGGCTACGGATATACTTCGAACGGCAAGATATACTGAAGGCTTCGGGAAATTTCAACTGCCTCCAGTATATACAGGAGGCGAATGAGTGCGGCAGGCGGACTTGGCCCAATGTCCGTTTTCACCGCGTTTCCGGTATATCCGCCTTCACGTTTGTGTTTCGGGGATGACGGGGAACCAGCGATTTGCTCCTTGATTCATGTATGATTTTCTGCTCGACTACGGACCGGTCGGAATGCTCCTCCTCCTCACGGGTGGATTCGTGTTCCTCATTGCCGGCGGAATCTCGCTTGTTCGCAATGTTTCCCGTTGCGGTTCCCTGGCCGGTTTATCGCCGCTCTTCGTCGCCTTGACACTGGCCGCCTGCTGTGCTTGTGCGCCGGAAGCCGCCATTGCGGTCATCGCCGCCCGCCACGAAAATTCCGATTTCGCCGTCGGGACGATCATCGGCGGTTGTACGCTGAACATTTGCTTGATTCTCGGGCTCGCTTCACTTTGTTCCCCGATCCGCCTTTCCGGTTCGTTGGTGTGGTTTGCGATTCCGTTGACGCCGATTTGTGCCCTTTTCCTTCTGCTCCTGACGTTCGGCGGCGGCGTCGGCACGCTCGACGATCTTGTCGCGGGCAAACTTGAGGGACTTTTGACGCGCCCGATCGGCTTTTTTCTTTGCCTCGTTTATGTTACCATGACGATGTGGGCGATTTTTTTCCTGCGACGGAACGAGGTGCAAGAAACGCTCACCGTTCAAATCACGCAGTCGATCCGGGAACAAGTCGAGAAGCATCCTTACGGCGGAACGACCGGCCTGTTCATCGCCGGTGTTTGCGGAACCATTATCGGAGTGGGGTTGCTTGTCCTGGGAAGCGACATGCTGATCAAAGGCGCCTCGATGACGGTCAAAATCCTCGATGTAAGTGAACTGCTTGTCGGCCTGACGTTGCTTGCGATTGGAACATCCCTCCCGGAATTGCTCACCATGCTTGTCGCCGTTAAAAACAACCGTTCGGAGTTGGCGGTGGCCACGGTGATCGGGAGCAACATCGTCAACCTGCTCGGCGTTTTCGGCGTGACCGCCCTGTTGACGCCGGGGGGCCTCCCGATTCCCGCCCAGGCGATGCAGTGCGATATCCCGATCCTGATTATCGGGTCGATCTTATGCACGATATTTTGTTATACGGATCGTCGGCTCACGCGCCCCGAAGGATTATTCCTCTTGCTTTTTTACGCGTTTTACATGTTTTTACTCCTGATTTCGGCCCTCTCGGGATGGTAATCGGGAACCGGGCATTCGATTGATGAGACGGTCATGCCGGACCGCGAACGGGACGGTACGCTTTTCCGGTCGCGGGCTGCAACCGGCTTCGCATCCATTTCGCACCAACTTTTTTACGAGGGACTTATGACTTCCGAACATGAGATGAATCGTCGGCGTTTTATCATGGAGTCGACCTGTTTGACGTGCGGTTGCGCCGCGGCGTTCGTCGCGGGGACGCATCAATTCGACCTTTTACCGCAGGCGTCGGCCCAATCCCGGCGATCGCGAGGCAAAGACAATCCGCTGGCGACCGAGCCGGCGTTTTGCGGATTGTTTTGCGGGGCGTGCAGCGGTCTCCAGGAATCCGTTCGCAGCGGAACCGTCAAGTGCTACGGTTGTCGAAGCAACCAGGTGGTCGGGCATTGCAAGACATGCAAGGTGCGCGAATGCGCCAAAAGCAAACAGGTTCACACCTGCGGGCTCTGTGAATCGTATCCTTGCGACAAGATCAAGGAATACCATAACGATGAGACGGAGGAAAGCAACAAGAAGATGGCCGTCGCCCGCAAGGTGAGCGAGGATTTCCAGTATTTCGGCAACGACCCGGATTGGGTCGAGAAACAAATCGAACGCTGGTCGTGCAAAAAATGCGGAACGGTATTCGAATACGGGAATGTGAAATGCCCGAAATGCTCCGCGCCGATCATTACGGCGGCGATGGAAGCGGCGGTGTATGCGAGGAGAAAAACGCCGGTTTTCACCGACTTCGACGGCCGGTCCTGGCAAACGAATCTGGCGTATGCTACCGAAACGAAAACCCTCGGCGGCAGAAAAGCGCTCCTGCTCCAGGGAAGCGAGCGTACGATCGTGTTTTTGAGTCCTTCGAATTTTCGAAACGGGACGATCGAATGCGATATCGCGGTCAGGAACAGCGGCGGCCTTGCTTTTCGCGCCGCCGAGGACGGCAGCGCAGCCGAACTGGTCCAACTGCGGTTCCTCAATACCAAGGCGGACAAGAATAAAAAGTTGATCCTGTATTCCCCCCACGGCGATTGGCGTTCGAGCTGGCGGGAATTGCGTTCGAAAGAGCCCGGCAAGTACGATGTCGAAACCAAAATGGCGAAGGACAAATGGTTCCGCCTGAAACTGGTCGTGGCCGGCAAAAAGCTCGATGTTTATCTCGACAAGGATACGGAACCGGTTCTCACCGTCGCGGAAATGCTCGGAAAACGCGACGCCGGATGTGTCGGACTGTACGGAGAAAACGCCAGGTTCGCGAATTTCACGATGCAGCCGGAAAGCTAGAGCGTCGTCCAATTCCCTTTGAATCAACCGTCCGGGAATACGAATACGATGCCCGGCTCGTGAAAAACTCTTTCACGAAGAGCACGAATGAGTCGCACGCATGTTGACAACCACACCGCTGACAATCACGCCGGATATTTCGATTCCGCTCTCGGAAATGCGCTTTACTTATGTTCGCAGCTCCGGTCCCGGGGGCCAAAACGTGAACAAAGTCGCGAGCAAGGCGGTGCTTCGCTGGATGCCGGGCGGTCGGTTTCCCGTCGAGGTGCTTGCCCGATTGAAAACGGCCCATCCGGCTTACTGGACGAAGAATGCGGAAATGGTGATTACGAGCCAGCGGACCCGGGACGCCGTCAAAAACCGCGAGGATTGCCTTGAAAAACTGCGGGCGCTGATCCTCGCCGCCCTTGTTGTCCCGAAACCCAGGATTCCCACCAGGCCGACCAAGGGCTCCATTCGCCGCCGCCTTGAAAACAAGGCGAGAAACGCGGCTAAAAAAGACGGCCGTAAAAACCGGATCCCTGAGGAGTGACCCCCGAAAATCGATTTCTGGCCGATCATCCGGACGGACGCCGGATGCCGGCTGAAATTTCTTGACGCCCGTTACGTGGCCAGCTTGAATTTGCCGACCACTTGCTGTAGTTCGGTTGCCATTCCACTCATTTCATTCGCGGCACTGGCCGATTCCTCGGCGGCGGCACTATTCTGCTGCGTCACCGCGTCAATCTGCTGCAACCCCAACGTGACCTGGCCGACGCCCTGCGCCTGCTCTTGACTGGCGACGGCGATACCAGCCACGAGATCGGTCGTCTGTTTGATTTCAGTGACGATGGTGTTGAGCACCGTGGCCGTGTGGGCCGCGACCTCGCCGCCCTTCTCGATTTCCTGC
>QMCD01002131.1_pt1 | contig 14800 bp, 13 predicted proteins | sample 1821841 | NCBI WGS metagenome assembly QMCD01 (sample SAMN01991225, study PRJNA193472) | Termite gut metagenome, whole genome shotgun sequencing project. | isolation source: worker | host: Macrotermes natalensis | reverse complement strand
GGGTATGGTGGAAATCCTGGGGGGGGTGGCCGTTTTGGGGCAGGCGGAGCGGCAAACCAAGACTTCCAGAGCTTGGGCCAGAGCTTCATCAATCCTTTCGCCTCGACCGGCGATCTTGGAAAAAACCGGTACGTTCGCCAGTTTGCCAAGGAAATGGGAGCCAGCGACAAAGTGCAATTGCGCCGCTTCGATTTCGTGATCCAATTTGCCTGGGTCGAGACACCGCCGAGCGTTCGAGAAAAAAAGAGAGAAGAGGCCCGACTTGCCGCGCTCGCCGCACAGCAAGAATCAGGTGGTGCGTCTTCGCCCTTGGAAGGCGAGGTTCTTGAGGAGGAAATACCGGCAGAACCGGTCGCGGAAGGAACAACGACCGAGTAACGCACACACTTATTTTCCAACGGCACGGGCTTGCGCTTGTGCTCAGAAATTCTGATCTGAATAACACGACTCAATATCATGGCCAAGAAAAAGGAATTTAACCTGGAAACGGTCAAAAAAAATGTTTTTTGGGCTTTTTTGCCAATCGCCCTGCTCGCGCCGCTCATCACGACCATTTTGGCGGTGCGGTCGATTTCGGCGGCATTTGAGCAACGGAAAAAAACACTCGACAGTACGAAGAGTGCCGTGGAACAGCTTGGAAGGGACGCCGCCCACCCCAATCAAAAGACGATTGATGAAATCAATGTCAAGATTCGTGACCTCCGTGGCCGAGTGCGAAAGGCTTGGGCGACGCTGGAAAAAGATCAGCAGGCTCGAAATCTTTGGCCTGCCGAGGTGGGTCAACTTTTCTTTGATGAAGTCAAAACGAAAAAGTGGGGCGAGGAAATCAGTATTGATGGTCGGGAACGTTACTTGAACTTTATCAACGACTACCTGCCAAGTTTGGAACACTACGTTGATCGGCGTCGTGTCCAGATGCGGGAACGCGACAAAATATCGGATGAGTGGAGCAAATGGAAAGAAATGGAGCCGGATCAAAGGGCGACGCCGTCCGTTGACACGGGCAGTGGCGGCGGGATGTCCGGTGGCATGGGCATGGGTGCGGACAGCTTCGGAGCCATGGACTCCATGGGAACGCTCGAAACGCCGCTTCCTAAAACTGAACTGGAAGAATTTCGTTATTTCGGCAAGGTCGATTGGGCGTCGCCGGAAACGCGAACCGTGGTTGCGTCTTGGGGAAGACTGCCCAAGTATACGGAAATTTGGTATGCCCAGGAAGAGCTTTGGGTTTATAAAGCTCTGTTATCGGTGATTCGGGAGTGCAATCAGGAAGCGACCGGGCCGCACAATGCCACAGTGAAGCGTATCCAAAACCTTCTCATCGGTCAGTTGGCGGCTACCGCTTTGGAAATGCAGTCGGCTCTGCGACTCGGCGGCGGGGCACTGGGCACGGATGGTATGAGCACAGGCGGTTCAACGGGGGCCGGGGGGTATGGCAGCGGCTCCGCAGGCGGCAGTTATGGCGGTACGGGATCGGATGGTTCGGTGAGCGCGGGCATGGAGGGGGGGAATATGGTGGCCCGAACGGAAGAAGAGGCGGCACGAATCAAAAAAACTAGGCGTTATGTCGACGATAAAGGTGTGCCGCTTCTAGCAGATCAACCTGCCCCGTTTGAGCAGTTCAAGCGCATGCCCATCTGCCTGCGTTTGATTGTCGATCAACGCAAAATACCCGATATTCTCGTCAGTTGCGCCAACTGTTCCATGCCCATCGACGTGCTCTGGGTGCGGATCAATCCGGGCAACGCTAAGCCCTTTGAATTATCCTCTCTCGACCCGACCATTTCGACCGGCGCAGAGGGGGTGGATGGTACTGCGAGCGGTGGCTACGGTGGCGGAATGAGCGACAGCGGCATGGGCGGCGCAGGCAGCATGAGGGGGGGCGGTGGCTCTGGTATGGGGGGCAGCGCGGAGGGTGGCGCAAGCAGTGGAGCCGATATTCAACTCAAGTTGGACGGTATCGGCGGCCCCTACGGGACCAACGCCGTTCCGATTGAAATTTATGGCTGTATCAATATTTTCAACCCCGTTGCGCATTCCACCCAGTTGGCGGCGGATTCCGCCGAGGGCATTCTCGTTGACACGGAGGATGCGGGGAGTCAGACAGAGGTACCTCTGGATACTCAAACGGCTGCGCCGCTTGAAACGCAGACCGCGGCTCCTCTGGACGAGACGACGGAGTCGGAAGAAACCGTGCCGAATACCCCGGAATCGTAAGCAACCGGCGCAAGCGACGGGACAGCCACGCGATATTGGCAACACGGCATAAGAAGTAGGTGGCTCAAGTGATCGACCACTTTTACCTCTGGAGGCAATAACATGAAACCGAACAAGAAAAAGAAAATCGATATTAAGGGATTTTTTGTGTCGCATGTTGAGAAGATCGTTCTCGTCATGGTGATTCCCGTTGCAATCTTCTTTGCCTACAAAGGGACGCAACACGAACCGCTTTCGTGGCAGCCGGAAGCCTTGGAGCAGGCGTCCGCCGCGTCGGATAAATTTATTCGAGACAACATTCGCAAGGCCGTGGACGAAGGTGTTGCCATCTTCCCTTACGATACATACGCGGAATGGATCAAAAAGGAAATCAAGGTTGATCTGTATCGGACCAACGTGCAATGGCTCCCTTCGCTTTTTCCAGAAAAAACTAAGCGTGGGGCGGCGCCGGTGTATCCGGTCACCGACCTGATCGCCAGTTCCGGTCTCGGCGCGATTTCGATCAACCTCACTTCGCCGGCGGCCGTTCTGGCGGGCGTTACAACGCCGGCAGCCGGTGAAACGCCGGGAAGCGGGACTACCAGCGGAGGAATTCCAAACAACCAAATCGGTGCTCGCTGGGCGATGGTCACCGGTCTGATCCCTATTCAAAGACAGTTGGATACTTATGTCAATCTGTATTCGGATAGCGTGCTGCCCGACCCCGTGCGTGACATGCCGACCTATATTTATTACGAAGTCGAGCGTGCGGTGATTGAGCCAGGCCAAGGCCCCGGCGATTTGCAGTGGGTTAAGCTGGAGTTGCTCAAGGAGTACAATATCAATCGCGGCCTGTGGAGCGGCGTTGGTATGGACGTGGTCGATCCCAATTATCTGGCCCCGCCCGTTTTGATTCCGATGGCCTATCCGTTGCCGCCGGTGTCGAAAAAATACGGTGCCGAAGTGGCCCATCCACCTGTGATTCCTATGATGACGGACTCGCAAACGGACCTCCTGCAACAGATGGAAACGTATCAGAAACGTTTGTTGGAAGAAACTTTTAATGTCGATGAAGAAAGGCTTCTTCAAAATCCCTACGGGGGTCGCGCCGGCAGTATTGGTGGAATGCCCACGGGCGGGGGAATGAATACGGGAATGGGGAGTATGGACAGTGGCAGCGGCGGCATGGGAGGCGGCGTGCTGGGGGCAGGGCAGTTGACGCAAGAGGACGAAGAGGAGATTTTCAAGTCCGTCGAAGTAACGCATTATTTGTTCCGTTATCTCGATTTCAAAGTCGAGCCAGGCAAGACTTATCGCTATCGCGTGCGGCTCCACTTGGCGAACCCCAATTACGAGTTGGCTCCGAATTTTGTCGAAACGGAGGAGCTGGCCGCCAAGCCCAGTGTCGTTACGGAATATAGCGAGCCGTCCACGATGGTGACCATTCCTTTGGAGTCGCGGATTCTTGCTTCGGAAGTGACGGCGGCGGCCACGGCGTGGGGTGACCCGACAACCAGTATCGCAGCCATCTTTTTTGATATGAAAGACGGTTCCGAATGGTATGTAGAAAGGCCGCTGGCCTATCGAGGCTCTACGATCAATATGAAGCGGCAGCAGACCACCAACGCCCAGTTGGAAGGCGTGGCCGGTTCCCGCGAGAATATGGGATCAACGACGCCTCGTCCGCCGCGCCCCACTCGCCCCCCAGCACGAGGGCAACGAGGGCCTGTGCCCGAACCCGTTGACCCCGGCAAAAAAACGATGGATATCGTTTCCGAAGTGACCATCCTTGACATGGCCGGGGGGGTACGTCTTCCGAAAGCCACGAGTGCCGCGGCGAGAGATGTTCCTGAGTTGCGTTCGCCTGAAAAGGTGATGGTGCTTGAACCAAGCGGTAATCTCGTCATCCGTTCGATCAAGGCGGACAAGATTGAGATGGAGAATATCAAGAATCCGCAAACGGTGAGCGGTACGGATGGCCGTTACGGTGGAACCGAAGGTGGGTATGATTCCGGGCGATACGGTTCCGGGCGGTAGGGCGAAGAAATTCGCGTGCGATCTTTTCCTGTCCTGTACCCAATACCGTACCTGTCCCAAGGAACATGCCGGAATTTATCGAAATCCTGATTATCTCCATCGTTCAAGGGATCGGCGAATTTTTGCCGATCAGTTCGTCCGGTCACTTGGCCGTGACGAACCATCTTTTTGAGCGTTTTGGCGTTCCGCTGACCACGAGCGAAGGTGATGGTGATTTTATCAAATTGGCCGTCTTCCTGCACGTCGGAACGCTCTTGGCCGTCGTCGTCGTTTTCTGGCGGCGTATTTTGGACCTTTTCGGCAAAGACAGGCGGCTGATTCCACTTTTGATTATTGGCACGATTCCTGCGGTGATTTTCGGACTGGGCCTGAAAAGACTCGCGCCGGCGGACTTTTTTGAAAATCTCTACCTCGTGGCCGCCTGCTTTCCCATGACGGCCATGTTGCTGTTTTTTTCCATGAAGCACCAGGGCGGTGAAAAAAATTGCTCGGAGATGACGTGGATCGACGCTTTGGTAATTGGCATGGTGCAGGCGGTTGCGGTCTTGCCCGGCATTTCGCGTTCGGGTTCGACCATTGTGGCGGGGGGCTTGTTTCAGAAATTGCGGCGAGAAGAGGCGGCCACGGTTTCGTTTTTGCTCTCGATTCCGGTCATCGGCGGCGGCGGCATTTTGGAGTTCAAAGATTTATTGGAGCAAGAACCTTCCGAACAGGGAATTTCAAACGGCATTTTGTTGACGGGCATGACAATCAGTTGCGTGGTCGGCGTCGTGGCCTTGGTTTGGCTGCTTGATTGGCTCAAAAAGGGCAAACTGTGGCACTTCGCCGCTTGGCTGCTGGTGATGTGTCCCGTGACGTTCGCGCTGGCGGCGTTGCCGATGTCGTCGGAGCTGAAATCGGTGTCTATTTTCGTGCCTCCGACATGCCACGCTGTGGACTCGAATGTTGAGGAGCACGATTTGCCCTCTTCCTTTCCGATGGAAGGAGCGGGAAATGCCAACTATCTCGCTTCAGCTTCTGACGTGGAAGAAGCTGAAGAAATTGCCGCAGAACCCAAAAAATTATCCCGTGAAGAAGCGCAGCGCGAATACGAACGCATTTTGGCCGAGGAAGAGGCACGCGAGCAGGCACTCATTGACGAAGAGAACAAGCGAATTCCTTTCGTGGATGAGCCGGAAAAATTGATTTTGCTCAGCCCGAAGGACCGGATTTGGCTCACGCCGGATCGGAAAAGCGTGGTGCTCCTCGGTCGTGTTTCGCTACGTGAAGGGCCGCTCGAACTTTTCGCTTGCCGCATCGGCACGAAGGAACATGAATCCGTCATTTCCGTGCGTGTCACGCCTTTTTTGATCCACGCCGCCTTGCTGGCCGCCGGTGCGGAGCCGGGCAAGCCCGTGCAATTTGATCCCGAATTTGTTCCGCCAAGCGGTGATGAAATTGAAATCAAAGTACGCTGGAAAGATGACAATCAAGATGCGGAGAGAAAATGGCATGAAGTGCCGGCCCAAGACTGGATTTGGGACATGGCGAACTCAGGAACGAAGAACAATGTTGTAGCAAAGAAGTCGATGTCTTCACACTGGGTTTTCACCGGCAGCATGACATACAAAGACGAATCAGGCCGAGAGCATTATGTGGCGGACGGCAGCGGTGAGCTTTTCGGCCTGTCGAATTTCGTTGGGGCGATACTCGACATTCCGGTCAAGAGCAGTGCGGACAACGCGAATTTAATGTTCGGCTGCTTCACGGAACGCATTCCTGAACTGGCCACGCCCGTCACGTTGATTCTCACGCCGGTAAAAACGGCAAAATAATAACCGGTATGTCGGCCAAATCTCAGATAAGGCCCCTCATTCTTACAGCGACCCAGACGGCAGTCATGGATTCGACCCGTCGTGCAGATTTCCCGCGGCGTGATCAAGATATCGACGCGAAAGAGCCACCCAATTTATTGCACATTTAATTGTGTGTGCCATAAACCAAAGAATGGACTCTCTGGAGTTCCGCCAACGCAAGGCCGGCGGCACTCGTTTGCTTCCGTTTTTTACCAATTTTCGGCCAGAATTTCAAACCAGCTTCGCGTGGCCTTGCAGGCAGGACACTGATCCGGGGCGGAAGAGCCGCCGGCGACGAAACCGCATTTTCGGCATCGCCAAGCGACATTGTTCCGGCTGAACAAGTCGTTGTTGCGCAGATGATCAAGAAAGCCTTGGTAGCGTTTCTCATGCTGTTTTTCCGCAATGATGATAGCGTTATAAGTCCGGGCAACGTTGTCAAACCCCTCTTCTTTGGCGATTTTGGCCATTTCGGGGTAAAGTTCCGACCATTCTTCGCGTTCACCGCTTGCGGAGGCTTCGAGATTTTTTTCGGTCGTCAAAATCGCTCCGGCCGGATAAGTCGCCGTGATTTCCAGCGGCCCGCCCTCCAAATAGTTGAAGAATTGCAAGGCATGTACTTTTTCTTGCTCCGCCGTTTCCAGAAAAACGGCAGCGATATGCTCAAAACCTTCTTCCGATGCTTTGTCGGCGAAAAAGGTATAACGGTTCCTTGCTTGCGATTCGCCTGCAAATGATTTGAGGAGATTCTGCTCTGTTCGACTTCCTTTGAGTGTGGCCATGTTCGTGTTGCGTTTTCCTTGGTTGAAATGAGAGATTGATACAGGACTTCCCGTATTATCCCGTTGTTCGGGAAGAAATCAAGGGCAGCAGCCGTGGATCGTGAGTGGATTAGGGGCTTTTGTTTCGCCGTCCCATACGGTAGAATGTGATTTTCGCCCCTATATCATGGAAAGGTATCTATGTCACGTTGGATTTCGCAGCGGGCTGGCACGTTTGAAGCGTCCGGCATTCGGAAGGTGTTCGATCTCGGGGCCGCTCTGGAAAACCCGATCAATTTGTCCATCGGCCAGCCAGATTTCGACGCGCCGCCTGAAGTGCGGCAGGCAATGATCGATTCCATCAATGCCCACAAAAGCGGCTACACGCCCACCCAGGGGCTTAAACTACTGCAAGGCGAAATACAAAGCCGCGTTGATGCAAAATATCATCATACCGACCGCCGTGTGTTCATCGCAAGCGGAACCAGTGGGGCGTTGGCTTTGACGCTGCTCGTGACGGTCGACCCCGGCGACGAAGTGATTTTCTTCGATCCGTTCTTCGTCATGTACGATGCGGTGGTAAAAATGGCGGGCGGCGTGCCCGTACCGGTCGACACGTACCCGAATTTTGAGTACGACATCCAGAAACTTGCCGATGCCATCACGCCGAAAACAAAGGCCATCATCCTGAACAGCCCCTGTAATCCCACCGGTAAAGTGGCCACACGGGAAGAAGTGCAGGCCATTGCGGAACTGGCGGCCAAGCACGATATTTTGCTGGTCAGCGACGAAATTTACCGAACTTTTTGCTTTCAAGAATTTACGTCGCCCGCCGAATTTAATGACCGCACGTTGGTGCTTGACGGCTTTAGCAAATCGCATGGAATGCCCGGTTGGCGCGTGGGCTATGCTCATGGCCCCAAGGAATTGATCGAAGAAATGCTCAAATTCCAGCAATACACCTTTGTCTGCTCGCCGCACGTTGGCCAGCTCGGTGCCCTTGCGGCATTGGATGTTGACATGACGGCCCAAATCGAAAGTTACCGCAAGCGGCGCGACATGCTGTATGACGCTCTAGTGGAAGATTACGAAGTGGTCAAGCCGGAAGGGGCATTTTACATATTCCCGAAGGCTCCTTGGGGTACGGCCACAGAATTTGTGGAGAAAGCGATCAAAAAGTATTCGATGTTGATTATTCCCGGCGGCGTGTTCAGCACACAGGACACCCATTTCAGGATTTCCTACTCGGCCACCGAGGAAACAATTTTACGTGGCATCGAGGCATTCAAAAGGCTGGCGAAAGATCGGTAAGGGCGGTTGTTCACAACATTTGTGCGGCGTACCGATCCGGGATGTATGTTCCCCGTGCCATGCCAGTTCCCGACACACTTTTTATGCAGAGAGGAGTCGACCGGAAAAGTTGTGGAAACGCCAACCCTGTATCATTATGTCAAGGCCAGTGGACTGGTTGAGAATGAGGCCCTCGACCGCGTCTTGGTGGGCGTTGCGTCCGGTGATCGGGCCTTTCTTGAAATCGACCCGTTTCTGACGGACCTTTCGGCCATGCCGATAGATCGCCGCCATCTTCGGCGGTCCATTCGGCTTTTGCAGCGTTTCCCCAAAAAGATGGCAGTCAGATCGGCGGGCAGAATATCGGACGACGACTCTCAATCGGATTCCGATTCGACGTCTGATGCGACGCTGGACGGGGAAGCGGGCAGCAAAGGCTTTGACGGCATGACCGAGCTTGACCGGAGGTTGGCCGATGAGCTGGTTCGTCGGGGCTTTTTGAATCGCTGGCAGATTGCGCAATTTCTTGCAGGCCGAACCAAATTCACCCTGGGCGGCTATCGCATTCTCGATGCCTTGGGGCGCGGCGGGTACGGCCATGTTTTCCTAGGGCAAGCACCGGCGGGACAGGAAGATAAAGCGGCAAAGCCCCGCTACGTGGCACTCAAAGTGCTGCCCCTCACCAAGGCGACGCCGGACTTGACGCAACGTTTTTTGCACGAAATTGAAGTGCAAAAGAATTTGTCGCATCCGCATCTCGTCCGTTATTTTGATTCAGGCCGGGATGGTAACGTGCATTTCATGGTGCATGAATTCATCGACGGCGGCGACCTGCGGGAATTGTTTCGGCGTGAGGGCGTGCCGGCGATAGGCTTTGTGGCGTCCGCTATTGTGCAACTTGCAATGTGTGTTCAATATCTGCACGCCAGCGACATCATTCACCGCGACATCAAGCCCTCCAACGTGCTCATGGACAGTTCGGGTCATGCCAAACTGAGCGACCTCGGCCTTGCGACGAGAATAAATCAAGAAGACGGGCCGACATTGGATAAAGTGGCGGGAACCGTGGATTACATGGCCCCGGATCAGATTCTCCGGCCCGGAGAACCGTCGCCAGCCTGGGATATTTACTCACTCGGTTGTATGTTATACCAATTGCTCACCGGTTCGGTGCCTTTTCCACAGGGCGATGCGCAGCAAAAACTCCGTGTCCGGTTAAATACGGATGTCCCCGATGCACGCATTCTCAATCAGGCGGTTCCGTTCGACGTGGCCGAGCTGTTACGTGGGATGTTGGCACGGAATCCTGCCGAGCGAAGTACGGTAAGTGAAGTCATTCCGAGACTGGAGGCATGGGCTTCCGATGTAAGTGGCGAGAGTTCTCAATGAAAGAACCGATCAAAACATTCGACGATGCTTTTTGTCGTCTGCTCAAATTTTGCGACAAGCCGTTTGTCGGCGTCCAGCCCGGTGTACCCTGTCAAGGCAGCCAGTTTTCGTAATTCAATTTCGTCCGTCGGCAACTGTTTCGATGAGGAATAATTCATCAGACACAGGGAATTGCCCAGCAACCTCAGAAAGCGGTATCCTTCTTGGAGGATTTTGTGATCGTTGTCGTCGAGGAAACCGGCCACATGCAGGCGTTCGATGGCGTCGAAGGTGTTCGGCACGTTCACGGCGGGCTTGGCTTGCCCGTGCTTCAATTGCAGCATTTGGACGATGAATTCGACATCCACCGTTCCGCCAACACCGCGTTTGAGTTGATCCTCTTGCGACTCGCTGCTCAAGCGTTTCCGCATGGCTCGGATCTCGGCGATGCCCGAATCGGTCATGGGAATGCCGAACTGAATTTCCCGGATCACGTCCGTGACCTGACGGACGACTCTTGATGGATCATGGCGCGCGATTCCTTTTTGTGGAACAAACGCTTCGCTGCTAAAGACTACTCTCGCCTTGCAAAACAGTTGCCGCTCCCAGAGAGCTCCTGTACCCTCGTGAAAATATCGCAGCAAGTCTTCCCGCGACGTGGCCAAGGCTCCATCTTTTCCGCGTGGTCTGAGCCGAAGGTCCATTTCGTATAATTTTCCCCACGCGCTGAATTGCGTTGTGCGTTTGATCACGTTTTGGGCCAGCGTGTTGAAAAATTCTTGGTTGGAACGGGGCCGGATTTCCGCCGGCTCTCTTTCGATGACCGTGCCGTCCTCCGCAATGAAAAAGGGACGAGTCATCCCTTCGCCCTCAAAAAAGAACACGATATCCAGATCGCTGTGAAAGTCCATTTCACGACCGCCGAATTTGCCCAGTGCCACGATAACGAAGCGGCAGGGACGCCATTCATCGCCGTCTCCGAGCGTGGGCATGCCATGTTTTTGCACTAATTTCCGGCATTCAAACATGACAATTTGCTTCAGGCACACTTGCGCAATGTCGGAGATGGCCTCGGTCACGATTTTGATGTCGCTCCGTCCGAGAAGGGCGCGCGTACCCACTCGGAGAAGTCGATCATTTTTGAAACCGTTCAGGATCGGCGCAAGCTGTTCCGTGTGACCGCAAAGCCGAGCCAGATAGAGGTCAAGCTGATCGCGCGTTGGCATTCTATTGAGCACGAGGCTGTCCATGAGTCCGTCGAGCATCCCCGGATCACGGCAAAGCATGTCGGTCAACAGCGGAGCGAACGCGCAGAGCAAGACGAACAAAGAAAGCGAGGGCGGATTGAAACTGAACAGCTCCCAAAGTCCTGCCTTGGCCCCCAACGCATCGGCAACGGTAACGAGCGTATTGAGCGTCTGATCCGGCATAGGAGTTGCGGAAATTGCTTTCAGCAGGGTCGGCGAAATGGCAACCAAAAAATGTCGACAACGCCGCGCGGACAGATACGGATTTTTTTCATCCATCAATTCGCAAAGCAACCGGTAAGCCTTCATCGGGTCGGCGAAGCGATATTTTTCCAGCACATTGCCGATGCGGCTTTCATCCGGCTCTGGGTCAAGCAACAAATCCACTTCCGCGGCCGTTTCTTCGTTGTCCTGAAACGCATGAACGAGCAAATGGTTCAGCATGCGCCGGTTTGCCTCGGTGAAAAACACAAAATCGGCATCAAATGCGCTTGAGGCTGTTTTGCCCGGCATGTCGTTAAAACCCATTCGCAGAGCCAGTTTTCGGCGTTCCTCGCTTCCTGCCGGCATCGTGTGCGTTTGGAGATCGAACATGATCTGGAGTCGGTGTTCGATTTTGCGCAGAAACCGGTAACTTTCGTAGAGCAACGCTTCCTCCTGCGATTCGAGTCCGCCGTTTCGGGCCAGCATTTTAATGGCGTGCAACGTGTTGCCCGTCCGTAGCTCCTTGTCTTCGCCTCCATGCAGCAGTTGCAGGAACTGTGTCATAAATTCAATATCACGAATGCCGCCGTAGCCGGTTTTTACATCCAGCAGCTCCGTGCCCGCCTCTCGTGCGTTGCGTTCGATGCGGCGTTTTAGCGTCCGAATGCCCGCTATGTCGGCCTGCGTTAAATTGCGTTGATAAATCCAAGGCTGAAGTTTTTGGAGAAAGTCCTCGCCCAGATTGATATTTCCTGCGACAGGTCTGGCTTTGATGAAGGCTTGTCGTTCCCAAGTTCTTCCACGCATGTCGTAATATCGCAGCGCGGCATCGAAACTGATCGCCAACGGGCCGCCGCGACCATTGGGACGCAAACGCATGTCGACACGGTAGGCCACTCCAAGTTCGGTCTGCTCTGCCAAAAGACGGACGACTTCCCGACCCAGTTCGGAAAAGTACTGCGCGTTTTCTATCGGGTCGCGTCCGTCCGTCCGACCATCGTGGTCATAGAGAAACATCAAGTCGATGTCGCTGGAATAATTCAATTCACAGCCGCCCAGTTTTCCCAAAGCCAGCACGGCGAAGTTGGGCGTCGAGTGGTTTTCTCCGTAGGGCGTGCCCCGCTTGAGAAACAATTTTCTGCCCGCCGCCACGACGGCAGCTTCGATCAGAGCCTCCGCCACGAGAGAAAGCTGCTGCGTGACCATTTCCAGCGACTGCTTCTTGATAATATCGCCGAACGCAATACGCAACGTTTGCTGCCGCTTGAAATATCGGAGAGCGCGAAGTACGGAAGAATCCTTTTCGAGGGCTTTGATTTCTTCGACAAGTTCATCGGACAACTGCCGGCGGGTCTTCGGCAGACCGTCCATCGCCCGAACACTTTCAAACAGACTGGGTTCACCGATAAGCATGTCGCCGAGATATTGGCTTGTGACAAAAATCTCCATCAGCATGGGAAGTGCCATGCAATCCTGAAGAAACAGCGAGGCCAAGGTCTTTGGCGACCGGGTGGCCTGGAAAAAACGTTCCAGACTGTTCAAGGCCATATCGGGATCCGCCGAGAATCGCAGGAGCGGCGAAAGGTGGTCGACCAGCGGACCCATGATCTCCAGCGATGGATCACAGGCCGCGATGCTCTTTAGATTTCGCATCCCTCGCTGCGGATCAACGATTCTAATACTGCGCATCCATTCCGCAGCCGACATGGGATCATCCAAATAGGATCGCAACTGCTTCGGGTCCACGGCAGAATCCGGGACCACCGGTCCCGGCTCGTATTATGCTCAACTTGGTAGAATTATCTCCGAACCGCCATTTCCCCCAAAAGTGAAAAATTTTCTTTTTCGGCATTAAAATGGAATGATTATGGGGATTGGGCGGGCTGGAATTGATTCCAGTGCGTCCGAATTTTACGGTTCTAATCCCTATTCGTCAAGTCGTATTCCGCTTTTTTCAGGCTCTTGCGAGTTTACTTAAGGTGTCGCCGAGAGAACGGCAGTTTGAAAGTGCAGGGTACGGAGGAGTGACTTTCGGCAGTCCGCTCGCGGGCGAGCGGCCATTTTCCATTGAATCCGTCAGGGTCGAAATATGATGACGCTTCACGAAGGCGAATTATCGATACGCGAAGGCCGGTTGACCTGCGACATCGCCGTCGAGGCCGGTGCGGTTTTACGTAACGATGCGGAAGTTTACACGCACGCTGCCGTTTCGAGCGGCGAAATTAGGGGTCGCGGCACGCTTTGGACGCATGTTTCGTCGAAGCCGATTGGCGGGGCGGTTGAGTCGTCGCAAAGGATCATCTACTGGCCGGTGGAGGCTGCGGCGAAATTCGTGCTGCCCGTCTGGCATGGAAATCTGTTTTCGATACAGAAACAAAGCGGCCAAGGAGAACTGACATGACGCGGCGAATCAAAGTCCATTCTGAAACGAATACCACGAATATTTTCAGCGGCCACATCACGGACGAACTTTCTGGCGATGAAATCGCAACACGAACGAAAGTCGGACGTGTGACGTATCGCCGCTACAGAACCGGCAGGGCGTTGATCGGAACCGGCGTGGTTGAAACGCCGATTGACACAACGGAAATCGAGCTTTCCGAAACGGAATATCGGCTGTACGACACGTTGCAGGAAGGCATGGACTACTCGACGGAGTCGCAAGCCTTCACGTTTTTGTGGCGTGTGCCGGAACGCCGCGAGCCGTTTTTTGACGGCCCCGGCACGTTCTGCGTCGTGTTACAATTTTATCCCCGCGACGAAGGCGAAGTCGAAAAACTGACGTTTGAAGTTAGTGTAACGTGAAAGGAGAAATGAATGCCGCCAAGCAAGAAATCGGGCTGCGCAGCAAGGCCGCCCGCAAAGCCTTACACGCAGCAGTACGGCGTGATCGTACTTTGTGATACGGAAAAGCATCAAGAGAAAATCTACAACAAATTGCGAAAGGAGGGGCACAAGTGCAAAGTCGTGACCACCTGAAAACAATTACCGTGCGGAATCGTTGTTCCGACTTTGACTCCTACCGGGCAGCCCGCGTCAAGAGTTTGTTCAACGCCGAAAGCGGCTGTAACTTTAATCTTGAGGTCAATCTCGATTTGAGTGGAGATTGGGGCGTCGGCATCGTCGTCGGGCCATCCGGGAGCGGCAAGACTTCCGTCGGAAAGAAGATTTTCGGACGCGCAACGGAAATTCACGATTATCGAAACAATTGGCCAGTGAACAAGCCGATCATCGACGCGATCAACCCGACCGGCTTTTTCGATGAAGTGACCGCTGCTTTGGCCGGACGAGGCCGATCTGGCGATCGCTCCGCTTTTGCAACGAAAAATATCCGATGCGAAACTGGCGAAACCGAAGTTGGGCACGCTGATTTTTCATCCGTCGCTTTTGCCGCGTCACCGGGGGCGGGACGCGATTCGCCGGGCTTATCGTAACGGAGAAATGTTTACCGGGGCGACGTGGTTTTGGGCCGACGCGGGCTTGGATACGGGCGACATTTGCGAACAGGAAGTCGTGGCGATCCCGGACAAGCGGCCCCGCGACTTTTACGAGCAGGACATGTTGCCGGCCTGTGTCAAATTGTTACGATATGCCATTGCGGATTTGCAGGCGGGTATCGTCCGGCGCAGACCGCAAAATGAGCAGGCGGCAAGGGAGGAAGAGAAATGGTGTAACTAAAAACCCGGCAATTTATCGACGGCTTCTTGCATGTCGATCTCTTCGACGTCGATGTAAAGCTTGGCCGTCAGTTCCGGCGTGGAGTGTCGCATGAGTTTCTGTACAGTCGTCAGCGGTACGCCGGCCCGGGCCAGCATCGTGCCGAAGGTGCGGCGAAGGCAGTGCACGTCCACGCTGCGGCCGT
>QMCD01001392.1_pt2 | contig 14800 bp, 13 predicted proteins | sample 1821841 | NCBI WGS metagenome assembly QMCD01 (sample SAMN01991225, study PRJNA193472) | Termite gut metagenome, whole genome shotgun sequencing project. | isolation source: worker | host: Macrotermes natalensis | reverse complement strand
ACCACGGCGCAGCACGCCGCCGAGGATATGCTGGGGCGTGTGCCGCTCATTATAGACGGTGGGCCGTGCGATGTGGGCGTGGAATCCACGGTTTTGGACATGACGGCCAGCCCGCCGGTGCTGCTTCGCCCGGGCGGTGTCACAGCGGAGATGCTAGAAAACGCCATCGGCGGCGTCGCCCTGCACCCCGCAGTGCTTCGTGGGTTGGAAGACGGCGAGCAGGCGCGTTCACCCGGTATGAAATACAGGCATTACGCGCCCAGCGCAACGGTTTTCGTTTTTGAGGGAAGCAAAAAAACTGTTGCGAAAACGATAAACTCACGGTATGATGAATATAATAAAGGGTTCCAAAAAACGGTTATTTTTTGCGACGCCAAAAGCGCGCCGCTTTACGCGGGCAAAGACGTCCGCGTATTAGGCGCGGGGATGCGCGAAGTCTCGCGGTCGCTTTTTTCTGAATTGCGGCTGGCGGACGACAAAAAGTGCCGGGTGCTGTTGTTTCACTATACAGACGATATGGGACTTGCGGTAAAAAACCGTATTCTAAGGGCGGCGGGCAAGTGAGCCGCAGGAAGGACTTTGAGCTAAAATGAACGTGCTGTTTGTATGTACCGGAAATACGTGCAGAAGCCCCATGGCGGAGACATTGATGGACGACGTAATAGACCGAAGTAGCGATCTTCGCGGAAACGTGAAGGTCGAATCAACGGGAACGTTTGCCTGCGAAGACGCGGACGCCACGCCCGAGGCGATGCAGGTCATGGAAGAAATGGGGCTGTCCTTAAAGAAACACGACGCGGAGCAGTTCACAAAAGAGTGGGCGGAATGGGCCGATATCATCCTTGCCATGAGCAAAGAGCATATTGAGCAAATGGAAGTGATCGCGCCCGAATACGCAGGCAAAATGCACACATTTTTAGGCTTTGTCGAAGGAACGCGCGGCGACCCTGTCGATAGCGCTTTCGATCTTCCCGATCCATACGACGACGGCATAGAGGAATACAGGGAATGCGCCGTCCGGCTGAAAAGCGCGGCTGAAAGGTTGGCCGAACTGCTGGAGCGTGAATATACATTTTAGAATAGGAAATACTACTATATGAAAATTGCTTTCGGCTGTGATCACGGCGGCTTTTCATTAAAGGCCGACATCTTATCCCACCTTGAAAAAAGGGGGGTGGAAGTGGTCGACTGCGGGACGACGAGCGAACAGCCCGCGGATTACGCCCCGTTCGCAAAGGCCGTGGCGTTAAAAGTACAAAGCGGCGAGGCTGACTTTGGTGTGCTCATATGCGGCACGGGTATAGGCATCTCCATCGCGGCAAACAAAATAAGCGGCATTCGCTGCGCCCATGTACACGACACGTTTTCCGCGCACGCGACGCGCGAGCATAACGACGCGAATATCGTGGCGCTGGGTTCCCGCGTGGTGGGGCCGGGGCTGGCCCTTGATATTATAGATATCTTCCTTGCTACGGATTTTTCAAACGAGGAACGCCACCAGCGCAGGATCGACCAAATCACACAGCTTGAGCAGGAAAGGTTATAAGGGCATGGGAAAAGCGCATATACTGGATCACCCGCTTCTGCAACACAAAGTATCTAAGATACGGGATAAAAACACAGGCGTAAAGGAATTCCGCGAGCTTGTAACAGAGATCGCCATGTTGATGGTGTATGAGGTAACGCGGGACCTCCCTTTAAAGGAGATCGAGGTCGAAACCCCTATCACCAAAGCAAAGACAAAGGTGATTTCCGGCAAGACGCTCGGGATCATCCCCATATTGCGCGCGGGGCTGGGCATGGTGGACGGCGTGCTGAACCTGATCCCTTCCGCGAAGGTGGGGCATATCGGCCTGTACCGCGACCCCGAAAGCTTAAAGCCTGTGGAGTATTACTGTAAACTCCCCATGGATGTGGAAAAACGCGACCTCATTATCTTAGACCCTATGCTTGCCACAGGCGGCAGCGCTTCGGACGCGATTTCCCTTTTGAAACAGCGCGGCTGCAAGAATATCAAGCTGGTGTGCATCATCGCGGCGCCCGAGGGCATCAAGGCGGTGCTGGCCGCACACCCGGATGTAGATATTTACGTGGCGGCGGAAGACAAAGGCCTGAACAGCCACGCCTATATCGTGCCCGGGCTGGGAGACGCCGGCGACAGGTTGTTTGGCACGAAATAGTAGTAGCGCAATTTATTTTATCCATATGTAAAAGTTTTTGCTTTGTTAATATTCAAGAGAAGGGAAATCTGTGATTCATGCAAACTATTTCATGTAAAAAAGAGTTCCAGCAACATGGTTGGGTGCTGGTGTTTTTTATAGCACTGGCGATTTTGGCATACTGGCAAAACTTTTTCACGTCTGAAACAATGGGTGTGTACGCGGGAGACACGCTCCGCCTCGGGTATGCCCAGCGGGAGTTTATCGGTCAGGCTGTACAAAGCGGCCAGTTCCCGTTTTGGAACCCCTATAATTACTCCGGTGTTGCCTTTTTTGCGCAGAACGACGGTTCCTTGTTTTATCCCCCAAGCTGGTTGTTTATACTGTTCCCCGGCATATTGGCGTTTAAACTCAGCGCAGCGCTCCATATTGTACTGGCCGGGTTTGGCATGTATTTGTTCGTGTGGCGGCTGAAGAAAGGCCGCGCCGCTGCGGTATTTGCGGGAATCGCTTACACACTCAGCGCAACATTCCTGATCCGGTACGGGCATCCTACGATCCAAAACGCAATGGCTATGCTGCCTTATGTATTCTTCTGCTTTGAGGGTTGGTTTATCAAACGTAAGCTCCGGTATGTCGCTTATACCGCGATCGCCATTGCCGCTTTATTTTTTTCCGGCTTTCCGCAGCTATTCCTTTATGGTATGGCTCTGTTTACGCTGTATGTTTTTTTCCGCGGTATATTTTGCCGCGAAACCGCAAAGAGTCGCTTATTGGTTTATGGTTTCACCGCGGCCTCAGTGGCTGTCGCCATACTTGTTATCGCCGTACAATTTTTATCCACCTACGAAATGCAGGGATTATCGGTACGCAGCCTTTCCGATGGATTCATCGATTATGAAAGATTCGTTGCCGATGAAGGCCGCATGTCAGAGTTATATGTTGGCATTCTTCCGCTGGCCGTTATCTTGCTTGGTTTTTTGGCCGGACGCAGGGAAAGAAAATCATTCCACTTGCTGTTTTTTACGGCGGCCGCCGGCCTTACTTTATTATTCTCCATGGGAGACGCCATTCCCCTAATTCCCCATATGCTGTACCAACTTCCGCTGTTTGGAAGCATGGGCGTGATTTCCAGATGGACGACCATTACGGCGTTTGCGCTCTGCGTCGCGGCCGGATGCGCGTTTCCCGTCATTGTGAAGCTTTGCCGCAAATTGCCCCGGCCAAAACTGCGCGTGGCTGTCCCGTTTTTGGTCGTAGCTTTCCTCGCGGTGGAGGTGCTTGTGAACAGCCCGCAATGGCTTCATAACGCCTATGGTTCGGATCCCTTTCCCGAACCGGATGCGGCGGTTGAGTATGTGAAAAGCAACCTGAAGCAAGGCGAGCGATTTGGCCTTTATCAGCTCTACGATACGCCTATGCCCAATTATTACTTTTTTATGCCGTCTTTAAACGCAACAGAGCAGCTTCCTTCCATAAATGGATATTGTTCTTATGCGCCTGCACAATATATCAGCGTATGGAATGGCAGCGATTACTTTGATCAAACGGCGGTGCTCAACATCCCTGTGATGAATATGCTGTCGCAGCGGTATGTGATTGCGCCCGCAAATGTGCAGGTGGGAGGTAGTGAAGTTACATCCGGCATGGCTGTCACTGCCGGCGTCGGCGTCAAAATTGAGAATCTCGATATGCCGAATATGACCAAATTTACAATCATATCCTCGCTGGGTAATTCGGTGGTGGTGCCCCAGGGCGCAGTCGTCGCGAATATCCATATCGTTTCTCTCGACGGCACGGAGGTCACGCTCCCGGTACGCGCAGGTATTGATACCGCTGAAATGATGTATGATCACCCCGATGTGTTGGCAAATATCCAGCATGAACAGGCACCTGTTGCGCAGCAGAATCCCGTGGGTGACGGAGCGACTTCGGCCTTTTTGTACAGGGCGGAGTTTGACCTGCCGGCCGGCATAGCGCCGGATACGGTTGAAATTACATATGCGGATGGCATGGGAAGCACATTACAGATCTGGTCCTTAACAGGCACCTCCGCGTCGGGTAAGGTTTATCCCGTGCAGTCAAAATCGCGCCGGGCGGATTTAGAATTGGTGTTTGTCAATGAAGAAACGAATATCGCGGTGTACGAAAACCGGAACATCATGCCTTCCGTTTACGCGCCCACGAACATTGTGCCGGCGGAAGAGGGCGAGGTCGCCACGCTCATGAACGCGCCGGAGGTATCCTTTGATCCCCGTGAAACTGCCTATATTTATTCCGCGGACGCTGCGCTTACGTCCGGGCTGCCGGTGGGTGATGGTTCTGTGGATTACAAATATACGTCATATCGGCTGAATGATCTCAGTATCGAAGTCAATTTAGAGCATGACCAATTGGTAGTCGTCAATGAAAGCTGGTATCCGGGATGGACGGCGAAAGTGGATGGGGCGCCCGTTTCCATCATACCGGTAAACGGGATCTTGCGCGGCGTGGTGGTGCCACAAGGGCAACACACGATCACAATGGAATTTATGCCCACCTATTTTTGGCCGGGGGTGATTCTTTCCTTTATAGGAGCCGGAATTTGCGCGATATTGATCCTTCGGGATAAAAAATGGCGGGTGCGGCGCGAATTGAAAACAACCGATAGTTGGAAGGACGGGTGGAAGCGATGAATGCCTTGAGGAGATGCCCCATAAAAAAGGATCAGTTATATCCGCTTTTAGCGCTTGCAATCTATTTTCTGGTTGCGTTGATTCTCGAGAGAGCGCAACTTTTGAGTGGTTTGGTCAATACGCCGGGTGATGGGATGTCGTATCTTAACATAAAGAGCTTACAGGCACAAAGTTTTTTAGAAAGCGACCCTGCCCTGTGGAATAGATTCAGTATGTTGGGTGTGCCGTTTGCGGCGGATGTGCAGACATCCTTTTTCTAGCCATTTTCATATTTAACACTTCTTCTTCCAATCAATGTCTTTGGTAGTGTGTTCCATATGATCAATCTGATCTGCGCCGGTTTTTTCATGTTCCTTTATATGGGTGAGCTGCAGAAAAACCGCATTGCCGCGTTTGCCGCAGGCTTGGTTTTCATGCTGTGCACAATTTTGAGTGGCTCCCGCGTGACTCACCAAAACGTATACTCAACTATTATTTGGCTGCCGTTGATACTGTTTTTTGTCCAACGGTATATCAGAACAGGCAAGAGAAGTCAGTTGCTTTTTTCTTCCGCCGTGATGGCGATCCAGTTTTTCGCGGGTTTTCCGCAGGTAATGCTATATTCTTCCATTTTTGTGTTCTTATATTTAATTATTTTTATAGATAAAAGCAAAGGGCGTCTGAGACGGAACATTGCGGACATTTTTCTTTGGATAGGCGCAGCCCTGTTATTAGCCGCGGTACAACTTATTCCACTGGCGGAACTGGTTCTGCAAACCGGCCGTGCGGAGGTAACACTCGATTTCTTTTCCGTACTGTCTATAGATTACCGAATACTACCCATGATCCTGTTTCCAACATTGTTCGGAGGCAATTTACAGATGCCTTTTGAAAATGCACTCAAGTCTACCGGGATAGATATTGAAATCTATCTTGGTGTGATTGTCGCATGTTTTTTGATATACGCGTTGATTTTTTACTTAAAAGACAAAAAGATACGTGTATTTATAATTTTTATTATACTATCGCTCCTTTATTGTATGGCAGGAAATATTCCTGGGTTGCGTGTGCTGTTGTGGAAAATCCCGGTGCTTGGTTCATTTCGCGTACCGTCAAGGATGATATTTATCTACATTTTTTTTGCGGTTGTTATCTTTGGGTGTATTTTAAGTAAATTGCAAGACAGAAAAGAAGCAAAACGGCTCCTTAAATTCAGTCTTGTGATGTTTGCGGTCTTTATCTTGGTAACGGTTATTGTGAAAGCGGTGGCAGCCTTGCCTATGGCAAGCGAAGAAATGAAAACATATTACGCTGGTTTCTCGGTGTTTTTACCCACGATCATTTTCTGTCTGTGCCTTATTGGCGTTCTTGCCGTTTACTGCTATTGGAAATTCTTTTATACGCGCAAACACGCATTCGCTATTCTTGCGGTTTCTTTGGGGGTACTATCCATATTGGATATCGGCAGATTCAGTACACAAGTCCCCGGGTCATTTGACTATTATGAGAGTTTAAAACGCAAACCTGTAAGTGCGGTGGATGTTATTGAAGCGCAGGAAGATTCCGGTCAATTCCGCTCTATTGCTTCTGTAATTCCCGAAGAAATGTACAATCCGCAAGGTTTGGGGATGATGGAATTCGCCCACAGTTCCGGCATGCATCACCAATTCAGTACGTACAATGCGGCCCTGACTTTTGAAGACCAGAAAGCAAATAAATTTCTGGAACTACCGTGGGCGGGAATGCCAGGCGATTTAAGCATGAATCTTTTAAGCAGGAACGCAGAGTTTTCGGCTTCTTCAATAAAATATATTGCTGACCCCAACCGGCATATCGTGAAAAATGACGTCATGGTTGGAGCGAGAGATACATCCGTACCCTTTGAAGAGGTGTACGGTACCTTGATTGATACAGAAGATATGCTTATCTATGAAAATAAAAATGCAAAGCCTGTGATCAATGCCGCAGAGTATGTCCGCGATATGACCGCGTATTCTCCGCTTGATGTCAATGCCGCCAGCTATATAGAAAATGCGCCGGAAATACTGCAAACAGATGTAGGGCAGGTTGCCGTGGCACTCATAGAATGGAAGAACAACAGTGTCAAGGCGGCTGTACAAGCGCAGAACACGGTGTTTATCAACCATGCGCAATCCATGTATCCTGGTTGGAACGCCTATGTGGACGGGGAAAAGGTTGAAAACTACCTTGTGAATGGCGTAACGCAGGGGGCATATGTACCGGCGGGTGAGCATATCGTCGAATTCAGGTTCGAGCCAAAATCGCTTTACATTGGCGCGGTCTTTACCGTTGCCGGCATCATTCTCCTCATTTTTATTGCACACAGGGAAAAGCGACTGCGGGATAATCGTTCCCGTGATCAAGCCATCTGCAAAAATCTGCCGGAGGAACTTTCAGAAGAAAAGCGCAAAGATTGATCTTAGAACAAATTAACTTATTTGCTGCGGGTTCGCCGCGCTGCAAGAGGCAGCGGCTTGCCCACCTCGCGTTCAGCAAAAGCTGCACTCCCTGCATCTCCCATTGGGGCGCGGTCGTTCCGCTTTCCCCGCGAATATGAATAAAGTGTTAATTCTTAACAAAATACGGCAGAACACGGCGTTTTTTATGGAAACAGGCCAAAGATAGTGCTATAATAACTCTATGTTTGGATATGTGACGCCACTCATATGCGAGCTGAAAGTCCGCGAATATGAGCTGTACCGGGCGTATTATTGCGGCCTGTGCAAAGAGCTCAAACGGAAATACGCAAAAAGCGTCGTTTTAAATTACGACTGCACGTTCCTCTATTTACTTGGCGACAGTCTTTTGTATGACGAGACGGATGTGGCTCCATGCAAATGTATGCTGCACCCCGTTCAAAAGAGACAGACCGTTTCATCGCTTTCCGCCGAATACGCCGCGGATGTGAATCTGTTGCTCGCGTATGCCAAAATACGGGACGACGCGCACGACAGTAAGGCGCTCTCCCCGCGGCTGCGGCTCCCGTTTTACCGAAAGGCGCGCCGCAAGGCGCAGGCGAGTATCCCGCGCATCGCGAAAATGGTGGATGAAACGGAACGGGACTTGCGCGCCCTTGAGCAAGGCGGGTGCGCCGATACGGACAAAATGGCGGATACCTACGCGCGGCTTTGGGGAAATATGCTGATGGACCTCGATGTGCTTCAGTCGCATATCTTGTATGAGATCGGCTACGGCATGGGCAGATGGGTGTACCTTGTGGATGCGTTCGACGACATTGAGCGCGACATACAGAAGAACGAATATAACGTATTCGTAAATAAATATGGCCTTTCGGGGCCGCCGCCGCCCGAAGTAAAAGAGGAAGTACGGTTTAACTTCAACTACACGCTTTCCACCGCGATGGAATCGCTCCGTCGGCTGGAACTTAAAAAGAACCGCAATATATTGCAAAATATCATTTGCCACGGCCTCAAAGAAAGGACGCGGCAGGTGCTGGAAAAAGGAAACGTGGATGAACCCGTACCAAGTGCTGGGCGTTGACCAAAACGCTTCGGAAGATGAAATCAAATCAGCCTACCGAAAACTGGTGAAAAAATATCATCCGGACAGGTTTGCGCATGGCAGCAGGGAGCAAGCCGCCGCCGCGGAAAAACTGAAGCAGGTAAACGCCGCCTACGACATGGTGACCAAAGTAAAGCAAGGCAACTATAACTGGAGCGGCGCGCCGCAGTTTACCGCCGTGCGGGCGGCTATTCAGCGGGGCGCCATCAGCGAGGCGGAAGCGCTTCTCTCCAAAATGGAGGAACACCCGGCGGAGTGGCATTACTTGATGGGCGTGGTGCTTTTAAGGCGTGGCTGGTACGACGGCGCGGGGCAGCATTTCAGGCGGGCCTACCAGATGGAGCCGGGAAACAAGGAATATGAAAACGCCATGCGGGCAATGACGCAGTCCGCCGGTATGTATGCGGACTTTGGCGACGACAACCAGGGCGTGCGCATGAACAGCCAGATGTGCAAGATCTGCGCGTGCTGCGCGTGCCTCGGGTGCCTCGGGAGTAACATGTTCTGCCCGTGGCTGTGCTGCTGCTGAGCCGTGCCCGGTGCTGTACCAAAAGAAAACCTGTAAGGGCAGCGACTGGGTCGTGCCTTTATTAGCATTTCGATCAGGCTGTCAAGAAAGGCCCAGGTGCAAGGAATCGCATAACCACGCGGGCGAGATAGAATAGACGATTCATCGAGGTCGTGTGGTTATGCGATGACGCCGCAGATGTCGTGCCTTTATTGGCAGCCTGGATGGCCCGGAAAGGGGAAAAATTCAGTTTATGCGTAAACGTTCCAAAGCGGCGAAAGGAAGCCTTGTGGCCATGTTCGCCGTGCTCTCGCTGCTTTTTATATACATGGCAAATGTAGCGCCTTTTTTGCGGGTGGCGCTGTTTTTTTTGAGTTCGGTCTTTATTATGGGCATTATGCTGGAACAGCGCTTTGGCGCGGCGTTCCTTGTGTTTTTTGTCGTCACGTTCATTGGGTTTGTGCTTGTGCCGGATAAAGCGGGCATGTTGCCCTACCTCCTGTTCTTCGGGCATTACGGCATCTTTAAGTATTTTGTGGACGCAAACCTGCGCGGCGGAACAAAAATAGTGCTGAAACTCGTCTATTTCAATGTGTGCGCGGCGATGATCTATTTCTTTGGCGGGGGGTTCATGCTGGCGCTGCTGCCGTGGGAACTGCCGCCCTGGCTTTTGATCGTGCTGGCGGAAGCGATATTCCTGCTGTACGACTTTTTGTTTTCCCGGCTGACTGCCGCCTATTATTCGAGGCTGCGCAACAGGCTTCTGGGCGGTGGTGGGGTGTTTGGCTGAGCGGAACAGGTTTAGGAATGAACTGAAACACAGGCTGCAAGGAAAGGCCCGGGTACATGGACGGAGCAATTTACGAAGTAGCGGCCTACGCGCTGCGGTATTGGTTTATATTTGTGATCGTGGGCATCCTCATCGCCGCGATCTATATTTCGTACAAGCAATATCACGAAAAAAAGTATGTGAAGGGCGCTATGAGCAGGTTTTTCGGCTATCTTGAAATCGTGGGCGGGCCGGAGGAATTTATAGGCGACCGTTTTGGCGTGCGCGAACAGAACACCATCGGCAGCGCCCAGCATACGGATATCACGCTGCCCGACCCGTCGGTATTGGGCCTGCACGCGCAGCTTTCTTATGAACAGGGCGACCTCGTCCTGTCGCCCCAACCCAAGTCGGACACCAAAATCAACGGCAGGCGCGCGGCGCAAAGCCACAAGCTCAAGACGGGCGACGTCATATCCATAGGCGATGTCGATTTTTACGTCTATATCAGAAGGACGAGGGTGGGCCATGATTCTTAAACGGTATGGCGCGGGCATCATATTGACATTCATACTTTTGTTTTTGCTTACGGCGATGCTGCTCCTGTCGTTCTACGAAGGTTCTTTCAACGGCGGCGTGTTCCTTTGGGGCGTGATACTCGCGGCGGTGATCGCGGTGCAATACAATGTGCTTTCCGCCGTCTTCCGGCATATAGACCGCATCACGCTGCTCATTGCGGATTTTCTGTGCGTCATAGGGTTTGTGATGCTGTTCCGCATGAACCCGGAAGCGGGCGAGCGGCAGTTTATATGGATCCTTGCGGGCAACGCGGCAATGACTGTCGCGCTCATCGTTATAAAGCGCGCGCGCGATTTCGGCAAAATGAACTGGGCGTTTATGGTGCTGGGCATACTGTTGCTGGGCGTGACGCTGGTGTTTTCCAACATGCAGCTCGGCGCGAACAACTGGCTGCAAATCGGCCCGTTCCGCTTCCAGCCCAGTGAATTTGTCAAGGTGTTATTTTTGATCGTGACGGCGTACTTCCTCTCCACGCGGGCGCGCAAGCGCGACCTTTGGCCGTACTTCCTGTTCACGATCGCCTGTGTGGGGGCGCTGGTGCTTTCCACCGACCTCGGTGCCGCGCTGCTCTTCGCCGGGACATTTTTGATCGTGTTCTATGTGGGCACCGGCAGCCTCGGCATCACGCTGCTTTCGGTGGGGGCGTTTGCCGGCGGGGCGTTTGCCAGTTACTTCATGTTCAGCCATGTGCGCACGCGTGTGGAAATATGGCGCGACCCGTGGGCAGCCTACGAGGGCAAGGGCTACCAGATCGTGCAGGGGCTGCTTGCCATCGCGAGCGGCGGCGTGCTCGGCACGGGCCTGGGCAACGGTATGCCCACCTCTATCCCGGTACACGAGACGGATTATATCTTCGCGGCGATCGCGGAGGAATTCGGGCTGATCGCGGCGGTCGCGCTGATAGCCTTTTACCTTGTGTTCGTCGTCCGCGGCATACTGATCGCTATGGACGCGCGCGCGCGGTTCGATAAACTGCTGGTGTTCGGTTCCACCTGTATGCTGGCACTGCAAAGCTTCATCATCATAGGCGGCGTTATCAACCTCATCCCGTTGACAGGCATCACTATGCCGTTCGTCAGCCTGGGCGGCAGCTCGATGATCTCTTCGATGATGCTGCTCGGGATTATAGAGGGCGTTGCGCAGAAAAACGGTGAGCTGGACGAAGCGGAACTCCGGGAGATGGGAGGCGGTGTGGAATGAAAAAGAAACGCAACATCAACAGGCACATGCAGGGTATGCTGGCCGTCTTTATCTGTATGTTCGCCGCGCTGGGCGGCTACCTCACCTATTCTATGGCGACGTATGGCGACGAGTGGTTTTCCACCGCGTACAACCCGCGTATATCGGCGGCGCGCAATATCGCGGACGCGGGCAGTATCTACGACCGGAACGGTATACTGCTGGCCCATTCCGTGGGCGACGAGCGCAGGTACGCCGAAGACGGCGACACGCGGCGCGCCGTTTCGCACATCGTGGGCGACGTATACGGCAAATCACTGGGCGCGGAAAACTATTTTGCCAAATACCTCTACGGCCTGGATAAAGGCATACTCGATAAGCTTGAGACGGGCGGCAAGGGCGCGGATATTACGCTGACGGTAGACGCGGCGCTTTGCCGTTATATCTACAACAATATGGAACACCACGGCGCGGTGGTGGTGATGAATTACCAAACGGGCGAAATACTCGCCAGTGTGAGCGCGCCCACGTTCGACCCGAATACATTGAAAGAGATTACCGAGGAAGACGAGGAAGGGTCGGAATACTTAAACCGGGTGACGCAGGGCCGCTACCCCCCCGGTTCCACGATGAAAATACTGACGACGGCGGCGGCGATAGAAAACGGCGTGACAGGATTTGAGACCGACTGCACGGGCAGCGCCATAATAGACGGGCAAAGGGTGACCTGCCCCACCGAGGGCGGGCACGGGCATGTGGATTTAACCTCCGCTTTTACGCGTTCGTGCAACGTCTACTACGCCTATCTTTCGGAAGAACTCGGAAATGCCAACATGCTGAACACGGCGCGGCAGTTTGCCTACAACACAGCGTTTAAATTCCCGGATTTCAACATGCTCGAGAGCAGGTTCGAGCAGCCCGGAAATGACGGCGACCTTGCCTGGGCGGGCATCGGCCAGTACACCGACCTTGTGACGCCTATGCACAACATGTTGATTTCCGCCGGTGTGGCGAACGGCGGCGTTGTCATGCAGCCAAACACATTGCTCGACGTGCGCTACGGCGAAGACAGCATCTACAATTACGCGCCCACCCAATATAAAAGCATAATGGACGGCGGCACGGCGGCAACCCTCGCGGGGTTTATGCGCGATACGGTTGAGAGTGGCACGGCCACCAGCGCGGATATCGGCGCGGCGGTCATGAACGGCAAAACGGGCACGGCGGAATATGTGGAAGACGGGCAAGTGAAAAACCATTCGTGGTTTGTGGGCTATGCCGACCCCGCGCACCCGCTCGCCATAGCCGTGATTTTAGAAGGCGCGGGCTTCGGCTCGGCGCACGCCACCCCGCTCGCGGGGCAGGTCATCGAAAAAGCGGTGGAGCTGGGATACTGAGCATGACGGACAACGTGGCAAAGAAAATCAAAACGCTTCCCACGACGCCCGGCGTGTACATCATGCGCGACGCCGAAGGCGAGGTCATTTACGTGGGCAAGGCGCGCGTTTTAAAAAACCGCGTGCGCCAGTATTTTACGAATGAAACGCAGCTCCCTAAAGTGGCGGCCATGGTGGCGCGCGTGGATGATTTTGAATACATTATCACGGATACCGAGCTTGAGGCGCTGATACTCGAATGCAACCTCGTTAAGCAATACCGCCCGTATTACAACATTATGCTCAAGGACGACAAGCAGTTCCCGTATATCCGTATCGACCTTGCCGAGCCGTATCCCCGGGTGGAGGTCGTGCGCAGTGTAAAAAAAGACGGGGCGAAGTATTACGGGCCGTTTATCGCGGCGCATATCATTAAGGACGTGCTGGACGATATCTACCGGCTCTACCCGCTCAGAAGCTGCAAAAAGGACGTCGCGCGGGCAAAAGAACGCAGCGAGCGCCCCTGCCTGAATTATGAAATGGGCCGGTGCTGCGGCCCGTGCTGCGGTAATGTGAGCGAGCGGGAATACATGGATATCGTAAAAGAGGTCGTCCGCGTGATCTCCGGCGATAAAGGTACACTCGGCAAAGAACTGGAAAAACAGATGCAAGTAGCGGCGGCGGACATGAATTACGAGCTTGCGGCCAGCCTGCGCGACCGCATAAAGCTGATCGGCCGCATCCGCGAAAAGCAGCGGGCCGGGTTCCCCAACCTGGACGATAAAGACGTGTTCGCCCTTGAAACGGGCAAAGAAACAGCCATCGTGCAGGCGTTCCTGTTCCGCGACGGCAAGCTTTGCTACGCGCGCAAGTACACGATGGATTTCAGCGGGGAAGACAGGGCGGAGATCATGGGCAGTTTTCTGGAGCAATATTATATGGATAAAAGCGGTGTGCCGCGGCATATCTACGCGGCCCCCGGCCCGCAGGGCGCGCCCCTTTTGATGGAGTGGCTTTCCGAAAAGCGGGGGGCAAAGGTCATAATTTCCGAAGCAAAGCGCGGCGACAACAAAAAATTGCAGGAGCTTGCGCGCAAAAACGCGGGCGACGCGGTGAAAATAAAAGAGGGCGCGCAAAAACAGCGCGAGCTTGCGGCGGGCAACCTTGCGGCCGCGCTCGGCGTCGAGGAAGCGCGTATCGCAAAGACTCTTGCCGCTTTGTTGGAAAAACAGGTCTCCCCTGATGATAATATCAGGATGGAGACCTGCGCCGCGTGGGATTCCGTGCGGCACATCGAGATAATCATGACGCTGGAAGATTGTTTCTCCATTTCCTTCGCCCCCGAGGACATACCGGCCCTCACCTCGCAACGCCGCCTGGCGGAGGCGATAAAGCGGATAGTGAAGGAGTGACGGTTTTGTCTATCACCCCTGTTTTTCAGGAACGGCTTAATCGGGCGCAACTGTTGTCCCTGCCTCTGCCGCAAAACGCCCGGCCGCTGCATATCGCCGTTTTCCGAAACCACGCCTTCGAATACGTGGCCTCGGTTTTGAACGCGTTTCTGGCTCTCTCGAACCTGCGGGCGACATTCCGGTATAGCGATTATGATGACAGCTTCAGTTTTTCCGCCCTGCCCCAAAACGCCGACCTGTATCTGCTCTGGATCGACGCGTCCCGCTACGCCCTGCCTGACTTCGGCTCCTGGCTTTCTTCACGGATAGACCTGTTGCGCCGGAACACACACGGTCGCATCCTGGCGGTTTGCGGCGGCAGGCCGGATATGACGCCCTCCCTTCCGGAGACCGATCTTTTTGTGAACGCGGACGACATCCTCGCGCCTCTGGGAGACGCCGCCCAGGATCCTGGGCGCGAAGCGCTGACCGGCACCAGACTGTCCAATCTCGCGTGTCTGCATATCGCGCGGGAACTCGGCACGCGGCGGATACCGGCGCTGTTCCTCCCGCCTTTGAAAGCCCTGGTTCTGGATCTGGACGACACGCTGTATGCCGGGATTCTCGGTGAGGACGGCCTCG
>QMCD01007261.1_pt1 | contig 14804 bp, 17 predicted proteins | sample 1821841 | NCBI WGS metagenome assembly QMCD01 (sample SAMN01991225, study PRJNA193472) | Termite gut metagenome, whole genome shotgun sequencing project. | isolation source: worker | host: Macrotermes natalensis | reverse complement strand
ACAATGGCACAAATTTTACCGGACACATCGCTGATGCTTTCCGGTAATGATGCTCTGCTTCGGGGTAGTTTTTCATTTGCAGGTAATTATTGGCTATCAGCATCTGCAAATCGTAGTCAGCCCAAAGGGATTCGCATTCAAGGGCAATTGATAAACTTTCTTCGTAGCGTTTGATAAAATTTAATTCTGCTGCATAATTGTAGAGAAACAATTCGTTGTTATGCAATTGATTATGGAGTAATCGATATCCGGGCAGCATTTGTTCTGTTTGTCCTGCCAAGGATTTATGTGCTATTGCGCACCATTTTAAATCTGCCGTAAGCCGGTTATAACTTTTAATGCAAATTGTTGGAATCAACAGCAGAATCAAAATCGGAAGAAAAAGGTGCATTTTAAATGCTCGTTTTTTTGCCAAGGCTTCGTTCCTCGCAATAACGGGCTGAAACAGAATAATTGAACAACTCAACAATCCCATTACCCAAACAAAAGGATATCGAAGCGGATAAGAAAAAAAGGAGAATACGGCAATGGCCGTCAAACACCAACAAGCTATATAAGTCAGTATCGTTTTGTTGTGATTACATCTATATGCTCTTATCAAGCCAAACAGCAGAAGTGAAAACAACAAGAAACCCGCCAAACCGTAATCGGTAAATAAACCGATATATTCATTGAACGGGCGATTGATATTGTCGGCAAGCATGGTATATTTGCTATCCGGGTATTCCTCAAAATACCTTGCCTGATAGTTCATATATTCTGCCTTAAATCCTCCTGTTCCGCGACCTGTGAGCGGCTTGCCTTTTATCATTTCCCAACTGCACTGCCAAATCAGTAAGCGGCCGTCGGCCGAATCTTTCTTTATAAAATACAAGCCGGTTAGCAGGATTGCGAGAAGAACGCCAACGATTATTTTTTGTTTAGCGCTTATCTTGAACAAATGAAAAGACGCAACAATACAGACAACTACCAAAGCCAACAAGCCTGCACGGGAGCCCGAAAGTGAAACGGCTAATCCAATGAGCATTATTCCGCCTGTTGATGCGCTGCGTATCCAATATTTCTTTTGGGCAAGAAAATAAAAGAAGAAAGGGAAACCGGCACATAAGCTTGCGGCAAAACCGGCAGGATTATCGAAACTTCCGGTTACTCTGTGTCCGCCGAATGCAGGAAACAGGTGTATATATTGCGCTATTCCGTATAAGGGTATAAGGCCTGTACAACGCAAAGAATAGTGATGATTAAACAAAAAGGTGAAAGACTATTCAACCGTAACTTTTTTATATCCGAAAAGATACCATATATAGCAAGTGTTATCAATATAGCTGCAGATAGAAATATGAAAGAATACCATTTAGGAGCTGTATGTGCATTGACAAAAGAAGCGCTGCTTAGGAATAAGGTTCCCAAACAAAGCAAAAAGAAGAATAATACTAAAATGTTCTGATATATTTTCATTAACGACTAATTTCCCCAAAAATCAGCGTCGAAAATTACATTCAATCGGTATAATCATCCCCACATTTTGATAAAATCTTTATCATCTCCATCTCCTTCGAAAATTTTTCATTTCCTTTTCCGAAAGGTAATTCAAGGCCTGTTTTTTAATAATTTTTGCCGAAAGTAAATAAAAAAGATAAAGCTCCAATAGTTTAGGCTATTCCCGCCAATATATTAGGCGGAAGTGTCCGTTTTTGTGATTTTTGTCCTTACCATGATACCACGCCGGATGAACTTGCTTGCTGATTGAATTCCATTATGATGGAAATTTGCAGAAGTTGAAGCAGGTCGATATTGGTTTTCTTATAGATTTTGTAAATATTACTTTGGTCGCAACACATCTTTTTTGCCAACCATGCGGTGGTGCGTCCTTGTTCTTTCAGTTTATTGCAGATTAATTTTCCGATAGCTATGTGTCCGTTCATTTTTTCGTTCGTTTTTGGGTAATAAAAAACGCAGGCCAATCTTGTTCCTTATAGAGGCTCTGCAAAACCCTTTCATCAAACGAGAAAAGCCCGCGTAGAACACGCGGGCGTCGGACTTCTCGTTCTCGATGAAAGTTCTAACTTTCAAAATATTTTGCAGATATCTATAAGGAGAACAAAAGCTAACGCCTTTTTATTGATATATTACTTTAATCTATTTACATATTTTTTCTATTTATTTCACGGGGTAAAGGTATAAAATTTTATTTTAGCAGCAAACCTTTGGCAACTTCGTCAGATTTTGCTTGTCCTTGAATTTCGGCAATTATTTTCAAACCAAAATCAAAAGCGAAGCCCGGACCTTTAGCAGTAATTATTTTGCCGTCCTGCACAACACTGTCGTAAGCTATAATTGCGCCATCCAATGTCGATTCGAAGCCCAGATAACAGGTTGCTCTTTTGCCTTTCAATATGCCTAATCCTCCGAAGACAAGAGGTGCGGCACAAATAGCGGCTAAATATTTTTCTTCTAAAAAATATTTAAGGATTAATTCTTTAAGTCCTTTGTGGTCATTCAAGTGATAAGCTCCCGGAGTTCCTCCCGGCAATACGAGCATAATGCCTTCGTCGAAATCGACTTCTTCAAAAAGTTTATCGGCTTTAACTGAAATCCCATGAGCGCCTTCCACCAAATAATCATGTGTAATAGAAACGGTAACAGCTTCGATTCCTCCCCGCAGGAGGACATCTGTCGTTGCAACGGCTTCGGTTTCTTCAAAACCGGTTGCTAAAAAAATAAATGTTTTTCCCATGACTAAATTTTGTTAAATGGTACGCGGTACATGGTGCAAGGTAAACAGTATGCGGTGTAAACCACCGTTTACCTTGCACCGCGTACCGTTCACCTTAAATAATATCTATATGTTATTTTTCCCGATTGGTTTTCATTTCCTGAAATTGCATTGAATTTAGCTTTTCTGGCAGCATCCAAAGCCGATCGACGCAAGGTTGCATTATCAATGTTAGTTCCTTTTCCGACGATAGCAGAAATCACATTGCCATTTTTATCAACCGTAATATCAACAACAATAACTCCTTCTTCCTGAACGGAATATGCCGGACGAGGCAGTCCTTCGGGACCCAGTCGACGGCCGGTGAGAGAAAAATCGCCATACCGTCCAACGCCTGTATAATCGTCCTGATCGAAATTACCTTGAGAACTTCCCTGATTTCCTTGTCCGGTTCCGGTACCTTGTCCTGCAGACGAAGTGTTTCCTGCACCAAAGGCTCCGGCCATCTGACTGTTTATTGCCTGCTGTTGTGCTTCTTCTTTGCGCTTACGCTCAAGTTCAGCCTGACGTTCTTGTTCTTTCAAAAGCTGTTCCTGTTTGCGCTTTTCCTCTTCTTTTTTCTTTTTTTCGGTATCTATTGAAACCGTTTGTTCCAGATTTTGTGCAATAACCGGTTGCAGTTCCGGAGAAGGGATTTCCGCCGGAATTTCAGGAGTGGAAGTCGCATCGTTACTTCCTGAATTCCAGGGTTCGGTTTCACCGAATGCTTCATCGACAGTTCCGAAATTAACCAATATTCCCGCTTCCTTTTCCGGCACAATTGCTTTCAGTACAGAAAACCACAGGATCAGGAGCATGATTGCACAAAAAATCAGCGAACCGATATAACCCGATATTTTCTCTTTCGTCAATTTCATTTCGGACGAGTTACGAGTATCATGCGAAATTGATTTTCATTCGCGATATTCAAAACTTTCACCACTTCGCTGTAAGGGATCGTTTCATCTGCATATAAAGCAACAAAAAGATCCGGTTCTTCAGAATAATGTTGCTGCAAGAAAGGCGTAATTTCATCAAATGAAACCTGACGGTCTTTTTCTTTTCCATAGCCGACATAATAACTCAGAGCGGCATCTATCGTTACACGAACCAAGGGCTTGGCCGAAGTTTGCTGTTGGCTTTGAGGAAGCAACACCTTAATCGCATTGGGAACTACAACCGTAGATGTTATCATGAAAAATATGAGTAGCAAAAATATCATATCAGTCATGGATGCCATGCTGAATTCCGCATTTATCTTTGATCTTCTTTTAAGAGCCATAATATAGAAGTGAGGAGTTAGGAGTTGGAAGTGAGAAGAATAATTATTCTAACTTCTCACTTCTAACTTCTAACTCCTTAATTAATTTGTTGGTTCGTTTAATAAATCCATAAACTCCATGGAACGGGCTTCCATTTTATTGATAACGCCATTGACTTCAGATACTAAATAGTTATATCCGAGCAGGGCGATAATTCCGACAATCAAACCGGCGACAGTAGTTACCAACGCTTCATAAATACCTGAAGAAAGCAGGGTAATATCGACATTGGAACCGGCATTCGCCATATCGAAAAATGCACGAACCATGCCGGTTACGGTTCCGAGGAATCCAAGCATGGGAGCAGCTCCCGCAGTTGTCGCCACCCAGGTGAAACCTTTTTCAAGTTTGGCCACTTCGATATTTCCTACATTCTCGATGGCCACCTGTATATCGTTCATGGGCCGGCCTAAACGGGAAATACCTTTTTCAACCATGCGGGAATAAGGAGTATTGGCTTTCTTACAAAGATTAATCGCCGAACTTATTTTTCCTTCATGAATGTAATCTTTAATTCTGTGCATAAAACTATGGTCTTCTTTTCCCGCTTTTTTGATGACAAGCGCCCTTTCAATAAAGACGGCAATAGAAATAAACAAAAGGAGTGCAATCGGGATCATAATCCACCCTCCTTTAAGAGCTAACTCAAAAGCATTGATCTGTGCCTCTGTAGGTTGTACGGCAGAAGCTGATGAAAGATCGGGCATAGCCTCCGATACTTGCGCCGAAGCGGCTTGAATAGTCAGTAATAAACTCATAATTTTAGAACTTCTAACTTCTTTTTATATTCTTTTATTGCATTTTCCAATCCCAAATAAAGCGCATCGCAAATCAATGCATGACCGATGGATACTTCATCCAAAAATGGGATGGAATGATGAAGATATTCCAGGTTTTCAAGACTTAAGTCATGTCCCGCATTAACACCCAATCCCAACTGTTTCGCCAATTTAGCAGCCTCAACAAACGGAGCGACTGCCATTTCTTTTTCTTTTTGGTAAAGCGTTGCATACGGTTCAGTGTATAATTCAATCCGGTCTGCCCCTGTTTTTGCCGCATATTCGATATTATGCAAATCCGTTCCGACAAAAATGGAAGTCCTGACTCCGATTCCTTTGAAACTTTCAACTATCTCGGAAAGTTGGGCAAATGATTTTTTCACATCCCAGCCTGCGTTCGATGTGATCGCCTCAGGTGCATCGGGAACCAAAGTAACCTGCCGGGGCTTTGTTTTCAGTATCAAATCAATAAATTCGAGGGAAGGATATCCTTCAATGTTAAATTCGGTAGTTACGGAACGGCTCAAATCCAATACATCCTGATAGCGGATATGCCGGCCGTCAGGACGCGGATGGACGGTAATTCCTTCCGCTCCAAACCTTTCACAATCCTGCGCTACTTTTAACACATTGGGTGTATCTCCTCCACGAGCGTTTCGTAAGGTTGCTATTTTATTGATATTTACGCTTAGTTTTGTCATTGTTTAAAATATAATAGTAATTTTGTCTGTTTGCAGTTCGAGACTATGTCAAAAGTCTTTTTGAACGCAGATGACGCGAATAACGCAGATGAGCGCAGATTTTTTAATTCATTATCTGCAGGAATCCGCGTTCTTAAACTGGGTGCAAATTTAGTTTAATTGAACCAATAAATAAAACATGTTAAGTAAAGAAATACTAATAAAACAAATTCCGGTCTTAAAGTCTACCGATAAAGGCAGTTTGGCACTGTCTTTAATGGAAGAATATAAATTGAAACATCTGCCTGTGGTCGATGACGGAAAATATACCTGCCTTATAACGGAACGGGATGTTTACTTGATGGAAAATCTCGACGACCAGGTCAAGGGACTTTGTTTTTTCGCACCTTATGTGCAGGAAAATACTCACATCCTGGAAGTATTAAGGATTATGAGCCTCGATAAACTCACTTTGCTTCCGGTTACAGATCCGGAAGGACAATTTACCGGTGCGATAACATTGCCTGTATTGATTGAAAAATTAACCGAAATTACCAACGCCGGCTCTAATGGTGCGTTAATTGCCATAGAACTTAATCCGCAGGATTATGATTTATCCAATATCATTCGTTTGGTGGAATCTAATAACTCCAAAGTGTTGAGTCTTTTTTCTTATCCGGTAAAAGAAACTGCCAAATTGATTGTCATATTCAAAATAGATTCGGAAGATGCGTCGGCAGTGTTGCGTAGCTTTGAACGATTTAATTATACCGTTAAATATTATTTTCAAAAACAAAGTTTGACTGATGATATACAACGGAAACGATTGGAAGAATTGATGTATTACCTGCAAATGTAGACATAAAATGAAAGTAGGAATTTTCGGAAGCGAGTACCAGTCAGATAAGCAAGTGCAAATAAAACGGGTTTTCGAGCAGTTGCAACGATTGGGTATGGAAATTTGGGTAGAAAAGCATTTTTACCGGTATTTATCCACGCGATTAAATTATGAGCCACCGGTTTCAGCTTTGATTGAAAAGGGAAATTTTGATGTCGACATAGCTATAAGCATCGGTGGAGACGGTACTTTTTTACGTACGGCTGCTCTTGTAGGCTCCAAAGCTATTCCGATTCTCGGCATTAATACCGGACGGTTGGGCTTCCTGTCGGATGTGGGACCTACAGAGATTGAGGATACGCTAAATGATGTATTCAAAAATCACTATCGCATCGAAGACCGCACGTTATTGCATTTTAAAATCGGATTAGATACGAAAATCCACAATTATGCCCTGAATGAAATTGCCATTCAAAAACGCGATACGTCTACCATGATACGGATAAATGCGTTTATCAATGACGAATACCTGACTACTTATTGGGGCGACGGTTTGATTGTTGCCGACGGGTTCTACAGCATATTCTATCAGTGTAAACGGTCCGATTATGGTTCCGCAGGCTAAAACGATTGTGTTGAGTCCGATTGCTCCGCATTCGCTGAATGTTCGCCCGTTGATTATTCCTGAAGATTCCCGCTTGAGCCTCGAAGTTGAGTCACGGAATACCAATTTCCTGATAGCAGTTGATGGATGTTCACAAGCTTTCCCGACAGGAACAAAATTTGAGATAGAAAAAGCAAATTTCCCGATAAAAGTAATTAAACGATATAACAACACCTTTTACAAAACATTGCGAGACAAATTAATGTGGGGTGCCGATAACCGGATGTAGGGGCAAATGGCATTTGCCCAAAATTAAAAATTGAAATCATGCAAAATAAAATTGTATTAATCACAGGTTCTACAAGCGGCATAGGCGAAGCTTGTGCATTTAAATACGCCTCGGAAGGAGCTAATTTGATTTTAAACGGAAGAAACCAAGAAAAGCTCGAAAACCTCAAAAACAGTATCTTAAAAAAGTATCCAATCGAAATATTGATCCTTTTATTCGACGTAAGGGACAAAGAAGCGGCTATAAAAGCAATTAACAACATCCCGGAGAAATGGCGAGCTATCGACATCCTGATTAATAATGCCGGATTGGTACTGGGAGTCGATAAAGAATTTGAAGGCAATCTGGATGATTGGAATATTGTTATCGACACCAATATCAAAGGATTACTGACAATGACCCGCTTGATTGTCCCCTTGATGCTAAAACATAATCGCGGACATATCGTCAATATCGGTTCCATCGCCGGCGAAGCGGCCTATCCCGGAGGAAGTGTTTATTGCGCTACCAAAGCAGCAGTCCGCATGTTGACCGACAGCTTGAGAATAGATTTGGTCGATACTCCTCTACGTGTAACCAATATCAAACCCGGATTAGTCGAAACAAATTTCAGCGTCACCCGCTATCACGGAGATAAATCGAAAGCTGATGCCGTATACAAAGGATTAAAACCACTAATTGCCGAAGATATCGCCGAAACGATTTATTACACGACTTCCGTTCCTGAACATATTCAAATAGCAGAGGTATTGATAATGCCTACCAACCAAGCTACAGGAACAATAGTTTACAGAGAATAATATCTTTATTTTCAGATTTTCTTATTTCGCCAATTCCCTTTTTGCAAATAACTAAAACTGAAAAGGAAAATAAAAACGGCATAAACATACTCGCAAGTCCAGCAATATTCTAACGGGAATTTCAGGTGGATAATAGACAACCACATATAAAAAACGTATATTACTAAGGTCGCTATTTCCAAACTGAGGGCAGTCCGGGTATTGCCTGTTCCCGATACGGACTGAAAATATACATTGGCAATCCCGATTATCGGTACGACAACCAACATTACTCGCAATGAAGGAATGGAAGCCTCAATCAATGATATATCGGAAGTAAAAACCAACAGTATTAATTGAGGGGAAATTAAAAAGAATATAGAAAAAACGGCGCAAACGACAGCGCTCATTTTTGCAATCCTCCATGCCAATGTCAAGACTTCGTCTTTCCTTCCGGCTCCAATTACATTACTGACCAAAGTGTTAGTTGTGGCAGCTAACGCAAAAACCGGAACAGACATCAACATATAAGTGCTTCTTACGATGTTTGATATAGCCAACGATTTTTCTCCGAGATGTTCTATCGCAATGAAAAATAAAAACCACGTGGATAAGGAAAGAAAATTCTGAATCATCAGCGAAACAGATACATTCAAGATATTTTTGATTACTCCCAATCCCCTGAATGAAATTTTCACAAAACCATATTTTTTCAAATCGATAAATTTGAACGCATAAGTAATAAAAAAGAGAGAAGAAGCCGCTTCGGCTATGACAGATGCTAAAGCCGCTCCGGCTATACCCATTCGAGGAAATCCCCAATTACCGAAAATCAGCAAATAATCAAAAAGGACATTCGATAATGCCATTATCAATGCATTTACAGTAAGTGTTTTGGTATGCGTTGTTCCTACAAAGAATGCCCGGAACATGACGTTAACAGAAGCAAAGAAGATTCCGAATATCCGCCAGTCGAGGTAATCCAGGGTTGCTTGTAATATATTTTCGGAAGCGAACAGCTTGGATAAAATCTGTCCGGAAAAGTTAATTGTAAAAGCACAAAGAATGGACGACATAATCAACAGGAAGAATATTCCATTGACCACAATCTCGCCAATCCGGTGGTAGTTTCTTTCTCCATTTCTCCTTCCGATAAGGATTTGCGAACCGGTACTGAATCCAAAAGCCAGCATAAAAACAACCACATAATATACCCCGGCTAAGGCAGAAGCGCCCAACTCAATTTCTCCCACACGGCCAAGGAATGCTGTATCGGTAACCTGCACCAAGTTCTGCACCAAAAGAGTTAGAAAAATCGGATAGGATATTTTCCAGATTTTGGAATAATTGTATGAAATAGTCATTGAAACGTTCGAATGTTGTATTTAGTTAGTATCTTTCAACTAAAATTATCGTTTGTTAAAAACAAAATTTAACCCTTGCGGAATGTAGGATTTGAATTGATTATCGGAAGATATGAGTACAATCTTATCTGATATAGCTTGTGAAATGATTGCATGGTCATTCATATCTTTATGATTTTCAGTGATGATCAATTTAGAATATACCTGGAAATGATGATTGTTAAAGTGAACAATTTCGATACCTAATTTTTTGATTTCAACTAACATATCATCAACTGTACTATAAAGTTTACTTCTTAATTTTCCTGTTTTAAATAAAAAAATCAACTCCCTAACAGCAACTAAACTTGTATAAAATGAGTTGGAATAATCATCCAAAATCTCTGAAACCATATGACTTATACTGTCTGTTTCTTTAAATAAAACAAATACCAGTATATTTGTATCCAAGTAGTATCTCATTTCAGAACAGCTCTCATGTCAAGTATTTCGCCTTTGTTTTCACTTGAAGCCAAAAACCTGCCAATAGCAGATAATCTTTTATTCACTTCAGTAGAAGCTTTTCTGATTTTTGAAGAAGTTTGTCTTGTATTTTTTTTCTTATCTGTAGTTCTCATTTGACTTAAATTCCAAGTACTGCATTCATTTTTAATCAACAAATTTGAATGACATGAATTATTGTTGAATAATAGAAAAATTATAAAAGCTGTCTCAAAATCTTCACTTTTGAAACAGCCTTCGCCTTTTTGTTATCGCCAATAAAGCATTTACTTCACTTCCCAAACTTCGCCTTTCATTAAGAAATCTTTTAAAGTGCGGGTCGGATTTTTAGCTTGAACTTCGGCAATTTGCTTTTCAACTTCCACGTCATATACCTCAGCTTCTACATCGCGGATTATACCTAAAGCTACCGGAAGCGTTTCGCCATCCATCAAAGCCAATTTCAAATGCAATGTCGGGTCTTGCGTATGCATGTCGTGAACCAGCACATCATCTAAAGTATATCCGTTTTGCCCGATAGTTACAGCTTTCAGAGTGAAACCGTCCAAAACAAGACCTTTATCATTGTTTTCGCCGAAAATCATTTTTTCGCCATGACGAAGCATGATTGTTTTTTCCGCGCGGAATTCTTTACTTATGATTTTGTCATAAATCCCGTCATTGAAAATCACACAATTCAACAATACTTCGATAACGGAAGTTCCTTTGTGTTTGGCTGCTGCCACCATAATTTCGGGCGTATTTTTCAAGTCTACGTCGATTACACGGGCAAAAAAGCGTCCACGTGCGCCGATGGTCAATTCTGCCGGACGGAAAGGGTCTTCTACTGTTCCGTAAGGAGAAGATTTACTGACAAATCCACGGTCGGAAGTAGGAGAATATTGTCCTTTGGTTAGTCCGTAGATTTTGTTGTTCATCAGGATGATATTGATATCAATATTGCGACGAACAGCATGAATGAAGTGATTTCCACCGATTGCCAAACAGTCGCCATCGCCGGTAGACAACCAAACCGAAAGTTCGGGATTAGCCGTTTTCACTCCGGTTGCAATGGCAGCGCCACGTCCATGAATAGTATGGAATCCGTAGGTATTCATATAATAGGGTAAACGGGAAGAACATCCGATACCTGAAATAACAGCTGTGTTATGAGGAGCTATTCCTAAATCAGCCATTGCTTTATCCGTCTGGTTCAAATTCAGATACGATTTTCCTCTCAGGAAACGGGCTTCCGCTTCCACATCCGGAGAGACTTTAGATGCCGCCAGCAATGTATTGGCTGCAGAGACAACCTCATTGTCTTTACCCAAAACAGATGCGCTCCTGAGCATGCCGGCTTGGGCTGTATGCTTTACATCACTGTTTGATGCCAAATCGTTCAATTGCTTATATAAATTATATGCTTCCTGATAAGAACCTCGCTCATATTGCAATTTTGCGGCGTATTCCAAAGCGTCATTCAGGTATCTGGAATTTTTGTTTTTTATTGTCGACATAAATTCCGACAGAGCCGTAGACATATCGTTCTTATTATAGGCCATGCTTCCCAAATTGAAATGCGCATCGCCGGCAAAAGCTCCGTTCGGATAAGATTGCAGGTATTTCTGCATCGCACTTCTTGCATTTTCATTCTGCCCTTTCATAAATATATTTTCCGCAGCCTGATAAGTCAAAGAATCCTGCCTTGTTGAAGATATTACAACACCCGTTCCCAAAGAATTTACATAAGAGGCATAAGCGTTTATATCATTCATCTCTTTATAAACAGCTTCCATACTTTGAATTGCCATGCGCCCATCATCTGTGTTCGGGTTCACGGCAACCACCTTTTTGTATGCTTCCAAAGCTTTTGTATAATTGTTGTTATTGAAGTATGTCTGACCTAACTGAATGCCTGCCTGCTGAGCCATATCAGGGCGCGGATTGCCGGCTGTGAGCGTTTCCAGAACTTTGATAGCTTCACTGTCCTGATTCAGCATTACAAGCGCACGGCTTTTTTCGTACAAAGCATCATCTTTATACTGGGAATCAGGATATTTCTTCATCATTGCATCCAAAGCCGATACTTTGCCCGAATAATTACGTTGAAGACCCAAAACAAATGCTTTCTGAAAATCAGCATAATCGGCTCCGTTTCCACCTTGTGCAGCTGCCTGAGAGTAAAATCTTTCGGCAGAAGAAAAATTACGGTCGAACAGGTAAATATCCCCGATACGGTTCAAGGCATCGGAATAAGTATTTTTCGATTGATTCCTTTCCTGAGCTACGTATTTCTGAAAATCAGAAGAAGCACTTCCATATTGTTTCAATTGAAAATGGGTATATCCCAAATTGTACAAAGCCAATGCATAATTCTCATCCGATGCAGGTGCAGAAGAAAGATAACTGTTATAATCGCCCGCAGCGGAAGTGTAGCTGCCCATTCTGTAATAGGTTTCTCCCCGCCAGAAATAAGCCTGACGCCTTGCTGAAGCATCATAGTTACCTATATTGATGCTCTGGGAAAAACTGTTCAACGCAGAAGAATAATCCGAATTGATAAAATCTTCCGTACCTATTTTAAACAAAATAGATTGCTTGGCTGCTAAAATCTGGTTATCAGGCGATTTCAGCCTGTTAATAGCAGTTAATGCAGCTTTATGGTTCTTTGTCGATAAAAACGTAGATGCCAGCAAACTGTTTATATTTTTCGCATAAGCAGATTTGGGATATTCATTGAGAAAACGTTCCAGAACGGTTACCGACTGATCGAAAGCCGACAACGAAGTTTTATGAACAAGCACAGCATAATTATATAATGCGACTTCACTAATCGTCGGATCGTATTTTTCACGTGCCGCCGCATCAAATGATAAAAGCGCATTCGTATTATCATTCAGAGCCATATAGTTTTGTCCCAACTGCATATAAGCCGCCTGTCCCAAGAATGTAGATGCTGCAAGTTGCAGGCTTTTTATTGCCTGATTGTAATCACCTTTTTTAGAATAAGATGTACCTAACAAATACATATCTTCCCTGAGAGGATTATTCTCCAATGAGAGATATTTTTCGTAATAAGCGATCGACTTATTTGCATTTCCTGTTCTGTTATAACTATTTCCAAGAATACGGTAAACCTCAATCCGATTTTTACTGTCCGGATATTTATATTCATACTCTTCGGCATCGGAAATCGTTCCGCTCAAATTATTGTCAAGGAATTTTCCCTGTATCAAAAAGAAAGACGCTTCTTCCTGATATTCGGGTTTGTTCTTATATTGCTCGAACACTTTCAGAGCCTTGACGTAATCGCCTTTTTTGAAATCGATGTATGCCAGATAGAAAATTGCAGGCTCTTGGTATTCCCTGCTGTTGCGTGACAGTAATCCAAATCCCTGACGAGCTTTTTCAATATCTCCTGCCTGAAGATTGGCATACGAACCACGAAAAGCGTAATCGTCCTGTTCTTTAGCCGATAAATAATCCACATCGGACTGTGAGAACCAAAACAACGCTTTCGCCCATTCTTTCCGGTCGAAATGTGTCGATCCTATATAAAAACATAACTGATCCTGATGATATGTTTCGGGATGTGAGTCCAGATAATCTTTCAGTTGAAGCCCGGAATCGTCTTTACCCAGAAAATAACCGGAACAGACGATCATATATTCCGCTTCAATTTTCAGTTGTTCGTCTTTAGTCAGCCTGAGGAACTCACCCAACGAATTTTGACATCCGGTATAATTATTATCCAGAAACATTTCTTTTCCCTGCCTGAAAAGACGATCCGGCAAATCGTTACTCACCGGTTTCTGTGCATAAGAGAATTGCATGGATAATGCAATGCCTAACACCATAATAACTTTCTTCATATTTACTTTTATCTTGATATTCCTTTTTCTATTATTCTTTTTATCCCTGCCCTGACAGAAACAAGTCCGAATTTTGAAGAATCCAATTCTTCGAGTTTTATAAATTCGAGCTTTGCCACATCATCTTCTGCTTTCAGATTCGATGTATTATCGACCTTACACAGAAAAAATGCGTCTGTTGTTTCTACCTGAAACCCCGAATAAACATAAAGATTCGGGATAGAAAACAAATATTTTGCTTCTACCACATCGAGGTTTGTTTCTTCTTTCACCTCACGGATGACCGCCTCTTCCAACGATTCATCCATATCGACAAACCCTCCGGGAAGATCGAAAGTCCCTTTGGCAGGATCGAAAGCCCTCGTTCCTACAAGTAACTCATTATTTGGATTGATTATGACGGCTACAGTAGCCGACGAAGAATTGAAATAGTAGATGAAACCGCAATCTTCGCATCTCTTCGATTTGAAGTTATTTTCAACAAAATGTTTTGAACCGCATTTCGGACAAAACCTGAATTGAGCAAGTGGATGCATCAATATTTTAAATTTAGAGTTCGAAAATTCTCATTCTGTACAAAAATAGGCGATATTGGCTTATATTCACTCTTTGAAAATAAAAAAACATGTTTTTTAGGAAATCGTTTTCGTATATTATAGTTTTTTCATTTTTGACATTATATTGAGTAACGGGTTATTAAAGACCTCTCCCTAAGGGGCTGTCTCAAAAGTATTTTTTCATTTCTTTTTGTCATGTTGAGCGGAGCGAAACATCTCTTTTCTCAGAAATAAGATTCTTCGTTGCACTCAGAATGACAAAGAGAGCGACACTTTGATAGTGTGATTTTACTTTTGAGACAACCTCTTAGGGTGAGGTACTCACGACAGCCGATGTCATTCCGCTTACGCCTGACAGGATATAAAAACCTTGCGCCTTTGCGTACTTTGCGTTTAGAACCTAATCTTGTAACTTGTAACTGCCCGCAGGGCGAAGTAACTTGTAACTAATATAAGAACGCTTTATTCGATAGAATGTCTAATAA
>QMCD01006983.1_pt1 | contig 14804 bp, 13 predicted proteins | sample 1821841 | NCBI WGS metagenome assembly QMCD01 (sample SAMN01991225, study PRJNA193472) | Termite gut metagenome, whole genome shotgun sequencing project. | isolation source: worker | host: Macrotermes natalensis | reverse complement strand
GCGGTTGGGCGGGTCGGGAATCTGGACGTGTCGGTACAGGAGTCGGGCGACGTGGAGGTGTCCGGCCTACTGGCCTCGCATGGCGACTTGCGGATCAGCGGCTCCGGCAACATCGCCGCCACCGTGCATTCCGACGTGTGCGCCGAAATATCCGGAACCGGAAGCATTGTCGTGCGCGGCAATCCGGCGAGGCGCAGGGAACGAGTGACGGGGTTGGGGGATGTCCGGTACGTATGAACGCATCGGCAGATAGAAAATGGACGATGCGACTGCTGCGATATGGTTTTTGAGCCGTGGTGTCGGTACTTGGTTCAGTCAGCGGCATGAATATGGGGAGAAGCATAATGGGGGAAGTGTACGGGTATATCCGCGTGTCAAGCATCGATCAAAACGAAGTTCGACAGCGCATCGCCATGCGCGAGCAATCCATTGCGGAGAAGCGCATCTATATCGACAAGGTGTCGGGAAAGGATTTTCACCGACCGCAATACCAGAAAATGCTGAAACACCTGAAACGCGGAGACCAGCTTTGCGTTGCCAGCATCGACAGGCTCGGACGCAACTACGAGGAGATTCAGCGCCAGTGGCGTCTCCTCACGCGGGAGATGGAGGTGGACATTTTTGTTCTGGATATGCCGTTGCTGGACACTCGCCGCGACAAGGATCTGCTGGGTACGTTCATTTCCGACTTGGTACTCCAGGTGTTGTCGTTTGTCGCCCACAGCGAGAGGGACAATATCCGGCGGAGGCAGGCAGAGGGCATCGCCGCCGCCAAAGTGAGCGGCGTTCGTTTCGGCCGCGTGCCAAGTCCGCTCCCGCAGGATTTTCCGGAAATACACAAACGGTGGAAAGAGGGATCGATTTCAACCGCCGAGGCCGCAAAACGCTGCGGGATGGCTCGTTCAACGTTCCGTCTTCGCGTGATCGCGTTTGAAAAAAAGAAGTGAAAACATACCGATAAAGTGTACTTTCTCGGTCGCGGGGGAGGTGTGCGTCTGATTTTGCTTTGCAAAAAAGGAGAAAATGTATAAAATATGTACAAATTCAAGTTGCGGTTTATTGTTACTGCATATGTTGCAATGCATTGCAAAGGGGGGTATTTGTTGTTGCCCCTCCCAAGCAGGGCGGTGTTTTTGCAATCTCAAACGCGGGTGGGGCGGCGATATTTCGGAGAATGGGCGGCCAAACAGGGGTGGCGATAAAGTACACATTTCCGCCAGTCTTTATCCGTTTAATGTCGCTTGGAAATGCTGTAATTTCATCTGCATTAAGTGTCTATATGGTATGCTCTTGCGGGCAAAGCGAAGGCTTGGCGGTGCATTCGGGCGTGGCAGGTATACCCATAAACGACGGAAAGTCACTCTCGACGCCGGCACGTGCGATGCCTTGGGGAAGGCCATCGATCTGGCCGTGGAACTCAGGCAGAGATATATATGAGCGCGACAATAAGTGGGCAAACTCAATTTCAATTAACAATAATTACTATATGTCTTAATTGTGCAAGCGACATTGCTGTTACCTGTGAAAGCGTTATCAATCAGACTTGGCAGGAGTTTGAATGGGTGGTCATTGATGGCGGTTCGACCGATGGCACTGTGGAAATCCTCTCAAAATATAGCGGCAGGATTGATGTCTTGGTGTCGGAAAAGGATCGCAATACTTCTGATGCCATAAACAAAGCCCTCAAGCTTGCCCGGGGCGAATATGTATTGTTGCTCACCGGAGGCGATCGGTTGGCGTCCAGCTCCGCTCTGGAAGAGGGCTTTGCGCGTGTTTCTCATGATGCTGACATCATTTATGGCGACATCATGGTCATGAAGGACAACCAGGTATGCGATGCGAGCATAAGTCCACCTGAAAGCGAGGTGGATGCATTATTTTTTGTGCACGATATTATATCCATGCTTAGTTCCTTCATAAAGCGGGAACTTTACGAGAAATATGGCGGGTTCAATGAATCGTATGTAGTGGCAAACGACTTGGAAAGAATGATTGTGTTCTCCAGGAATGGATGCACTTTTAAAAAAGTCGATTGTATGATTGCCGCTTTTGCGCTGGGAGGGATATCTGACAAGAAATCGCCTCTCTTTTTATTACATATGGCGGAACGCAAGGCATTGCACACGACGTATTACAGCGAGGAAGAAATAGCGGAGGCGACGAGAAGGTATATGCTGCGGAGAAAATACTCCGTGGTGCGTTCCTTTCCGTGTCTGCCATGGAAATTCCGCGTTTTTTCCGTCTGGGAGGCCATGAACGGCACTAAGAGGCGGTATTCCTTTTTTGGCGTGACACTTCTTAAAGTTCGTTATAAGAGCAAATACGCTTCTGTCGGGCGCAATACATATTACTTGCTGGGGTGTATGAAAATCCCGCAGATATTTTAGGAGCAATTCGAACTACGGGAAATGTATGCAGATGCATGGGAAGAGAAAAGTATATGTTGCCGGACATGCAGGGATGGTCGGGACGGCTCTAGTGCGCCGGTTGGAGGCGTTTCATCCGGACGACCGCATAGTGACGCGCACCAGGGGCGACTTAGATCTACGTGACCAGGCAGCGGTTGAAGCCTTTTTCAGAGCGGAAAAGCCAAGTCATGTATACTTGGCTGCGGCGAAGGTCGGTGGCATCGTGGCCAATAATGCCAACCCTGTCGATTTTCTCCGGGACAATCTTCTCATTCAGACCAATGTCATTGATGCGGCGTACCGTCATGGCTGTAAGAAACTACTGTTTTTCGGTGCGGCCTGCACCTATCCGGGCAATGCCCCCCAGCCTGTCAAAGAGGAACATTTGCTTACGGGCCCTTTTGAGCCCACCAACGAAGGGTTTGCCGTCGCGAAAGTTGCGGGAATTGCGCTATGCCAGAGCTTGCGCCGACAGCATGGCTTCGACGCCATCACGGTAATGCCCGCAAATCTCTATGGATCGGGTGACAATTTCCACCCTGATGACAGCCATGTGATTCCCGGCTTGCTGCGTCGTTTTCATCAGGCGAAACTCCGGAATGCGAAGAGCGTGACCATTTGGGGTTCGGGGAGGCCTATTCGGGAATTTCTGCATGTCGACGATCTTGTTGATGCCTGTCTTTTCCTGATGAGGAACTATTCGGGGGAAAAGCCCGTCAATGTCGGGAGCGGCGAGGAGAAATCGATGCTGGAACTTGCACGGCAGATAGCCGGAGTGGTTGGCTACGAAGGTACAATCGAATTTGACACGAAAAAACCGGACGGTGTTCCAAGGAAAATCCTAGATTCATCGGCCATCCGGGCGATGGGGTGGAGTCCATCCATTCCCCTCGCCGCCGGACTCTCGGAGCTGTACGAATGGTATAAAGTAATGGACGCGGCGGGAAAATTACGCCTTTGACAAGGTGCAATATCATGACGAAACACGCGCTTATCACCGGGATGACCGGAATGGTGGGGTCGCACCTTGCTGACTTCCTCCTGGAAAACACGGATTGGGATATTTTCGGCCTGTGCCGCTGGCGCAGCCCGTTGGACAATATAGAACACCTCCTTCCGAGGGTCAACGCCCGTGATCGCATTTCTCTTATTCACGGTGATTTATTGGACGCCTATTCTTTGCAAGAGGCGATTGAGCAGTCCCGACCGGATTATGTTTTCCATCTCGCCGCCCAAAGCTATCCCAAAACCAGTTTTTCCGCTTCGGTCAACACGCTTGACGTCAACATTTTGGGTACGGAGCGTTTGCTGGAGGCGTTGCGCCGCAATGAACGTGTCGATCCGGTTATTCATGTCTGCTCGTCATCGGAAGTGTTCGGACGGGTATCTAAGGAACAGCTCCCCATAGCAGAAGATTGTCCGTTCCATCCGGCGTCGCCCTATTCCATATCGAAAATTGGAACGGATTTCATCGGTCGTTTTCACGCCGAAGCGTACGGACAGAAGTGCGTCATTACCCGTATGTTCACCCACACCGGTCCCCGGCGGGGAGATGTGTTCGTGGAATCAAGCTTTGCAAAGCAGATCGCCATGATTGAAGCGGGGTTTGCCGAACCAATATTAAAAACTGGCAACCTAGATTCTCTCCGTACTTGGGCGGATGTGCGTGATGCCGTTCGCGCGTATTATTTACTGGTGATCACAAATCCTATTCCCGGTGAGTGTTACAATATTGGTGGCGCATTCAGTTGTTCTGTGCGGGAAATGCTTGGTTGTCTGCTTTCCCAGTCACCGATAGGCCAGTCCATCCACATCGAGATGGATCCCGAACGTCTGCGTCCTCTCGACGCCGATCTGCAGGTTCCCGATACATCCAAATTCCGCAACCACACAGGGTGGCTTCCGGAAATCTCCTTCGAGAAAACGATGACAGATTTGCTGACCTATTGGCGCGACAGAATCAAAAAACACGGCGCAGTTCTGATGCGATGAAAGGCTGCGGAATGCGCATACCGTTTGGAACAGTGACCATTACCCGGACCGCGAAAGAACTGATCGCCGACTGTCTCGAAACAGGGCGGATTTCGGGGGGGACGCTTGTCGATCGTTTCGAGAAACGCATGGCGGGATTGCTGGAAGTTGAAGAAGCGGTGGCGGTCAGTTCCGGCACAGACGCCGACACTCTAGCACTCGCCGTACTCCACGATTTCGGGGCAAAACGCGGGGATGAGCCCGCCCTTTCATATGCCGCTACCGGGCACGCTGTGATTCACGCCGGTTTTATGCCGGTCTTTGTGGATGTCGATCTTGAAACATTGAATATTGATGTGGAAAAAATTGAATCGGCCATAACCCCGAAAACCAGAGCTATTTTTCCAGTGCATCTTTTGGGCAAACCGGCTGCCATGTCGGAGATTGTGGATATTGCCAAGAGACGTAATCTGTCGGTGATTGAAGATGCAGCCGAAGCTTGGGGAGCCATGTACAACGGCAAACCCGTCGGTTCGATTGGTGATCTCGGTGCTTTTAGCCTCTATGTGGCGCATATCATCACTACAGGCGACGGTGGCTTGGTAACGACAAACAATCGGGAATATGCGGAGGTGGTTCGTTCGCTCAGGGGGCATGGACGGGCATGCGCATGCAAACAATGCGTGTCCACTGTCACCGGCGGGAAATGTGAAAAGCGATTTGCCGATTCCGGCATCGGCGACAGACGTTTTCATTTTCAACGCATCGGGTATTCCAGCAGAATGAATAATCTTGAAGCTGCGCTTGGTTTGGGGTCGCTCGAAAAGTATTCGGAAATACTTGAGATCAGACGACGCAATCTGTTTGCCTGCATGGTCGGGTTCGAACGTTTTCAGGAATTTTTCTGGACGTTCAAGGAGGAAAAGCAGGAAAGAATCGGGCCGCACGCATTTCCATTCGTGGTGCGGAAGGGAATGCCGTTCACCCGGGAACAAGTTTTGTTGTATCTTGTGCGGCATGGCATCGATCCCCGAACCTTGTTCGGCTCCATCCCTACCCAGTGCGGGGGCTATGAATTCCTCGGCCACAGGCTGGGCGACTTCCCCAACAGTGAATATTTCGGGACGCATGGGTTACATATCGGTGTCCATCAGGACATCAGCCCCGGCGACGTGGAATTTTTCCTTGATACTGTCGCAAATTTTCTGAAGGCACACATATGAATCCGGCGCAGCCGCGGCAATGCGTCATTCTCGCCGGAGGCCTCGGTTCTCGCTTGGGCGGTGCGGTCAGCGAGAAGCCTAAACCCATGCTGGAAATCGCGGGAGAACCTTTTCTTCGCCATCTCATGCGCGAAATAACGCGATTCGGGGTCTTCCGCTTTTTGATTCTGGCGGGATACCGGGGCGGGGTGATACAGGAATACTTCGCGAACCGCGAACCGGACGGTGATCCGCACATAATTGTCGATGTGCTCGTCGAGGAGGAACCCATGGGCACGGGCGGGGCGTTGCTCTCGGTGGAATCCCGGCTTGACGAAAAATTTCTGCTCTGCAACGGGGACTCCCTCTGCTTGGCCGATATGAATGAACTGTGCATTCCCCTGGAGGACGGGGTTCTCCTCCGCATGGCGTTGCGGGAAGTCGCGGAGAATTCCCGGTATGGAGAAGTTCGGATCGGAGGAGACAGGGTTGTCGGTTTTCTTCCCCGCCCGGAAAGCGGACGGAAAGGGCTTGTGAACGCCGGTCTATATTGCATGCGCCGCGACCTCGTCCGCTTTATTCCACAGGGGAAAACTTCGCTTGAGGCGGATGTGTTCCCTGTTCTGGCGGCGCAGGGCGCAATCTCTTTTTATGATGTTGGTTCGAGGTATTTCATTGACATAGGCATTCCCTGCGATTTGGAGAAAGCTCGTATCGAATTGCCCGTCGTTCTACAAACTTCCATACAGTCGGGACTCCTATGATTATCACTAGAACACCGTATCGTGTCTCATTCTTCGGAGGCGGCACGGATTTTCCCGCGCATTATCTCGAACACGGCGGCGCTGTGCTGAGCACGAGCATCAATCGCTATTCGCACATTCAATGCCGGGTTCTCCCTCCGTTTTTCGATCACAGGTACTGTGTCCGCTATTCCCGGACGGAACGGGTTTCAAGCATAGACGAGATCAATCATCCTTCCGTGCGCGAGTGTCTGCGCTTTCTCGATTATTCGAGTCCTTTGGAGGTGCTGCACTCCGGGGACATCCCGGCCATGTCCGGAATCGGCTCCAGTTCCGCATTCACGGTGGGCTTTCTCCTCGCGGTTTCAGGCATCATGGGCAAGATGCGGACAAAGCGGGAACTGGCTCTCGACGCGATTGAGGTGGAGCAGAACTGGATACGGGAGTATGTCGGCTCCCAGGATCAGTTCGCATCGGCGTTCGGCGGTTTCAACCGCATTGATTTTCAACCGGACGGGCAGATACAGGTGACGCCCTGGCTGATGCGGCCTGAGTGCCTCTCATACTTGCAGGACTCTCTCCTGTTTTGTTTCAGCGGAATATCGCGGATCTCCTCGGAGATACAGGAAGAGCATGTCCGCCGCCTGAAGGACATCACGGCGGAACTTTCGGAAATGCGGGCGCTTGTGGACGAAGCTGGTCGTCTGCTGAATGGAGACAGAGAGAGTATAAATGAGTTTGGAGCGTTGCTGGACGCTGCCTGGCGAATCAAGAAGAAGTTTTCATCGCGAGTCAGCAACGGCACCTTGGACGAATTGTACGCCACGGGCATAAATGCCGGTGCGCTGGGCGGAAAGGTCTGTGGCAGCGGGGGAGGAGGTTTTCTGGTGTTTTTTGTTCCTCCGGAACGCCGGAAAGCTGTCATCGCGGCGCTGAAAGGGGTGCTTGTCGTTCCCATCAGGATTGAGCATCTCGGTGCGCATGTGCTTTTTTATTCGCACGAAGCGTTGGAATCAGGCACACAAGGTTCGTGTGCCGTATGATGACGCCGGAACAAAAAAAAGCGTGTTTCCGTGAAATGCTGCGCATACGCCGCCTTCAGGAAAAGATTGACGCCGAGTATCTGCAGGATCGGATGCGTACGCCTGTTCACCTCTGTATCGGACAGGAGGCCATCGCGGTTGGAGTGTGCAAGGCATTGTGCGTTGCCGACACCATTTCCAGCAATCATCGCGGACACGGCCACTATTTGGCCAAGGGCGGCGACCTCAAGGCCTTGGTTGCAGAACTGCACTGTCGTTCGACCGGATGCTCCGGCGGGTATGGCGGTTCCATGCACATTGTCGATATTTCTGTCGGCCATATGGGTTCCTCGTCGATTGTTGCGGGCGGCATCCCTATCGGAACCGGCCACGCTCTGGCGTTCCGGATGCGCGGGGAGAGCAGGGTAAGCGCGGTCTTTTTCGGTGACGGCGCGTCGGAGGAGGGCGTTCTTTACGAAAGCATCCATTTTGCCGTCTTGAGGCGGTTGCCGGTTATCTATGTTCTTGAAAACAACGGCTGGGCGGTCTGCTCTCCCCTTTCCAGCAGGGGGTTGCTTCCCAGTATTTTCCATCAAGGATTTCCTAGGGATGCATTGCCGTCTTTTCACATTGACGGGAATGATGTGGAAGCTGTTTGGAGCTGCGCCGCGGATGCGGCGGAGCGCGCCCGTTCCGGAAAGGGGCCCAGTTTCATCGAGTGCCATACATACCGCATTCCCGGCCACGCGGGTTGCGCCGCGCAGGATCTCCAGGGATACAGGAGTTCCGATGAGGTCGAAAGCTGGAGAAAAAAATGCCCTATTCGCGCGTATAAGGAGAAACTTTTGGCTGAGAAAATCATGACCATGCGGGAATTGGAGAACATGGAGAAAGAAATCAGCGAAGAAATTTCCGATGCGTTCGCGTTTGCCCTCGGTTCCCCCTTTCCTTCCCCCGCCGAAGTCGCGGGTACAGTATATTGCGAGTAACTATGCCGTGGTCGAAAATAACTCCCGAATTCATTGAACCGTCTTACGGGCAAACAAAAGAAAATGGCAGAACGCTCACATGGGCGGAAGCTACCCGTGAAGCCCTTCAGCTGGCATTGCAACTGGATCCTTCCGTTTTCGTGATGGGGCAGGGTGTTGACGATCCGTCTGGAATGTTCGGTGCGACCAGGGATCTGCACACGCAGTTCGGCTCGGAACGTGTTTTCGACACCCCGCTTGCCGAAACGGGGCTGACGGGAATCGCCGTCGGCGCGGCGCAAATGGGCATGCGTCCCGTATACTTCCACAACCGTCCGGATTTTCTCTACCTTGCCTTGGATCAACTGGCGAATCATGCGGCAAAATGGGCGTACATGTTTGCCGGTAAAGTTCCCGTTCCCCTTGTCGTCTGGGCATGCATCGGGCGCGGCTGGGGATCGGCGGCGCAGCACTCGCAGGCGTTGCAGGGTATTTTCACCCACATCCCCGGACTCAAAGTCGTTATGCCAGCCAGTTGTTTCGAAGCGAAAGGATTGCTCCTCGCGGCCATCAAGGATCTCAATCCCGTGATCATCGTAGACCACAGGTTCAATTTCAAAGCGTCGGGGATCGTTCCGGAAGAGGTGTACACCATCCCATTGGGTACGGGAACCGTTTGCCGCCAGGGCAGGGACGTGACGGTTGTGGCCACCTCCCACCTGGTACACGAGGCATGGCTGGCGGCGCAGGATTTGGCGGAAAAGAACATCGATGTCGAAATCATCAATCCACGGACGCTCAAGCCGCTGGATACGGATTTGATTCTGGAATCCGTCAGGAAAACAGGCAAATTGCTGATTGCCGATACAGGATGGAAATCGGGGTTTGCGGCCGAGGTCTCGGCCTCGGTGGCGGAAAAGGCATTTGCTTTTTTGAAATCGCCAATCCTGCGGGTTACTCCGCCTGATACGCCCACCCCTTCCGGCTTTACCCTGGAACAAGGGTTTTATGTGGGGAAGGAAGAGATCATTGCGGGAATTCTCAGATTGAACGCGTTTTGATTGAACTGGAAAACGAAAATGCAGAACGGCGTGGATCTTCTTTTGATTCGACCGAACGACAAACAAGCCGTGTACAACGGACAACGGCATAGCTCCCGGAGCAACAGCCTCGGATCCGCCGTACTGGTTGGCGCTGATGGGAGGGTGGCTGCGGGATCGCGGCATTCGGGTCCGCCTTGTCGACGCCGAGGCGGACAATATTTCTCCGGAGGAGACTGCGGAGCAGGTCGGCCGACTGAAGCCCGCATTGCTTGGCATCCTGCCCCTCGGTTCCAACCTCACCGCATCGACATGGAAAATGAACGGCGCCTCGTTGCTGGCGAAAGCCATCAAAAATGTCGCGCTGGATCTTCCCGTATTCATGTGGGGCTACCATGTCTCCGCCTTGCCGGAGCGCACCCTGAGCGAGGAGGAATGCGACTTTGTCGTTGTCGGCGAAGGGTTCGACGCTGTATTGGATTTGACGCGGGCGATCACCTCCGGCGGCGACTACGATTCCATCAAAGGACTCTGGCGCAAGACCGGCACGGAGATACGCGGCAATAATGACATCCGTCTCATCCAGGATTTGGACGAATTGCCTTGCGACGGCTGGGATATGCTGCCGGCGGGAAAGTACCGCAATCACCTGCATTTCGCATTCGAGGATCTCTCGAAGCGTGATCGTTACGGCGCGATCATGACGAGCCTCGGCTGCCCGTTCAATTGCTCTTTTTGCTCGATAAGCTATTTTTCTGGCAAAAAATCCATGCGCTATAAATCTCCGGAGCGGGCAATTCAGGAAGTTGACTATTGGGTGGGAAAACGCAATATCCACTATCTCCGGATTCTCGACGAATGCTTCACCGCCAACCGGAAACACGCGATGGATTTTTGTCGGCTTCTCATCGAGCGCGATTACGGATTGAGCATCTGGATATACTCCAGAACCGACCTTGTGGATCCGGAACTCCTTGACGTGATGTCCCGAGCGGGCATACGCTGGATTGGTTATGGCTTCGAAAGCGGCAACATCCGTATCCGGAGCGCGAGCCAGAAAGGGCAGTACGATCTGGACGACATCCGCAATGTTGTGGACATGACCCATGATGCGGGCATCCACATCTGCTCGAACTTCATGTTCGGACTCCCCGGCGACACACGGGAAACCATGCGGGACACGTTGGATCTGGCGCGGGAACTCTGCTGCGAGCATCCCAATCTGTATTGCACCATGGCCTATCCCGGATCGAAATTGTACCGTGAGGCGTTGGCGAAAGGCTGGGAATTGCCGGACTCATGGTTGGGGTACTCCCAGTTGTCCTATGAAACGCACCCCCTTTCCACGGAATCTCTGAGTGCGAAGGAAATTCTCGCTTTCAGAGATTTCGCGTTCAAGGAATTCTACCGGGACAATCAGCGGTATTTCGACAACATACGAAAAAAATTCGGCTCCGCGGCGGTTGCCGCCGTGGAGGGCATGATTCGGCATGACCTCCCGCGGAAACTTCTGGGTGACTGAAGAAGGGTGAGGAATGTCTTCAAAGTATACTTCGTTGGAATATATCGGCCGTTGGCGACCCAAAAACATCATGCATTCATGTTTTGATGATGCCCGCGTGCATAAATCTTCGGAGCGCCCCGCTCCGCTGGTTTCGTTCATCCTCCTGGACTGGAACTGCCGGGAAAGTTTCCATACGCTCGACTGGCTCAACCGCCAGAATGTCGATCGCGGTTTGTATGAACTGCTCTGGATTGACTTGTACGACCGCGTTGCGCGGGAGGCGCTCGACAAGGCGGACGCCGTTGTCACCTGTCAGCAGAAAGGCATGTATCATAAACATAAGGGCTACAATGTCGGGACGCTGCTGGCAAAGGGAAAAATAATCATCGTGTGCGATTCCGACGCGGTCTTCCCGGAAAATTTCGTGGAGTCCGTGCTGACGCGCTACGGCCTCGTGGACGGCAAAGAAGCTGAGTCTTTGGTGCTCATGTATCATGAGTGGCGCACCAGCACGGAGTATCCGGATGACCTGTCCGACGCCGATACGCTGTCGGAGCGGTATGAATGGTGGCCTCTGTGGCCGAATGCCGGAGCATGCGCATGTTTCAGGAAGGAAGACGCCATCCGGTTCGGTGGATTCGATGAGGACGGCTCGTTGCGCGGGTACATGTGCGGGCCGTTTGAGTTGGGATGGCGTCTGGTGAATGCGGGTATTCCCGAGGAATGGTATGACGAGAATTCCGTCGCCCTGTGGCATTTCGCCCATCCGGATCCTTTCGGCACAACCCATCGGATCGGCTTTTTCAGGACGCTTGAAATTTTGCGGCCCCATATCAATGGACATGCGCTGACAGCCGTGACTGCGTTTTCCACCGGGCGCTTGCTGCCTCTGACGGAGAATACGCACATTTGGGATTTACGGATGAAAGGCAGGCGAATCGGCACGGAATTCGAGGCTGCCTATTCCAACTTGCTGCCTTTGAGCGGATTGCCGTGGCACGCTGCGGTGATTATGAGAGTGGCTTTTATTGTCTGGCTGTTTGTGCGCATCCCGAAGCGGAAATTTCGGAGTTTCAGGCATAATATACGTGATCGTGTGCCTTTCCTCCGCAGACGGCATATCGCGAGGCTTGAACGGAAACAGCGCAAGAAGCGGCGCGAGGGGACGCTGTACCCTGTCGTATTGCCGGAAGTCTCGGTGGAAGAGAATCTTGACTATTTGCTTCTGGAATTGCCACCGAGGTATTTTCCTTTCATGCCCAATGGGCTTGGCTATACGGATGATAGTCTTGAGCGCATGGGAGTCCGGCATCAAACCATTGACATGAATATCCTGCTGTATCACAAATTTCATGAAATGCGTGTTTTGGATCCGGCGAAATGGGAAAAAGAATATCCGGGTGCGGTGGAGGATCCGTGGGACAACACGGAATGTGGCGTATGGGTGAATCAGCCGCTTTTTCTGGAAAAAATATTCCAGCAGCTTGAACCGCTTCTGCGGCAGGTGATTGAACGCCGTCCGAAGATTCTGGGGGTCTCATTGAACGGTTTTAATAAACCGCTGGTCGAGCCCTTTTTTGAATGCGTGCGCCGGGAAGCTCCGGAAATAGTTCTCATGGTTGGCGGGCATGACTGCCATTATCCCGCCCAAGCTTTCAGCGCGCTGGCTGATTTTGATTATATGATTATTGGCGAGGCGGAAGAGACAATGCCCGCCCTGGTTGAGGGTGTACTGCAAAACAAGCCCATAGAAAATCTTCCCGGCATCGTTTACGGCAATTCCAGGGATAAGCTGTCGTACATCCCTTCCGACTTTCCGCCGCAGCGGCTTGACGACTATGGATTTCCCACGTATCCGTGGATCGATTCCTGCCTCTACCGGAATTATGCGCAGAGCAATCTTGTGCCCATCACCGGCAGTCGCGGATGCAAGTGGGGGCGTTGCAATTTCTGCGTGGAATGCATTCCCTTCCGTATGAGGCATTACTCGAAGGTTGTCGATGAGATAACGTACTGGAACGAGCGCGGTTTTGACACCTTTCAATTCAACGAAAGCGATGTCAACGGCGATCCGCAAAACCTGCACAACATGTGTTCTGAAATCATTCGCCGCGGTCTTAAAGTGAAATTGATGGGACAGTTGAGAATTGACAGGCGCAGTACGAAGGAATACTTCGAACACCTGGCCAAAGCCGGATTCTTTTACTTGCGTTTTGGCGTTGACGGCTGGTCCGATCATGCTCTCCGGATATTGGCCAAAGGGTACACAATGGACATCGCCCGGCAAAATTTGCGCGATTGTCATTCCGTCGGCATTTACACAACAGTGAACCTGATTCTGGGATTTCCGGGAGAAACCGACTCGGATATCGATGAATATATTAAGAATCTGTCTTCACTGAAAGGGAGCATAGACATAATCGAGTCTTTTAATATACTATATCTTTCCCGTGAGTCGAATTTTATGAAAAACCATGAAAAATTCGACATCCACTTCACAATTCCCGTAGAAGACGTGCTGTCCCGTTTTGACCGGATGATTCCCGCCGATCATTGGTTTTGTAAAAATCCATACCTTGATCACGATATCTGCCTCAAAAGATTGGATAAATTGATCCTTGCCTGCCATGCAAACGGAGTTAAATTGGGACATTTTGCGACAACTGTGGTTGAGAATCTGAGAAATAAATGAACCGAAACTTGATCTATTGGAGAAATAAGGGAGAATGCCATGCCTCGTTGCGTTCCTTCAATGGTACTGATTGAACCGACATTCGGCTGCAATTTACGCTGTCGGCAGTGTCATCATGCTGAGTTGCAATCTCCTCCCATTTTTCTGGACATCGACAGGATTGATTTCTCATTCCTGCGGGATCTTGGTTTGCATGTCGTGATCGGTCAATCCTCGGAACCTTTTACACACCCGGAAATCGGGAAATTTTTCGATATGTTGATCCGGCATGATGTGAGCTTTGAATTCATCACCAATGCGACCCTTCTTAACAAAGTCGACATCCCCGATTTTTCGGATGCGAAACTACGGCAAGCGACATTTTCATTCGATGGCGGCACTCCTGAAACATACGAAAATATACGTCGGAATGCCAATTTCAATGAAGTCGTGCGCAATATCACGAATTTTGTTGAAAAATATGAAGAAAAGAATACCGCGTTCAAAGTGAACTGTGTGATGACACGGGAAATGGAAAAAGAAATCCCGTTTATCATTGATTTATGGGATGCTGTGGGAATTGACATGATTTCATTTCTCCGATTTTTCCCAAGGGATAATGACATATCAAACAATCCCTGTGAATCCTTTGATTCAATGATGCAAAATGCGAACAGGTATAAAATGAAAACAGGGAAAAAAATTCTTATTGCTGGTGGCGAAAACGCGCACTTTCCTGACGATTCCGACCTGCGTATATTTAAACACAGAAAAGTGTATAACATGAACCCCTTTGCCGAACACCTTCTTGGTGATGGCGCATATCTTGACGGACGATGCCGCGCGGCCGATAAAAAATGCAAAATCGACATGAATGGCGATGTTTTTCTCTGCGAGCATATTAAAATTGGGAACTTGTACGAAAACACGTTCTTGGACGTCTGGGACGGAGGCACAGCCAACTCCTGGAGGAAAATCCTTCGGACGAAACCGGAGGAAATGTTTTGTAAAAGTTGCAATCTTTTTCATCTCTGCATCAATCCTTCTTCGATAGACGAGCAAGTTCTTCATGAAAAAGGAGCGTTTGAATTTGCCCCCCGCTGGCATAAATGTGATGGCAAGACACACGGTATCCTGCAATTTGGCTCTTCTTTCTATGTTTTTCCCGTTGGCATGAACCAGAATGATCTTCTATGTCATATTGCCAATGAAAATGCTGAGGTGTTTCGCGCGAACAGTCTTGAAGAGGCAAAAATATTGTGCATGCGGCGGGTG
>QMCD01001387.1_pt1 | contig 14812 bp, 16 predicted proteins | sample 1821841 | NCBI WGS metagenome assembly QMCD01 (sample SAMN01991225, study PRJNA193472) | Termite gut metagenome, whole genome shotgun sequencing project. | isolation source: worker | host: Macrotermes natalensis | reverse complement strand
TTTGGGTCGGTGCGCGCACGACGGTAAGCCCGTTCGCGGTGCAGGATATTGCCGACGCGGTCAGTGGCAGCGACGTCGCGATACTCGTCAAAAACCCCGTAAATCCTGACATAGACCTGTGGACTGGGGCCGTGGAACGCTTTCTGGCTGCGGGCATCGGGCCGGAGCGGCTGGGGCTCATACACCGCGGGTTCTCCTATTTCGGGGAGAGCCGTTACCGCAATTCGCCGATGTGGCATCTGGTTTTTGGGATGCGCTCGCGGTTTCCGGCGCTGGCAATGATCTGCGACCCTTCACATATCGCGGGAGACAAGGCATATGTGCATGAAATCGCGCAAACGGCTGCCGACCTATGTTACGACGGCCTGATGGTCGAGAGCCATATCCGTCCGGCGGAGGCGATGAGCGATGCCTCGCAGCAACTCTCACCCGGCGAGTTGGACGAGATGCTGCGCACGATACGCTGGCGTACGGACGAGGCGGACAACCCCACATTCGCCCGCAAACTGGAAGAATACCGGCGCGAGATCGACCAGATAGATTCAGAACTCTTCACGCTCCTGAGCCGCCGCATGGAGATCGCCGAGAAGATCGGGCAGCAGAAGTTCGAAAACAACGTGGCGATCCTCCAGAGTAACCGGTGGCGCGGCATCGTCGAAAAAGTGACGGCGCGCGCTGCGGAACTCAACCTGAGCCGGGAGTTTATCAGGACTGTGCTCGAAGCTATACATATCGAGAGTATCGGGCGGCAGAATAAGATAATGAATAGTGATTAGTGGTTAATTTGAGATAATGATGGATTGCGCGTCATTGCGAGGATTGAGCCATGTGCGTCGGGAGGGTTGCGCAAAGCAACCCCTGCGGCCCGTAGCCTGAGAACGCCTGCCTGGCGCACAGATGCGGCTCGCTGCACTCGCCGCCGAACCAAGAACATTCATATATAATTATTAAAAAAAATTAATATAATATCCATGCATGATCCGGAAATTCCACATACAAGAATAAAAGCAAGCCTGCCGACGATCAGCGATTATGTCAATGCCTTTATGAACCCCTATGGCCGTTTCCGCACCCTCGACGGTGTGGAGCCGCAGATCGACGCGCGCGGGGAGGTGGTTTTCTTCGCGGGCAACAACGCCGCAGTCTTCCCTGTCCGCACCACTCAGGGAACGACAACCCTCAAATGCTATATCAAGAACGGCCTCCACGCCCGGGAGATATATTCCTTCCTGGCCGCCGGGCAAGATCCGCTGCTCACCCCGGTGCGGCGGCTGGAGGAGGAGATATTCGTGCACGGTGCTTTCGGCAACGACGGTTGGTACGATGTCGTGGCCACGGACTGGGTCGCGGGCGTCACTTTGGAGACCGCGATCAGGCGTGCATCACGCGGCGACGGGTTCACATTCGATGCACTGTCGCGGTCGTTCGAACGTTTGGCCGGCGAACTGCTCACGCGCGAGTGGGCCCACGGCGATCTGAAGCCCGAGAACATCATCGTCCGGCCCGACGGGTCGCTATGCCTCATCGATTACGACGCAATGTTCATCCCCTCGCTCGCGGGACGGCACACGCTGGAGGTAGGCACTCCGCCATATCAGCACCCCGCGCGCGACGAAATGCTTTTCGACAAGTCGTTGGACGATTACGCGATCGCGACCATCGCCACAAACCTTCGCGCGCTCGTGCTCGATCCGTCACTATATAATAGGTATAACCGCTCGGACAATAAAATCCTCTATCCTCCCGACATTCTTTCCGGGCAATCAAAGGCTTACGACGAAATATTGCAGCTCTTCGCGCAAAATGGCGAACACGACAGCTACGACCTCGCGCGGTCGCTCTGCACCCCGTCGCCACGCATACCCGGCCTCGCCCGGAAACTGCGGCACACTGTCGCATATCCGACCGCGGAACACGAACTGCCGAAGGCCGCCGACGTGGGATCGACATACACGGCCGCGTATCCGGAACCTTATACGATCGGCGGACTGTGGGGTTACCGCAATGGGGCTGGACGCGAGGTGACCCCGGCGATATACACCGCGGCACACTCATTTTCAGAAGGCGTGGCGGTGGTCTGCATCCACGGACGGTGGCAGGCGATCGACACGGCGGGACACGTTGTACTCGATTTTCCGGGGTACAGCGTGGTCAAACCTTTCTCCGAGGGCCTCGCCGCGGCATGCTCCGGGGACGGACGGTGGGGATATATCTCGCGCGAGGGAGCGGCGGCCGTCGAGCCGCGCTATGAAATGGCCGGTACTTTTCGAGAGGGCCTTGCCCTTGTGCGCTCCGGGGGCAGGTACGGATATATAGACCGCACCGGACACTGGGCCATCCGCCCCGTTTTCGATTACGCCACTGGTTTCCGCAACGGGCGCGCGATGGTCGAATGCAACGGTGGAATGTTCGAAATCGGCCCCGACGGTGAAAAAATGTGACGTAATACCTTATTTTTCTTAAAAAGTAATTATCTTTATCGTCGGTTCAAGCCTAACTTATTATTAGATTATGTATTCTGCAAGGATAACCCGACTCAATCCGACAGCATTCATTTTCCTGATCGACCAATCCGGCTCGATGGACGAGAAGATGACGTTCGGACAATCGACGATGACCAAAGCCGAAGCCGTGGCTATGGTGACCAATATGCTCATCCGCGAACTTATCAACCGCTGCCGCCGCGAGGAGGGCGTGCTCGACTATTTCGACATAGCGGCCATAGGCTATTCGGCCGACGATGCGACGATGCTTCTGGGCGGCCGCGACTCGTTCGTCAAACCGTCTGAGCTCGCGATGCGCCCATGCCCCACCAGAACGTTCATGCGCGAAAGGATACTCCCCGACGGGAGCGTCGTGGTGACAAACGATCAACTCAAGTACTGGATCGAGCCAAAGGCCGAGGGAAGTACTCCGATGCGTTCGGCCCTCGAAAAGGCGCTTCTGCTCGCAGGCCGTTGGTGCCGTCGGGCGGAGAACAGCGCGTCGTACCCGCCGACGATATTCAACATCACTGACGGCGAGGCTTCGGACGGCGACCAGGAGATATTGACCGGGATCGCCAACCAGATCAAATCGCTCCACACCGACGACGGCAACGCACTGCTTATCAACATAAACCTGTCGAGCGGCGAAGACGCGCGGACGGTGATATTCCCCTGCTCGCCCGAGGAACTACCCGAGACGCGCTACACCCGCATGCTATTCGACATGTCGAGCATTATGCCGGACGAATATACCGAGTCGATACTTCAGGTGCGCGGCGGCAACACCCGCGGGCCTGTGCGAGGCATGAGCCACAACACATCGATAGCCGACCTGGTTTCGATGCTCAACGTCGGTTCGCGCAGTATAAATAAAATGCAATAAGGCCATGGCAATCCACCTATCCAATATCATAGAAAGCATACTGAACCCCAACGGACGTTTCCGCACACTCGATGGTATCTACGGGGTGCGCAACGACGACGGCGAACCGGCTATGACGCTGAGCGAACTCACGGCCGATTTCGAAACGGTGTGGAACGGCGGCCGGTACACGCTCCGCTGCTTCCTGCGCCCTGAGGGACGCAACGAGGAACTCGGCGACCTTTCGGTCTTCACGCGGCATATAGAATGCTCGTTCCTGTTGCCCCATTTACTGTTGGAAGGCGAGATGCTGGTATTCGACACCGCGGATAACCCCGTATGGGTGGATGTGGTGCTTCAGGAAAAACCGGGCGGACAGCGCCTCGACCACTATCTGAAAGAGAAGGCCGGGTCGGGCGACCGTAAAACGATCCACGCCATGATGGACGAGCTATCGGGAATGGCCGAGTGGCTGACGGCCAACGACTTCTCCCACCGCAACATCTGCTCGCGGCACATATACGTCACGCCCGGCAAAGGGCTCAAATTGGTGAATTACACACGTGGTTCGCGCAAGCGGTCGCATGATGACCTCGTGTCGATTGGCGCGCTGACGGCGGCACTCTACATCGCGTCGTGCCAACCAGAACTGTACAACGAGATCATCCATGACAAGGCACTAAAAATGAGCGGGTTGCGCAAGCTTGCTGCGATAATTGCCGACATTATGAGCCAGGAGAACGCCGAAGAACTCAAAGAGTTGCTTGCGCTTCTGGTGGCGGATGCCAAAACACCGGGCGAGGAGCTGTGCCGTGCGATACGCCGTATGGCTTCGACAAGGCCGCGCAGCTACAAGGCGCTCGAAAATATCGTTGCCCAACTACGCAGCGGCAACGCCGACGACGCGGCCGATCGCGGGAAGTACAGTTTCATCGGCCCGATGCAGGATATGGTGATGCGCGTGTTCGATGGCACGGAGTGGTTCTACATCGACAGGCACGGCGAGATGGCGTTCCCAGGGAGTTTCGTGAGCGCCACCGACTTCTCTGAGGGACGCGCGGTGGTCGAGACGAAAAAGGGGTACGGGCTTATCGGCCTCAACGGCAGGTTCGTGATCGAACCCAAGTACGACGACATAGACTGGGACAGCATCAACAACGTCGCGATAGTCACAGAGGACGGACAATCGGGGCTATACTCGCGTGAGGGACAGCAGCTTACCGGGTTGATATACGACCAGATACTTGCGGGCAGCGAAGGTTTGTTCCCGGCGCGAAGGAACGGTAAATACAGTTTCATCCGCCGCGACGGTATGACGGTGATCCGCCCGCAGTTCGACGACGCATACAGCTTCAGCGACGGGTTTGCCCTCGTTCGCGTCGGCAACCACGAATTCCTGATCGACCACGATGGGAACCCCATAGACGACATCCGCGAAAAAACCGTGACCGAAAGAGAAAGAGTGCGAGAACTCGTCTGATCAACGGCTGCCCGTAATAATGCAACGAGGGTTTCGGCTGACCGAAACCCTCGTGTTTTTATTATTTTTTCCGGATTTTCCTACCTGATCCTGTCGAGGGATTTTATCAGGTTATGGTCGCGGACAATAGCCCGAATAGCATGTATGACGAAGAGCAGCGCGAAGATCGGGAATATGGCCGTAACGCCAAATTTCCACGATGTGACCTCGAAACTTTTGTACAGATTATAAATGTAATACGCGATGAACCCCTGCGCGCCGAGCAGGAGCACCGTTTCTGCGAAACACAGCCGCACCTGTAAAAAACGTTTCTTGTACAGGAATATTATCACCAACGGTAGCAACGCCGCAAGTCCGAGCAACACGCTCAGGTATATGGGCGTGAAAGCGGGAACAGGCGCGGCGGGATCGGTTATATCGGTCACACCGAGGCCCTTCAATACGAATTCGCTGCCCTGTCCGAAGTAGGTCGCAAGCGGCATAAAGAGCGTGAGGGCCATCAGGATGGCCGCGGCCAAAAGGTGTAAGGTTTGTTTTCGCTGTATCATTTTTCTTTATCGTTTATCGTTTTGTCAATCAGGTATTTATTGCGTACGGGCGAGTTGCGGCCTATCAGTTCGCCGAGGAAACCCGCGAGGAACAGCATCACACCCAACACGATGGCCAGCAACGCGATGTAGAACAGCGGCTGGTCGGCCACTCCGCGGATATACATCCCGTGGGCCTGCCGGTAGAGCTTCTCGGCGATGAGCCACGCCGCCGTCGCGCCGCCGATAAGGAACATCAGCGTGCCGAGGGTGCCGAAAAAGTACATCGGGCTTTTGCCGAACCGCGTCATGAACGACACCGTTATCAGGTCGAGATAACCTTTTATCGTGCGCTCCCAACCATATTTCGAGTGCCCGTGCTTGCGCGCATAGTGCGTCACTTCCAACTCGCCTATGCGGCGGAACCCCGCGTTCTTGGCGAGGATCGGGATATAGCGGTGCATCTCGCCGTAAACCTCGATGCTTTTGACCACGCGCTTGCGGTATGCCTTCAGCCCGCAGTTGAAATCGTGTAGCCGGATGCCCGACACCCTGCGCGCGGTGGCGTTGAACAGTTTGCTCGGCCAGCGTTTGGCAGCCGGGTCCTTGCGGCATTTCTTCCACCCCGAAACCAGGTCGTAACCCTCCTCGCGTATCATGCGGTAGAGACGCGGTATCTCGTCGGGCGAGTCCTGAAGGTCGGCGTCCATCGTGATAACCACCTCTCCCTCAGCCGCCTCGAAGCCGCAGTAGAGCGCAGCGCTCTTGCCATAGTTGCGCATAAACCGTATGGCGCGCACCTCGTGGTACTCCCCCGCGAGCGCCTCGACCACCTCCCAAGAGCCGTCGCACGAGCCGTCGTCGACAAAGATAACCTCATAAGCGAAGCCGTTCTCCGCCATCACGCGGGCGATCCACTGCATCAACTCACGCAGCGACTCCTCCTCGTTGTAGAGCGGGACGACCACCGATATGTTAAGCCTGCTGTTCATCGTGTTGCCTATTTTGTGGTTCGGGCCTGCGCGTGACGAACGGGGTAACGAAAAGGCCAACTATGCAACCGTAAATTATCTGCCATAGCATACCATAAAAAGCGCGGCTGAACGGATCTTCGATTAGCATGGACACTATCTGGTTCGCTGTCACGTCATCGGACGCATTATTCATTATTCTGGAATTGAAGAAGTCGGCCTGAAAATATTCGCCAACACCGTATATAAAGCCCGCCACCAACATCACCGCCACCACGAAACCCATGTTCTGCCCGAAGGAATATCCTTGCGTTGGGTCACCGAGCATTGCTCGCCGCTTGCCGAATTTATAGAGGCACCAAATAATAGCCACAAGTTCGGTCAGCGAAAAAACTATGTTTGCCGGTGCAAACGGGAGGGCTTTCAGGAAACTCACGGCAATCGAAACAGCCCCAATAATAAGGCCGCACAGCGCCGCATCCCTCCAGAAACCATTCCTGCGTTGCATATTAACCACTAACCGTTAACCACTAATCACTAAATTCTCCGCCACCTTGCCTCAACACCTCCGCCTCGTCGCCCGAAAGGTCAACCAGCGTGGTGGGTACATTGCTGCCGTAGCCGCCGTCGATCACCATGTCGACCGTGCGGCCCCATTCTTCGTCGATCAGCTCGGGATCGGTCAGGTACTCCTCGATGTCGTCCAACTCCTTGACCGACGCTGTTATCATCGGTACGCCCAACTCGCGCAGGATCGCCAGTGCGATATTGTTGTCGGCCATCCTCACGCCTATGGTCTTGCGCTTGCCCAACACCTTGTCCGGTACGCGCGACGACGCCCTCAGTATAAACGTGAAAGGGCCGGGAAGATTGCGCTTGAGCACTTTGAACGTCGGGGTGTCTACCTTCGCGTAATCGGCAATGCAACTCAGGTCGGGACACATGATCGAGAACTCGGCCTCGGCCTTATTCCTGATCGTCTTCAGGCGGTCGAACCCCTTCGCGCTGCGTATCGAGCAGCCGTAGGCATAAACCCCGTCGGTGGGGTAGACGATCACCCCGTCGGCGCGCAGTACCTCGACCACGTGCATTATCGTTTTTTCGTTCGGATTCTCAGGGTATATCTTAACCAGCATAGGCCCTCGCAAAATTAAAAATCACGCCGTCCATGACGGACAGCGGGGGTAAAGATACAAAAAATTCCAAACAACCTCTAAGAACTTAACTATGGGCGGTAATTTGCAGACTCATTTCGGCATGGCCTTGTGATTTTTTGTTTATTCGGGCGGGGAATACTAAATTTTCATTATGTTTGTGATATACATTAAACCTAACCGTCATGAAGAAATTAATTTTACTTGCACTCGCAGTGTGCGTCATCGCCCCGGCGGCTGCACAGGAGAGCAACAACGACAAACGATTGTGGGCAAAATCGGTGCTTAACGAGCAGGCGCCCGTACTGGTGGTCGAAAAATGGTTGGGCGACACCCCCGAGACCGAGGGCAAGTTCATTCTCATCGACTTCTGGGCAACATGGTGCGGCCCATGCCGGGTGGCGATCCCGCACATGAACGAATTCAGCAAGAAGTTCGCCGATGACCTGATAGTGATCGGCATCTCGGACGAGACCGAGGATAAGGTCGCTGAGATGAAAGAACCCGTGATCGAATACTTCAGCGCCATCGACACCGAGAAAAGGATGAGCAGCGCCCTCGAAGTAAAAGGTATTCCCCACGTGATCCTGATCGACCCGCAGGGCATAGTCCGCTGGGAGGGCTTCCCGAGCCTCAAGGGACATGAACTCACCGCCGACGTGATCGCGGAACTGATAAAAAAATATAAGGAGTAATTCCATCGTTTACAAATAAAAGACAGGCGGCACGTATACACGTGCCGCCTGTCTTTTACAGAAAATAGACTGCGTATCGGTCATCCACATCAGGAGGCTGCATCGATTCTCTGGTTAATGATCAGCCACTAAATCATAAAGTTCTTCAAGCCGCCCCGTCATCGCATCCCATGTGAACCGCTCCTTCTCGGCCGGCATATTCGCCCGCATGCGGGCGGCGTTGCCGTCGGAGTAGAACCGGATGAAGGCGTCGGCGATGGCCTGCGGCGAAACATCGACCACATACCCGGCCACGCCGTCGGTCACTATCTCGGCCAACCCTCCCACCCCGGTCACGATCATCGGCAGCTCGAAATTGTATGCTATCTGGGTCACGCCGCTCTGGGTGGCTGTTTTATAGGGCTGTATAAGCACGTCGGACGCGGAGAAATAGTAGCGCACATCTTCGTCGCGGATGAAGCGGTCGTGGAGGATGACGTCGGTGGTGAGGCCGTTACGTTCGATCTGCGCGATGTAGTGTTCGCGATCGTTGTAGAACTCCCCTGCCACTATCAGCTTGCGTCCAACGACGTGCCCCCCATCTCGAAGTATCTTCCACGCATCGAGCAATATATCGAGCCCTTTGTAATCGCGGATGATTCCGAAAAATAGCGAATAGCCGACCTCCGGATCGAGCCCCAATGCGCGGCACGCCTCTTCCCGCGGCACGGCCTTACCAAAATTCTCGAAGATCGGATGCGGCGAGAAAAGCGCAGGTTTTGTGGTCGTGAATGTATCGAGGTCGTCCTTCACCTGCTGCGACATGTAGACGAAGCCGTCGACGCTGTTTATAAAATAGCGGTTGAAAGGTCTGTCGGTCGCGTGGTGTTCGTGGGGTACGATGTTGTCGACCTGCACGAGCACTTTTGTGTGCCCATTGCGGCGTGCGATCCTCGCGATTGTTCCCAGGCATGGGGCCATGAATGGTGTCCAGTATTTCATTACCACTGCGTCGGGCCTCTCGCGCTGGAGCCGCCGCCCTACTCGCCACCAATTCAGGGGGTTCATCGAGTTGACCGCGCGTTCGATATGCAGGTCTTCGGGCGCCGCCGATTCTGAATACTGAGTCTTGCCCGGAAACAGGAAGCCGGGATACTGAACGGTAAAAGTAAGGATATCGACCTCGCTGCCGCGCCCCGAAAACGTTTGCGCGAGCATCTCGTCAAAGGTCGCGATCCCGCCGCGATAGGGCCATGCCGGGCCGACTATGGTGATCTTTTTCATAAAGGCAAAGATAATAATTGCAGCGGGATTTGCTATTCTGAGCAACGTTAATTATTTTTACAGCGTTAACATATTTATCATTGCAAATGAAAAAGAAAGAAATTCAGGAGCGGCGCATGAGGGGCTACTTCATCGACGCGGCCAGGGAACTGCTGAAAGGCGAAGGTTTGAGTGCTGTCAATGTACGGAATGTGGCCGACCGCGCCGGCTATTCCTACGCCACTATGTACAACTATTTCAGGGATCTGAACGACCTGATATTCGAATGCGTCAGGGATTTTCAGGCCGAATGCGAAGCGGCGGTCAAAAGCGATGCTGACAAGACCAATGGCGGCAGGGAGAAGATCCGGGCGACGGTACTGGCCTATGTCCGGTACTTTACGGAATATCCCGGAATATTCGAACTGTTCTTCATTGAAAAGATGGGGAATATCGGGAGCAGGCGGCAGACGTCCGAACTGATCTACACCTTCCTCGACAGGCTGTGCGAACCGCACTGGGAGGCTTGCATAGCACAAAACCTGTATACCCGCGATGAGACGGAAAAGAAAAAGCGGCAGCTCCGCTTCAGCGTCATGGGGATGTTGCTTTTCTACCAGAACCGCCTGCAACCGGAGAGTTACGGAGAATTTATGGGGCTGCTGAATGAGCAGGTTGGGAAAGTAGTGGACTAATGAGGTTGCTAAACATTAACCGTCAGCCATTTAAATGTCGCACGGCAGAGAGCTTGCCCACTGGCGTTGGTGATCTCGAACAGCGACTCCCCGGCCTGTTGCTCATATCTGACGGTGAGTTCCTGCCCGTATTGTGCTTCGAGGATAAAGTTAATGTCCACGCGCGCAATCCGGCCCGTTTCGTAACGATCGAGCGGCACCATATCCGCCATGAGGCCGATGTAGCGCAGGCTGTTCATGTGACTATTGAAATCCAGATCGCCGTATGCGACCCTGTGGCTGGCAACCTGTTGCGGCGATACCCGGCGGATGCGCATGGGGGGCGAAACCGGCGACGGTTCGTTTGAAACCCTGCCCTCATAGTCTATACGCGCCCGCACATCCAGCGCCGTGCGCTTTTCGATGTCTATCACAGCCCACTGGGTCATGGCCGCCGCGATCGGCGTGCCGTCGGCCGCGGAGACCTCCATGTTTCGCGTGGTCGTCATCCGGTTCACGTCGTTCACCCATGTGCGCACCGTGAACCGGTCGCCCGCAGTCGGCCATGCGTGGAACTCGACGCACATCCGCGTAAGCACCCACGAGCAATTATCGACATTCAGGTCGCGTACTCCGAAACCGTTCAGGTCGGCGTCCTGCCCCGCCGTGTCCAGAATGTAATGTATCATCGCCGATGGCGTCGCCCGGCCCCGGTAGTCGAGATCGCGCGCGTCTATCGTGTATTCGTAACAGCCTTTCATAAATCCCTCTCCGGGGTCACCGCAGCGACCCGCCCATAATATCCAGCAGTTCGTTCGTAATCGACTGCTGGCGCGATTTGTTATATTGTATCGTAAGTTCCGCGATAAGTTTGTCTGCGTTGTCCGTCGCCGTCTGCATCGCTACCACGCGGGCCGCATGCTCAGCCGCCGCCGAGTCGAGCCACACGGTATACATCCTCAGTTTGAACGACATGGGTAGCAACTCGGCCAACACCTCGCTCCGCGACGGTTCGTAAATATAGTTGGTCGTGAGGTTGTAGGGTGTGGATTTGTCCTCCTTGCGCGGCGGAATGGGCAGGAAGTCATCATGGGTGAGCACCTGCGTCCCCGCGCTCTTGAAATGCTGGTAGATCAGCTCCACTTTGTCGATCTCCCCATGCCGGAACTCGTCGACAAGGTGCATCGCAAGGGCGGCCGCGGTGTCGTAATCGGGTTTGGCGGCGAGGTGGGAGTGTTCGCTCACGATCGGACATTCCCACTTTGCGGCCGCCTCGTGGACTTTCTTCCCGATTGTGTATATGTGGATATTCTTCGCCCCCAGTTTTATGTATTTATCAATCGTGCGCCTCAACATCTTGATCACCGTCGAGTTGAAAGCCCCGGCCAGCGATCCGTCCGACGAGAATGCCACAATGGCCACGTACCGCACCGCGCGCTTTTCAGCGAACGATGCGTCGGGGCTCTCCCCGGCGTGGAGTATGTTGGCGAGGATACCGTTCAGCGAGGCGGAATAGGGCACCATGTCGATCGTGCTCCGCTGGGCCTTGATGAGCTTCGACGCCGAAACCATCTTCATCGCCGCGGTGATCTTGCGCGTGGTGGCGATCGACCCGATCCTTTCCTTTATCTCTTTAAAAACAGCCATTTGCGCAGTTTATATCGAACAACTCGGGCCATCGGGCACGGGTGCGAGCGACAGGGCGACCTGTGCGGCTACCTGCTCTATGATCTCCGTTACCTCTTTGTCGATCAGCCCCCGGCCGAGAGGTTCGAGGACTTCCTTGCGGTACTTCTCCTCGATCGTCCGCAGCAGCAACTGTTCGAAATCCCCCACCTTGTCCAAGGGTATATCGCGCAGCAGGCCGTGCGTGCCGCAATAGAGGACGCATATCTGCTTCTCGACGGGCATCGGGGCATGCAGCAACTGTATAAGCAGGCGCGTGTTCTTCTGCCCCTTGTCGATCGTGAATGCTGTAACAGGGTCGATATCGCTGCCGAATTTGTTGAACGCTTCCAACTCACGGTACTGCGCCTGGTCGATCTTCAACATCCCGGCCACCTGCTTCATCGCCCTGATCTGCGCGTTGCCGCCAACCCTCGACACCGAGATACCGACGTTTATAGCCGGGCGCACGCCCTGATTGAACAGGTCGACGTCGAGGAATATCTGGCCGTCGGTGATCGAGATCACATTCGTCGGGATATAGGCAGACACGTCGCCCGCCTGCGTCTCGATGATGGGCAGCGCAGTGAGCGATCCCCCACCCCTCACACGGCCTTGCAGGCTTTCGGGCAGGTCGTTCATCTGTTCGGCCACCTCCTGCTGGTTGATTATCCTCGCCGCGCGCTCAAGCAGGCGCGAGTGGAGATAGAATATATCGCCTGGATAGGCCTCGCGTCCCGACGGGCGGCGCAGGATGAGCGACACCTCGCGGTAGGCCACGGCCTGCTTCGACAGGTCGTCGTAGACCACCAGCGCGTGGCGGCCCGTGTCGCGGAAGTACTCCCCGATGGCCGCGCCCGCGAATGGCGAAAAATATTGCAGCGCCGCCGGATCGCCCGCCGTAGCCGCCACGACCACCGTGTAGTCCATCGCCCCGTGCTCGCGCAGGGTGTTGACGATCGAAGCCACCGTGGAACCCTTTTGCCCCGTTGCGACGTATATGCAGTAGACCGGGTCGCCTTTCAGGAAGTTCTCGCGCTGGTTGATTATCGTGTCGATCGCGATCGAGGTCTTCCCCGTCTGGCGGTCGCCGATGATAAGTTCCCTCTGTCCACGGCCGATGGGTATCATCGCATCGACGGCCTTCAGACCCGTCTGCAAGGGCTGGTGTACCGGCTGGCGGAAGATCACCCCCGGGGCCTTGCGCTCAAGAGGCATCCGGAAACGTTCGCCCTCGATGCGGCCCTTGCCGTCGACCGGATCGCCCAAGGGGTCGATAACCCTACCCAACAGGCCTTCGCCCACATCGATCGAGGCGATCCTGCCCGTGCGCCTCACAATGAAGCCTTCCTTCACGTGGTCGGTCGGCCCCAGAAGCACCGCCCCCACGTTATCCTCTTCGAGGTTCATCACCACGGCGTGCATGCCGTCGTCGAACTCCAACAGTTCGTTCGACTCGGCATTGCTCAACCCGTAAATGCGTGCCACGCCATCGCTCACCTGGAGCACCACGCCAACCTCCTCGTATTCGAGCCGCGTGTCGATGTTCTCGAGCTGCTTCTTCAGCATCTCCGACACCTCGCTGACCCTGATGTTGTTATCGGAAAACATAATTCCAAATATTTAAATGCCGCTTTGGGCAGTGACTATCGTATCGACTATTCCACACAAATCCGTTTCAACAAAGTTCTTGACAAATTTTTCAGTGAGTTTCATACATGAAGATATCATCCCTATTTCAAAACCGTCGTACGCGACGAAAACAATATCGTCTCCTTTTTTAATTTCAAAATAGTAGATCTGCGCTATCGAATCTTCATTATCAGTGGCGTATTCGATCAAAATGTTTTTATTGGCACTGTCGAGGATAAACGTGTCGGCCCAACTGTATATCTTCGAGCCTTTTATCTTGTCGATAATGGCATTCAGATCATCGTCGTATGTTTGAAGAGAGCACATAAGACCGTCATCGACCATTTCGAGAACAGACACGAAAAAATCTTTTTCTATCGCCATATACTTTAGTCATTCAGGAATGTACGTCCGGCAGGGGACTTTCTTTGAAAGTCCGCAGTCCGTAGCCACCCCCGGCGAAGGACTGCAACTCGCCAAGGCTCGCCTCCGTCCTCCGCTGGCTACGGCTGCTACCGACACTCAGCGCGCTTACCCCATTAACCACTAACCATTAACCGTTAACCATTAAACAAGGTCCTTCTGCCGCCCCGCCAACTGCCGCTTTATCTTCTCCAACTGCCCGCGCACAGACGCGTCGAGCCGCCGGTCGTCGATCTGCATAATGAACCCGCCGTCCAGCGAGTCGTCTATGCGCACCTCGATCTCCGCCGTGCCGTGGGTGCGCGCCGTGATGTCGTTGTATATCCTGCCGTAGACGGCGTGTGACAGTGGTTTGGCCGACGTGATCGAGATAATGCTGATGTTGTTGACACTCCTGAAGAGTTTCATATACGCCAATGCCATCCCCAGAAACAACCTCTCGCGGCGGTTCCCCAGAACAACGCGCACAAATGCGTCATAGCTCTTCTCTTCTCCGCCGCCGCCCGCATCATGCACGAGGCGCTGTTTTTCCTCCATCGCGATCATCGGGTTGGTCAGCGTGCGCATAAACTGCGGCACGGTGGCGCAGGAGCGCGCCAGTATGCGCATCCTCTCATACAACGCACGCTCCTCGCCCAATTCCGCGGCATGGGCGAATATCGCTTTGGCGTAGCGCCGGGATATCAGGCTCTCGTTCATCGTTCATCGCGGTTATTTTCGAGGCCCTCCATCTCTTCGAGCATCTTCACGGCAAGGGCATGCTGTCGGCCGGGGTCGTCGAGTTGCTCGCGCAGGATCTTCTCGGCAATATCTATCGCCATCGAAACCACCTGCGAGTTGATACTCTCCATCGCCTTCACCCTCTGGATCTCGATCTGGTTGCGGGCGGCGGAGAGTTGGCGTTCGCGTTCGGCGGCGGCGCGCTCGTGTGCCTCGCGCACAATGCCCTCGCGTTCCACGATCGCATCCCTCACGATGGCGGAATGCTCGTGGCGCGCCTC
>QMCD01005196.1_pt1 | contig 14815 bp, 8 predicted proteins | sample 1821841 | NCBI WGS metagenome assembly QMCD01 (sample SAMN01991225, study PRJNA193472) | Termite gut metagenome, whole genome shotgun sequencing project. | isolation source: worker | host: Macrotermes natalensis | reverse complement strand
GCCCGGCGCGAGCGAACGGTTCTGTTTCCGCATCCGTTACCGGCAGCCTTTGCAGGAGGGCACGTTACATCACCGGCCCGAGGGCGGGGCGCGCATAGTTTTCGACCGGCAGCAGCGTGGTGTCACTCCCGGACAGTTCGCGGCGTGGTACGACGGCGACGAGTTGATCGGCTCGGGAGTGATCGAGGGGTAAGCGAGAGATTTTTTGCGGCACCATAGTTGTTACAAAACCATTAAATTTTTTGCATTGTCGACTTTTTATCGCGGCGTGAGGCTTCGAAATTCGATTTCCCGTATTACTTTTGTAACCGGCCAAATGTTTTTTCCGACGAAAATATGGATGTAATTTATACCGTAGTTATTGTAATTCTGGCGATTACCGCCGTTTCCGGTCTCTTCGTGGGCGTCACCAACGATGCCGTCAACTTCCTCAACTCCGCATTAGGTTCGAAAGCCGCCCCGTTGCGTGTGATTTTGATAGTCGCCTCGCTGGGTATCATCGTGGGCACTCTCACGGCGAGCGGTATGATGGAGGTGGCGCGAACCGGCATGTTCAATCCCGAACTGTTCACTTTCCGAGAGGTGATGATGTTGTACCTCGCGGTGATGCTGGGCAATATCATCCTGCTGGATGTCTACAACTCGCTGGGGCTGCCCACCTCGACGACCGTTTCGCTGATCTTCGCGTTGCTGGGCGCCGCGATCGCCGTGACGATTGTCAAGATCTCGGGCGATCCGTCGGAAACTATGGCACGGATGGGACAGTATATAAACACCGCGCGCGCGATGGGTATCGTTTCGGGGATCCTGGCTTCGGTGGCGATCGCGCTGGTGGTGGGTTCGATAGTGATGTATGTTTCGCGGGTGCTCTTCTCGTTCCGCTACGCAAAGATCTTCCGATGGTTCGGGGCGGTGTGGTGCGGCGGCGCGGTGACGACGATACTTTACTATGTTATCATAAAAGGACTCAAGGCGCCTTTGCAGGGGACGGAGTTTCTGGAGTATGTGAACGCGCACACCGGACTCGTGCTGTTCGGTATCTGGGCCGCGGCGTCGATCGTGCTTTTGGGTCTGCAACTTCTCAGGGTCAACATACTCAAGGTGACGATCCTGGTGGGAACTTTCTCGCTGGCGCTGACTTTCGCCGGTAACGACCTTGTGAACTTCATCGGTGTTCCGATCGCCGGATGGGATTCCTACAAGATGGCCGTCGCGGCGGGTGACATGAACATGATGATGGGCGGTCTGCGTGAAAACGTTCCGGCCAACTTCCTGTTGATGGTGGGCGCGGGGGTGATAATGATCTCCACCCTGTGGTTCTCAAAGAAGGCGATGCACGTCACCGAAACCGAGATCAAACTCTCCAGCGCAAAAGAGGGCGATGAGAAGTTCGGCTCGACGATGTTCTCGCGCGCAATAGTGCGGGCGGCCGTCGCGGTGAACAACGGTTACAAATGGATCGTGCCGAACAGGGGACAGGAGTGGGTCAACCGACGATTCGAGCAGATGAACGCCGCCGAACGAGGCTCGGCGCACTACGACCTGATCCGTGCGACGGTCAATCTGATCGTCTCGTCGCTGCTGATCGCGTTCGGTACCTCGCTCAAGCTGCCGCTGTCCACAACCTATGTCACATTCATGGTGGCGATGGGAACTTCGCTGGCCGACAGGGCGTGGGGACGCGAAACGGCAGTGTATAGAATCTCGGGCGTGGTGACGGTGGTGATGGGATGGTTCATCACGGGTCTTGGCGCGTTCATCATCGCGTTCGCCATAGCGATGGCGCTGATGTACGGCGGCACGGTGGCGATTCTGGTCATCTCGGCGTTGGCGCTGTTCCTGCTCGTGCGCAGTAATCTGAAGGCAAAAAAGAAATCGCTCGACGACGACCCCTCGGAAGCGTTCACCGGCGACGGCGGCGGCGAGATCGACATCCTGCGCCAGTGCACCGACGAAGTGCGCGAGGTGATGGACCGCGTGACGGGAATATACAACCGCACTATGGTGGCGGTGATGAAGGAGAACCGAAAGGCGCTCCGAGATCTCGTGCGCGAATCGAACGATCTGTTCTACCGCTCGCGCGAACGGAAATACGCCATGATGCCGGTGCTCGACCGCATGAAAGGCTCCGACATCGAGACGATACACTATTATGTCCAGGTGGTGGACTACCTGAGCGAGGTGACCAAATCGCTCGTTCACATCACCCGTCCGGCGTTCGACCACATAGACAACAACCACAAGGGTTTCTCCAGGGAACAGGCGCAGGATCTGATGCAGGTGAACGACAACGTTAAAAAACTGTACGACAAGATCAACAGCATGCTCGATACGAACGACTTCGGCGACATGGACAAGGTGATGCACGGGCGCGACCGGCTGATGGAGATGATCGGCGATGTGATCAAACGGCAACTTCACCGCATACAGGGAGAAAAAGGCAGCACCAAAACCAGCGTGCTGTTCCTCAACATCCTCAACGAAACCAAAACGATGGTGCTGCAATCGCGAAACCTGCTCAAGAGCCAAAAATACTTCGTGGCTACGGGTAAATAAGCGGGTCGGCTCCGGAGAACGGGGCAATAATCGGCGGGAAATAGCGTTTTGGAAAAAAAGTCGTATCTTTGTGCGGTTATGGCGCTCCGTCGAAATATCGGGAAAATATGTGTCGCAGCGGCGGCCCTCGGGGTTGTGCTGTCGGCGGGTTGCGGCAAAAACAGCAACGTGATCAACACGGCGCAAGAGAGGATCGTGCAGTCGTTGCGCAGTATAGGGGTCTACGAAAGAGACAATCTGCCCGACGATCCGGCACCCACCGCCGAGCAGATAAAGGGATACTTTGACATCGTGGGCGGCGCCTACCGCTACGTCGTCAATGAGAGCCGGATCGACAGCGAAAATCGCCAAGAGTACGAAAAATACAAGATCGCACGCGGAGACAGCATCTCGTTCATGTTCGACGCCCGCATCTTTACCGGCGGCGGGTTCGATGCGCTCACCACTTTCTACACCAACGTTAAATCGCGGATCGGGCAGCTCTCCAACAACAATCCCGACTTCGACGGCCTGTACTGGCCCACCGAGCCGATGAGAATAAAGGTCGGCGAAGACGGACGGATACTAAAATCGCTGCAAGAGGCGTTAATCTCGTGCAGGGCGGGCGACGAAGAACTTACGAATGAAGACGATCCTGCCGGCGACGGCGAACCCGTAAAAATCGAGAGCGACGAGGTGAGGATCTATCTCACTCCCGACATCGCTTTTGGCAACAACACGGTTTTGAACGTCCCGCGAAACAGCACCGTCGTTTTCGAGATTACGGATATAAAAATAATTAAACATTGAGAAATATGAGGTTTGGAGTGTTTTTGGTTGCCGTGGCGGCGGGTATGACGATCGCCTCCTGCGCCAGCGCCAAACGCGAAGATGAAGATATCACCCGGCTCGAACAGGCTTCGCTCGACGCCTGGGTTGCCAAATATGTCTCCTCGCGGGGGATCGACGTCGTGCGCCAGTCGAACGGCATGTGGGTCGAGTTCATCGAGGACGGCGACCAGAGTGTGACGGCCGGACGCGATACGGCGGTGTGGCTGAGCCTCGACTACACGTCGACCGACATCGTGGGCAACGTCTTCGTCACACGCGACTCGATGGTGGCTCTGCGTCAGCGTACCTACACGCCATACACCTATTACGTTCCCCAATTCATCCACTGCGGTGATATGAATTTCGGTATGCCCGAGGGTCAACATTTCGCGCTTACGAACGATCTGGTGAAGTCCGACGGCTCGAAGATCAAACTCACGCTGGACTCGCACGTCAAGCTCTACATCCCGTCGTTTCTGGCCTATGCCTCGGCCAAATTTACCGACGATCAGGGCTACGGCGGACAATATCCGCTGGGCAGCACCAAGATCGTAATTCAGGATCTCGTGGTCAAAGACGTGGTGAAAAATCCGGTTGACCATGAAGACAGGCTGGTTATGAAATTCGCCACCGAGAAGTGGGGCAAGGCCGAACTCGACACTCTCGCCCCGGGCTTCTGGCTCGACACCACCGACTTCCAGAGCGCCCGACTCAAGGATATGTTTCCCAACAAGCCCTTCATAAAGGAATACGCCCTGGGGGTCGATTCGACGGCGCGCATCTGGTACATCGGCAAGTTCCTGCCCACCGAGGAGTATCCCGACGGATTCATTTTCGACACCAACATAGCCTCGGTCTTCGACGAATTCTACAATCGCCGCAAAGATCAGAGCTACACCCCGCAGGAGAAGGAGTTGGAAGTACTGTCGTACACCCCGGAGAAGGATCAGACGAGCAGCATCGCGGCGTGGTATCGCGCCATCCCCACGTTGCGCCGCGGGCAATGGAGCCGCATTGTCTTCCCTTCGGCCTACGGCTACGGCGCGTCGGGCTTTTCGAAAGCGATGATCGACCAACAGGAGAGCTATTACAACTACATGCAGCAATATTACATGTACCAAAGCATGTACGGAGGAATGTATGGCAGCGGATACGGATATGGAGGTTATGGCGGATACGGAGGTTACGGATACGGAGGCTATGACGACTACTACGGCTATGGGTACGGGTACGGGTACCCATATTATCCGGACTACGGCACTACGACCACCACCGACGAGGACAAACAGAAAGTGGTGACCGAGATTCAGGCCTATACCCCGCTGATGTTCGAGATCTACATCGAGGCGCCCGACGACGAGGAATAAATAGCCGGGGCGGCCAAGGGGGGGATGATGATGAGGAGGAGGAGGAGGAGGAGGGTGCACCGGAATAACCAACTTCCCCCCTCTCGTTGCAATATAATCCGACACATGGTCGCCGCCATGTGTCGGATGTTTTTTGTAGATTGGCGTATCCCACTCTGCGTATTTTATGTCAAAAATACTTGGGGGTTTCAAAACATATTCTTATCTCTCGCACGAATTCAAACCATAAAACTTTGCTCTTATGAAAAAATCATTGACATTTTTATGCACGAGAGTACTCGTGAGTGCTCTCTGTGCGGGTTTTTCCGCCTGTAACGGACCGAACGAAACGGATGAGGGTATTCAGCCTCTGTCTCGGGTAAACTGTGTGGTATACGTGAACACAACTTCGGGTGAAGAGAGTATTCTATTGGCGAGAAGTGTGTTCGCCAAAGAGACAGATGAGGAATATTCCTCATTATTCGCAGACTTCCCTGAATATGAACAAAGTTTGAAAATAGAACTCCATGCCCCGGTCGAGGAGCATTATCACAATGCTCATAAAGTACCTCTTACCGGAGAAAAGCCGAATTGCTACGAACTTACAATGACCCTGAAGGTTCCGATAGAATTCTGAAATTTCTCGACCAATACACCAAACCACTAACACACGCCGCTCCGGGAGTCGAATACTTTCGGGGCGTTGTCGTTTTGTGGTCGTTTTTTTTGGGCACAAGGGGTTTGAGATTACAATTTTTCGACTACCTTTGCCTTGTAGTACCCGAAATATCAGCAAACCAGATCATTACGATCCGTAACCAAAATGTAATTGATTATGACATTATTGTAATACAAAATCCCATGGCGGCTTCTCGATTTCAAAAATTGAGGGCCGTTTTGTTACATTTTATGTAATTTATATTTCATTTTAACTTCGCGGCGACGGGCATAAAAAAAGCCCCCGCCTCGATCTAACGGCTCTGACCCCGTTAGAAAGTAAATGGTGCATACACACCAACGACGAAGGCTATTAAGCCTTTGTTTGGCGGTGTGTATGCACCATTTTTGCATGTCAGAGGCCACAAATATACTGCATTGCACAATAAAAATTATATAAACTCGAACCTAATTTTTATTAAATTTATTAAACGTATGGAAAAATAGAAAAGTACCGTTACGGGAATCGCCGGAGACTCTTCCTGTCACAGAGGAAATTGCGAACCTCCGAGCCCCAAAAATCACGCACCTATTCAATCTTAAATCTAAACTTAAAATGAAATCTATGCTAAGAAAAATTTTACTTTCTGTTGTTTCCGCGGCTACATTTTGCGTTATGGGATCAGCCCAGACGCGTCCTGTGTCCGGGATCGTGGTAAATCAGGAAGGTTCTCCGCTGGTCGGGGCGATCGTGACCATTGAGGGAACGACCGTTTCCAGCCTCACGGACAATCTCGGACGCTACAACATTTCGGCTCCGTCGAATGGTCGACTCTCATTCTCCTCTTTCGGTATGGATCAACTCGTGGTGGCGATCGAAAATCGTTCCGTCATCGACGTTGTGATGACATACAGCATTACCAATATAGACAATGTGATCGTGGTGGGCTACGGTATGGCCACTCGTGAAGCCTTTACGGGATCGGCATCGGTACTGGGTGGCGACGATATCGCCAAACGTCAGGTGTCCAACATCACCAAGGCTCTGTCGGGCGCCGTTGCCGGTGTTCAGGCATACAGCAACAGCGGTCAGCCGGGCCAATCGGCCACTATCCGCATCCGCGGTATCGGTTCGATGAGTTCGTCCAACACACCACTGTATGTACTCGACGGCATGCCTTTCCAGGGAGATCTGTCGTCAATCAATCCGTCGGATATCGAGTCGATGACCGTGTTGAAGGATGCTTCGGCGGCGGCAATTTACGGAGCCCGCGGTGCCAACGGTGTCATTCTCATCAACACCCGCAGGGGAAGCTCCCGCGATGCCGTAGTGACGGTGGATGCAAGGTGGGGAACCAACCAGCGCGGTGTGCCCCAGTACGACGTGATGACCGACACTGGCATGTATTTCGAGACGCTCTATCAGGCTCTCTACAACAACTACTTGTTCAACCCCAATATGGCTGATCTGACTCCCGCGCAGATCAACATTCGATCCAACGGCAGGCTTTTCGGTCAGGACGGCGGAACGGGCTATCAGGTCTACACCATTCCTGAAGGCCAACAGTTGATAGGCATGAACGGCAAACTGAACCCCAACGCCAGTCTCGGATACAACAACGGCAGGTTCCTGTTCACACCCGATGACTGGTACAAGGAGTCGTTCGGCAAGGGTGCGCTTCGTCAGGAGTACAACGTGTCGATCTCAGGCGTCGAAGGCAAGGTGAACTACTACCTGAGCGCCAGCTACCTCAACGACACTGGTTTTGTTCCCAACTCCAATCTGGAGCGTTTCACGACCCGCATCAAGGCCGACTATCAGGTGAGGAAGTGGCTGCGTACATCAGCCAACATCTCCTACACCAATTCGACACAGAACTCTCCGGACGAGCAGAGCGGTCTGTCGAGCGGCAACATATTCTACATGTCCAACATGATCGCACCGGCCTACCCGATGTACGTTCGCGACACGGAGGGTAATATTCTGATCGACAGCAATGGTTTGACCGTTTACGACTTTGGCGACGGCCGCCAGAACGGAGGCGTTTCACGTACTTATATGCCCGGAGCGAACCCTTACGCGGGTGTTGCGCTCGACCACTCGAAATACAAAATGGACATCATGAGCTCGCGCTGGAGCGTCGAAGCGACCGTAGTGGAGGGTCTCAAACTTCAGGCCAACCTCGGTATCGACCTCGATATGAGCGACTGGACTCGTCAGAACAACCCGTGGTACGGCCAATACGCCGTAATGGGTGGCTACATCTACAAAGCCCGCGACAGGCAGAATGCCGTAACCCAACAATATCTGGCGTCGTACAACAAAAGATGGGGCCAGCACAACTTCGACATCATCGCCGGATTTGAGAATTACCGTCTCGACATGGGCGATTTTTCGGGATCGCGCGAGAAACTCTACAATCCCCATAACTACGAGCTCAACAACGCCATTCTGAACCACAAGGTCTGGTCGTCACGCGACCAATACGGCCTGATGAGTATGTTGAGCCGCGCGCAGTACGACTACGCGGGTAAATATTTTGTGTCGGCCTCTTTCCGCCGTGACGCCTCCTCACGTTTTCATCCCGACAACCGTTGGGGTAATTTCGGCAGCATCGGTGGCGCGTGGATCATGAGCGACGAAGATTTCTTCAGTGTTTCCTGGGTCGACATGTTGAAACTCAAGGCAAGTTGGGGTACACAGGGTAACGACTCGATCCTCTATCCGGATGGCCTCTACCACAACTACTATCCCTATCAGATTCAATATGAACTGACGGAGAGCGACGGCGATTTCGCCACAACGATCGATGAGATGGGTAATCCCGACATCACGTGGGAAACTTCGCAAAACTTCAACGCAGGTGTCGAGTTCGACATGTTTAGCGGCCGTTTGGGTGGTAATATCGAAGTGTTCAGCCGCACCACCGTCGATCTACTGTACAACAAGCCGGTGGCACCTTCGGCGGGCTATTCGACCTTCCCGATGAACGTCGGTAAAATCCGCAACAGCGGCGTCGAAATCGACCTGTACGGAACCATTCTCCTATCATGGTCGGTGAACGTCAATGGAACTTTCCTCAAGAACGAGATCATAGAACTGGCTGAGGACGAGATCATCACCGGCAGTTGGAGATACGCCCCGGGGGGTTCGCTCTACAATATGTACATCAGGGAATATGTAGGTGTGGCCCAAGACACCAAGATGACATTGGATGATGATGGCGAAGAGGTGATCAAGTGGCAACCCGGTATGGCCCTCTACAAAATGGATGAAGCCGACAAGGATGGCGATTTGGTAACGGCCACATGGTCGCAGGGTAGCCTGTACGATACCGGGTCGGTGCTTCCCAAGATCTCGGGCGGTTTCGGCACGAGTCTAAGTTTCCGCGGCATAGATTTTTCGGCTCAGTTCGCCTATCAACTCGGCGGTCGTGTTTATGACCAATCTTACCAATCTTTGATGCACGGTGGCGGCAGTCCGGGTCTGAATTGGCATAAGGATATCATGGGAGCATGGTCGGAAACCAACAAGAATTCGAACGAGCCTCGCCTCAACACGAGCGACCTTTATACCAACGCAACCTCGCAACGTTTCCTGATCAGTTCCGACTATTTGAGCATCAACAACGTGACCCTTGGGTACACCATTCCCAAGAAGTTCACAGAGAAGGTCGACGTAAGCTCTCTGAGGATCTATTTTTCGGCCGACAATCTGGCTGTGTTCTCCCATCGCAAGGGTTTGGATCCGCGTCAGGTTCTGGCCGGACTGACGGGTAGTCAGACGTATAGTGCCATTCGCAGCATAAGTGGTGGTATTACTGTCAGTTTCTAAATTTAATCGATAAAAATCACAGAATATGAAATATCTGAAGCATATCATTGTTTTGACGGGAGCGGCACTGTTACTTCCTTCATGTGTAAATCTGGATCTCTATCCCGACGGCGGCACCATTCTGGAAGGTCAGAAGGATGCGACGCTGCTTGTGAGTGACGTCAACTCGCTGAACTCGATCTTGACCTACTGCGGGGTGGACGACACCGATCAGCACTGGGATTTCGGTTATCCCGCCCTGTGTATGATGTACGACGCAATGTCGGCCGACGTTCCCTCTCCGGCGGAAGGTTACAACTGGTTCGGGAATCAGGCGGAATTTGATGACAAGTTGTACACCTATGAAGGTCAGCGATTCCCGTGGCGCACATACTACAAATACATCTCGGTGGCCAACAGCCTTATCACCGCCCTGAAGGGCGAGGAAGAACTCAGTGCCACGAGTCGTCTTTACATGGGTTACGCCTACGCAGCGAGGGCGTTCGCATATCTGAATCTGGTTCAGATGTACGCGTTCAACTACTCGCAGATCGACCCCGTAACGACCAAGGTGATTCCCATCGTCACTGAGGAGACTGACATAGAGACGATCGCCAACAACCCCCGTGCATCGGTTCAGGATGTTTACACTCTCATCCTCGAAGACCTCGAAGATGCAATCGAAGTTTTGGATGGTGCCTCGGCACGCCCCAATAAGTCGTACATCGACAAGGCTGTTGCCTACGGCATCCGTGCCCGTGCCCACCTGGCGATGCACAAATATGCCGAAGCCGCGGCCGATGCCAAGAGTGCAATGGAGGCATCGAACACCACCCTGCTCTCACGCAACGATGTTTCTACACCGGGCTTCAACGATGCCGGCATATCTTCGGTCATGTGGGCTTCGATCATCGGGATCACCTCCGGAGCTGTCACCTCGGGTATCATCAACTGGCCTTCGCACCTTTGCACCTTCGACACCGATGGTTACACCAGTGTTGGCGGCGTGAGACAGATCAACCAGATCCTGTGGGATATCATCCCTGTGAGCGACGTGAGAAAAGGCTGGTGGGTCGACGAGAATCTTGCCTCACCACTTACCACTGACATAGCCTACGACGGTAAGCCCGTTGCCGAGGCATTGAGCGGAGCTTTCGTTCCCTACGTCAACGTCAAGTTCCACGACTACGAGAACACCATCGGCGGTGCCAACAACGCATCGGATTGGATTATGATGCGCCGCGAAGAGATGGTTCTCATAGAAGCCGAAGGTCTGGGCATGTCGGGCCGTCTGGACGATGGCAAGGCCGCTTTGGAAAAATGGGTGAAAGAGAACCGCAACCCCAATTTCGTATCGAGAGCCTCGACTCCCGAACAGTTCCAGAATGAGGTCTGGTTTCAACGCCGCATCGAGCTTTGGAGCGAAGGTTTCGCATATTTTGACCTGATGAGATTGAACAAGAACATGGTTCGTACGGTTCAGGGCAAGGCATCTACGTTCCTTGCTTCCCAGCAGTTCAACGTGGCGGCCGGCGATTTGGTCTTTTTGTGGCTGATCCCCGACCACGAGATCAACGGCAACAAGGCCATTACGAATGAAGATAATCCGAAGGCCACAGTTCCTCAAGAGGGTGCGGGCTCGGGTTTGATCGACGGAGTTGTGAATTAATCCATAAAACAGAATTTAGAGTATGAAAAACATAATGAAAATATTTTCAGCTATCGCCCTCGGAGCGGTTGTGGCTCTTTCGGCCTGTACTCAGAGTGAGTTTTCCGGAGCCAAGAGGGATCCATCGCCCCTGATCGACGGGGCCTATTTCGGCAACAGCCTGAGTGAGGCAACCCTCGGTTTTAGTGAGGAGAACCCGACGATCAAAGTTCCCATTCTTCGTACCAACTCTGCTGGCAGTCTGACCGTGGCACTCAGCTACGAGTCGGAGGGTCTGGACAAATTGAGCGGTATGCCGTCGAGTGCTACTTTTGCCGATGGATCCGCCGTGACGGAGATTTCCATCACAGCAGACGCACTCAACATGGCATACAACGACCCTGTGGAGTTGACCATCACCCTGAGCGACAACAACACGCCCTACGGCCTCAATGTCGTTATGGTGAAGATCAACAAGTCCCTCATCTGGGAGAAGGATGAGAATGGCGAGGATATCATCAAGGTTGCCAAATACAGTCCTGGTATATTTCCTCTGCTATATGGTATACCGACTCCCTACTTTTGGTATGTAAAATACCAAAAGGCCGAGGGTATGGATTTTTATCGCCTGATCCGCCCGTGGGGACCGGTTGAAGACAATATGTATGGCGGATACATCATCGGCAATCCCGACATCTGGGAAGAAGAGTTAGTGGACTTTGGGGATGAAGATGCAGACCCCACCCTGTATGATATTATCATCAACTTTACGGATCCCGATAATGTAACATTTGGCTACACACCTCTTGGTTTTGCATGGGGAGAAGGTCCTGTCTCAATGGGAACCCTGAATTCTTTGAATCCCTCAAGATATTCTGCGGGTAAACTGGTAGACAACATTCTCGAAATTCAAACATATTTGGTTCTCGCCAATTTTTCTGGTGGAAGTCCTCAGTCGGACGGTGTCACTCCCGACTTCATCCAATTTGACGTGAAGGCCCCCGTAATCGGCCCTGCTCCAAAGGATGACTATGACGAAACCACCGTGTGGAATGCCGCCGGTCAGGGTTATTTCGCCTCCGAGCTCTTATCCTCGCGTCTGGCAGAAGACGATGACAGAGATATCGTGGCCGGTGTCGTAAAGATGGAGACCTCGCCGAGTGAGAGTGCCAGTGAGACACCTTTCCGCATTCCCGATCTCTACACATCGCTGTGGACAAGCGGCGCCTACGAAGGTTACTACAATCTCGACTTCACGTTCGACAGAACTACCGGTAATATTGCCGCCGTTGCAGATCAGGCTTTGGGCATCTACCTCAATTTGGACGACTCGACGCTGCTGCCCGTGTTCATCGAAAACGCGACGGTCACAAAAGATGGTGAGTACACGTTCTATATTGAGGCCGATTTCTATTTGCTCGACAAAAAAGAAGATGGTGAAACAGATCAGGCAGACGATATCATATATCCTCTCGGTAGCTATGTCGAAACTCTCTTCTGGAACCAGCTGCCCCCGATCGGGTACACTTGGGAGTCGATAGGTACAGGAACATTCCTCGACGGTTTGCTCCCGACCGCCTACCTCGCATGGTATGACGAGGGCGATTATGATCCCGCCGACTGGACTTGGGAGGTGAATGTACAACAGGCGAAAGAAAAGCCCACCCTGTATAGAATTGCCGACGCCTACTCCGCTGTGGATGGTGATCTTGCCGATGTCGTATCTCTGGCTGACAACAATATCGTTATCGACACGGAATTCGATGGTGAAGCGGGTGTGGTTTCCATCGACTTCCAGAGTATAGGTATCGACTACGGCCTCGGGGAGGTGTATATCGGATCTGCCTACTGGTATGGCCTAAATGAGCCCTTAGGAACATTTGCAGACGGAGTTATCGACTTCGGCGTTATGGTAGGAGAGGACGATGGTGGTGCCGGATATATCGAATTCCCAATGACCCTCACCCTGCCTGGCGCAACTGCTCCGGCAGTAGCGGCCTACAAGCCCTACAAATTCCAGCCTGGGAAACTCGATTCGAAAAAGACGGGGCTTGATAGTGAAATGATCGACAAGATTGCGACTCAGGAGCCCGTGAACGCGGTGAGGCGTTCCGCTCCGGCAGCAGTCTCAACTCCCGTTGCTCCCCGCAAGGTCAAAAACCTTAACGTGGCAGGACCCGTGTCTGCCTGGTAATTCGGGCGAGTCCCCTTTTATATTGGGCCGCCTCCGTTTCGACGGGGGCGGCTTTCTTTTTGTATCCATCTATTCTATGGGGCACAGTTCCAGATGTCTTAAAAGACAGGGATGGACATTACTCTTGTACGGGGTGATTTACAGTTAGTTAGACAGGATTTGCCGACACAGGACGGTTATTTCCAAACGGCCGTAAATGTTAATTTGCTTGAATTTCATGTTAACCAGACGGCCGAATATTTTAATTCAGTGCTAATTCAGCTTGCATCGGCGAGCAAAATCGGGCGGTAACGCCCTTTTTTTATGCCCACACAGTACCCATCTCCAGCGGAAGAATCGATACAGAGCACATTTACAGGCTCATTTTTAACCGCAGACACCATAAAGGCAAAATCCAGTGGCACCACCAAACAACGCTCCGAGAACGCGCAAAATCACGCCCATTATTGTGTCCAAATGGCAGATTCACATGGCGTGTACACTCTCTAAATCGAGCCACAAAACGCCTTTGAAAATTAGTTGGGTTTCCTAATGGGTTTCCAAGATCGGGATTCAAAACTACCGATACCCCCCGTTATTACCATTTTCGTGCAAGTGCATTTTAATGGTTAACATATTTATTGACAGTACATTGCGATCTATTTTAGCAGGTGCTTAAATCGCAAAAACGTGTGTGCGGGTGATTTTGTGGTTATTTCGAACTGTTTTGTGTGCCATTCACAGACACTTTTTGCATGTCGCTAATCCGATCCGTATGCCCGATATCGGGAATCCCGTAAGTCTCAAAAAGCTGTTTGACAAACTCGCCTTTTTCGATCATCTTATTTTTACGGTTTTGTTTAGCCGCAGCCGTCTTCAGGGCGTTCATCGCTGCTGTCTGCTCGACCACATATCTTTCGTAAACCCCGACAATGCTCTCGCCGCAATATGCCGCCATGTTTGTCATATTGGGCGTAGGGAGTAAGGATAGCTTATCTTCGGGCAATTCATTGTCGTCTATAATTTTTGAAATATTACTTTGATAGAGATTTATTGCAGAAGCCTGAATTAATGAGCCGTAAGTAGTGGCAATGAATTTGATTCTGCGAGACAGCACGCCAAGGTCTTTTGTTGTGTCCAAAATATACAAACTCTCAAGTATTTGAGTCGCACGACTTTGTACCATCCTGTTGTACAGATTGTTTTTAGCCTGCTGACGCTTTTTTTGTTTTTTTTGTTGTTGTTCGTAAACGGAGGCAGCAAGCCCACCAACGATTAAAATAAGAAAGACGACTCCCCAGAATGTCATGATTCGGTTTGGTTAAGATCGGTTTGGCGGTTAGCGTGAAGTTATTGATTGGTGGGTTTACTGCCCGATACAGAGTACGAGGCATCCGCAGAGCGGGCAGAACCTAAAGCCCCCGATCGGAGCCCCTCAGCATGGCGATAAGTTCTTTCTGTGTTTCGATAAGTTCGATATCGCGAGGATGGATATCCTGATAAATTGGAGTTCAACCTATGATATGCACAGGAAATCGACCATCCCTGTGCACGTTGTTCGTGACATGCTTAACTTTTAACAATAATTCAATATGATTGCTATGTACATCTTTTTCTTTGGCGGTATTCGTGGCCTACATCTCCGCGATCCTGTGGCAGTTCGGCGTGCCCGTGTCGATCTCCGAGAGTTATTACCTGTGGCCACGGGGCCGCGGGCGATGGCTGTTCAACGGGTTCTGTTTGCTCGTGGCGATACCTTTGATGGTGTTTTGGCTGGAGATCAGTCCGCCCGTGTGGCAGCTTCTCGTGTT
>QMCD01001386.1_pt1 | contig 14819 bp, 20 predicted proteins | sample 1821841 | NCBI WGS metagenome assembly QMCD01 (sample SAMN01991225, study PRJNA193472) | Termite gut metagenome, whole genome shotgun sequencing project. | isolation source: worker | host: Macrotermes natalensis | reverse complement strand
GTCTGTTAACTCAACTTTACCACAATTGTTTACCTATTTGCTTCCTTTTTCCTTCTCGCTGTAACTCTTCTATTGTAATCCTACAGATTTAGTGATGCATAATTCATAAAAATCGGTTGACAATGAAAGACGCGTGGGCTATACTTACAGTAAGATTCGATTACACGATATGTGGCAAGTATGGAAAGCTCGGAATTAGCCACCAAACGCCAACACTAATCGCTAAACTTTATATTATTTATACACGATTACATGTTTATTCTGGTGAATACACTCATGCATGACAGAGAAGGTGTATAAAAGTGTTTGTTCTTAAATTGCTCTGGTTAAACATAATTAAACACAGAACAAGGGTTTTTCTGTCTATACTTATTTTTGCGTCTATTATGATATTTCTTTTTATTTACTACGAAAATGTGGAAAAGAATAAAAATCAGCTTGCCATGCTTTCTCAGTCGATTCCTGTTACAGCTAAAATATATAATACCAATGGTACACAGGAAGTAGGACTGCAAATATCTCACGATAGATTTGATAGGCTAAAAGAATCAAACTTGATTGATGACGAATTCTACACAATACCGCTTCGCTTTGAAATCACCAAGATTGCTTTCTCTCGTGAAATAGAGATTAGAGGAGCTGCAGAAGCGGTCAATCAATTAGGATATGAGTTCTTAAGTAATGTTGAATATATCCGAGGCTTTGATGATGGTTTTTTATCCGGTGATATGGGGTTAGTAATCATCGAAGAAGATTATATGAAGGGAGCAGGTATAGATTTAGGTGATGAGTTGGAAATAAATGTTCTGGGCGTTGTTTATGATAGAGGAGGGTATTCCTTTCAATATGAAAAATTGAATTCTGACACTGTAAAGGTTATCGGGAAGTATAGCGCGGAAACCGATTATTCCATTGGCGCAATACCGAACTTCATCTGTTCAACTGTTTGGGCAAAAAGGATGTATTCGAGCGTGGATTTTGATTATTTCTACGGCTCAGCTGAATTTCGAGTAAAAGACCCACTTCATTTAAACGAATTCAAGTCTGAAGCAATGCAACTTGGTTTTCAGCAAATCAATTTGCAAGCCCCGTTTTCCAGAGAGGGGATAGGTCTTGTTACAAATGATGAAGTGTTCGTTAAATCTGCCACACAAATTACAAATCAGCTTAAAATGGTGGAAGGTTTTTCTCCTATAATAAATGTCTTATTTATTTTTTTAGGATTCATCATATCCTATTTATTACTGCAAAGCAGAAAAAATGAATTTGCTCTGATGAGACTGCTGGGAACCAGTAAATGTAAATGTATACTGGCAACTCTGCTTGAAAATGTGTTTTCGTCATGTTCAGGTTGGCTTTTAGCGGGGATTATCTATCTATTATTAACGGGTCTGTATACATCACAAATGCATCTGACAGCGCTGTCATTTTTCATCTGTTATATATTTGGTGGATTACTTGCAAATATTTCCATCTACAGGTTAAGCGTAATAAATGCCCTGACTGAAACTGATTGATAAAAGGAGAATTGATAATGACTAGAATAAAAGGGGTAAGCTTTGAATAAAAACTAAATATCAGGCCGTGACTCCCGAAGTCTTTATAGCCTGCGCCCCATTTGGCTTTTTTGATGATGAATTCTGGGAGAATATAAACGTGAATATTTCATCAAAATTCGGTTTTGAGATTAATTACATACACGTTTGAAAATACATAATTGAAAAAGCAAGAGTCTTTTCGAGAAAAGGCTCTTGTTAAATATACGGAGAAATGTGAGTTGCAGTGCTCAATATATTATAAGTAGCAGCAATCCTGCCAACCTTCGGCAAGAAAGGAATGATCATTGGATGATAAAGATCAGTTTGAAGCAATTGTGCAGAACACCAATTAAATCGTTATTATTCATGGTTATGATTAGCCTTACAATCTGCTGCATGTCTATCGGAATATTTCTGTGGGATTCCAGTACGGTAATGATGAAAAAGTATAATGACTCTTTTATTACGATAGGCACAGTGGAGCAAAAGGAAACGATGACTGAAACAAGTGTAAACTGGGATGCGGCTACAAAAAGTGAAACCTACTATGATGAGCCTATTTATGATGAGATACTACCGGCATCAATCTTAAATTTTTATGATGAGTATTTGCTTACACCAAAGCAGCGGCCATATTACGGCGCTTTTTTATCTGGAAGCGAATTGAAGTATGAGCAGCAATACTTTATGAAACAACAAATTAATATTGTCGAAATCGAGCCATACGAGGATTGTGTTCCCTCGCAACCAGGAAAAATGAGAATTACTCAGGTGCTCTGGGGCAATATGGTGGAGAATTCAGACATATACTTCTGCGACCATTATAATAGATATCCCGAGAAAATGCTGGCTGGTGCTCATTATATAACAATGATAAATCACCCCATTTATAATTCTCACAAAGAAAGCAATCAGGATATTCGTGAAGAATCTATCCCGACTTATTTAGCCTATTCATCACAAGTGGATAAGTATGGAAATGAATTAACAGGTTCATTTACTCCGGCACAGAATTATGCAGTTGTTGGAAATGATTTCTCCAATACGCAGGAAGGCAAGCAATGGAGGGAAATTATTGTGGCGCTAGAACTTTTCACCAAAACTTTTCCGGTTGTGCCTACAGACGGCACAGAGGTTTTAATGGATTTTTACTCTGGCGAGAAGCACATTTCTTTGGGCAGAGATATCAGCAGGGAAGAGTATGAACAGGGTGCAAATGTATGCTTAATATCTAGTCGTTTTGCGAAGACACAGGGCTTAGAAGTCGGGGATAAAATAGATTTGGAAATGTATTATGCGGATTACAAGAATTCTTCTAGCCAAGTGTTTGCTCCTGATGGCAGCATGGTAGGCATTACTTTTGGATTCCTCAATAGCGCCGGTGAAGCATATAATACATTTCAAAAAGGGCAATACTCTGTTGTTGGGATTTATTCGGGAAGCAGCAGACAGAGCAATTACGAACTAGGATATAATGCAGTAGTAGTACCAGATAAATCAATAAAATACAGTGATGAAAACAATATTGTTAGTTTTGGGCCAATGAAAAATTACACAACTTCATTTCGCATCGAAAACGGCGCAATAAATGAGTATTTAGAGGAATTCAATGAACTTGAGATTAAAAACCTGGAAATTAATTTTTATGACCAAGGGTTTAGCAGCCTAGAAGCGGGAATGGAGAGGCTGAAGACATCGGCAGTGATACTGTTAATCATTGGTATTGTAACAACAATCTGCATATTCGTTTTCTTTGAATACATTTTCATCCTAAAACAAAAGAAAAGAACCGCAATAGAGCGCTCTCTTGGAATGAGCAAAACTAAATGCGCAGGTTCTTTACTAATAGGAGTTCTGTTAATTACGATAATTGGCTCCTTATGCGGCACAATTACAGGTCAGGTTTTATCAAACCAACTAATCAAAAGCGATAGTATTTCGGTTGAAAATTTAGATTTTGACACAACTTACAGTCACTGGGTAGAACCATCTGACCTCTCTAAAGCAGCAGACATTGAAATTGAAACAAATCCTGGTGTATTAATTCTTATTTTTATTGCTTCTAATGTATTGTCTGTTTCACTCGCGCTTCTCTTTATTGGTAGAAACATAAAAGTTGAACCGCTGAAAATGTTGAGTTTAAGAGGAGATTAGCTATATGTATAGAATAGCAATAATCGACGATGGCATCAATTTTATCTTGATTTTTAGCGCAAGATACTTTATAATAAACAGCGCTACGCCGGAGTGATGGAATTGGCAGACGTGCTGGACTCAAAATCCAGTCCTGGCAACAGGGTGCGGGTTCAAGTCCCGCCTCCGGCACCATTAAGGGCAATTGATAATGGACAATTGATAATTGACAGTTAAGGGCGTAAGTGTCGCTCAGTAGGGGCGGGTTTCCATGCCCGCCCGTTTATGTTCGGCAGGCGTTCTAATAAGGGCAATTGATAATGAGCCATTGGTCAGCGGCATTTTACCATTCCTATAATTGTCAATTATACATTATCCATTGTCAATTGTTTTATATGCTGCTATGGCGGAACTGGCAGACGCAAGGGACTTAAAATCCCTCGGTAGCGATACCGTATCGGTTCAAGTCCGATTAGCAGCACCAATAAAGGCAATTGATAGTGGATAATTGACAATTATTCGTATCAACTGCCTTTTTCGTTGAAAGAGGACTTATAAATCCTTAGCCCTCTTTTGTAAAGAGGGTAAGCGTAGCGCCGCACGAAGTGGTGAGCGAAGCGAGAAGGGTGTTTTCTATGAGCGCTGTACTAGTTCGTCAAGGACGAACTAGGCAGTTGATAGTGTTGCTTGGTAGGGAACGACGACCTCGGCGTTCCGGGAAGCATAATTGGCAATGATTAGCTGTTTATAATCAATTGCTTTTTTTTCTTGCAATTTACAGTGAAATATGCTATATATTAAGCAAAAGGAGAATACAATGGCAGAAGACAAACGCGGCATACTTGATGAAAGAATTTTTTCATATACAGAAGCAAAAGACGGCAAGGTCTTCATCTCATGGAACGGCCGCCAGGTCACCATTCTAAAGGGTAAGCCGGCACTGGAATTCCTGAGGAAAATCGCAAATGCCGATTCAAAGCAGAGGCAGCTTGTTATGGCAAAGGTGACGGGTAATTTCAAGAGGGGCAACGAGAGAAATGGAAAGAATAACAGGAACTGAAACAGCAGGCAGTTATACAATCGAGAATCTTGAGGCTGCGATAGAGCGCCTCGCCGCCTTTGAAGACGCATATTACGAGCTGATTGAAATGCAGGAAAAGCTCACTTCTGAGCTTGAAAGGCTGAGAGGCGAGGGCAAGGAGAAAACCGTGAAGTTCAGAGAGATTTTGGGGCAGAAGATGATGAACCTTAACGCCGTCATGTTTTTTGAGCGCCACGGAATAAAGTGAAGGAGACTATAATGGGAATTCTTGCAAAGAAAAAACGCATGCTGGTTGTTTACTGCTCCCCCAATGAGCACAGGGCCACGCGAATGCTTCTCAACGCTTTCACAGAGCCCTTCAAGGATAAATCGGACTGGGCGGTTGACGAAATGAACGCCTACAACATGAAAGCGCAGCCCTGCATCGCCTGCGGTGAATGCGCCGAGGAAGAAAAATGCCATTTCCGCGATTTGAACACCTTCGACAGGGCATTGAGAAAATCAGATGTTTTAGTTATCGCCTCGCCGGTGTATAATCTCAGCTTTCCTGCGCCTTTTAAGGCTATTCTCGACAGAACGCAGAGATACTACGAAGCGCGCTTCTCGTTGGGGATTATCCCGCCGATTGAAAAGCACAGAGAGGCGGTGCTTTTGGCAACGTCGGGAACGGAAGAGGAGTTAGGCTACGGCGTGATGATTAAACAGCTCGAGAAGGCCTTCACTGTGATGAACACAGATTTAAAAGGCAGCGTACTGCGGGGAAACACCGACACAGACAACGTGAACGTCGGAGACTCTCTTGAAAAAGCGCACGCCCTCGCACTTGAATTGATAAACGAATCATGGTAAAATGCTGTGTAATACTTAATGATACTTTCACAGCAATTAAGCAAAGGTTGGGTTATATGTCAGGGCATTCAAAATGGAGCACGATAAAACGAAAAAAAGAGAAAACTGACGGCGCGCGCGCTAAGATTTTCACTAAAATAGGCAGAGAGCTTGCCGTGGCGGTCAAGGAGGGAGGAAGTCCCGACCCCATGGCGAACACGAAGCTCAGAGACGTCATAGCCAAGGCGAAGGCGGCGAATGTGCCGAATGATAATATCGACCGCATTATCAAAAAAGCGGCGGGAGACGGCAATTCGGATAACTTTGAAACCTGCACATATGAGGGCTATGGCCCCTCGGGCGTGGCGGTTATCGTCGAAACGCTGACGGATAACAGAAACCGCACCGCCGGTGAGGTTCGCCACGCGTTTGATAAAAACGGCGGCAATCTCGGCACAACGGGCTGCGTGGCATTCATGTTCAAACAAAAGGGAATTCTCGTTGTTGAGAAAGAGGGTCTTGATGAAGAAAAGGTCATGATGGACGCTCTCGAGGCGGGTGCATCTGACTTCTCAGCAGATGACGGCATCTTTGAAATCATGACAGAGCCAGTCGATTTCAGCGGCGTGAGAGATGACCTCGCTGAGAAGGGCTATAATTTCGTCTCGGCTGAAATAGAGATGGTGCCAGATACGTATACCGCCATTGCAGACCCCGATGTAAATAAAAAAATGCAGAAAATGGTTGACATGCTTGAGGACAGTGACGATGTCCAGAGCGTCTGGCACAACTGGGATATGTCTCAGTGGGAGCCGGAGGAATAACGATATAGAGCCTCTTTGATTTAATCGAAGAGGCTTTGGCATATGCAAAACACGGAGGAGAAAATGAGACATCTCATAGACCAAGCCGATTTTTCGACACAGGAGACAGAGCGGCTTCTGAATCTGGCGGAGGATATTTCGGCGAACATGCAGGCCTATTCCAAAAAGTGTGAGGGCAAAATTCTCGCGACGCTCTTTTACGAGCCGAGCACAAGAACCCGCCTGAGCTTTGAATCCGCGATGATGCGCCTCGGCGGCGGCGTAATCGGCGTGGCGTCTGCCGACAGCAGCTCCGCCGCCAAGGGGGAGAGCGTTGCGGATACTATACGCATGATCTCCTGCTATGCCGATATCGCTGCCATGCGGCACTTCAAGGAGGGCGCGCCCGCCGTTGCGGCGAACATTTCATCAATTCCCGTGATAAACGCCGGTGACGGAGGGCATCAGCACCCGACGCAGACGCTGACGGATTTGCTCACGATAAAAAAATGCAAAGGCGGCTTCGATAACCTCACCATCGGGCTGTGCGGCGACCTCAAATTCGGGCGCACGGTTCATTCGCTGATAAAATCACTCGTGCGATATGAGGGCATAAAATTCTATTTCATCTCACCCGAAGAACTGAAAGTGCCGGATTACATAATAGACGAAATCGTCAGAACGTCCGGCTGCGAATACAAGGAAGTAAATGATATGGAGGATGTCATGCCGGAGCTTGATATTCTCTACATGACGCGCGTGCAAAAGGAGCGCTTCTTCAATGAAGCGGATTATGTGCGCCTGAAGGATTCATATATTCTCACGCTTGATAAGCTAAAAACCGCAAAGGAAGCTTTGGCTATAATGCATCCTCTGCCGAGGGTGAACGAAATCGCGGTTGAGATTGACGGCGACTCGCGCGCGATGTATTTCAAGCAGGCGCAGAACGGTGTTTATATCAGAATGGCGCTGATATTGGCGCTGCTGGGCATAGAGAACGGGATACTGGAGGAAAAACATGCTTAATGTAGGCAGAATCGAAAACGGAATCGTCATCGACCATATCACAGCCGGCAACGGCATGCAGATTTACGAGTTTCTTGAGCTCGGCAAGCTCGATTCCGGCGTAGCGATTATCAAGAACGCCAAGAGCAATAAATATGGCAAGAAGGATATAATCAAGATTGACAGCATAACAGATATTGATTTCGACGTCCTCGGCTTCATCGACGATAAGGCGACGGTTTGCATCATCAAAAACGGCGAGATTGAAGAGAAAAAGAAGCTTTTACTTCCGCCAAGGCTTGTAAATGTGATAAAATGTAAGAACCCTAGATGCATCACAAGCATCGAAACAACCGCCGACCACATCTTTATTCTTCACGATGTTGAAAATCACCGATATAGGTGCAACTACTGCGAACAGGAGTATGATGAAAAATGAAAAAGCGTAAAAGAGGGAAGAACCCTAAATGGATGAGAATACCCGTTTTTGCGATGATGTGCGGCACGGCGTTCGCAACCTTCGCTGCCCGTCTTTTGACGCGCAGAGACGTTATGCGAGCCGTCGAAAGCAATGATGAGGTCAAGCTGCTGCTCGTGAAGAGCAAAGCGACGAGAAAAGCCAAGTGATGATTAATGGTATTCGAAACGAGCGGGAATTATGTGCAATGCACTTGCAATTCAAATGAAAGAAGCATATAATATGTGGTAGACTATAGAGAGGAGCGTTTATAGCATGGAGAATAAACAGAACCTTACAATCAGAATGGAGCCTGAGCTGAAAAAGCAAGCAGCGGCGCTGTTCAAGGATTTGGGCTTGGACCTCAGCACAGCGACGGGGATTTTTTACAGGCAGGCGCTCAGATGTAAAGGGCTTCCTTTTGATGTGAGAATTGATGAGCCAAATGAGATTACATATAAGGCTATGGAGTCGGCAGAAAAAGGTGAGGATACCTACGGTCCGTTTGATTCGGTGTCTGAATTGATGGAGGCACTTGATGCTTAAGCCGGAGTTTACAGGTCAATTCAAAAAAGACTATAAACTGGCAGTCAAACGAGGCTGTAACCCAAAGAAACTGGAAGAGGTAATTCTTCTGTTATGCGAAGAGAGGCCTCTGCCGCAGATATATCAAGACCATGCACTTAAAAATTCGAGAAACTACATTAACATGAGAGAATGCCATATTCAGCCTGATTGGCTGCTGATTTATCAGATTACAGACGGCGCACTGATACTGAAATTGATTCGCACAGGCAGCCATAGCGATTTATTCTGAAATCACATCGTTCACCTCTTTCGAAAATCCTTGACTTCCCCCGCACCTTGTGCTAATATTGTAAAGCCGCTTATTATGGGTTATAAGCAGGGCGGGCATCAGTTCGGCCTCACCTAAGGATAGCGAGACTAAAGAAAAGGCAGGCAAAAGGAATGTTTGCAGTCATTGAAACAGGTGGCAAGCAGTATAAGGTGCAAAAGGACGATGTCATTTTCATCGAGAAGCTTGAGGCCGAAGAAGGTAAAACAGTAAATTTTGACGTCGTCGCAATTACAGACGACAAAGGCTCTATTACTGTCGGAACGCCGTATGTTAAGGGCGCGAAGGTCAGCGGTAAGGTAGTCAAGAACGGTAAGGGCAAGAAAATCATGGTTTTCACCTATAAGCCCAAGAAAAACTCACAGCGTAAAATGGGACACAGACAGCCCTACACCAAGGTTCAAATTGAAACAGTAAGCGCTTAAAATGATTCAGTTTGATTTTCTCATCACGGCAGACGGCGAGCTCACAGGCTTTTCGATTTCCGGTCACTCAGGTTTTGCTGAGATTGGCGAAGACATAATATGCGCGGCGGTTTCAAGCGCGGCATATATGGCTGTCAATACGGTTACCGAGGTGTTGAACGTTACGCCGCTCACGTTGAGAGCCGAGGAGGATATGCTTTTGAAGCTTGAGCGCAGAGACGTAAAAGTGTGTCATGATGTGTTAGAAGGCTTAAAAATCCATCTGCTGGGTTTGGAAGAACAATATAAAGATAATATTCGCGTAGAATATGTGGAGGTATAATATGCTTAAGATTAACATTCAGCTTTTCGCTCATAAGAAGGGCGGCGGCTCAACGAAGAACGGCCGCGATTCTGAATCTAAAAGGCTCGGCGTTAAGAGAACAGACGGTCAGTTTGTGCTTGCGGGCAATATCCTTGTCAAGCAGCGTGGCACAAGAATCCATCCGGGCACGAACGTAGGCCGCGGTTCTGACGATTCACTGTTTGCCCTCGTTGACGGCAAGGTGAAGTTTGAACGCATGGGTGCGGATCGCAAAAAGGTAAGCGTTTATTCACTGGAGCAGTAAGCTCTTTTGATTAAAAGACTCCAAACGGACGAGCATATCGCCCGCAATAGAGTAGTTTAACTCCTTCGGGCTTCTGAAGGAGTTATTTTTTGCATAGGAGAGGCAAATGTTTATTGATGTAGCAAGGATAAAGATTAAGGCGGGTAACGGCGGCGACGGAGCCGTCGCGTTTCGCCGCGAGAAATACATAGCCTCGGGCGGGCCTGACGGCGGAGACGGCGGCAAGGGCGGAGACATCGTTTTCAAGGTTGACACGAATCTCTCAACGCTTGCGGATTTCCGCTATAAGCGCAAATATGCCGCGCAGAACGGCGAGAACGGCAGAGGCAAGAAGTGCTTCGGGAAAAGCGCTCCGCCGCTTACCATATCCGTGCCGAGGGGTACGCTTATCAAAGACGCGGAATCGGGCAGAATCCTCGCGGATATGTCCGATGACGAGGAGAAGGTCATCGCCAAGGGAGGCAGAGGCGGCTGGGGGAACGTCCATTTCGCTACGCCCACGCGCCAGACGCCGCGCTTTGCGAAGCCCGGCACTCCGGGTGAGGAGCTTGATGTGCAGCTGGAGCTGAAGCTCTTGGCGGACGTAGGGCTTGTCGGTTTCCCGAATGTCGGCAAATCCACGCTCGTCTCAGTTGTGAGCGAAGCCAAGCCGAATATTGCGAACTATCATTTCACGACACTCACACCTGTGCTCGGCGTAGTCAGCATGGGCGAGGGGAATTCCTTCGTCATGGCGGATATTCCAGGTCTCATTGAAGGCGCATGGGAGGGTGCCGGCCTCGGTCATCAATTCCTGCGACATGTGGAGCGCTGCCGATTGCTGGTTCACATTGTAGATGTCTCGGGCAGTGAGGGCAGAGACCCGAAGGAGGATTTTGAAATCATAAATAACGAGCTGAAGAAGTTCAATTCGGAAATCGCGGAGCGCCCGATGCTCGTCGCGGGCAACAAGTGCGATTTGGCAACGGATGAGCAGATTGCCGATTTCAAAAGCCATGTGGAAAGTGAGGGCTACAAATTTTTCCCGGTTATGGCGGCCATTCGCCATGGCGTGGACGATTTGCTCAACACGGTACTCGAGGAGCTTTCAAAGCTGCCGCCGATAAAGCAATACGAGCCCGAAGCCGCCCCGCTTGTTCCCGTCGCAGAGATCGGCAGGGGCAAGGTGGAGATTGAAGAGAACGACGGCGTCTATTTCGTCAAGGCAGAGTGGCTTCTGAAGGTGCTCGGCGGTATAAATTTTGATGATTACGATTCAGTGAACTATTTCCAGAACGTCCTCATCAATTCCGGCGTGATAGAGGCGCTTAAGGAGGCCGGTGTTCAGGAGGGTGATACGGTTGATATATACGACATTGAGTTTGATTTCGTGGAATAAGGAGAAGGGATGAAGAATTTCCTGAATCAGGATATAAAGCTGAACGAGCTGAACCCATTGGCGCTCGCGTTCGTGGGCGACGGCGTATATGAGCTTTTCGTGCGCGAGCATTTGGCTGGGCAGGGCAATTGCCCTGTGGGTAAGCTGCACCAGCGCGCCGTCAAAATGGTGAAAGCCGAGGCACAGGCAAAAGCCCTTAGGGAAACCGTTATGCCTGCGCTCTCCGAAAAAGAGAACGAAATCATAAAGCGCGGCAGAAACGCGCATGTATCGAAGATACCCAAGAGCGCGAACATCGCGGATTATCATGCGGCCACGGCGCTTGAAGCGCTGTTCGGCTACCTGTATCTCGCGGGCGAAACCGATAGATTAAGAGAGCTTTTTTCATTGATAAAGGCTTCGGCGGAGTAAAAGGAGGGAATATGCGTAAAATTACATCGGAACGCGTGAAGGAATATAGCCTCGACGCGCTTTTTATGATTGCCGGGGCAGTCATCTATGCCGTCGGCGTGAACATGCTGACAGCCCCGAACAGAATAGCGCCGGGCGGAGTGACGGGTATTTCCACAATGATAAACTACGCTTTCGGCCTGCCGATAGGTCTTTTTGCGTTTATTCTGAATATTCCGATTGTAATATGGGCGGTTCTGGACATAGGCTATAAATTCGTCACGAAAACCCTGGCGGCAATTGTGCTGTCTTCTTTCTTTATAGATTTATTCTCGCTGTTCATCACGCCGTATAAGGGCGACATGATGATAGTTGCGATTCTTGCCGGCGTCATTGAGGGCGTGGGGCTATCGCTCACGTTCCTGCGCGGCGCGACGACCGGCGGCACGGATATGACCGCCCGCCTGCTCACGAAGCGCTTTCGCCATATTCCCATGGGCAAGCTCATGATGGTGCTGGACGGCGCGATAGTCCTCGTCTCCGCCTTTGTCTATGGCAGTATAGAGAACGCGCTGTATGCCTGCATAGTCATCTTCGTCAGCACAAATATAATTGACACAATTCTCTACGGCGCAGACAGCGGCACAGGGAAGATGTTCTTCGTGATGTCGCAAAAGGTCGAGGAAATCGGAGAGAGGATAATGGAGGAGATGAACCGCGGTGTGACTTATTTCGCCTCGAGAGGCGGCTACACAAAGCGCGAGGGAGAGGTGCTTCTCTGCGCGGTCAGGCGGTTCGAGGTCTATCGAATCAACAAGATTATCAGAGAGGTGGACAGAGACGCGTTCGTCATTGTCGGCGATGCCGGCGAGATAAGCGGAGAGGGCTTCAAGGCCACTGTTTCAGACGACAAGTCACTTAAGGAGATAATGAAAAAGCTTTCTCATAAAAGAAAAGCCGAAGGGAATAAAGAAGACACAGAAGAGTAAAATGCAATTATCGAAAATGAAACTTGCATGAATTCTTACGATATGCTATAATTATCGTCAAAATCTAATTCAGATGAAATGAAAGGGGAACAAAAATGCAGAATTTGAAAATAGAGCTCACGAAGAACCCAAAACAAAAGCCCGCCGATGAAAGCAAGCTGGGCTTCGGCAGAATTTTCACGGACCATATGTTCCTTATAGATTACACAGGCGAAAAGGGCTGGCATGACGCGAGAATCGTGCCTTACGCGCCGCTTGAAATGGACCCGGCTTCGGTGTGCCTGCATTACGGGCAGTCAATTTTCGAGGGCCTGAAGGCATATAGGGGAGTGGACGGCAAAATCCGCCTGTTCCGCCCGGAGAAGAACTTTGAGCGCATGAATATCTCCTGCGAGAGAATGTGTCTGCCGACGGTTGAGCCGGATTTCGCCCTGCATTGTCTCAAGAAGCTGATAGAAATTGACCAAGACTGGATTCCGCATTCAGACGGCACCTCGCTCTATATTCGCCCGTTCGTTTTCGGCGTGGATAAGCAGGTGGGCGTTCACCCGTCAGACCACGTGATTTTCATGATAATCCTCAGCCCCGTCGGCGCGTATTACGCAAGCGGGCTTAATCCGGTTAAAATCTACGTTGAAGAAAACTATGTCCGCGCGGTAAGGGGCGGAACAGGCTTCGTCAAGGCCGCCGCAAATTATGCCATATCGCTGAAGGCGCAGCAGGAGGCGGGGGAGAAAGGTTACTCTCAGGTTCTCTGGCTGGACGCGATTGAGCATAAATATGTTGAGGAAGTAGGCGCAATGAACGTTTTCTTCGTTTTCGACGATGAGATTGTCACGCCGGAGCTTCAGGGCTCAATCCTTTCGGGCATCACGCGCATGTCAACAATTGAGCTTCTCCGCCAGAAGGGGCATAAGGTGGTTGAGCGACGCCTTTCAATTGATGAAATCTGCGAGGCGCACAAAAACGGCCGCCTGAAGGAAGCCTTCGGAAGCGGCACGGCGGCAGTCATTTCGCCGATGGGCGAGCTCAATTATAAGGGTGAGAAGATAACGCTCAACGGCGGCGAAATCGGTGAAATCACACAGTATATCTATGATGAACTCACGGGCATACAATGGGGCAAAATCGAGGATAAAAACAATTGGACAGAAAGCGCAATTGAAAATTGACAGCAAAGATGTAATTAAAAGAGAGGGTGACCTCTCTTTTTTTATGTTATCTATTAGTGTTTTATGAAAACTAGATTATGTAATATTTAACAATACAAATTGATTATTAAGTTAAGAGCTTTGCTGATTTTATGACAATATAGTAAAACTTATGTAAATTGTATTATGTCAACTATTTATTACCATTACTATAATTATCTGCCTTTTTGCGCGCAAACCCAAGCTTAGTCCGATTTATTGCTTACGCTCACATCAGTCGTACTTAACAACCTTCTTTGTATAATCAAGCCCGCACTCCTGCGGCTTCGGCATCATCAGCGCGTAAACATCATCTGCTCTTGCCTCCAGCTCGAAAACCTCCCTGACGCTATCGCCGAATGCCGCGTAATCCTTGGCCTTAACGAGCAGCGGCAGCTTGAACTCCGCTTTCCTGATTATCTCCTCGCCGGTCTTATCCATGCCCAGAATTCTTACATATGGCGGGTTCTCCGGCAGCTTTGCCGTCACGCCGAGAAAAGCGCAGAGCACCAGCCGCCTGATGCGTGCAAGAGTATACCTCTTTGTTTTGCACAGAGAATAAAGCTCGTAAAGTGATGCCGCCTTCCTTGCGGCGGCACAGAGCCGGCTTTCCAAGCCCTCGCTTATATCGGGCAAGGCGGCGAAATCCTGCGCGGTCATTGTCCTGAGCTTATAGAGAATCGCCTTCTCAAGGCTTTCAATCAGCACCGGCGCCTCGCCATCTTTGAGTGCATGCGCATAGACCTCGGCGCTTTCGGCAGGAAGCTTATCTGAAATATCTCCGCCTGTCTTTATTATCTCCCTCAGCTCTCCTGCAGACATAATTTCGCCGAGCTCCGCCGCCCTGTCATGCCCCGCGCCAATGCGATTTATTGTGCGGGGAATTATACCCGATTTCAAGCTCATAATCGCCTTGATATATTCAATGCCCAAAATATTATTCGGCGAAGCAAGCAAAGCGCCGTACTTTCTCCCAACCATATCAGTGACGACCTTTTCGCGCGTTTTTGCAAAGGTTCTCTTGCTTACCGCCAATTCTTCGGCGAGCTTACAGCGAAATTCCTCGGATAGCAGGATACCGGCAACTTCTGTCAGTCCGGCAATATCCCCGCTCTCGCTGCCGAAGAAAAGCTCGCCCTTTAGCCCGAAGGCCTCGGCGAGGTAAATCCCGCCGCGC
>QMCD01003294.1_pt1 | contig 14821 bp, 8 predicted proteins | sample 1821841 | NCBI WGS metagenome assembly QMCD01 (sample SAMN01991225, study PRJNA193472) | Termite gut metagenome, whole genome shotgun sequencing project. | isolation source: worker | host: Macrotermes natalensis | reverse complement strand
TTGCCGTTCACAAGCACCTTGTAGTTCGACTGTCCCTGCATCAGCACATTGTCCTCTGCATCCACCGACAGCATCGGCACTTTGCGCAACATGTCGAGCAGCGTGTTCACGGGTGCCTCGGGGTCGGCCTGCACGTTGTATGAAATCTTGTCGATCTCGGCTTTTACCAGAGGAGGTGTGGCCGTGACGACCACTCCCGCGAGCTCTATGCCGTCCGAGGAGAGCGGCAGATCTCCGATCTCTGTTACAGGTGCTGTGATCTCAAACTCTTTCGAGCTCCTGTCGAAACCTATGGCGGCGGCGGAGATCACATAGCGTCCTGTTATTTTGACTTCGTGATCGAAGGCGCCTTTGCCGTCGGCGGCCCACGAGACAATAGGCACACCGAGCGAGTCGACGACGGAGACTGTGGCATAAGCCACCCCTTCATCGGTTTTGGCATCGACGATTCGCCCTTTAACGCGGGCCCGGGTTTGGTCTTGGGTTTGGGATTGTGCCGGCAGGGCGGCGGAGAAAAATAGAATAAAGAACATACAGACGACACCGTAGAAATGTCGAGGGGAGTTTTGGGAATGTGTCATACAAAAATTTTGGGTTGGGGTTTTATTTACTCCACGAACGGATAAAGTGAGAAAAGATTGTACGGTATAACTATTTTTTTCGTTGAATCGTGCAATTTTTTTTCACTAACTTCGCACGGTAATAATCACTGTCAGCCAATTTATGGAAACCACGCCCGTAACCCCTGTCGTCCCCGAAACCTCCGAAACCTCAGAGGCCTCCGCGCCTGCCCTGCCGCCGGAACCTGCCGCCGGGCAATCGCCTCGCCGGAGTTCTTCCGTGCGCCGCGGTGTGAAGATCGCACTATTGTCTGCGGCTGCGCTGCTCGGCGGCTACCTGCTCTGGTCGGCATATATGGTGTGGCTCACTCCCGACGGCAATCTGCGGCAGATATATCTCGTCCCCCGGGACGCCGCCATCATAATCCAATCGTCCGAGCCGATAGCCGACTGGAAACGTTTCACAGGAAGCGAGCCATGGAAGACGCTCAGCCGCGCCGAATCCATGTCCGATGTCGCAGCGACCGTGGCCGAACTCGAGAAAACGCTGACGGAGAACCGCACGCTCCTGAGCCTCGTGGGCAAGCGCGACCTTATAATCTCGCTCCACCGAACGCGCCCCGCGGAGTGGGATTTCCTTGCGCTGGTCGATCTGCGGAAGATATCCAAAATGCGCCTTGTGAAGAACCAGCTCGAGATCGTGATGGAACTTGCCGGCATGGAGGTAACCCGGCGCGAATATAAAGGTGTGTCTATAATCGAGATGCGCGATCCCGAGACGCGCGACATACTCCACCTGGCTTTCGTGGGCAACCACCTTGTCTGCTCCTATTCCGCCGCGCTGGTGCAGGCCTCCATCGACGAACGCGACGATCCGCAGATAGGGCTCGATCCTGCGTTCTTCGAGAGTGAAAAAGAGGTGGCGGGCAGGGGACTTTGCCGCGTGTGGCTCAATTACGCGCAACTGCCTGGGTTTTTGTCGCTCTACATGTCTTCGCCCGGGAAATGGTTCGACGCTTTTACGGGGTCGATGGATTTTGCGGGGCTTGCACTCGAAGTGGGGCGCGAGCGTATCGCTGTGGAAGGAATTTCGATCCTCGGCGAGGAGCCCGACCCATATACGGCCGCGCTCATGTCGTCGGGCAAGGCGCCGATGAAGGCGCACTCGATCATGCCCGCCCGCACGGCGTTCTACGCCAATGTGGGTTTCAGCGACCCCAAGACCTTCGTTGCCGAGCTCGAAAAAGCGCTTTCCGGCGGCGACCAGGCGGCGTATGACAGCTATGTGAAAACCCGCGCGCAGCTCGAAAAATACTTCGACATATCGCTCGCCGACGATTTCCTCGGTTGGATGTCCGGCGAATTGGCGTTTGCCGAGCTCGAACCGGGGCTTCTGGGGCGCGAGGGCGAGTTCATCCTTGCCGTCCGTGCCCGCGACATCAAAAAGGCGCGCGAAAGCATGGCCCTCATCGAGAAGCGCGTGAGGGGCCGCACGCCTATCCGCGTCGAGAGCGTCGACTACAACGGCTATCCAATAAATTACGTCGAGATGAAGGGCTTCTTCCGCTTGTTTTTCGGCGGGCTTTTTTCTCGTTTCGAGACCCCGTTCTACACCTACGTCGACGACTATGTGGTGTTCAGCAACCGCTCGTCGTCGCTACTGTCGTTCGTCGAGGATCACCGCCAGGGCAATCTTCTGGAGGGCGAGGAGACGTTCCGCAAGGCGCTTTCGCGTGCAAAAGGCTCGTCGACCGTCTTCTCGTGGCTCGACACGCGCCGTTTCTGGCCTCTGTTGCAGCCCATGATGACCGCCGAAACGCGGGGCGACCTCGAAAAGAACCGCGAAGTTGTGTGGTCGTTCCCGTCGATGACGCTTCAGATCGTCGCCGACCGCCGTACTTCGCTCGACCTCGCGATGGACTATTTGCCCTATGAAAATCAGCCGACCGCCATTACCGAAGTGCCGGTCGAGGTGGACACCGCCGCCGCCGACGAGGCCGACGAGGCTATGAACGAAGAGGCCGACAGCGAGCGCGAACTGATGAGCGAGCTCCGGCGTTTCTACGTCGAGCAGTTCGAAGGGAACGTGCTGCGCGAATTTTACGACAGCGGGGCCATCAAAAGCGAAAGCGAGGTGAAGGCGGGCCGCCGCCACGGCCGTTACCGCGAGTTTTACGAGGACGGCACGCTGCTCGTGCGCGGCAAATACTCCGCCGGAAAGCCGCGCGGCACCTGGAAATACTACACTCCCGACGGCGCCTTCGACCGCAAGGAGAGGTTTTAAGAGGCTTTGCCTATGTATGGCGCGAGTTTCTGCTCGAATATCCCCTCGCCATAGCCTGTCCACGACTCGACGATCACACCTTCGGGCGATACGACGACGAAATGGGGAATACCGTTTACTCCGTACCTCTCGTCTATGTCGCTGGTCGGAGGCGCATTAAGGTTCAGGTACGAGGGTTTGAACATCTCTGTTCCCTTGCGCCATCCCTCTTCCGAGGTGTCGGTGTTGATGCCGATCACCTTGAGCGTTTCGGGGTATTTCTCGCCGAGGGCTTTCAGTTCGGGCATCGACATGATACATGGGCCGCAACCCGAACTCCAGAAGTCGAGTACGATGTACTTTCCGAGATAGTCGCTAAGCGTGTGCATCGACCCGTCGAACGCTTTCAGCGTGGCGTCGGCCATCGCGTCGCCCACTTCCACTTTTTCCGGCGGAAAGAGGCTGAATTTGATATCCTGCGCGGCGGGAAGTTCCTTTTGTTCCGGGGTCAGCTTCTCGTAAAGGCTCACAGCATCCTCTCTGAAGATGCCGTAATTTTCATACGCGCCTATCATTCCTGCTATTCCACGTAGCTTGTCGAGCCAGATATCTGAGACGGGTGTGCTATTCATAACCGAAATATTGCCCTGCGTGATCGTCATGTTAATCTCATTTTCGAGCGCGCGGAGCGAGTCGTATGCAGGTCGGTTGCGTTCGGCTCTGGCTTTGTTCTGTTCGATAGAGAGTTGTTGGGTTCGGATGTATTCATCTCTCGACTGCGCTATGTAGGCGTCGGCTTCCCTCTGTTCGGCCACGCGGCTCTTTATGTCCCACGTGCCGTATAGCGTTCCTTCGCCCGTGATCTCTATTTTTTCGCCCGGCGTGCCGTAGATATCTCGGAGCGAATTCGGGAAACGGTCGTCGCCGTAGCTGCCCGATATCGAAAGTTGAATCTTTTCGGTAGTCGGTACGACGAAAGAGAAGCGGCCGCCGAACACGGTATCGGTAGCGATACCGCGACCTGTGTTGCCATCCCATTGTGTAAGGCTGATGACGGTGCTGTCGGCAAGTCCCGCGATGCGCCCTTCGATGTGGAATTCGTTCTCCGGTACGCGCGGGGTGCATGCCGCCGACAGCAGACAAAGTATAAACAGTATTTTCTTCATGGTTGCAGGTGCTTTAATCTCTGGCAAATGTAAGAATTTCACAACAAAAAAGCCTCCCGAAGGAGGCTTTTTGCGTGTGAGCGGCAGAATCTACTGCGCGGCGGCGATGGTTTCGTACTCCTCTTTGGAGCCGACGACCATGCGTTCGTATTTGCGGAGGCCTGTTCCGGCGGGGATCAGGTGGCCGCAGATGACATTCTCTTTCAAATTCTCGAGCGGGTCGACCTTGCCCTGGATCGCGGCTTCGTTGAGCACCTTGGTGGTCTCCTGGAACGAGGCCGCCGACATGAACGACGAGGTTTGCAGCGCGGCACGGGTGATACCCTGCAACACCTGGGTCGAGGTGGCCGGAGTGATGTCGCGTGTCTGCACGGCGCGAAGGTCTTTGCGCTTGAGCATCGAGTTCTCGTCGCGCAACCTGCGAACGGTGATGATCTGTCCGGGCTGAAGCTCGGTAGAGTCGCCGGCGTCGGTAACGACCACCTTGTCGAACAGCGAATCGTTCTCCTCGATGAAGTCCCACTTGTCGACTATCTGCTCCTCGAAGAAGCGCGTGTCGCCCGGATCCTCGATGCGAACCTTGTTCATCATCTGGCGGACGATCACCTCGAAGTGCTTGTCGTTGATCTTCACACCCTGCATGCGGTAGACCTCCTGAACCTCGTTGACGATGTACTCCTGAACCTTCGTGGGCCCTTGGATCGCGAGGATGTCCGACGGAGTAACGGCGCCGTCCGAAAGCGGCATACCCGCCTTGACGTAGTCGTTCTCCTGCACGAGGATCTGGCGGCTCAGGGGCACCAGGTAGCGGCTCACGTCGCCGTCGCGAGAGGTAACGACGATCTCGCGGTTACCGCGCTTGATCTTGCCGAACAAAACTTCGCCGTCGATCTCCGAGACGATAGCGGGGTTTGACGGGTTGCGCGCCTCGAACAGCTCGGTAACGCGGGGAAGACCCCCCGTGATGTCGCCCGACTTTCCGACTGCGCGCGGTATCTTGATGAGCACGGTACCGGCCTTGATGCGCGCGTTCTCCTTGACGACGATGTGCGCACCCACGGGCAGGTTGTACGCCCGCATCTCCTCGCCGCCCTTGTCGACGATCTTGATGACGGGGTTCTTGGTCTTGTCCTTCGAGTCGGTGATCACCTTTTCTCTGAGGCCGGTCTGTTCGTCGAACTCTTCGCGGAAAGTGACGTTTTCGATGATGCTGTCGAAAGCGATGCGGCCGTCGAACTCCGAGATGATGACCGCGTTGTAGGGGTCCCATTCGCACACCATGTCGCCTTTCTTCACCGTGTCGCCGCTCGTCATGTGGAGCGTCGCGCCGTAGGGCAGCGAGTGGCTGTACACGGTCATGCCGGTGTTCGGGTCGACGATGTGAAGCTCGGCCTGGCGGCTGATGACGATGTTGGAGGTGATGCCCTCCTCGTCGGTGACGTTGATGGTGCGCAACTCGTCGATCTGCAACACACCGTTGTACTTCGACACGATGCCCGTTTCGACCGCCACGCCGCCGGCCACACCACCAACGTGGAATGTTCTCAGCGTAAGCTGCGTTCCCGGCTCGCCGATCGACTGTGCGGCTATCACGCCGACGGTTTCGCCCATCTGCACCATGCGGCCCGTGGCAAGGTTGCGGCCGTAGCACTTTGCACACACGCCTTTGCGCGCCTCGCAGGTGAGTACGCTTCGGATGTCCACCTTTTCGATGGGCGACTCCTCGATCAGGCGCGCGATCTCCTCGGTGATCTCCTCGCCGGCGGCCACTATCAGTTTGCCGGTCGTGGGGTGAACCACGTCTTCGACGGCCGTGCGGCCCAGAATGCGTTCGTACAGAGTCTGCACCACGTCCTCGTTGCGTTTGATGGCGGTGGCGGTGAGACCGCGAAGCGTGCCGCAGTCCTCCTCGTTGATGATCACGTCGAGCGCCACGTCCACCAGACGGCGGGTCAGATAACCCGCGTCGGCGGTTTTGAGCGCCGTGTCCGCCAGACCCTTACGGGCACCGTGCGTCGAGATGAAGTACTCCAACACGCTCAGCCCCTCCTTGAAGTTCGACAAGATCGGGTTTTCGATGACCTGGCCTCCTTCGGCGCCGCTCTTCTGCGGTTTCGCCATAAGACCGCGCATCCCGCTCAACTGGCGGATCTGCTCCTTGGAGCCGCGCGCTCCGCTGTCGAGCATCATGTAGACGGGGTTGAAGCCGTCCTGATCTTTGGTCAGGTGGTCGAGCAGCGTCTTGGTCTTGGTGAGCTTGGTGTTGATATTGGTCCAGATGTCGATGATCTGGTTGTAGCGTTCGTTGTTGGTGATAAGCCCCGCGTTGTAGCTCTCCATCACTTCGTCCACACGGTCGTAGCCCTCTTTCACCAGCGCCTCTTTCTCCTTGGGGATGAGCACGGCGTTGAGGTTGAACGACAGGCCGCCCTTGAAGGCCATCTGGTAGCCCATCTCCTTGATGTCGTCCAGGAACGCGGCGGCTTTGTCGGCGCCCGCTCTCTTCATCACCACCGAGATGATATCCCTCAGAGAACGCTTCGTCAGCAGTTCGTTGATGTAACCCACTTCGGGCGGAACGAGCTGGTTGAAAAGTATACGGCCGATGGTCGTTTCCACAAGCTGGCTCTTGCCGTCGGGTTGCTCCATGCGCACTTTCACTTTGGCGTGCAGGTCGGCCCTTTTCTCGTTGTAGGCGATGATCGCCTCCTCGGCGCCGTAGAACACCTTGCCTTCGCCCTTTGCTCCGGGGCGCGGCTTGGTGATGTAGTACAGACCGAGCACCATGTCCTGCGAGGGCACGGTGATGGGGGCGCCGTTGGCCGGGTTGAGGATGTTGTGCGAACCGAGCATCAGGATCTGAGCTTCGAGGATCGCCTCGTTGCCCAGCGGCAGGTGAACCGCCATCTGGTCGCCGTCGAAGTCGGCGTTGAACGCGGTACACGAAAGCGGGTGGAGCTGGATCGCCTTGCCCTCGATGAGTTTGGGCTGGAACGCCTGGATACCGAGACGGTGCAGCGTCGGGGCGCGGTTCAACAACACAGGATGGCCCTTGATCACGTTTTCGAGAATATCCCAAATCACGGGGTCTTTGCGGTCTATGATCTTCTTGGCGCTCTTGACGGTCTTCACGATGCCGCGCTCGATCAGCTTGCGGATGATAAAAGGTTTGTAGAGCTCCGACGCCATATCTTTCGGGATCCCCATCTCGTGCATCTTCAACTCGGGGCCGACCACGATCACCGAACGGGCCGAGTAGTCGACCCTCTTACCGAGAAGGTTCTGACGGAAGCGGCCCTGCTTGCCCTTGAGGCTGTCGCTCAGGGATTTCAGCGGACGGTTGCTCTCGGTTTTGACGGCGTTGGACTTGCGGGAGTTGTCGAACAGCGAGTCTACGGCCTCCTGCAACATGCGTTTCTCGTTGCGCAGGATCACCTCGGGGGCTTTGATCTCGATGAGCCTTTTGAGGCGGTTGTTGCGGATGATCACGCGGCGGTAGAGGTCGTTCAGGTCACTCGTTGCGAAACGGCCCCCGTCCAGAGGCACCAGCGGGCGCAACTCGGGCGGGATCACCGGAATGGTCTTCAGCACCATCCACTCGGGTTTGTTCACCTCTTTCGACGCGCGGAAACTTTCGATCACGTTCAATTGCTTCAGCGCCTCGGTCTTACGTTGCTGGCTCGTCTCGGTGCTCGCCTTGTGGCGCAGCGAATAGCTCATCGCGTCGAGGTCGACCTGCTCCAACAGAGTGTAGATCGCCTCGGCACCCATCATCGCCACGAACTTGTCGGGATCGCCGTCTTCGAGTTGCTGGTTGCCCTTGGGAAGCTGCGCAACCACGTCGAGATACTCCTTCTCGGCCAGCAGGTCGAGCTTGTTGACTCCCACTTCGGTCGCCGCACCCGCGTTCACGACCACGTAGCGCTCGTAGTAGACGATGCTTTCGAGCTTCTTGGTCGGGATGCCGAGCAGATAGCCGATCTTGGAGGGCAGCGAGCGGAAGTACCATATATGTACCACCGGCACGATGAGCGAAATGTGGCCCATGCGTTCGCGCCTCACTTTTTTCTCGGTCACCTCCACGCCGCAACGGTCGCACACGATGCCCTTGTAGCGGATGCGTTTGTACTTTCCGCAGTGGCACTCGAAGTCCTTCACCGGGCCGAAGATGCGCTCGCAGAAGAGGCCGTCCCTCTCCGGTTTGTAGGTGCGGTAGTTGATCGTTTCGGGTTTCAGCACCTCGCCTGACGAGTTCTCCAGAATCTCCTCTGGCGATGCCAGTCCGATCGAAATCTGGCTGAACTGCGTCTTTTTGTTATCTTTCGTTATCATATTTTTTATCCTTTCCTTAATTAGTTGTGAGTTATCAGTTATGAGTTATGAGTCATGGAGTGCTTCGTACGTTTACTATTTCGCGTAGCCAACTCATAACTCAAATTCATAATTCATAACTCTATTCGAGCTTCACACTAAGCGCCAACCCTCTCAATTCATGCAAGAGCACGTTCAGCGACTCGGGAATGCCGGGCTTGGGCAGGTTGTCGCCCTTCACGATGGCTTCGTAGGCCTTGGCGCGACCCATCACGTCGTCCGACTTGATAGTCAGGATTTCTTGCAGGATGTGGCTGGCGCCGAACGCTTCGAGCGCCCACACCTCCATCTCCCCGAACCTCTGGCCCCCGAACTGCGCCTTACCGCCCAGCGGCTGCTGGGTGATGAGCGAGTACGGGCCGATGGAACGGGCGTGCATCTTGTCGTCGATCATGTGGCCCAGCTTCAGCATGTAGATCACACCCACCGTTGCCGGCTGGTCGAATCTCTCGCCCGTGCCGCCGTCGTACAGATAGGTGAGACCCGCACGCGGAACGCCCGCCTTGTCGGTGTAGGTGCCGATGTCTTCGAGGCTCGCGCCGTCGAAGATCGGGGTGGCGAACTTCTCGCCCAGCTCTTTGCCGGCCCAACCCAGAACCGTCTCGTAGATCTGCCCCAGGTTCATACGGCTCGGCACACCCAGCGGGTTGAGCACGATGTCGACGATCGTTCCGTCTTCCAGGAACGGCATGTCCTCGTCTCTCACCACGCGGGCCACGATACCCTTGTTACCGTGTCGGCCGGCCATCTTGTCGCCCACCTTCAGTTTGCGCTTTTTGGCGATGTAGACCTTGGCGAGTTGGATGATGCCGGTGGGGAGTTCGTCGCCGTTCGTAAGGTTGTACTGCTCGCGTTTGACGGCGGCGTCGATCTCCTTCCACTTGATGACGAAGTTATTAATAGCTTTTTCCACCAGCGTGTCGACGTGAGCGTCGCCCACCCATTTGCCGGTCGAGAGGTTCTGGTAGTCGATCTCTTCGAGCATCTTCTGTGTGAACTTCGTGCCCTTGCCGTAGAGTTGTGCGCCGAAGTAGTCTTTTATGCCCGTGGTGGACTTACCGCTCAGCAGCGTCCACAGTTTGGCAACGAGGATCTTTTTGAGCTCGGCTTTTTTGACGTCACCGGCGGCGGCCACGTTTTCGAGTTGGTTCTTCTCGATGCCTTTGTTCTTTTTGTTCTCTTTGCCGGCGCGCGAGAAGAGTTTTGTGTCGACCACCGTTCCGAACAGGCTCGGCTGGGCCTTCAGCGAGGCGTCTTTCACGTCGCCCGCCTTGTCGCCGAAGATCGCTCTGAGGAGTTTTTCTTCGGGGCTGGGGTCGCTTTCGCCTTTCGGGGTGATCTTACCTATCAATATATCGCCCGGCTGAACGTTGGCGCCGATGCGGATGATACCGTTTTCGTCGAGGTCTTTGGTTGCGTCCTCGCTCACGTTGGGAATGTCGCTGGTGAGCTCCTCGACCCCGCGCTTGGTGTCGCGAACCTCCATGATGTACTCGTCGACGTGGACGCTGGTGAAGATGTCTTCCCTCTGGATCCTTTCGCTCACAACGATAGCGTCCTCGAAGTTGTAACCCTTCCACGGCATGAACGCCACTTTCAGGTTGCGACCGATGGCCAACTCGCCCTTCTCGGTGGAGTAGCCGTCGGTGAGGATCTGGCCTTTGGTCACCCGCTCGCCCGTCGAGACTATCGGCTTGAGGGTGATCGAGGTGCTCTGGTTGGTCTTGCGGTAGCGCGGCAGGTCGTAAGTTGTGATCTCGCCGTCGAAGCTGACGAGCTTCTCATCCTCCGTGCGGTCGTATCTGACCTCGATGCGTGTGGCGTCGGAGTAGACTATCTCGCCGTCGCCCTCGGCCACAAATTGGATGCGGCTGTCGGAGATGATGTCGGCTTCGAGGCCCGTGCCCACGATCGGAGCTTCGCAGGTGATGAGCGGCACAGCCTGGCGCATCATGTTCGAACCCATCAGCGCACGGTTGGCGTCGTCGTGTTCGAGGAACGGAATGAGGCTCGCGGCGATCGAGGCGATCTGGTTCGGCGCGACGTCCATCATGTCCACCTCGGACGAGGTGACGGTCGGGAAGTCGGCCTCCAGACGGCTCTTGATGCGGTCGGGGATCAGGAACTCGCCCTTCTCGTTGATGGGCGACGAAGCCTGAGCGATCACCAGGAACTCCTCGTCCTCGGCGCTCATATATTCTATACCTTTCGGCGTCAGATCGACAACACCCTCGTTCACCCTGCGGTAGGGAGTCTCGATGAAGCCCATGTCGCTGATCTTGGCGAAGACGCACAGCGAGGAGATGAGCCCGATGTTGGGGCCTTCCGGAGTTTCGATGGGGCAGAGGCGGCCGTAGTGAGTATAGTGCACGTCGCGAACCTCGAAGCCCGCACGTTCGCGCGAAAGACCGCCCGGCCCGAGCGCGCTCAAGCGACGCTTGTGGGTCATCTCGGCCACGGGGTTGGTCTGATCCATGAACTGCGAGAGCTGGTTCGTCCCGAAGAACGAGTTGATGACACTCGACAGTGTCTTGGCGTTGATCAGATCGACCGGCGTGAACACCTCGTTGTCCCTCACGTTCATCCTCTCGCGGATCGTGCGCGCCATGCGAACGAAGCCCACCGAGAATTGGTTCGCGAGTTGTTCGCCCACGGTTCTCACGCGGCGGTTCGACAGGTGGTCGATGTCGTCCACGTCGGCCTTCGAGTTGATCAGCTGGATCAGGTATTTTATGATGGCGATGATGTCCTCCCTGGTCAGGATCCTCACGCTCGACTCCGTTTCGAGGCCCAGCTTCTTGTTGATCCTGTAACGGCCCACCTCGCCCAGGTCGTAACGCTTGTCGCTGAAGAACAGCTTGTCGATCACGTCGCGGGCGGTCGCCTCGTCGGGCGGCTCGGAGTTGCGCAGCTGACGGTAGATATATACCACAGCCTCTTTTTCGCTGTTACACGGGTCTTTGTGCAGCGTGTTGTACACTATCGAGTAGTCGATCTTGGCGTCTTCGCCCACCGCCTCTTTGTGGAGCAGGATGCTTTTTGCGCCGCTTTCGACGATCTCGTCTATGCGGTCGTCTTCGAGCACGGTTTCGCGGTCGACTATGATCTCGTTACGTTCGATGCTGACCACCTCGCCGGTGTCCTCGTCCACGAAGTCCTCGGTCCATGTCTTCAGGATTCTCGCCGCGAGTTTGCGTCCGACAGCCTTTTTGAGGTTGGCTTTCGACACCTTTATCTCGTCCGCCAGGTCGAATATCTCAAGGATCTGGCTGTCGCTCTCGAAACCTATCGCACGCAACAACGTGGTGACGGGCAGCTTTTTCTTGCGGTCGATGTAGGCGTACATCACGCTCGAAATGTCGGTCGCGAACTCGATCCACGAACCCTTGAACGGGATGATCCTTGCCGAATACAACTTCGTGCCGTTCGAGTGCAGGCTCTGACCGAAGAACACACCCGGCGAGCGGTGCAACTGCGAAACGATCACCCTCTCGGCGCCGTTGATGACGAAGGTTCCGCGCGGGGTCATGTAGGGGATCGTACCGAAATACACATCCTGCACCACCGTGTCGAAATCCTCGTGCTCCTGGTCGGTGCAATACAACTTCAACTTAGCCTTCAGCGGCACGCTGTAAGTCAGCCCCCTCTCCAGACACTCGTCGATCGAGTACCTCGGCGGGTCGATGTAATAGTCGATGAACTCCAACACGAAGTTGTTCCGCGTGTCGGTGATCGGAAAATTCTCGTTGAAGACCTTGTACAGGCCCTCGCCGCTGCGGTGCTCGGCCGTCGTGTCGAGCTGGAAAAAGTCGTGGAAACTCTTGAGCTGTATCTCCAGAAAATCGGGATAAGCCATTGTGCTCGACACCGACGAAAAACTGATGCGCTGATTGTTCGCTTTTTGCATGGACACTTATGTTAGTTGAAAGTTGAAAATTGAAAGTGGGGCTAACGCGGAAAATTATTTCGGATCGCTACGTTTCGCGTAGCTCACTTTCAACTTTCCACTTTCCACTCTCTTCGGCCCCCGGCGGTCGCGTCGGCATCACGCCGATCAATGTCCCTGACTCTCTTGCTCCGGATAAGGCGGGAACGCCCGCGGCGATTTTTTTATCAGGTGCTCAAAAAACTCGTCGCAGCCGTAATAACCCGCGGCCCTTGTGTTTGAAACTGGCTGACGGTGGGGTATATCAAACCCCACCGTCACAATAACTTTCGGCAGGTGGCCCCCATTCCAGGGTACCCCCACCGGCCTGGTCACTTACTTAAGTTCGACTTCGGCACCTGCTTCTTCCAGAGAAGATTTCAGGCTTTCGGCTTCCTCTTTCGAGACGCCTTCCTTGATGGCCTTGGGAGCTGCGTCGACGAGGTCTTTGGCTTCCTTGAGGCCCAGACCGGTCATCTCTTTGACAACTTTCACGACCTGCAACTTGGCCTGTCCTGCGTTCACGAGCATCACGTCGAAGGTGCTCTTTTCTGCGGGAGCGGCTGCGCCGTCACCACCTGCTGCGGGAGCGGCTGCAACTGCAACAGCTGCGGCTGCGGGTTCGATGCCATATTCGTCCTTCAGGACGGCGGCCAGTTCGTTTACTTCTTTTACTGTCAGGTTTACCAGCTCTTCAGCGAGCTTCTTGATGTCTGCCATGATTATTTGATTTTTCAATTTGTTTTTACTGTTTTAAAACAGCCCGGCCCCTTCGGCCCGGCCGCAAAATTAGTTACCCCTCTCTTCGAGCGTTTTCACGAGGCCCGCGATCTTCTGGCCCGCGCTTCCCTGCAGTGCAGAGATGACGTTCTTGGCCGGAGATTGCAGCAGAGCGATGACGTCGGCGATGAGTTCGTTGCGGCTCTTGACGTTGATGAGCGCTTCGAGCTGGTTCTCGCCGATGTAGACGCTCTCCTCGACGTAGGCGGCCTTGAGAACCGGTCGGTCGGAGGTCTTGCGAAACTCCTTGATGAGGACCGCAGGGCTTTTGCTCACGTTGGTGAACATTACCGCGCTCGATCCAACAAGGGCGCCGGTGAGCTCGTCGTCGGCCAGGCCTGCCTTCTCCAACGCTTTGATGAAGAGGGTGTTCTTGATGACGACGAGGTTGATCTCCCTCTCGAAACACTTGCGGCGCAGGTCGGCCGTCTTGGCCGCGTTGAGCGTCGAGATGTCGGTGAGGTAGAATCCGGAGTAGGAGTTCAGTTTTTCGGCCAGGCTCTCTATGAGGATGTTTTTTTCTTCTCTTGTCATAGCGGCTTAGTTGTTTTTCGATTCGACCGATTTGGCGTCTATCGCTACACCCGGCGACATGGTCGAGGAGAGGTAGATGCTCTGAACGTAGGTACCCTTCGAGGCCGAAGGTTTGAGCTTGAGGATGGTGGCCATAAATTCGCGAGCGTTGTCGGTCAACTGCTCCGTCGACATCGACACCTTGCCCACCGAGGTGTGCACGATACCGAACTTGTCGACCTTGAAGTCGATCTTACCTGCCTTCACCTCTTCGACCGCCTTGCCGACTTCCATAGTCACCGTGCCGGTCTTGGGGTTGGGCATCAGGCCGCGAGGCCCCAGGATACGTCCCAAAGCTCCCACTTTTGCCATCACGTTGGGGGTGCAGATGATTACATCCACATCCGTCCATCCGCCCTTGATCTTGTCGACGTAGTCGTCAAGGCCAACATAGTCTGCCCCCGCACCGGTCGCTTCGTCCTCCTTCTCGGGAGTGCAAAGCACCAGCACGCGAACCTGCTTGCCCGTGCCGTGGGGTAGCGTCACCACGCCGCGAACCATCTGGTTCGCCTTGCGAGGGTCGACACCCAACTTGACGTCGATGTCGACCGAGGCGTCGAATTTCGTAAAGGTGATATCCTTTACGAGCGCGGCGGCCTCCGGCAGTTTGTAAAGCCTTCCGGCCTCAACCTTTGCCTGCGCCACCTTCTGATTTTTTGTCAGTTTACTCATCTTCGTAAGGGATTACACTTTAGGAAATAGCGCCCTGGACGCGGATACCCATCGAACGGGCCGTTCCGGCGACCATGCTCATGGCGGCCTCGACGGTGAAACAGTTCAAGTCGCTCATCTTGCCCTCCGCGATCGCCCTGACCTGCTCGGCCGTCACCGTACCCACTCGCTTGCGGTTCGGCTCGGCGCTCCCGGTCTGGATCTTCGCGGCGTCCTTGAGCTGGCCGAAGCACCACTCATAGGGATAGGAGATGAATGGGATCCTCTCGACAGTCAGCGTTTTCCAACTGCCCTCGATTGCTTCCGCCCGTTCTTCAAAGCGTACCAGCTCTCCGCTCCCGATCGCCTTCGCGAAAAATTTCGAAGAAACGCTTTCTATTATTAGCAGTTGGACTGATTTTACGCAAGAAGCGTACTAAAAGTCGTCGATCCAACCCTCCGGATCGACTGTCAATGCATCAGCTTTCCCCTGACCATGCTTGAACAGTTGCCACTGAAGCTGAATATGAGA